>Ga0315905_10001007_pt1 | contig 30720 bp, 45 predicted proteins | sample LakEriMetagenome_5_FD_203522 | JGI IMG/M metagenome (GOLD analysis project Ga0315905, IMG submission 203522) | Freshwater fungal communities from buoy surface, Lake Erie, Ohio, United States - Buoy 4 MA121 | ecosystem: Environmental > Aquatic > Freshwater > Lake | place: USA: Lake Erie, Ohio... | reverse complement strand
GAAAGGATGAAATTAAAAACGCTCAAATGGATATGTTTATTCATCTTAATAATTTGCCTTATGGTTTAGAATATCTTGAAAAACGACAAAGTGCAGAAGATTTTTCACAACAATACTACAACGAAACATTCGGAGGTAACAATGACTAAACAAAGCACCTACAACCTGATGTGGGCAATCGCCATCCTTCGTGAGGACTATCACCATTGCTGGAGATATATCGCAGAGCGTATGGGGTGTAGCGAGTGGAAAGCACGGTATCTTTATTCACGCATTAAAAAGCAATACAAACTATGAATCAAATCAAATTAATTGTGCATCGGTTGTTGGAAGAACAACCAGCACTCCGAGACAATGACAACTTGCTGATGTCTACAATTTGGAAGCAACAATCCAACATCTTCAACTTCTTTCATCGGTTTGAATCGGGTAGATTGCATTCACCTGAATCAATCCGCAGAACAAGACAAAAGATTCAAGAGGACTATCCACATCTGCGAGGTGAGTTGTACGAGGCACGACAAAAACATCAAGCGAAAGTCAAGGAAGAACTTGGTTACAAAATATAGTTTCGCTATATTTGTATACTTAACAGGCAAGGGGAAGTTGCCGATTGTTAAAAGATATTTGCCCTTTTGTACTTGTTTCGCTTCCCCCGAAACGGTACGATTGGGCTTTTTTTATGAAAAAAAATACAAAAACAAAACCGTGTCAAGTACTTGCATACTTGGTTGAAAACAGCGTCTATGTAGACGGAGAATTTTATCACGAAAATACACTTGAAGAAATGTGTATTGATTTACAAATCAGTGAATTGAATGTATTGAAACAACTGGTTATTCTTAATTCTTTAGGTGAAATTTCATTTGGTTTTGATTATGAAAACCTACAATTTAATCAAATTTTTGTACAAGTGAATCTTGATTTAATTATTGATACTTATGAGCGGTTGGATTAAATTACATCGTAGCATTAAAGACCATTGGTTGTATACTGAGGATCGTGTGTTCAGCAAGTTTGAGGCGTGGAATGATATTCTATTGTCGGTTAATTATGCAGATGCAAAACAAGTAATCAAAGGGAAAATATATAATATTAAGCGTGGAGAGAGTACAATGTCATTGGACACTTGGGCAAAGAGATGGAACTGGGATAAAAGCAAGGTGCGTAGGTTTTTGACTTTGTTACAAAGCGATGGGATGATTGTCCTGAATAGTGACAATATAACGACACACCTAAGTGTTTGTAATTATGCAAGTTACCAAGATGAACGAAACGCAAATGAAACGCAAACGAAACGCAAACGAAACGCAGACGACATTCAAACGACACCAATTAAAGAAGAAGAAGAACAACAAGAACAAAAAGAAGGGAAGTTTATAAAACCAACCATTCAAGAAATTGAAATTTATATGGCTGAAAAAGGGATGGAAAATCTTGCAGAGCGTTTCTACTATTTCTATGAGGCAAAAGGTTGGGTGATTGGAAAGAATAAAATTAAGGACTGGAAGTCGTGTGTTATGACTTGGAAAACAAATGACAAGAACTTTGCAAAACAAACCGAACAAATATCAAACAAACCTAAACTTGCAACACTATGAGCAACGAACGATTAATAATTAGCAACATCCTTTACCACAACGATAAGCGTCATTACTTGCCCCGAATAAACTTGAATTGGTTTGAAGATACTTTGTGCAAGAAAATTGTTGGTGTAATTACGCAGATGTATTTGAACAACGAAGCCATTGACTATCTCACATTGATTCCGCATTTTGAACGCAAGGAATTGATTGATGTCATCACGCTACAACAAAATGCAAGTGACATTGATTTGCGTACACACTTATTGACTTTAGAATACAACTACATCAAACGGAATTTAGTTGATAGGTTAACGCATTTGAACTTATCAAATGAGTTGCCTGATATGGTCAAGGACATTCAAAGCATTTTGGAAGAGACGACATTCTCAACACACAAAGAACCAGAGTCAATTGTGAAGGTGACAAACAAGGTTGTGGATCACATCGTGGACAATAGTTTGAACGGTGGTGCGTTGACAGGCAAACAAACTGGATGGCGTTATCTTGACAAGTACATTGGTGGATACAACGAAGGGGATTTGATTGTCATCGCTGGGAGACCGGGTATGGGAAAAACTGCAATCGCTCTCACACTCACAAAGGATTTTGCAAAGTACAATTACAAAGCTTTGTTCCTGTCTCTTGAGATGAGCAATGACCAACTTGCCAAACGGTATATTTCGTTGATTGGTGACATAGAGAATTGGAAGATACGAAACGGCAGATTGCAACAAATAGAAATTGACAAAGTCATTAACTCTGCAAACAACCAAACAATTGAGTTCTACATTGACGATGATGTTGACACATCCATCGCACAAATCAAAGCAAAGGCGAAGTTGCACAAATCACGCAAAGGACTTGACCTATTGGTGATTGATTACATCCAGTTAGTGAAAGGAACAAAGGCAAATCGTGAACAAGAGATTGCAGAAATCTCAAGAGGTTTGAAACTACTTGCAAAGGAGTTAAAGATGACGGTGATAGTCCTTGCCCAATTATCACGCAAAAGCGAAGAGAGAGCAGATAAACGACCTTTATTGAGTGACTTGAGGGAGTCAGGTGCAATTGAGCAAGATGCCGACATCGTGATGTTTCCATTCCGACCAAGTTACTATGAGCAAGAGAAACCTGAAGTTGAAGATGCAGAGTTGATTATCGCAAAGAATCGCAACGGAGAGTGTTGCACCATCCCCACAACCTTCACAGGAAGTCGGACAATGTACGAGGAGAAACTATGAAAACAAACGAAATATATAATGAACCTTGTTTGGATACTTTGAGAAAGATGCCAAATGAATTTTTGGATTGCGTAATTACATCACCGCCCTATTGGCAATTGCGTGATTATGGGTATGATGGTCAATGGGGATTAGAACCAACTTTTCAATTGTACTTGGAACACCTTTGGGAAATGATGGATGAGATTTATCGTGTATTGAAACCAACGGGGACTTGTTGGATAAATCTTGGGGATACCTATGGGGGTGGGAATGGTGGTCAAGGTGGAAATACTGGTAAACACACCAATGAAAATCCAAGTATTAAAGGAACAAGATTTGATAACGGAATAAAAAAACCATTAAATAAGTGTTTATTACTGATTCCACATCGATTTGCAATTGGTTGCATTGATAGGGGTTGGATTATGCGAAACGATATAATTTGGGCAAAGAGAAATGGAATGCCGGAAAGTTGCACGGATAGATTTTCAAAGAAACACGAGTATTTTTTCTTTATGGTCAAATCTGAAAAGTATTATTTTGATTTGGATGCAATAAGGGATTCAATAAAGACAGTCAGCATTGAAAGATATAAATATGGTTTTACTGGTCAAGAAGGCGGGAACTCAAATAATTTTAAAGGAGACAAATCTCACTTAATTCCAAAAACAAAAATAAAGTTTGGTGGCAATAAAGGTGACGGGAACGATGGAGGTATATATAGTGGCAACGAATGGACTCCAAGAGCGGATGGAAAGAATCCCGGCACAATATCAGATTTTTGGGACATACCAACCAAGCCATCATCTAACGAACATTACGCATCATACAACGATGAGTTAATTCGCAAACCAATTCTTGCTGGATGTCCTGAAGGTGGTTTGATTTACGATCCGTTTATAGGAACAGGCAGCACCGCACAAGCAGCTATAAGGGCAAAGCGTAATTTTATTGGAAGCGAAATGAGTGAAAAATATATCAAGATATGCAATAAAAGATTAGAGCCATTATTGAAACAAATGCAATTACTATGAACCAATACCAAGTAACCCACAACCTAAAGCAAGAGATTCGCAGATTGAGATTGACGATTCAGCAACTTCACACTTCTCACGCACAGGAGGTCAAAAGATTGAAGAACGAAATACTCCGTCCACGCTGCGACATTAACGACATAGAAGCTGACTGGACGGATGCAATGCGAGTGGCTTGTCAAGTTTACGATGTCACACCTGACCAAATCGTTTCTCACAACCGCAAACAACACATCTCCTATGCACGGCACTTGTTTTGCTATTTATGTAGGAAGCATTTGAAGATGACCTTCGCTGGGGTTGGCAACATCCTTCATCGGGATCACTCATCCATCATTAACTCCGTCAATGTTTACACCGACCTAATCCAATATGACCGAATCACAAGTCAACATTATACGAAAGCACTTGCCTTATTGGGTGATTACTTGCAAGAAAGGACTCACGCAGAGCATCTCCATCTACAAGACGGAGGAGGAGTTGTTGAGGTGTAAGAAAAAATACGAAAAAGATGGTTATATTTGTAGTATTGAAAAGAAAATTTGAACAAAGCCGACATCATATTGGAACTTTCCAAAGCTGATTGGCTAACCCAAGCAACGAGGAATATCGCCAAAGATAGAGAGTTGGCAAGGGAGTTGTATCAATTTTACTTTTTGACTTTACTTGAGAAACCTGATGAGCAAATTGAGAAAATATACAGGGACGGATACATCCAGTTTTGGTCAATCCGTCTCCTTTATTTGGCTATCAACGGCAACCGGCATCCCTTCGGTAACTCTCGCATATATGACCAGTACGATGTCTATGAGCTTGACTTCGCTGAAGAACCTGACCTACTCCTTGAGAGAGAGGAAGAAGAAACAATTGAACTTGAACGAATCAACAAAATAAACCAAGTAACCGAGTCAGCATATTTTTATGAGAAGGAACTATTCAAGATGTGGTGTTCAGGAATGTCTGCAAGGGCGATCCATAGAAAGACCGACATCTCCGTCCGTGAAGTGTTGAGGGTGGTGAAACTAATGAAAGAACGATGCACACAGAAATAATTGGGATTGCTTGTTTGGCAATCATCATTGTCAACTTCGGCAAACCAGCCGACCTACTTAAACGCTATCTCTATGGAAACGAATACCACAAATGGAAGCGAATGAAACCACTTGATTGTGCTTTTTGCCTGTCGTGGTGGTTGGGCTTGTCCTTTTTCTTGTACACCTACGGTTGGGTGGGGATACTTTATGCATCCATCGCAACTGTGATTGTAGCACTATTAGAAACAAAACTATGACACCACAAGAAAAAGCGAAAGAACTGGTTGACAAGTTTGACGGAGTTGGATTGCAGATGCGAAACGAAGCCATTGCCTGTGCATTGATTGCCGTTGATTTTGCAAAAGAATTTATAACCGGAGATTTGAACGAATCATTTGACAAAGCGTTATACCTTTTTGAAATAAAAGAAGAAATTGAACTATTATGAGCAATATAGAATTTATCCTTTCCCTTCAACCACTCTTTGACAAGTGGAAGCAAACCCAAGTGTTCCAACCAACTGGAGAACAAGCAAACCAATTGAACGCAGTCCATCGTGAGATATTCGGAAGGAACTTGCCGAATTGCAGTACCTGTATAACCGAAGCCTTGCACTCACTTTTGATTTGGGCAAACCAACAACAAGAAGCCATCACCAAAGCACAACTTGCGGATGATGAGCAGAAACCAAAACGGAGAAGAAAAAATGAAAGCAACGATTGAGTTCAATCTCCCTGAAGAACAAGAGGAGTTTGAAGATGCAACAAACGGATGGAAGTGGGGACACGCTATGTGGCAACTGGATCAATTCTTGAGGACGAAAATCAAGTACGCACCTGATGACGCATCCGAAGAATCCATCAACGCCTATCAAGACGCAAGAGATGCACTCCATCGCATATTGAGTGAAGAGAATTTGGAAATGAGATGAACGCATTCAACGGGACAATGACGGACAAGGAATGCTTTGACCACGAGTTGAGCATCGGAGTTGATTTGGACAATCAAACTTACACGGAACTATTTAAGTCAACCGCAAAGGAGATATTGCAAATAACCGGAGCAAAGACCTTCCTTGATTGTGGAGGTGGAGTCGGAGCATACACTCAAGCAATGTTGGAACACAATGTGGAATGCACCTATGTTGACCTATCCAAAATACACGGAGAGTATGTCACACGCAAAATCACAAGAAACGACAACTCAACCCTTCAAGTATTCATCAAGGACTTCACTACCCAACAATGGAAAACATTTGATTTGGTAGCGTCTATTGAAGTAATGGAGCATATACCTGACGAGAAGCTCATCCCCTTTCTCACCAACTTAAAATGCAAATACTTTCACTTCTCCAGCACACCCCACAAGACGGACTTTGACGAGAAGTGGGGACATATCAACATCAAGAGCGAGGAAGAATGGGTTCAACTATTTGAGAACTGCGGATTCAAGTTTGACCGTGCAATCTCACTCCCGACATCTTGGTCATTACTATTTACCAAATGAAGAAACACACCTTGACCTACTTGAATCACTTCGGCTATGACATCAGCGACTTCATCCCTTGCGAGGTGTGTGGAACAACTGCGGTTGACATCCATCATATTGAAGCGAGAGGAATGGGAGGGAGCAAGGAAGCCGACAACATAGAAAATCTCCAAGCATTGTGCCGTGCCTGTCACACCAAGTTTGGGGATCAAAAGCAATTCAAACAATTCCTAAAGGAAAAACACGCAGAGAAACTGAATCTGCGATAATTCTGTGATAAAATGGCAAACAATCCAAAAGCAATTGAGAACTTGAAACCTTTCAAACAAGGTGAGGATGAAAGACGGCATATGCAAGGCAGACCGCAGAAACTCATCACGCAAATGAAAGAGATTGGCTACACCAAAAGTCAGGTTGAAGATACGATGTTGTCAATGCTATCGCTATCACGCAAGGAGTTGGAGAAGATAGACAGAGGGGATGAGTACACGATAATGGAACGCACCATCGCTGGAGCATTGCTAAAGGGACACGACAAGAACTCACTCTTCAACTTGGAGATGTTACTCACACGCTCACAAGGCAAACCAAAAGAAACAATTGACCAAACAATAGAAAGCAAAAATTTCACAATAACTTTGAATTTAGACAATGACAACTTACATAGGTAACGGATGGGAGAATGAGTACGGACTCAACCTATCAATCAACATCAACAAATTAAACGAAGCCATCAAGAGTGGTGAACTGGTAGTCAATCAATACGGTGATGTCCGTGTGAACTGCAACAAGATGAAAGCACCACACGAGAAGAGCAAAGCCACACACGCACTTTCAGTTCCCAAGCCACGATGAAAAAAACTTGGAGAGGGTTGGATGTTTATCCACCCATTGACGATGAACTGAAGTTGGTCCACACCAATCAAGGTGAGTTCACTCTTGCTCGTTACATTGACGAGATGTGGATTGACGAACACACCAACCGGTTGCTTGAGGTTCTCTACTGGATGCCTATACCAATTTTGCCAAACGAATGAGAATCCTGATATTAACCGATGGGATGAATGGTGTGGTTTATCACCGCATCTACACTCCGCACCTTCGTTTGCAGTTGGACGGACAAGCGACAATTGATGTCTGCCAATCCCAAGAGGAGTGGATGACCATTGACTTCAAATTGTACGATGTCATTGTGTTCTCCCGATGGTTGGGCAAATACCACTATGATATTCTCAAGCGGATCGCTGATGCCGGGAAGCCCTATGTGATAGATGTTGATGACTATTGGGTACTCCCGAAATACAACCCGGCTTATTGGGCATACAGGAAGGGAATCAAGAACGCCATCAAGGATGCCATCCACTATGCGGATGCAGTCATCACCACCACTCCGATGTTGGCAAAGGAGATACGCACCATCAACGAGAAGGTGTATGTTGTGCCGAACTGCCTTGACTTAACACACAACCAATGGTCGCAAATTAAGGAGAAAAATGAGACGGTGAAAATCGGATGGGTTGGAGGAATCACACACGAGGAGGACTTAAAACTCATCGCTGATGACATCAATGCTATGGATGTGGAGTTCTACATCGTTGGTTATACTCCGAGTGAGCATTGGAACAACATCGTCAAACTGATTCCAAAAGCCAAGATTGTGGAAGGCACAAGCGTGTGGGAATATGGCGAAGTATACAAGCACTTTGACTTTGTACTTGCACCCCTTCAGGACAACCACTTCAATCAATGCAAGAGTGAGTTGAAGATTGTGGAGGCAGCAGCGTATAGCATCCCTATTATCTGCTCTGCGGTGTTCCCTTACCTTTACCACACATCAAACGATGGTGTGATATTCACCAACAAAAACAATTGGAAAGCATCCATTGAAAAACTGATTCACGCTGGTCATTCGGTGAGACAATCTATGGGACGGAGTAACTTTGACTATTGCAACACCTATCACAATTTGGAACTGCACAACATGACTCGGTTGGCGGTTTACGATAAATTATGCAAATAAACTACAAGCGACCATATGTTACCAGTTACCAACAAGCCATCCTTGATTGTGAGGAGAGGTTCACGATAACGGCAGCGTCTACCAAAACAGGCAAGACAGCATCGCACATCATATGGTTGTTTGAACAAGCTCTCAAGTGCAAGGATGGTCAATCGGTTTGGTGGGTTGCACCTGTATACCAACAAGCGGAGATAGCATTCCGAAGGATGAAGACACAAGTCACCGATGTGAACTTCTTTCAAAGCAACGAGACCAAGTTACTGCTCACCCTTCCAACAGGATCACGCATTGAGTTTAAGTCAGGAGAGAAACCCGACAACCTTTATGGAGACGATGTGTTTGCTGCGGTCATTGATGAGGCGAGTCGTATGCGTGAGGAGTCGTGGTATGCGATGCGTTCAACCCTAACCGCCACACAAGGCAAGTGCAAGTTGATTGGGAATGTCAAAGGCAAAAAGAACTGGTTCTACAAGTTGGGAGAAAGAGCGAGGAGCGGAGAGAATGACTATCGTTATTTCAAAATAACCGCTTACGATGCAGTCAAGGAGGGTATTCTCAAACTTGAGGAGGTAGAACAAGCCAAGCGTGACCTTCCTGAAAATGTATTCAACGAGTTGTATCTCGCAGAACCAGCGGATGACAAGACCAACCCTTTCGGAATTGACAACATTCGCAGATGTATCTCACCGATGAGCAATAAACAAGCAGTTGCCTTCGGGATAGATTTGGCAAAATATACGGATTGGACGGTCATCACCGGTCTTGATAGTGATAATCGTGTTTGTTATTGTGATAGATTCCAAGCCGATTGGACACAAACTAAACAAAAGATAATCGGAGTTGTAGGAAGAACACCGGCATACATTGACGCAACCGGTATAGGTGATCCGATTGTTGAGGATTTGCAGAGAGTATTGCCAAAGATATTTGGATTCAAATACACAAGCCAATCCAAGCAACAACTGATTGAGAGTTTGGTTATGGAGATACAAGGAAACACGATTAGATTTCCTGAAAACCCATACGGAGATGAGTTAGAAAACTTTGAGTTTGAATACACACGGACTGGAGTCAAATATACTGCTCCTCCCGGTTTACACGATGACGCAGTAAACTCCCTTGCACTTGCGAACGATTGCAAAAAGCACAATAGACCTGGAACTTTTTACTTTGCCTAACTCGTTACAAATTGAAACGCTATGAAATGGAATAACATAACCATCTACCAACTGCAAGAGATTCACTCTTGTCGTGATATGTCTCACATTGAGAAAACAATGAACACCCTTGCCATCGTCAAAGATTGGTCAATGGACAAGGTAGAGTCAATGCCGATTGATGAGCTGACAAACGAACTGAAGAAGTTGGAGTTCTTAAACACGCTACCAACCGACAAGGTGCGATTCTCATTCCGACATCGTGGAAGGCGTTGGAAGTTAGCCAAGACAACAAACGAGATTTGCGGTCACCACTTCATTGAACTCCAGCAAGTATTCAACGGTGATATGATTGAGTCGCTCCACAAAGTGATGGCGTTGCTGACTTACGAGGTGAACTTGTTGGGACGGACAAAGAAGGTCACGGATGCACAGGCACACTATCAAGAGAAGTGTGAATTGTTCTTGTCGCTTCCAGTTACCACCGCTTACTCCTATGCAGTTTTTTTTTCGGCAGTTTATCCCAAACTATTGGAAACTATCCTAACCTATTTGAAGGAGGAGATGAACCAATTGAAACGGGAAGCGTAAGTCCATTAGCGTGGTTGGAATTAGTTGACAAGATTGTCAAAGGGGATCGGACAAAATGGGACACCATCTTGCAGATGCCGTTGATTGAGTTCCTGAACACGATTGCATTCTACAAAGCAAAGACAAAAGAGAGGCAGAAACGATTGGAGCAGTCAGCAACAAAGGGATTCAACGCATATGTCGTGGCTTGTTTGAACGAGATGTTGTAACAAATTATTGGCAGTATTTGTTACAAATTGCCAAAATATAGGATTAGTGGCAAATGTTTGCATTCCCTATCGGGAAGATGTTGAAGGTGGTTCATTCAATCCCCTTGTTTTATACCGAGCGGTATTATACCCATACACATATAACTTGCCATAAAAGGGACTAAACTATATGCTTTTGCGTATTATATCGCACTTTATCGTTGGATAATTGTGACATTATCACAAAAATTCAACTTTAAAGTTGAATCTATCCGTCATAAACTAAACCTATAGGTTAACAATATATTGGTTAAACTACCCCAAAATCGGTGTAATTAACCATTGTATTATGCAATATGTGCATATTGGTGTGCATTTGGGACGCACAACCCTAACCGCTATTTTCTATCGTGGCACTATCTATCACACAACAACCAAACGAATACGCTCCAGCGTACAACGATACCAACTTTGTCATTACGGAGTCATCAGGTGGCATCTACACAAAGGACAATTTCAAGTTCATTGCAGAGGTCAAGCAAAGCACCACTTCACTCGCCAAGCTCAAAGCACCCATCTACTACGGAAGCACAAACAAGGGCGTGTTCAACATCGGACGCATCCTTGAGAATTATGTGAGTTATGATTGGAACTTCAACGATAGTGCAGCAAGTGGTTGCACAAATTCAATTATGGATTACAAGGTGGAGTTTGGCTATGAATACTCTGCATCTGCCACAGGAAGCGTGACCGAATACACCAACTTGACATCGGCAACTGGAAGCGTGTGGAACGCTGCACTCAATCCGATTGACTTGGTGAACTATGCCGGGCAATACACAATGGATGGGGATGGATTATTCTTGACTCCCATCCGTAGCAAGACAATTCACCGCACTCAAAAGGATTGGCTCTATGCTATCCGCAACACGGCAACAACTGCCCTTGTAACTTATTCCGATGCATCCACACAAACAATCAATCTACCATCTACAAAGGTGGTTCGCATTCCATCAGGAAGTCAATTGACAATACCGGGTGCAGCGACATACTACGACATCCAGTTAAAACTTGGAGGCACGGTTCTATCCGAAACCTACCGAGTGAACCTGATTGACGAGTGTAGCAAATACGACACAACCGATTTGTTCTTCCTAAACTCATTGGGTGGGTTTGACTCATTCCGATTCAATAGGGTGAGGCGTGACAATTACGACATCCAGCGAAAGCAATTTAAGTCAAACCCATACACATTGGGTGCGACATACGGTTACACTACATCGGCATTCAAACAAAAGACCTATGACACGAATATGACTCACAAGGTCAAGATGTTTAGTAACTGGATCACGGAAGCGGAGAGCGAGTGGTTGCTTGACTTGTTTACATCTCCCGTTGTCTATGCTTACGATGGCACTTTGGTGGCGGTGAATATAGACGCAACGACCTACGAAGTCAAGAAGCATATCCAAGACAATGCGTTCTTCATTGAGCTTGATATGTCATACTCCTTTGAATCAAAACGCCAACGCCAATGATAGAGATTCTGGTTGATGGGCAACCTTTGGATATTCTCCAAAACCCAAACATATTCATCACACGATCCATTGCAGACATCCGTGAACCTGAATCACGAGAGTCGGAGTGGACAAAGACAATAGAGATTCCCGGCACATCTGCCAACAACAAGATATTCTCTCACTTGTTTGAGGTGGAGCAAACCGTCTACGGCACATCGTTCAACCCAAATGTCAAAGCTGATTGCATCATCTACGCAGACGGAGTTGAGCAGTTGCGAGGGTTCTTGAGATTGATTTCCATCAAGGTGGATGACTCCACGCACATCACCTATGAAGTAACTTGTCACGGGCAATCTGCGGACTTCTTCACGACCATCGCAGAACGCAAGTTGAACCAGTTAGATTTCAGCGAATACAATCACACCTTGTCAAGTGGTGTTGTCGTAGATTCTTGGTCAAACCAAATCATCAAGAACGGAACGCCACAAGCATTCGCATATGGTGAAGGTTATTTGTATGCGATGATAGACCGAGGATATTCCAAAACTCGGAACATCACCGATTTCGCAGTCATTGGGATGACTCCTTGCTTGTATGCAAAGACCATCGTTGACAAGATATTTGAGAACGCTGCGTATACCTACACAAACGATTCATATTTCAATGATGACCGATTCAAGAGGTTGATTCTATCACCACCAAACGGATTGTCATTGGCAGCCACCACAATATCGGGAAGGCAGTTCCAAGCGTCACGCATCACAACCGCTCAAACCTTGCAGATTGGAACAACAATGATATTCCAAGATGACTCAACAGGTAGCAACTTTGACAATGGCAATGATTACAACAACACTACGGGCGTTTACACCGTTCCAGTATCGGGAAACTATGTGTTCAATGCCGACCTATCATTCCAAATTACTCCGATTCCTTTTAGCGTTTACACAAATGTCACAATGGAAATTGGAATCTATGTCAACGGGAAGTTGATTGACATCTCTTGGGAGAATGTTGGTGACTTTACAGGAATAATCAACTACACATCCTACATCACATTCCCAAATATAATTGTCAATGCTGGTGATTTAGTGACAATAAGATTCAAAGGATTCTACGATGGCGGTGCTGGTAGTTATTTGAGCAATGCACAATTCTCATTGGGACTTCTTACAACATCGGTTTTTTGGAACGACCAAAATGCGACATCATTCGGTTATGGTGATGCAATTGACTTTGGCACATTCTTAAACTCCGAGCAAAAGCAAAGCGATTTGATGATGTCGTTTGTCAAGATGTTCAATTTGTATATTGAACCTGACAAATCCAATCCCAAGATGTTGCGTTGTGTTCCACGAGATGAGTTCTTTACTGGAGATAATGTTGATTGGACTGCTAAATTGGACTATTCTCAACCTGTTGAGATTGTGCCGATGGGAGAACTGGAAGCCAACCCATATGTTTTCAGTTACAAGCAAGGTGCGGACACATCTAACAAAGAATATCAAGAGCTTTATCAATCAACCTATGGTTCACGCACTTATCAGGTGGACAACCAATTTATCAAGAATGAGAAGAAAATAGAAATCATCTTTACTCCAACACACATCAAGAACTATGACAACCGTCAAAGGAACTTTGTCTTGTCTTATGTGGAAGCGGAGAAGGATGGTGACCTTCGTATATTCTACTATAGCGGATTGCAGACGGGCGTGAGTTGGAAATTATACGCAAGTCCTGACCATTACTCTGTGAGAACAAGTTTGCCAATGACAATCCATTATGACTCATTGAGCAATCCAACCTTTGACATTCTTTTTGGGATGCCGAAGGAATTGGGTGTAGGTGCTGGGTATAGATACGGAAACTCCAACCTTGTAACTAACTTTTATTATCGGTTCTTGAGTGAAATCACCAACAAGAACTCCAAGATTCTACGAGCTTATTTCCGCATCACCCCGAAGGATTGGATCAACTTGAGATTCTCGGATTCATACTTCTTTGAAGGGCAGTATTGGCGTTTGAATCAAATCAGCGATTACAACCCAATTGAGGATGGAGTGTATTTGTGCGAGTTCTTGCTTCAGCAGTTCATTGAACCAGCGACCATCACCAACAAAACAATTGGAAGTGGTACAGGTGGAGGACAAAGTGAAGAAACCTACGGAGACATCTACCCAAGTGGTAGCAATCCTATCAAGCCCGGCATTCGGAATGTGAGTGTTGGCACAAGTGAGCAAACAGGTAATGGAGTTTTTGTAGGAACTGGAATCGTGCAGTCACCAACCAACACCGACAATTCGGGATTTGGTTTGAAGGATGTTGTTTTCGGAACTGATACGAGCGGAAGTGTGGCGTTGATTTGTGAGGACTTTGAGGTCAACAAATCGGACACACTCTATGTCGGCAATTACGAGATGTATCCATCATTCTTGAGTGGTGGTGCAGTTAAGACGGTAACAACGGCAACGAGCGTGACCAAAGACGATTGGTTGTTCCTGTGTGATGCGACCGCTGGAGCGTTCACCGTGACTCTTCCCGATCCATCAGGATTGAGCGGAAAGCATTGGGTGTTTCTCAAAACAAATTCAGCACATTCAATTACGATTGACACGGCAACTGCTGCAACAATCAACGGAGCAGACACGGAGGTCATCAACAACCACTACGAGAAAAAGTGGATTGTGTGTGATGGAACAAATTATTTTGTAATAGGTAACGGATAAGATATGGCACTAACGGCAGCGATAGACCTAACGGTCAAAAAACCTGACTTCAAGTCAATGAAGTCGGAGATTAGAGAATTAACGGTTGCAGCACAACAGGCGGTGATGCAGTTTGGCGAGTTTTCTCCCGAAGCAATAAGGGCAGAACAAGCACTTGCACAAGCTCGTGACCGAATGGATGACTTCAACGACCGAGTTGCAGCAGTAAACCCCGACAAGTTTGCTCAAATCAATACGGTTGTTCAAGGAGTTGCTCGTGGATTCCAAGCAGCACAAGGGGCAATGGCTCTATTCGGTAGTGAAAGCGAGGACTTGCAAAAGACAATGGTCAAGTTGCAAGGTGCGATGGCATTGGCTGAAGGACTTGAGGGACTTGGAAAGGTTCAACAACAATTCTCCGCTATCGCTGGGAACATCAAGGGCAATGTGTTAAAAGCTTTCCAAGCATTAGGCAAAATGTCAACCCTTGCCTTCGGTGCAATCGGTATTGCTTTGACCTTAATCATTGCCAACTTTGACAAGTTAAAAAATGCAATTTTAGGATTGATACCCGGTTTGAAAACTATTGCCAATTTTGTCGGCAATTTGGTTCAGCGATTTACCGATTTTGTTGGAATTACTTCGGCAGCGGAAAGGGCATTGGACAAGTTAAACAAGACAACCGAAAAAAGCAATGAGCAACTTGACCGAGAGATTGCATTGCTACAAGCAAGAGGTGATCAAGTTGGTGTGTTTAACAAGCAACGCCAAAAGTTAGAGAATGACCTTGCAAAAGCACGAGCAAACTACGGCAAAAACAATGAGGAGAATTGGGGCAAGATTATCCTTGACACCAAGAACGCATTGGAGGTGTTAAAAATTGAAGAGCAGAATTTCAACAAAGACCAAGCCAAAGCAAGAAAAGATGCAAATGATGCAAGAGCAAAAGAAGCCAAAGAAGCGAATGACCGGTTGAACGCAGAAAATCTCAAGAAAGAAGAAAAATACTTTGAGGGACTTGAGGGTATACAAAGAAAGGGAATCACGACCGCATCACTTCTACGCTATCAAGCAAGAACCGAAGCGGATGACTTAATTGACAAAGCACGAGCGGATGAGGCAGCAAAAGTCAAAAAAGCAGCGGACGAAGAGATACTTGCTGCAAAACAAGTATATGATGCCAAGATAGGATTTGCACGAGCAACGGTGGATGGGTTGAGTTCATTGAATACAATCCTGACAACCGAAGAAAAGAAGCGTGAACAAATCGCCAAAGGTATTGCATTGGTAGAGATTGCAATTGATAGTGCAGTTGCGTTCTCAAGTTTGAACGCTGAATCTGCAAAAGCATCTGCACAGGCAGCGTCTATACTTGGACCTGCAACTCCCATCTTCACCGCTGCATACTATGCACAAGGTGTGGCAAGGATTTTGGCGAATGTCGCAAGAGCAAAACAATTGTTGTCGGGAGGTAGTGCATCCAAAGGAGGCAGTCAACCACAAACCACAAACATTCAAGGCATTCAGCAAAGTGTTCCACAGGTATCGTCTACATTGCCACAAGTCAGCGGATTTGAGCAGAGAGTATTTGTGACCGAAGGGGACATTTCACGCACACAAGCAAGAGTCGGAAACACCAAAAGAGTGTCCGTTGTCAAATAACGCTATTTGAATACGATGAAACTACCAGTTTACAAATTAGACATCAACGAATGGGACGAAGAGACCGGCATTGAGTTTGTCTCTCTCGTGGAATCTCCAGCCATACAAAAGGACTTTCTTGCTTTCTCTGCTTTTGAGAACGATTACCCACAGGCAGCGGTTGACAATGCCATTCGTGGAATGGAATTGAATGAGAAAGTAGACAACGATTGTGCGACATTAGTCGGTAAAGCAAGAGCAAACCAACTTGCCAACCGTGAGAACTTGTCCCTTGAAACGATTGAACGCACATACTCCTTCTTGAGTCGTGCTAAAGAATACTACAACCCCGATGACACCGAAGCGTGTGGAACTATATCTTATTTGCTATGGGGTGGTGAAGAGATGATCCGTTGGTGCGAGAGAATCTTGAAGGTAGAAGGTCAAAAGTTTGCCATCCAAGACGAGGAGAAAAGAATCGTTACTGGAGCAGCAATGATTGCCGACCTACCCATCTATCGCAGAGATGATGTGCGTGGTGAATACTATGTGGTATTTGACAAGGAGAGCATCTTCAAGATTGCAAAAAAATGGGCAAGGGGCAACAAGTACGATGCAGTCAATGCCCATCACCGCACTCCGATAATGGATGGTGTGAGCTTGTTTGAGTCATACATCATTGACCGGGAAAGAGGGGTGATGCCACCGAAGGGATTTGACGAGGTTGCCGATGGATCGTGGTTTGTTTCCTACCTTGTAGACAATGACGATGTGTGGGCAAGAGTCAAAGAGGGTGAGTTCAAAGGATTCTCCGTTGAGGGAGTTTTTGATTTCCCCGAAGAGAAAGACGAACAAATACTTGAGGCATTGAAAGAAGTCCTTTCCAAGTGGAACGGCAAGTAAAATTGCAACACCGAAACATAAACTCTAATTTTATACAAATGAACGCAAAAGAAACATTGAAAGAAATCCGCACGATGTTGGGATTTTCGGACGAAGAAACCAAAGTGGAGATGGCAACTGCCACCTTGACTGATGGAACGGTAATTGAGTACGAAGGCGAATTGGCGGTAGGAACTGCCATCTTCGTTCAAACTGCCGAAGGCAACATCCCAGCACCTGACGCAACTCACGAGGTTGAAGGTGGATTGTTGGTTACAACTGAAGGTGGTTTTGTTACTGAAATCGTAGAACCCGAAGTTGAGATTGAAATTGAAGCCGAAGAGTTCGCAACCGTTAGTGCATTCAACGACACCGTTTCCAAGTTGGAATCTGCAATCGCTGAATTGTCTGCAAAGGTTGAGTCATTGACTGCATCAAACATCAAACACAAAGAAGCTATGAGCAAAGCGATTGACCTGATTGAGAAGGTTGCTGATTTGCCAAGCGAAGAACCCTTGAAAGCACCTGTATCTACAAAAAAGAACGACCGCTTTGAAGCACTTAAAAAATTCAAAAACTCTATAAACAAATAAAACTATGTCATTTTCAGTAGGATCACTCGCTAACTACACCAACGAACAGTCAACTGATTTGTTGGTAAAAGCATTGTTCGGAAGCAAAACTTCTGCCACTTTGCAATCTGCTAACCAAGTTCAGGTAGGTGTTAAATCAGCATCTGCTTTGAACATCCTTGCTTCAACCGTTTTCTTCCAAGCCGATGGTTGTGGTTACAACCCAAGTGGAACAACTGCCTTCACTCAACGCAATATCACCGTTGGTGCTGTAAAAGTTGAAGAAACTTTGTGTCCAAAAACTTTGGAAGCCAAATGGATGCAAACCCAAATTATGCCCGGTTCACCAACAATGGTTCCCTTTGAAGAGCAAATCGGTGCTGAAAAAGCTGCCGTAATTGCACAAACTTTGGAAACTGCAATGTGGCAAGGTGACACCGCAAGTGGTAACCCTAACTTGAGCCGTTTTGATGGTTTCAACAAAATCATCGCTGCTGCGTCTCCAGTATTGGCGAACTCTGCTCCAACCACTTTCACTTCAATCACCGCTGCAAACATTGATGACATCTTGGATCAAGTGTATGCTAACATCCCTGCTGCCGTTGCAGAGAAGGATGACTTGGTTTGCTTCTTGGGAATTGATGCCTACAAGTTGATGTTGGTTAACTTGAAGAACGCTAACTTGTTCCATTATGTTGCAGATGCTGCACAAACTATGGAAATGGTTTATCCCGGTACAAATATGAAGTTGATTGCCGTAGGTGGTTTGAATGGAACAAGCAAGATTGTTGCTGGTTCTTTGTCAAACTTCTTTATGGGAACTGACTTGATTGACGAGCAAGAAGAAGTGAAGATGTGGTACTCTATTGATAACGATGAAGTACGAGTTCGTTTCACTTTCAAAGCTGGTGTTCAGGTTGCTTTCCCCGGAGAAATCGTTTACTTCACCCTTTAATCCATTAAGATATGCCTTGTTTACTTACTTCAGGATTCGCCCTTGACTGCAAAGATGCAGTAGGTGGCATCAAAAGCATCCACTTGATTAACTGGGCAACTTCAGGATTCACCGTTGCAAGTGGAGAAGTTACCGCAACAAGCGTTGCAAGTGGTAGCGTGTATACTTACGAACTTCCAAAAGCAACTGGATCAATGGTAATCACCACAAATGTGAGTGTTGAGAATGGCACATCCTTCAACCAGTCGGATGTTGCTTTCAAACTTCGCAGATTGTCAACCACCAAAAGAAATGAAATGAAATTGTTGGCACAAGGCAGATGTTTCTGCATCGTGAAAAACAACAACGATGAGTATTTCTTGGTCGGTAAGGAGTACGGATGTGATGTGACCGCTATGGTTGCCAACACCGGTACTGCGATGGGTGATTCAAATGGATATGAGGTTACCTTGTCAGCGATTGAAGCGGAAGCACCTTACAAATTGCAGAGTTCAGTTGTTACCAGTTTAGGTATCTAATTGGTTCTTGATTCATAGGAGAAAGAGGGAGGCAAATGCTCTCCCTTTTTTGTTACATAAATTTCGCATCGCTATTTTGTAGAGATGTTGGTAATTGAAAAAGCAGAATCAAAGAATTGGTATTTAACGCTGACCGAAAAAGTCACGATTGCCAATCCATATTTCTTGTTTGCATTCACTCACAGAACTACCAATGAACAAACGGTTGCAATCCTAACCGACATTTCAACCCACAAAGAAAGATACAATGAATTTGCAGTTGTTGAGGGTTCAACATTCACTTTGGATGCTGGAGAATTTGAATATGTCGTTTATGCTCAAACATCACCAACCAATTTGTCTCCAGCGTTGGCGAATGAATTGGTTGAAAGCGGAATCTTAAAAGTTGAATTTGATGTTACTCGTAATTACTACGAGGTGACCTTAAATGAAAAAATATACGAGATTGAACAACCTACACAAATACTCTTTATGTTGCTTGAGAATGGGGACTTTCTCCTTCAAGAAAGCGGTGATAAAATAATACTCTAATGGCAGACCAAAAAATATCCCAATTAACGACCATTGTCACAGTTGACAACGCATCGGATTTGTTCCCTATTGTTGACACATCAGCAGCGGAGACAAAGAAAATCACACCAACTGCTTTGAAAACTGCATTGGCGTTGAACAATGTTGACAACACATCGGATGCAAACAAGCCGGTATCAAGTGCTACACAATCGGCATTAAACGCCAAACAAGATACACTTGTCAGCGGAACAAATATCAAGACCATCAACGGCACATCAGTTCTTGGTAGTGGCAACATCGCTATCAGTTCGGCCGTTGCGTGGGGTGGTGTAACTGGAACGCTCAGCAATCAAACAGATTTGCAAACTGCATTGGATTTGAAGGTAGACGAAAACGCTGCCATCACGGGAGCAACAAAAACCAAAATCACATACGATGCGAAAGGTTTGGTAACTGCTGGAGCAGATGCAACCACAGCAGATATAGCAGATTCAAGCAATAAACGCTATGTAACCGATGCCAATTTAACGGTCATCCAAAACACAAGCGGAACAAACACGGGCGACAATGCGGTAAATAGTTTGTATTCGGGTTTGGCAGCGAGTAAGCAAGATACTTTGGTATCTGGTACAAACATTAAAACCATCAACAGCACTTCGCTTTTGGGTAGTGGTAATATCAGCGTAGCACCAGCGACAGGAATTGATGCAACTGCAATTGCTGACGGCACAGTTACAAGCACAGAATTTCAATATATCAATTCGCTAACAAGCAATGCACAAACGCAGATTGATGCAAAGACAAACAAACTAATTACAACCAACAGACAGACCGCTTCTTATACTTTGGTTTTGAGTGATGCCGATAAATTGGTTGAGATGAACAATGCCAGTGCAAACAACTTGACAGTTCCTTTGAATAGTTCGGTAGCATTCAGCACAGGCACTCAAATTCTGTTGGCTCAGTACGGAGCAGGCCAAACTACAGTAGTTGCCACAAGTGGTGTAACAATCCGAAGCAACGGGGCGAAGTTGAAACTCAATGCTCAGTATTCAGGTGCGACCTTGATTAAGATTGCAGAAAATGAGTGGTATTTATTTGGAGATATAGCGTAATGATTTTATCAAGTCACGGAATTGTAGCGAGTCAGATTGCTTCCTTTGATGCGGATGCGGTTGCGTTCTTTAATAGGGTAACAACTGCAGGAGGTTCGTTGTCATTGACTGAGAAACAAGCGGTGAATCAGTTGGTATTGGACTTAAAAGCCAATTCGCTATGGACACCAATGAAAGCCATTTATCCAATGGTCGGAGCAAGTGCGGCAGCGTGTGCGCAGAACTTAAAGAGTTCAAGTTTTACGGGTACTTTTTACGGTGGTGTGACTTTTGCTAGTACAGGAATAAAAGGAAATGGTACAACGGGATATATGGATACATTTCTAAATGTAAATACAAGTTTGACTTTGGACTCGACTCATTTATCTTTTTATTCAAGAACAAATGTATTGGAGGCATCTGTAGAAATGGGCGTGACTGGTGCATCAAATACTTATTTGTTATATAAATATTCGGACGGAAACGCATATAGTGGTATTAACGGACCCCAAGTGCCAAGACCAACAGCCGCAACTCCAACAACAGGGTTTCTAATTGGTAGTAGAACTACAAGTACAGAAGAAAAATACTACACAAATAATGTCAGTCAAACTTTAACCAGCACATCATCAAGTAAACAAAGTAAAAATTTATATTTATTAGCATATAATAATCTTGGGTTTTCTCAAGGGTCAACTAAAGAATGTGCGTTTGCTTCAATTGGGGATGGATTAACTGCTACTGATGCATCAAACTTTTACACTGCAATCCAAGCGTTCCAAACAACTTTAAGCCGAAATCTATGATAGGGTACATTTGCACACTAGAACAAAAGGATTTAATTCAACATAAGGAATTTGCACCTTATGAAAATTTTAATTGCGTTCAAGATATAAATGGCGTTTGGTTTAATTTTGTAACTGACCAACAAAAGACATTGATTGAAGCATCACAATACGCTTGGGTTTTAGATTTACCCGAAGCCGAATACATCCCACCACCACCCCCACCATTTCCAATATGAAACACAGCAAATGGATGAACCTCACCGAAGATGAGGTGAGAGAGTTGGAATACACACAACTTGAAGAAAACAACGGAAACGGCAAAGGGCAAGGCAACCAAACAAGCGTTCCCATCAATGGCGGTATGTGGGTTGTTTTATTCGCAGTAATTATCTTTGGACTATGGAAGCAATCCCGTACATCACAACGCTATACATAGGAATCTTAATCGGCTATCACTTGCACCGACAAAAAATGAAACGAAAATGAAACAATTTCACAATGATACAACCGCAGCGATTGCAACCGCTATTTCAACGAGTTCGGCAGTCATCACTTTTACTCAAACTTGGCAGCCAGTTCTTACTTTTAGTGTGGGGATTATTGGTGTTGTATCGGGCATTTTGGCGGTGGTTTACTACCACAAGAAAATAAAGAGGATAGATGGCAAAGGTTAAAGTTGAGTCATCGTTTAGGGCAAAGCCAAAGAACAAACTCCGCAGACATACAAAGCACATTAACAAACACAAATCGTGGAAACCAAAAAGAGGACAAGGTTGAAGGGTTACTTCCAACCAACACCAAAGAGATTCCGAGTGCTTGGAGATTCCATCGCTGCGGGTTCTTTGTTTATCGCTGGACTAAATTTGGATCACCCAAAGTTGATGCTGATTTGTGGCGTTGCTGGTGCATTGGGAAAGTTCATCACAAACTTCTTCACGGATGAAACAAGTTAAATTCAACGGTTACTACAAAGAAGAGTCACCGAAATCACAAATCTATTTGCATCACACCGCTGGTGGTGGTGACGGAGTGGCAACCTTCAAGTTTTGGGATGCCGATCCAGTAAACATCGCAACCTGTGTTGCGATAAGTCGGTCAGGTGAAATCGTGCAAGGGTTCTCATCTAAACATTGGGCGTTCCACTTGGGTTTGAAATCTGCACACTTCAAAGGGTTACCATTCATCAAACTTGACAAGACATCCATCGGCATTGAGATTTGTAATTGGGGTTACTTGGTAGAGAAGAACGGCAAGTTCTACAACTATGTCGGCAAGGAGGTCAAGGATGTATGCAAACTTGAGAAGCCATACAAAGGATTTACCTATTTTGAGAACTACACGAAAGAGCAAATTGCATCAACCAAAGAGTTGTTGTTATTGTGGCGTGAGAAGTATAACATTGACTTGACATATCACGAGGACATTTGGCAAGTTACCAAAAGAGCTTTGAGCGGAAAGAATGGAGTGTTCACTCACAACTCGGTTCGTGCAGACAAAATTGATGTCTATCCGCACCCTGATTTGGTATCTATGTTGCAATCACTTTAAGTTGCTATTTGATTACGATGATATTCCAAAGGATTAATTTTCACGACAACAAACTGCCTGTGTTCAAGGAGAACAAGGCAAAGGGGTTCGTGACTTTCGGAGCAGACAATCTCTATCCCGATTTTCTCGTAGAGTTATTTAACAAATCACCCAAGCACAATGCCATCGTTTCTGCAAAAGCTTCTTATATTGCTGGTATTGGTACTGATGTTTTCGGACAAAACACCACCGACATCGCCAAAGCCGAAGCCAAATTAAAGAACATAAACGCCTACGAGACCTATGAGGAACTCAAAGCAAAGATTGCATACGATGCGGAGTTGTTCAATGGGTTTGCAGTGGAGGTTATTTGGAACAAAGCCAAGACCGCACCAAGCGAATACTATCACATCCCATTCAAGGATGTTCGCAAAGGTCTTGAAGGTGAGTATGTGTATTGTGCGGATTGGACTGATACCAAAGCGGAGAAGATTCATTACCAACCTTACAACCCCATCACGAGAGAATCAAAGCAATTGTACTATTGTCAGTTCTATCGTCCCGGTGAAGGCACTTATCCGCTTCCTGATTATGTAGGTGCGTTGAAATATATTGAGGTTGACACCGAGATTTCCAATTACTACTTGAATAGCATCAAGAACGGATTCACGGCACAAACTCATATTCAGTTGTTCAAGGGAATCCCCACACCTGAAGAAGCTCGTGCAACTGCAAGAAGATTTAAAGAGAACTATCAAGGCACGGACAATGCCGGTGGGTTGATTATTCAGTACAACGATCCTACGGAGAAGGAATCTGTTATCAGCAACCTTCAGCCATCGGATTTTGACAAGCAATTTGATTTGCTGAATAAGACCGTTCAACAAGAGATATTTGTTGCACACAAGGTCAACTCTCCAATGTTGTTTGGGGTGCGTGTAGAAGGTCAGTTAGGTGGTAGAACGGAGTTAATTGAAGCATATGAGATGTTTCATCACGCATACATTGAACCACGCCAACAAAAAATTGACGATGTGTTCTCGTACTTACTTGAACCTATTGCAGAGGTAAGATTGGAGACCATCAACAAGCCACCAATCGGATTGGACTATCAAGCATTATTTACCGCTGGAATCATTGACCGCAACGAGACAAGAAAAGAGTTGGGATTTGATGAGATTGAAGAAGAAGAAACACCAGTTGCGTTGTCAAAACAAAACCCATTCGGTTGGGACGATGAGCGTGACCTTGTTGTATTTAATAAATACGGAGAGAAAGCCGAAGAGTTTGAGGAGGCGAAGTTTGAGTTTGCCGATGCGATTGAATCTGCAATCTTGAATGTGTTGAAAGAGAACAAAGGTTTACAGGTGGGAGACATTGTAAACATCACCAAACTTGACGCAAAGGTTGTTGCCGATGCGATTGCCAAACTTGCAAAAGCGGAATTGGTTAAGTCATACGAGGACGGATTGGAAACAACTCCGAAAGGATTGGAAGAAATCAAGAATCTGCAAACTGAATTGGTGGTTCGCTATCAATACGGACTTGCACCGGGAATTGATGGTCCAGTAATCATTCCGACATCAAGGGACTTTTGCAGAAAAATAGAAGGAAGCGGACGAGTATACTCAAGAGAGGACATCACTATGATGAGCAATGAACTTGGATACGATGTTTGGAAACGCAGAGGTCAATGGTATACTAATCCCGACACAGGAATCACCACACCACAATGCAGACACATTTGGGTTCAAAAAGTATTAAGAAGAATTAAACGATGACCAACTTTGTATACTTCATAAGCACAACCTATCTCAAGGACAACACTCCTTTGAATGAGAATGTTGACGATAAATTGCTCAAGTCAGCAATCAAAGAAGCTCAAGAGATTTATGTGAGGGATGTCATCGGTTCAGGCATTTACAACGAACTGCAAACACAAGCATTCGCTGGAACATTGACTCAATTGAATACAACCCTTTTGGACTCTTACATTGCACCTTGTTTGAAATACTACACCTTGACTGAAGCAATGCTCCCAATGACCTTCAAACTGATGAATAAATCGGTGGCATCAAGGGAGAGTGACAACGCTCGTGCCGTATCCGTTGAGGAGATGACAATGATTGAAGGCAGATACCGTGACAAAGCGGAATACTATGCGAATCGTTTGCGTGATTACTTGCGTACAAATACCAACGACTATCCGTTATTCTTGAATCCCGGCAATACCATTGACACCATCCGTCCAAAGAACACCGCTTTTGTGGGTGGCATCTATCTTCCAACTTCACAAGATTGCTTTTGGAATTATGACTTCCCCGACACGGACAAATAAGTGGCAGAAAAACAACGAGGCAAAGCTTCTCAAATTCCTGAAGAATGACACTAAACCAAATCATAGCAAAAATCCAAGCGGCAGCCGAAAGCCATAAGATGGTCGGCAAGTTCGGAGTCGGTCAGCAGTCCAATCTAACGGTTGAGAATGTTGAATACTATCCGCTTGTTTGGTTGTATCCTGATGGCTTCAATTTGTCAACAACTGGCAACTTGATGACATACAACTTTGCATTGCTGGTGATGGATCGTGTGTTTGAGAGTGAGAGCAATGTTATTGAGGTACTTTCGGACACCGCACAAATCATTGCAGATGTATTTGCATTGATTGATGACAACACCCAAGATGACGAGGACTTTGAATTGGTAGTGACTTCCAACGCTTCACCTTTCTACGATGCCAAAACCGACATTCTTTCAGGATATGCAATCAACTTCCAAGTCAACACTCCTTATCTATTTAATACTTGCGTTGTTCCTGTGTAGCGTGTTTTTTGCTTTCCTTAATTTGGAGAAGCCGATACGCATTGAACGACCGATAAATGTAGAGATGCACGAGAGAATCGTGGAAAGAGAGAAACTAATTAGAGACACGCTCATAAAACGAATCAACTCATTTGATACTATCTACCTTGACACCTTCAAACCTTCAGCAGAGGGCTTGAAAAAGGCGATAGGATTACACATCCACTTGGACACCATATGAAAAAAAACAATGTAGTGCGAATTGAAAAGGGATGGGAGGAAACGAAAGTCCTTCTCATTTCGGATTTACATTGGGACAATCCCAAGTGTGACCGGGAGTTGTTGAAGAAGCATCTTGACGAAGCACTCAAAGGCAATCACGACATACTTATCAACGGAGATTTGTTTTGCTTGATGCAAGGTGCGTACGATCCACGCAAATCAAAGAGCGACATCCGTCCTGAACACAACTCCGCAAACTACTTTGATGCCATTATCAACACCGCAGTTGATTGGTTTACACCTTACGCACATTTGATTAAATTGGTTGCCTACGGAAACCACGAGACCGCCATCTTAAAACGCCAAGAGACGGACATCATTGAACGCTTTGTGACCTTGCTAAATTACAAGACCGGTGCAGACATTCAAGTGGGTGGATATGGTGGATGGATTCGCATCCAGTTCAACGATGGCAATACGACACAATCTTTCAAGATTAAGTATATGCACGGATTTGGCGGAGGTGGTGCGGTAACTCGTGGAACTATCCAGCACAACCGAATGAGCGTCAATGTAGAGGGAGCTGATGCGATTTGGATGGGGCATGTTCACGAGGACTATGAGATGACCTACACCGTTGAGCAGTTAACACAACACGACACGGTGATGTTGAGGGACATCTTGATGATTCGGACAAGTGCATACAAGGAAGAATACGGTGATGGATCAAAGGGATGGCACATTGAAAGAGGTGCAAGTCCAAAACCAATTGGAGGTCGCTGGTTAATTCTCAAACCCTTCCGTGACAAGTCAACCACACGCAAGATTCACGCCTATACGCACAAGACATTATGATGAAAGTGCAAATCATACTGGAACAAAAGAACGACTCGTGGCTTGAATCTGTTGGGATTGAACCGGAAATTGTGCAAATCTTGGAAGATGGATTTGTAAATGAGCAACACATTGTCGCTGCTTGTGCGTTCTTTGAGAATACGCAACTATTTATGACAGGTGGACACATCATCGTGATTGAAGAGAGTTACTATACCTTTGTGAGACAATGGATGCAATTAACCCAACACACTACAAGCAAGGGGATATAGAGTGCATTGATGCAATTGAGTCAGCAACCATCAGGAAGAAGGGACTCATTGCCGTCTGCACCGCAAATGTAATTAAGTACCTTTGGAGATGTGAGGACAAGAACGGACTTGAAGATTTGTACAAGGCAAAGTGGTATCTTGACAAGCTGATTGCCGAGAAGGAAAAACAAACGAAGAAAAACGCTACTTTGTAAGATGAGATTCTTGTTAATCCTGCTCCTTCCGTTGACCAGTTATGGACAAGTCCTTGTTGATACAAATACCATCAAACAAGCCAACCACTATTTGGTCAAAGGTGCGATTGCAAGAGAACAAGTCACGGTTCTTCGTAGGATTGTGACATCGGATTCCATCATAATTGCCGAGCAAGATAGCATCATTGTCAAGGTGCGAATCAACAACGCATATCTGCGAGAGAAGAACAATGCCCTTGTGAGCGAAAATAAAGCCATTTCACGCAAGATAATCCTTTGGCAAGGGGTAAGTATCACTTTGACCTTTTTAACGCTTCTATCGTGGCTGAAATAGATTTAAGCAAATTAGGCGATGTGCTTGACTCCTTTCTTGGTGATGAGAATGTAGGAAATCCAGTCAACAACTTGCTTGAGCAAATCATCCGAGATTGGTGGAATAACAAAGTAAATCCGCAAATCGCTCGGACAATGGATGAGCGGAAGATAAATGCGAGTGGTGGATTGAAGGCATCGTTCAAACCGGGTGAGATAATTAAGACACCGACATCCATCAACACGATCCTTGTTGCAGATGACTATTGGGAGTTCGTGGAGTTTGGAAGAAAGCCGACAAGGAATGGTCATATTGAGGGAACACCCTACCTGTGGCAGTCCATCAAAGAATGGATAAGGGCAAAGCCGATTGCTATTCCGCAGAATATGACTCACGATTCATTGGCCAAAGCGATTGCAAAAAAGATTCACCGCAGAGGTACAAAGGCAAACCCATTCTTGGAAGATGCCTTCACCGAATCACTACAAATGGAGTTGGTAAACGAGTTGAATGCTCGTCTTGGTGACTTGATATTTGCGGTGGAAGTGAAAAGTTAATTCACAAAAAGAAAAAAATACTTGCACAATTAGAAAGTTTACTTTACTTTTGCTCTCGTTATGGATTACACGAAAGCAATTGAAGAGATTAAAATGAAGAGACGGCAAGGACTATTGCAGTCAGTCGCTCGTAAAGCTGGGGTATCTCTCCCAACGGTTAGAAAGTATTTAATTGAGGGGAACATCGTTTCTCCCAAAGCCAAGTCAGTCATTGAGATTGCATTGAAGGAGGTCAACAATGCTTGAGGCAACAATCAATGGATGGATTCTCACAATCGGTGGGGATAGGTATGTCTATACCGACAAGCAAGTAGATGACTATTTACTGAACCACCACTTTGATGAACTTGAACCATATATGCTGAAGCGTGATGTCTATTTCGGTGGATGCGTTGAGACCAATTTGGTCGGCATTGAATCGGAGCGGTTCTTCTATCTTGAACCCGACAAGTTCACAGTGTTATTTATGCTCGGACAAAAAACAAATTTCCTATGAATAAATCAGAATCAATCAAGAACATTGCTGCTGCGTTGGTAAAATTCCAAGCATCGGTGAGCAAGGTAGCAAAGGAGTCCAACAACCCTTTCTTCAAGTCAAAGTATGCGTCATTGGCAAACATCTTGTCAACCATCCAAAAGCCATTGAGCGAATGTGGTTTGGCAGTCAGTCAGTTTCCCGATGGTGACGCACTCACAACCATCATCGTTCACTCCGAATCAGGTGAGTGGATGGAGTCATCCTACACGATGCCTGTGGCAAAGCAGAACGATCCACAAGCGATGGGTTCGGCAATTACTTACGCTCGGAGGTATGCACTCGGTTCTATCTTGAACCTGAACATTGACGATGACGATGACGGTGAGAAGGCAATGGGCAGAACATCTGCACCGAAGAAAGAAGAACTCACTCCCAAGCATCCTAATTGGGCAAAAGCAATGGAGCATCTCAAGACCGGTGGACTGATGACCGACATCACAAACAAGTACGATGTCTCTCCAGTGAATCAAAAACTATTAATTGGCGAGAAATGAAACATCAACTTCCAACTATTCACTCTTCTTTGACGGAGGAGGATTGGCAAGATTTGAGAAGGTCACGCTTCACCGCTTCCGAAATTCACAAACTGATGGGGACTCCGAAAACAAAATCGGAGTTCCTTTCCGAGACGGCAAAGTCCTTCGTGTTTGAGAAAGCAGCGGAGTATCTCACAGGCAACCGCACGGAGATTTATGGTCGTGCGTTGGATTGGGGCAAGGAACACGAGAAAGAAGCTTTCCATTACTTCCAGCAACAAACCGATGACTTCTATACCTACTATGGAGCGGAGACATACACCTTCATCACCTATGGTCTTTGGGGTGGTTACTCTCCCGATGCACTCGGTGACAAGCTCATTGAAATCAAATGTCCTTTTAATTCAGGCAACCACCTTCAAAACTTCTTCATCAAAAACAACGAGCAACTCAAGAGCAAACGGACGGAGTATTATTGGCAGATGCAGATGGGGATGATTGCAACCGGGTTGACGGAAGGGATTTTTGTTTCCTACGATCCCCGAATGCCCGAAGGCAAGAAGGTCACAGGAACGCTCATCACTTTGGACGAGGACTCGCAAGAAATCATTGACGAGAAACTGACCTACGCTGGAGAACTATTTTTGTCAATCACAAAATAAATCGTTCATTCACAAAAAGATTCAGAAAATAAATTTGTAATTGTGAAATAAAAGTTGTTTGTTTGAACTATGGCATTAGACATCATCTACCCAATCATCTTGACTCCCATCGCATTTGCGGTGGGCTACGGAATCCACGCATTCCGCAAGTCAATGAAGCAAGAACTTCCCGAAGCCAAACCATACGAGTTTGAGAGGGACGAGTACAAACCCGAATTTGACCAATTCAGTCAGGTTCTATTCAATCACAAATTCTACAAAGGAAAAGCAAAATGATAACAACAATACTATTTGGATTGACATTCGTCCTATTGGTTTACAAGGTGTATGCTGATGAAAAGAAGTCACAAAGTTACTTGGAAGAAATCTACCGTCTACATCGGATCAACACCGAACTGGAAGGTGAACTTTGGCAGAATCGCATTGACTTGCAAACTGCCACCAACCAATTGAACTTGGCAAAAATGAGTCACGAGAAAACCAAGCAAGAGCTTGAGGACAAGGCGAGGACTTGGGAGAACCAGTATAACGCTATCAAGAATGAAAGCAATCGTAATTAGGGCAACAATCAACTTCATCACCAAGTGGCGTGTGTACTTCGCTGGAGAACTACTCGCCACCTTTGAGAGTGAACAGGACGCACACGATTACGCTAAATTCATAAACGAACAATGAGCAACAATAAACAAATAATATGAACAAGAAATTTTCAGAATGGTACGGACAATTAAAAACAAAATCTAAGCAATGACAAACAATAAACAACAAACTTACACTATTGAACAAATAGCCAAGCAAAACAACATTGCTTTGT
>Ga0315905_10001006_pt1 | contig 30742 bp, 32 predicted proteins | sample LakEriMetagenome_5_FD_203522 | JGI IMG/M metagenome (GOLD analysis project Ga0315905, IMG submission 203522) | Freshwater fungal communities from buoy surface, Lake Erie, Ohio, United States - Buoy 4 MA121 | ecosystem: Environmental > Aquatic > Freshwater > Lake | place: USA: Lake Erie, Ohio... | reverse complement strand
CCCCATTCAACTTTTGTCCTGTACTTAGAAATTTTTCTCCCCATAACATAAGATCATGTCCGTAAAATAAATCTTGTTTCCGTAGGGATTTGACAGCGTTAAACCCCCATTCTGTTATGTAATCTAAATGAATAAAAATAAAGAATATTATCTATCTTGACTTTTTTTAAAGACCATATTAAAATTAATTCCGCCTTATGTTATTCTTGGTAAAATTAACCCAATATTTTTAATTAAAGTACTATAAAAGTATAGAAAAAATGATATTACAGATCGAGCCTTGGATTGATGGCAGTGAAATGGAAGCGGTAAAGCGGGTTGTCAACTCGACTTATTTAACCGAGTATCAAATTACGGCTGAATTTGAAGCAGGAGTACAGCAAATAACAGGAGCCAAACACGTTATTGCGACTTCCAATGGCACAACGGCCCTTTACTGTGCCCTAAAAGCGTTAAATATTGGTTATGGTGACGAAGTCATTGTTCCCAATTTAACCTTTGTTGCTTCTTCTAATGCGGTGATTATGGTAGGGGCAACCCCTATTTTCTGTGAAGTCAAACCTGAAAGCTTGTGTATTGATACTGAGGCGGCAGTTACGCTAATTACAGAAAAAACAAAAGCGATTATGCCCGTCCATCTCTACGGACAAAGCGCTGATATGACGGCAGTACAGGAATTTGCGGCGGCTTATAACCTGAAGGTTATTGAGGATGCAGCTCAGGCGATCGGAGTAAAATTTAAAGGAGAACACGTCGGTTTCCAGGGAGATGTAGGGGCAATTTCTTTTTATGGCAACAAGACGATTACCTGTGGCGAAGGGGGAGTGATCCTAACCCAGAATGATGAGATTGCCCTTGCTTGTCGCCGTCTCAGAAATCATGGGCGTGATCGTCGTGGGACTTTTGTTCATGAACATATTGGCTTTAATTTTTCGATTACAGAATTACAATCGGCGATCGGCGTTGCCCAATTAGCCAAACTTCCTGCAATTATTGATAAGAAAAAAGCCATTCATGATGTTTATGCTAGAGCATTGGCAGATATTCAAACGTTTCAAATCTTACCAATAGACGAACGTTGTACTCCTGTTTATTGGTTTACTTCTTTCTATGCAGAAAATCGAGCAGAGTTAGAAAGTTATTTAGCGAGTGAGGGAATTCAGACCCGACGTTTCTTCTGTCCTTTACATCAGCAACCTTGTTATCGAGATATGGTTAATCATGATCAAACCTATCCGATTAGTGAGAATGCTTACGAAAAAGGAATTTCATTACCTTCAGCCTATAGCCTAACGGAAGAAGAACAGCAATTTGTAATCGATAAAATCCGACAATTTTATCAAAAATAGATGTTAAAAGATGAATTCAAGCAAATTTTAGAACAAATCAGTCAACAGATCGGTTCCCTACCGAAAGGCGATCGCTTACTAGAGACATTACGTCAAAATCAAGACTATATTGCTCTTTTAGATTGTCAAGAAATTAGAGAGATCGAAGCAATCAAGGCAGATTACGGTACAGCACCGCAAAGCTTAGAAGGCAAAGCAATTTCTACTGATTTTCACCAATATCTTGATCAAGTAATTAATCCGAAAATTGCCAGAGGAGAAATTACCGATGGTAGCCGATTGGGTGATTACGACGATCGCAAAGCGCGTTGGTCTGGAGCAGGAATTACAGGTCATTGGCGGGTGGAAAATCAAACTCTCTTTTTAGAGGTTGGGCCAACTCTCTATCCTGATTATGCCCTCGATCTGCGTCGAGATAAGACCGAAGCTTTACAGTTAATACTCAGGGGACTGATAGAGTCCCGCGATCCCTACGCCTATTTTTCTAAGGCAATTGGTGTGACAGTAGTACCGATTTCTCAGGAAGGTTCGGTTTATATCGGAGAGCGGGCAAAACAGGTCGATAATCCAGGCTTACTCAATTTTGTCGCGGGGCTGGCAACTTTTCACGAGCGATTAGAGAATATAAATTTTTACGCAGATATTCAACAGGAATTAAAGGAGGAAATCGGCATTGATTTAAATGTTAATGTTAAAAACACTCGATTTATTGGAATTGCTGGCAACCCTTGGAGCAGTGAGAATGATTTAGTTTTTGCAACAGTAACGGCTTATCCTGATCGCCATTTTGAAACCTTTCCCCTGATTGAACACACTAGGTTCGTCCCACTGCGGAATAAAAATGAAGTAAAACGTCTGCTTGATCAGGGTTTACTACCCAATGACGAGCAATCTCACGCGATCGCCTACGGTTCTAGGATGGCATTAGAGTATTTAGCCAATCATCATTTTTAGCCATAATTTCTATTGGAGTATGCTGGATTATGTTAATAAAGTTTATTGAATTTGAGACAGAATATCAGAGAGGGGCCAATATCCCCAAGATTCAGTAATTTTCTGATTTTCTAATTTAAAGATTTCTAATGCTTCAAATTCTATTCGTTTGCCCGTTGGGGGAAAACCTTGAAATTCTCCGAGATGAGTGCCCGTAAAACGACCTCGAAAGGTAACTTTATTATTTTCTTCAATCAGATCATCAATGGTTACTTGAATATCAGGAAACGATTGGTGAACACTTTGCAAAATAGCGATCGCCGCCTCTATACTTCTAACGGTTGCGATCCCATGATCGAAGTAGTTGGGAACAAAATAGCAATACATGGCTTCGTAATCTTTGTTATTGTAAATTTCAAAAAAATTAGCAACAACTTTTTTATTAATTGAGTTATCCATAAATAATCTATCTTGTCAATAAAATAAAAACAAAAATAAAGCTTTTCATACATTCTAAGAAGCTGACAGAAACATCGTAACACAAAATTTTTTAATTTATCTCCACGTCAAGAAAAATTTATTACACAAAATGGTCAGAGTCCCTTAGAATTTAGAAAGTGAATCAGTTTTTGGGGACAACACAAAATGCAGTATAATCAACTAGGTGATAGCGATCTACAGGTATCGAAAATCTGTTTGGGAACTATGACCTATGGTGATCGCAATACCCTAGAAGAAGCTCAACACTTATTAGATTATGCAATCTCCAGAGGCGTTAATTTCATAGATACCTCGGAAACCTATCCCTTTCCCAATCCGACCCAAACCCTCGGACTCACGGAAGCCTATATCGGACAATGGTTAAGACATCAACAGCGTGATCGTCTTGTGATTAGTACAAAAATTGCTGGGGTCAGTCCACAGTTAACGTGGATTCGGAATGGACAAAACCGTATTGATCGAAAAAATATAACTGAAGCAGTGGAAGGCAGTCTCAAACGGTTACAAACTGACTATATTGATCTCTATCAAATTCATTGGCCAGACCGCTATGTACCGCTTTTCGGTGAAGGAGATTATGATCCCACAAGAGAACGGGAAGCCGTTGCGATCGCCGACCAATTAAATGTTTTTAGCGATCTCATCAAAGCAGGAAAAATTCGTTATTTAGGAGTGAGTAACGAAACGGCTTGGGGCGTTTGCGAATTTTGTCATATCGCGCAACAATTTAATTTACCCAAAATTGTCTCAATTCAGAATAGTTTTAGTTTACTAAGCCGCTTATTTCATGTCAATCTTGCAGAAGCTTGCCGATTGAATAATGTAGGCCTATTAGCTTATAATCCTTTAGCCTTTGGTTTTTTAACAGGAAAATATCTGACTGAGATTCCTCAAAGTTCACGCCTAGATTCAGACTTCTTTCAACGTTTGTATTCCCGTTTTGAGCAAAATAATATTCAAGATGCAACGAAAAATTATGCTGTATTAGCTCAAAAATTTGGCATGACTCTAGGCACACTTGCCTTAGCTTACGTCCGAACACGCTGGTTTGTTGCTAGCACAATTATTGGAGCCACTAAAATTGAACAATTACAAGAAAATATTGACAGTATTGCAATGACTTTAGATGACAGTATTTTACAGGAAATTGATAGAATTCATTGCCGTTACCCCAATTCAATTACTTAGTTAAAGTTTGACTTAGCTAGAAACGCTATAATATCTATCAGCAGAACTTAACAAATATTTACGTTTTTTAGAAAAAAATCTCCCCCTTCTCGTAAAATAAGAGGTGTTTTAAACAACCTAAAATTTTGGTAGCAAATTTTAAGATCAACAAAATACTTAAGTAATTGCTGCCCATGAAAATATTAGAGGATGTCTGAAAAGTCAGCGTTCGAGCTAACCGTCGAACAAGAAGACGGATAGAAGCCCAGTAAATCCACGCTTCAGAAGTTTTGGTTAAGTCTTCATAATCCCGACTGAGACGACGACACCAATAAAACCAGCCACAAGTCCTCTCCACAACCCATCGTCGGGGCAAAACGACAAATCCTTTCTTTTCCTGGGGTCGCAGCACCATTTCCAGTATCCATCCAAAGCAGTCCATTACCCATTTCACCAACTCAAACCCCTTGTATCCCCCATCCACATAAATCCAATAGAGACGACTCAAGTTCAATGAGCGTTTCTGGATTCGCTCAAGTAACAGTTTCAGTCCTTCAGCATCCGACACATTGGCGGCAGTGACCACATTTTCTAAGGGCAGACCGAGGCTATCTGCCATTAAATGTCGTCTTCGTCCTTTGACCTTCTTGTTTCCATCGATACCGACGTCATGGTGAATCATCGTTGCTGTATCCACCGATTGACTATCCACTACTGCATAACTGGGGGATGGATGTCGGTTTTGTCCGGCGGTTCGCTCCCACTCGGAAAGCTGTTGGTGGATTGTTTTTAGGGTTTCATCATCCCGCCATTCTCGCTCCCTATTGCCCCATCTCAAAAAATTCTTTTGGCAAAGCCGAGGCATTTGGATGGCTGCGCCAACGGTATCTGTATTGGTTTTAAGTTTGCGTTGGTCAGGGGCGTTGCTTATTCTTTTTGTATTAATTTTTCTTCCCCGCCGCCAAAAGTGGCAGAATTTTTAAAAAGTTTATACCAGCCTGCTTCGTGACTGTTGATTCGCTAATTTTTTCTAGTGTTCATGAATGTTATGGAATTTTATAAAAACGCTATATATGGGGGGGGAATCCGACGTTTCCTAGGTTGAAGAGGGCTAAAATTACTTAGCTTTTATCCATTTTTTGTCTGATGATTAGCTTAAATTTCAACTTTGATTCACCTGCGACATGTCGGCTGAAGGGTCAGGGGATTGGAGATCGACTAAATAACTGCTCCATTGTACTGATTCTGTGCGGGAATCTATCTCTCGCTTCAGTAAGCGCCAGCTTTTGCCTTCCTGCTGCCGTTGTAGGTAAACGTCAAAGGGATTTTTCGTCTGGGTGACGGTTTGGCGGGGTAAAAAAAGTTTTAGATTATAAACGCCGCTGAGATGGTAGGCGGGGAGGCTATTAACCACGATCGCCTCAATGATTTTAACGGTAATTTGGCTAATTTTAAATTGGGGCGGGGGGGCGTTGAGTTGACGACTTAGGGCCGTTTGGGTGCGGTCTAGTTGAAAGGCGATCGCCTGTTGAACAATGGCACCATCGGGGGCAAATTCAATGGGGGGCTTTTCGGCCTGACAGGCCAAAAGACTCAGACAGCACAAACCGACCATGAACCAGCGTTGTAACAACTTTCCCATAAACCCAGCCAAACATTCACTGCCCAAAGAATACCCCTGGGCTGGGGCCTTGTCTATAACGCCACCACTTGCCGCATATATTGACTCCACACACTGGCGGCGAGGGCACTACTGCCTTTGGTGGGATGACTATCATCATTGCCTAACCAAACGCCGGTCACTAAATGTTTTTGGGGCAAAAAGCCGATAAACCATAAATCGACGCCACTGTCTGTGGTTCCGGTTTTGCCCGCTGCACCATAGCCAATCTGGGCATTGCTGCCTGTGCCAAAATCCACTGCCCCTTGGAGCAATCGGGTCATGGTGGCGGCGATCGCCGGGGAAACCACTTGTTTTTGGACAATGGCATTTTTGTCAGCGTGATAAACTTCGCGGCAGGTGCTGAGTTGATCAGGATTGGGACAATCCCCCGCATCCCGGATATGGATAATGCCGTGGGGCTGGTGCCAGAGTCCTTGGTTGGCGATCGCTCCGTAAGCGCCAGTCATATCCAGCACCCTAGCTTCACTTTCTCCCAACACCAAGCCAGGGGTCTTTTTGAGGCTAGAGGTAATGCCAAACTTTTCTGCTAGGACAATCACATTATCTAAACCCACATCCTGGGCAATTCTGAGGGCGACGGCATTTTCCGATTGAATGAAGCTATCGGCTAGGCTAATGGCCGGGGCTGCGCCACTGCGTTCACAGGCTTTATAGGTTTTGCCGCCCCAGTCCAACGGCGCACAACTAAAGGCTTGACTCGGATCAATCCCCTTGGCGATCGCCGCTGTGTAGGTAAACAGCTTAAAGGTTGACCCCGGTTGGCGTTCAGCCTGGCTAACCCGATTAAACTGACTTTCCTTAAAATCCTTGCCCCCCACCATCGTCAAAATTTCCCCGGTGCGACTATCCAACGTCACCACTGCGCCCTGGGAAAAATCGTATTCTTGACCCGCTTGGCTTAAAAATGTCCGCAAACTCTTTTCCGCTAAGGTCTGCATTTTTAAATTAATGCTGGTTTCCACCAGAAAATTACCCTCGTTGGCCACTTCTTCCCCTAGTAAGCGATTTAATTCCCCAAAAACATAATTATAAAAATAGGGCGCTTGGCGATAGGACAACGATTGGGTGGCGCGGGGACTGACCTGAATACGCGATCGCCGGGCCCGATTGGCTTCCTGTTCATCGATCATGCCCAACATGGCCATGCGCTCAATCACCCGATTGCGTAACTGCACCGAAGTTTTGTAATCTTCCACAGGGTTGTACAAATTGGGAGCCGGTAACATGGCCACCAACGTCGCCGCCTCACTAACATCTAAATCCCTGGCGGACTTGGCAAAATAAAATTGGGACGCATCCTCAAAACCATAATTGCCCGCCCCTAAATAGACACGATTGAGGTAGGCTTTTAAAATTTCATCTTTGCTGTAGACTGCTTCCAACTTCAACGCCACCAACATCTCCCGAATTTTGCGCCCAGCCGTATTTTCCCGCCCCACCTCTGCAAATAAACTGCGGGCTAACTGTTGGGTTAGGGTACTAGCTCCCTGCTGCGCCCCTTTTTTGTAGAACGTAATGTAAACGGCCCGGCCTAAGCCATAGGGATCAATGCCAAAATGCCAATAAAAGCGGGAATCTTCGGACGCAATCACCGCCTGGGGTAAATAGGGCGAAAAATCTTTTAAATTCTCTAATTCTCGGTGAATATCCTGTTGGACGGGGTTGATTTCTGTCCGGCCATCGTCCGCATATACTTTGACCGGCCCTGTGATCCCACTGGGTAAGGGTTTGACGGGAAATTGGTTCCATTGCCAGGCGATCGCCGCTGAAGTCATTAATAGAACCATCAGACTTGCGGTTAAAATCAGCCGGAGTCCTTTGACCCAAAAAGACGGTGGATTCAAATACACCAATTTAGGCACATCAACCAATTCCGGCGGGCCGAAGGTAATCACATCACCGTGGTGGAGTCGATAATTTTTGAGGCGACGACGTTCCAAATAAATACCATTACTTGAACCCTTATCCCGAATCAAAAAATAATTAGGATTTTCCGGATCACGGTAAAGAATGCAATGGACTTGACTAGCGAGGGGATTACTTAACTGAATATCGCAGCGGGAACTGCGACCGATCGCATATTGATCCCCCAATAAAGGAAACACCCGCCGCGAAGATTTTTCCGTTTCCTGTAGCCGTATTTTTGCTACCCGTGACCCTTTTTTGATCAACACTTTCGACCCACTGCCGCTTTTAGGCTGGGTTACTTTGCGTTTTGGGGGGGGCGTCGGGGCTTTTCGAGAACGGGTAACCATGGCAGCTTAGTGCAAAAGCAGTCTAATTTTAAACCAAACTGCGCCGTACTATATTCTTCTGGGATTTCAGCAGCATTTGAAACAGTTAGGGGTAGGGCAAGGCAACATTCAAGGAGAATGGGCAAAAAAGTTGATTAACTTGGGTATGTAAACAATATTTTAGTTCATCACACCGGAGGCTAATCAATGGTGGTTAATCAGACGCAATCATTCCCCAAAAAAGTTGCCAACTTAGCGATCAGCCTGGTGTTAAGTTTGGGTTTATGGGGGTGGGTCAGCAGGGAAAACGCTTGGGCCGATAGCCCCCTGACTTCGACGGATTTAGCCAGCGCCTACGGGGATATTGCCGCCGTCAGAGCCGCCCAACGTCAACGATCCCTTGATCCCTTTTTGCTGCAATTCTTACTCGGCGATCGCCCCTTAGACGAAAAAGCAGCGGTCATTAATGGGTTGGGGTGGCGTATTGAAGGAACCCGTCACGGGGATCAGTTTTTGCAGGCCTTGGCTCAACAACAAGGAAAAAAGCTAGAAAATATTCGCCTTAACGACCTTTCCCCCGACCATAAATTTGTCTTGGGCTATCTATTAGCCCTGGATAATTACCAAACCCTAAGCTCTCTGAAGGTCAACCCCAGCCAAGGTTTGGCAGAAATAACCCCGATCCAACTCCTCTCCCAAGCGGCCTACGCTCTCCCCGATGACTTTACAGTGCAATTTGTGCGATCGTTGGTGGCGGCGCAATACTGGTTTGATCAGTCCTGGTGCACGGTTTATCTGGAGCCGGTGGCAATTTTGCAGCAATTTTCCCCAGAATCGCGCAATCTCCGTCCCCAAGCCATTGACGCCGCGATGACCTACATGGATTTATACCAAGCCGATTGTCGCCCCTAATTTAATCCGATTAGCAATCAACAAAATAACTAAAGTAATGTCTGGGGTATGGTGGCTCTAATCGGCTTCCTATCCAATTTACTGCTATGCTCAATGCCAAGTTAACTGTGGGGTTGATTTATGACTGAGCAACAAACAATTTTGGTGACCGGGGGCGCGGGTTATATTGGCTCCCATGCAGTACTGGCCTTGCAACAGGCCGATTTTAAGGTTTTGGTTTACGACAATCTTTCCTATGGTCATCCTGAGTTGATGGAACGATTGGGGGGGGAGTTAATCATCGGGGACACTGGCGATCGCCAAAAATTGGATCAGCTTTTTCAAGAACGATCCATTGCGGCGGTAATGCACTTTGCGGCCTTTATTGCCGTGGGCGAATCGGTTCAAAATCCCAATATGTACTATCAGAATAACGTAGCGGGAACCCTAACCCTCGTTGAAGCGATGTTAGCGGCGAATATTAAACAATTTGTTTTTTCCTCTACCTGTGCCGTTTACGGGATGCCCAGAGAAATTCCCATGACCGAAAACCATCCCATTAATCCCCTCAGTCCCTATGCCGCTAGTAAACGCATGGTGGAACAAATTTTGGCGGATTGTGATCAAGCTTATGGTCTAAAATCGGTCATTTTTCGTTACTTTAATGCCTCCGGTGCAGAACCCCAAGGTCGGCTAGGGGAAGATCACGATCCCGAAACCCATCTAATTCCCCTGGCATTATTAACCGCATTGAAAAAGCGTCCCCAATTGTCAATTTTTGGCACGGATTACGACACCCCCGACGGCACAGCCCTGCGGGATTATATCCATGTCTGTGACCTAGCTAGTGCCCATGTTTTGGGATTGCAATATTTATTAAACGGGGGAAATAGTAATTTGTTTAACCTTGGTAACGGTAATGGATTTTCAGTGCGGGAAGTGATTGAAACCGCCAAAAAAGTTACAGGTTTAGAGATTCCTTATCAAGAATGTCCCCGTCGGGCAGGGGATGCACCAATTTTGGTGGGCAGTAGTGAAAAAGCCCAAACAGTTTTAGGTTGGGTTCCCCAATATGCCGATCTGACCACGATTATTGATCATGCTTGGCAATGGCATCAGCAACGCCATGGGAGTTAAAAATTTGATAACGCTCGTTTAAATTCAACTTTTTATACTAATGCTGGATTTTTTTGATATATTGGGAGCTGATCTTTATGGGATCTAACTTCACGATTTATTTAGAATCACTACTTTGAAAGCAGCTTTTGATAGAGCTAAAGTTATGAAGAAAATCAATCCAAGGGATTTAATCAATTCAGTTCCCAACATTCAGTCCGTTACCTTACCGGATAATTGGTTTGACAATATCGATACAAAATATTCTGTCTTTGGATATCTTTACAAGTGGATGCTGGAAAATGATCGTGTTCCTCCTGACCCAACAAATGATATACATAATAGAACATATACGGGAGAGAAGATATATAAAAAATTGAGGGCGGCTGAAGAAAAAAGGCTTAAAAACATTTATAAATATAAGGGAGAAGCTTTAGAACGTGCATTGTGCTGGAGTGAAGTTAACTCAGCGCCAATGAATACAATTGCTAAACTAGACATTAGCGGAGATGGTATATTCGTTATCCCTGATGAAAGTATGGACGCTATGAGGGAGTTTGCTTTAAAAGTTGACGAAAAAATTTGTGATAAAAAAATCAAAAATATTCGTGATCAAGCAGCCGGGACAAATTTTCGTAATTGGCTTATTTGTCAAACAGAAAGACCAGATAGAATTGGCGATCTTGCCCAAGACGTAGAGAGTGATCCTTCCTTTCCTGTCGATGCAGATAATTATGAAAAATTAGAAGTATATCTGAAATCAAAGCGCGTACATTTTGCTGTAATTGAATGTTTAAGAGCAGCTTGGTTTGAATATATGGAACAATACCCAGATAGGATAATTCCTTGTGCATATTGTAGTGAGTGTGGTGAATCGGTTGATTTAAATGATGCTCTTCTATGTTTCAATACAGATGAGATTTACGTTTTTCACTCGACTTGTCGAGACCAACTAGATGATGCGTTTGATATTGTAAAAACTTTTTACCTAAAGGAAGTAGAGGACAACTTAGAGGAGATTGAAGATTTTTTTCATCACGTCAAAGAGGACAACTTAGACCAGCTTAAAAAAACACTTCACATCACAGAAGAAAAAATAGCAATATTTTTTGGAAATCTTAACCCATGGGATGATGATATGCATGAAAAATTACAGCTTTGGGGGATTTTACCTATTGATCGCCAAGGGACTATTTATTTTATCCAATCTGATTTAAAGAATTCAATCAAAATTGGCTATACAGCGGGCAATCCAGAAGTCCGACGAAAATCTCTCCAGACAGCTAATCCACATCAACTAAAAATTATAGCCACTATGCCAGGAAAACCTGAATACGAAAAAGATCTCCACAAACGTTTTGCTCAATATCGATTAAATGGAGAGTGGTTTGAATGCCATCCTGATATTCTGGCATTTATTTCAACGCTCAAAAATTAATCATAAAACGAGTCTTAATTGTTAATAAATTTTTCCACTTAAGTCGTCTGAATTGTTATAAATACGAAGTAATTTTATTGGCAATTTGAATTTTTTATTTCATTTTAGAACAATTATGCACTTGACTTACTACTCAATGAACTACGCTAAGCCCTAATTTAGCCCTACGGCGATCGCCTCCACTACTAGCCAATTTCCAGCAAGATTGTAACGTCCTCCCACAGTGATTTTTTCACCATTATTTGATTGATTAAATTGTTGGTAAACTTCAGGTCTTTCGGTAATTAACGTCATTTTTTTACCGGAGGATTTGATGATTAATTGATAGCTGTTATCAGTGGGTTTGTGTAGTTTACCCGTGTAGACGGCTTGAGTTTGGGTTAAGGATAGGCAAGCCAGATCTGCATTAACGGGACAGTGCCCCGACTCAGGATAAGCGTCAGGATGGTCTAAATAATAGCGTTGCCAGTACAGCCAATCGGGATGATCGGGGGTCAAGTTAAATAGGGGAATCACCGCTGCCGGAGCTTGGCGATCGCCGATGAGAGCTTCTTGGACATCCCGCACAGCTAAATCTTGGGGATCACAATGTTGCTCAATGCTCAGGGCTGCAATTATGCCCGCCGCCTGGCCTGTATTCATCACCAACGGTTGCAAGCGACTACTGCCATTGGCCATGTGACTGACGGAAATATTTTTCTCACAGGGTAAAAAGCCCCGCACAGATTCCGGTAATAACGCCCCAAAGGGAATAGTAAAAGGAGTTCCCGTCCAACGTCCGCCCCACTGCAAGGATTTGGGGGCTAGGGGAAATTCATAGCCCGGATAATGGTGATCGTTGGCATAATTCCCCACCGCAATGCTGGTGATTTTTTGATCCTGCATCGGTAACGGCGCAACCTGACCTTGGGGTAAAATCTCGTTTTCTGTGAGGGTAACTTGACCCCGTAAGCGCCGACTTTCACGGTAGTAGGGATGGAGAGCAAAGGCAGTGGAAAGCGGGCCGGATTGCGGAAAAATGCCCGTTGCCAATTCTAAAGTTTCGGAATGCTGGGTTTGTAAATAATGGGCGTAGGCGTAGCTGTAATCGTAAGCTTCTTGCAAATAAGCTTTTTTTTGCTCCGGGCTACCCAATAGACGGTTTAAGTCCTTGCCATAATCATTGCCGGCGATCGGCCAGTTGATCATGTAATGGCGTTGGGGTAATTGTCCGTAGGTTAAAAATGAGGCTTTGCCGTGGCGTTGCCAAGTGGTTTGGAAATCTTGACTGACATCAATCTTTGGGGAGGTGATCGGTGTTGCCTGGTGCTCTGTCGTTTCCCGCAATACAAACACCCAAGTCGGGGATTGCACCGGATATTCTTCCGTCATCGCATTGGGTTCCGGGGGCGCACTCACTTCCTGAAAATTATCCTGCCAGTCCCAACCCCAACGGTGGGGAATATCCCCCAACGCCAATAAGTCCCCTAATTCCGTACCATCCAGGGTGATTTTTGCCCGGATCTCATAATCAGGAAATCTCACCCCTAACAGGCGATCTTGCTGTTTAATCACCGCCACCGCCGTTTGATTGGCAATCCAAGTCAAATTCGGTAATTGCTGAACCCAATCCGCCAAAATTTTTGTCCCAACGCGGGGATCAAAGGTAAACAAACTGACCCAGCCATGATCTAACCCGTCGGGTTTTTGTTGTTTTAACGCCCGCAAAAATTGCCCCCAAATCCCCGTTTGCCAGGCTGCTAATTCATTGCCATCAGGGGCCGCAACCCCAGCCGAGGTTAACATTCCCCCCAACCACGGCCCCTCACTGACTAGGATTGTGTTTACCCCTCGTCTCGCCGCCTGTAATGCCGCTGCTGTTCCCCCGACACCACCGCCCACCACTAAAACCTCTGTGGTTAACTGTTCGATTTGTGTCCCCATAACTGTCCCCGATAAGCCGTTACTGCTGAAATTTCATTTAATCTAGGTTAGAGGCTAACGGTGCGTTTTTTGCCGAGGTTTATTATCCGTGGAGCATCATGATTAATTTGTCCCCAACTCCCCTGGCGATCGCCACTAAAACCTATCCTGTGGTGGAAACCTTTCACTCCTTGCAAGGGGAAGGGGCTTGGGCCGGTTCTAGTGCCTTTTTTATTCGTTTAGGGGGCTGTGATGTCCATTGTCCTTGGTGTGACCAAAAGGAAACCTGGCCGGAAACTGTCCATCCCCGCATGACTGTCGAAACCTTAGTTAATCAGGCTTTAAGTGCAAAACCGGCCTTTGTAGTGATTACTGGCGGGGAACCCTTAATGCATGACTTAACCGAGCTTTGTGCGAGCTTAAAAAACCAAGGCTTAAAACTGCATTTAGAAACCTCTGGAGCCCATCCGTTAACGGGGAAATTTGACTGGATTACCCTGTCTCCGAAACCCTATAAACCCCCTTTGCCGGAAATTTATGCCCAGGTCAGTGAATTAAAGGTGATTATTAGTCATGCAGAGGATTTGTCATGGGCGGAAACCGAAGCAGCAAAAATTGATCTTAAAATCCCCTGTTATTTACAGCCGGAATGGGATATCCCAAAGAGTCGGTCTTTAATTTTTGACTATATTTTGAGCCATCCCCATTGGCGATTGAGTTTACAAACCCATAAATATTTGGAGATTCGTTAAAAAATCGCGCCATTATTGAATAAAATATACAAGCAGAATCTTACTTTGCGACCTGTCATTTACTAAATGGCATCTCTAAAAATTCAAATTTTATTGAGAAAAGCCTAATATGCCGTAAATGATTTTCGTAACAAGGCAATTAATAGAGGTTCCCTAAATTTTACCTAAGATTAAAATCTGTTTTAAACTAATTTAAGAAGATACTCATTCGTTTCCCAAAAATGACTCAATATTGAATATATTATTCTGCTTGGGTTATAACTGCGGAATATAGGTCAAAAGAGTACTCGAAATTTTTTGTGCTGCAAAATCTAGGGTTGTAAATGATAAATACGGATGGGTAAAAATAAAAAAATTGACTTAAAATTGAGAGTAATCAGGCATTAGTTTTAGGGGGTATTGCTCATGTTGTCACCCTTTGTTAAAGGTTGGGGAAGTTACCTTATTATTGCCGGAATTTTCCTCACTACACTGGTTGAAATTAATCTTTTCGTCCCCATTGCTTTTGCCCAAACTTATCAGGATACTCTTGGTAAAAAGATGGCTATTCTCAAAAAAACTGAGCAGCGTTGGATTGAAGTTAATCTGTCAACCCAGCGTTTAACTGCTTGGGAAGGGGCTAAACCCGTCTATGCTGTTGTTGTTTCTACCGGGAAGAAAAATACTCCTACTATTCCGGGCATATTTACCATTCAAAGCAAAAGGCGCATTGATCGCATGAAAGGGATAGATTACGATATTGACGATGTTCCCTATGCCCAATATTACAGTGGGGGTTATGCGATTCATGGGGCTTATTGGCACAAAAAGTTTGGAACACCAGTTAGCCATGGCTGTATTAATTTAGCTGTTGACCATGCTCAATGGTTATTCAATTGGTCAAGGGTAAAAACTCCCATTGTTATTCATTATTAGTTTACACATTTTACTTTGTCATTATTCTAATTTGATTTACGGATTGACTATTGCCATAATTCCCTGAAATATAAAGATGATAAAAATTATCCTAATAATATGCCTAAAAAATCTCAATTTTGTCGTCCTAATCTTATCTCTCATTTCAATTATTTTAACTTACCAGAAAATGTGCCTGGAACACTTAATTTATCTCTGAATGCTCCTCCACCGAATATTACTTTAATTGATTATAATCAAAATCAAGCTAGTAAAATAGAGCTAAAAGCCCCCTTTGATTGCGCGGCCTATCTTGACACTGAATCTGTGTCTTGGATTAACATTAATGGCTTGGGAAATAACGCAACTTGGCAACAGTTAAGTGAAGTTTTCAATCTCCATCCTGTTGCTTTAGAAGATATTGTTAATGTTCCCCAGCGTCCAAAAGTGGTTGAATATGAAGAACATTTAATTTTTATTTCTCGGATGGTAACTCTGGATCAATTATCCCAAAATTTTGTCAGCGAACAAATTAGTTTTATTTTGGGTGAGCATTACTTACTCACTATTCAAGAAGAAGCAAACTATGATTGTTTGTCTTCGGTTAGAAACAGAATTCGCAACAAAAAAGGGTTGATTCGACAAAAAAATGTTGATTATTTATTTTATGCTTTAATTGATGCGATTATCGACGGCTTTTTTCCTGTGATGGAGGTTTATGGTGAATTAGTCCAGTCTTTGCAAACTGAGGTTATTTACCAACCGACTAATAAAACTTTAGCTAAGATTCATCAACTGCAACAGGATTTATTGATTATGAGACGGGCTATTTGGCCTCAACGGGATGCGATAAATTCTTTGCTCCGGGATGGTAGTGAATTGATTTCTGATGAGGTGCGGGTATTTTTACGAGACTGTTATGACCACACAATTCAAATTCTAGATATGGTGGAAACCTATCGAGATTTAGCCTCTAATTTGACAGATATTTATCTTTCATCTGTTAGTAATCGAATGAATGAAATAATGAAAACGCTGACAGTTATTTCTAGCATTTTCATTCCGTTAACTTTTATTGCTGGGATTTATGGCATGAATTTTAATACGGAAAAATCTCCTTGGAATATGCCGGAGTTAAACTTGTATTGGGGTTATCCGATAATTTGGATGGTTATGTTGATGGTGGGGGGAATGATGCTTTTATTTTTTTGGCGTAAGGGGTGGTTTCGAGATCTCAATGGTGTTGAAAACGGGAAGCAGTGATTGGGTCGATTCATTTCAAAACGGTTAGTTTGGATCTGGAGGGTAAAAGTTTTCCGCCCTAAGAATTACCGCTCAACAGTTATCGATATAAGTGGGGACGGCGATCGCCTAAATAATTAGTATTTTCTGGGTGAGTCGGGCCATAATCCCCATTGAGATGAAGGCGATCGCCCTCCACCGGCACAAAATAGGGTTCCACTTCCCAATAGCGGCAAAATTTTTCCCAGCAAACCTAGACATTATTCCCCATCACCAAATTGGGTTTATCCGTTGCCTTACCCTGATTGCGCCGACGTTCCCGCCATTTCCATTTCACGTCCAAAACCGCCCCCCATCCCATGGCCTGCTAGGGTGTCAACCAATCTATCCCGTTAAGAATCTAGGCTAAAGTTAAGATTAATTTGTTGTTACAGTAAAAATCACCAATTTTTCACCTAAACCTCCTTCGCGACTCCCCATCTATGACTATGACCGTTGATTTCCCCGCCTTAAGCTTTGAACAGGCGATCGCCTACTGTCAGGATCTCTTTGCCCAGGTTGACCAAAATCAAATTAATGAGGCGGAACTCGAAACGGCGATCGCCAATTTAGTGGCCACAGAAAACGGTGCGAGGGGCTTTTTTGTGACGTTTTTAACGGCCCATGATTTTCCGTTAGCGGATCACCCCACCATCCCCATTCTCCATGGGTTACAAACTGCTCCGGCGATCGTGGGGGAATTGCTGGTCAAAAATTTAGCCATGTCCGCCGCCATGGTTGTTCATCATCAACGCAATCAAGATCCCCAAGCGGCCCAAGGCTCCAAGCAAGTTTGCCAACGCAGTCAAGCCCTAATTCAGTCCTTACAGTTGCCGGGGGTCGAGGCAAAATTGGCAGATCTTGAACAGAGCTTGGACAGTGAAGGCGGATATCAAACTTTTTTAAACCGCTGGGGCTATGACCATGAACAAAAAAAAGCCATTCGTGCTGCGCTGACCTCCCTTACGGGTAAGACTTAAAATATTATCCCAGGCCGCCATAAAAGCAGTAATCAGAAGACACCAATAGAACAAGATTAGTAAACCCGTATTTTCCCAACATCGATAAATTTCCTAGGAAAAAGACTGTTGATTCAGCCATTTATCCTCATCAGAACTGTCCTTGGCGATCGGCAAATAACCATAACCGTGGGGAGATTGATCAATAATTAAAATTTCTTGATTGTGGTGGGGAATAACCGTGGCCCAATCCGGCAAACTAACGCTGAGGGTCAGCAAGTTTCCAGTACTGTCGTAAACATGGGCTTGGCCAATTTTGCCATGGATTAAATAGGGTGATTTTTGAGAAGTCACCGTTCCCACACAGCCAATTACCCGCTCCGCACTGACATCTTGACTAAAGGTTTTAAACAAACAAGTTGGCGATCGGACGTGAACAAAGACGACCAATCCACAAACTCAACCCCAGGGAAGTCAATAAAATCAGCCCCGCTAGACCCCAAAATTGGGTTGGCATCGTTCCCGTTAAGCTGCCCACTGTGACATTGAGCATCCATCCCATAATCCCCCAGAGGCTAAAATCAATGCCCAATAGGATCATCAGGGGCACTTTACCCACACCGAAGAAAGCCAATACCTGCAAAGGAATTGACCCCCCAAAGTCTGTTTCCGGGCCGCTGCCCTCGTCGAGATCTAAGCCTAAATCCAGTTGCGGGCTGCCCTCGATCGCCGTTTCTAGATCCCAATCATCGTCCGCATCGCCGCTGAGGACTATCAACCCCAGGCAAAGGACACCAACGGCGAGCAGTAACCAGTAGGGAAGATTGGCAAGGTGAAATAACATCGTTAAAAATTTAACCTAATTCTTTGAGGGTAATCCTGTTGGTCTGGAGTGGGAGAAACCTGTCAGAATTCTTAATTTTCAAAGAGCGATGTCAAGGGTTTAATCAGAAAATATTTGATTTGGATAACTGGATAACAGTCAATTCATCCCGTTAGTGATTAATGGCGAATTGGGAAGATTCTGGTGTATTTTTCAGGGCCAATTGGCGATCGAGCCAGTCCAGGGAACGGTGAATAGCCCAGAGTGGATCGGGATCTTGGTATTGGCTTTGACAGGCACGATTGGCGACATAACCCACATGACCCCCAAAACGGGTTAGCTGAATAGTGAGGGGATCGGCGGGGGCTAAACGATTCGCCAAAGCTCGTAATTCTGGCACCAAGGTGGGATCAAAGAGGGGATCATCTTCGGCATAAAGCAAAAAGGTCGGTTTTGTTAACTGGGGTAACAACGGCAAGGCACTACTGGCGGCGTAATAGTCTCCCACCCGGGCAAAACCCAAACGTTTAATCACCAACTCTTCATCAAAGCCCCAAATACTATTGGCCCGCTTGATCGCCGCTGGGTCAAACTCCTCAGGATGGAAATGATGTAATTCCCAAGCTAATTTTTTCAAAGTTTTGGCGATCGCCTTTTCCAAAAAACGTCCCAGGGGATGGGTAGTGAGATAACGCAATGATCGTTCCGATTCCAAACTCGGACAAATGGCCATGCCGCCCCCAATATCCGCCGGGGTTAACTGCTCAAATCGCCCCCACTGCTCCATCGTTTGTCCTTTGTAAATCCCCCACAACGATAATTGACCCCCCAAGGAATAGCCCCCAAACCAAAACGGCGCAGGATAACCCAATGCCTTTGCCTGGGCCGCGAGGTGAACAAAATCTTCCCCCTCATACAAGCCATCGGAGGTCAACGTCGGGGACAGTTCCGCCGATTTACCGTGGGCCCGCCAGTCAAATAACACCACCCCATAACCCCGCTCGTAGGCCCAGCGTCCCCATTGCCGTAAAAAGCCCTGATTCTCCAATGATCCTGTAATGCCGTAGGTCGCAATCAACGTTCCTTTGCCATCGGGGGGAATCGGCGATCGCCAAGTATAGAGAGGAACTTCCCCGGCCCCCATCATCACCTGGGGCGTATAAACAGGCTCATGATCCCGCACTTCCCTCAGCCAACGATCATTAGCCACCAAGGCATTGAACAGGGTCATCGCCAAGCCAGACCGCAGCGGCCAGGGAGGCACAAACGAAGACTGAACGGATTCCGAAAACGGCATTATTCCCATGACATCAAACAAAAGAAGAAATGAAAATGATAATGGCAAAATCAAAACAACGAGGATAAATTTCCCCCAGATTAAGGAAGGGAAATTCCATTCACTTGCAGTTTTATTTTTTCATCAGGATAGCTGGTCAGCCGCACCGAAAGGCTAGAAACCGTATCGGCTAATGTGCCTAAAATTTCCACTGTGCCATGGTAAGCTTTGCCATCGGCAGGCAGGGTTTGGGGTAAAGACTCGGTTAATGAACTTAGCAGATTATTATCCTGATCTCGTACTTCTAAAAAACTATATAAAAACTCCACTGCCTGGGTTTGATTATTTTCTAAACTCAGCATTAGGCGCAATCCGTTCACATCCTTAACAACGCGATCAACCGTTAGAATAATTTGCTGATTTTCTGCCTGGGCTGACGACCCAGGATTCGCTGGAATTACGGCTTTTTTGTTGTATCAGCCTCTGGTTTTGAATCCGTTTTTTCAGCGTCAGTAGAGGTCTGATTCGTTTTTGAGGTCGCTTTTTGTTGCTTCTGGATATACAACCGTGTTTCCTTGGCCGTTTGAGCAATATTCACCGGGGTAAATTTAACCGTTGGTTGCTCTTCGATCGCCTCGCTCGATTTACTGATTAATTTCTGAGTGGGGTTAGTTTCTGGTTGAGTTACCCCCTGGAGGGCCGCATCTCCCAACTTGTAACTCACCCAGCCCGTGAGCAAAACACAAGACCCCATGCCTAAAACCAGCAAAAAAGGGAGATTGAAAAACGGTCTTTTCAAATGATTGGCACGCATAGGGGAAAACAGGAAAAGGGTGGGAGTCCAGATTAGGCTTCACTTTAGCAAAGATATGGCGCGGACAAACTTTATCCTAAAGAACTGGGTTTTAAACCCACATTTTTGATAAATCTGCCTTGGCACGATCGCCCTGTTCGGGAAAACCATAATGGTCGTCATCCGACTCGGTATAATAACAAAGTTTACGTTTACTGAGCCCGGCATGAGCAAAGTTTTTTTTGATATTACGATTGGTGGTGATCTAGCAGGTCGCATTGTGATGGAATTGTTTGACGATGTAACGCCCAAAACGGCGGAAAATTTTCGTGCCCTCTGCACCGGGGAAAAAGGCATGGGCAAAGCGGGCAAACCCCTTCATTTCAAAGGGTCATCTTTCCATCGGGTGATCACGGATTTCATGGCCCAGGGGGGGGATTTCACCCGTGGTAATGGTACGGGGGGCGAGTCAATCTATGGTGAAAAGTTCGCTGATGAAAATTTCACTTTAAAGCACGATCGCCCTGGGTTATTATCCATGGCCAATGCGGGGCCGAACACCAATGGTTCCCAATTCTTTTTGACCTTTGTGCCCTGTCCTTGGTTAGATGGCAAACACGTCGTCTTTGGGGAAGTCGTCGAAGGGGGAGAATTACTCAAAACCCTAGAAGCGAATGGTTCCCAAGGGGGGACGACTAAAAAGGCGATCGTCATTAGCGACTGTGGCGAGATTAAATAACCTCAATTCTCAACTAAATAGTCAGTTAAGGTTCCCCTTGGTTTTACGATCAGGGGGAATCCTGTCTGAAGCATTTTGAGTGACTCGCTGGCTAAAAGATTAATTAATATCTGCTGTTCCAATTTTTATTACTTTTTTAGTAGTCCATGCCCTCTATCCTGACCCAACTCAATCATCATTTTGCCCAAGCCCTTGCGGGTCAGTTTGCCGATGATGTCACGCTACCGACGCCGTTGGTGGTTTCCGCTAGCAATCCTAAATTTGGCGATTTTCAATGTAATATTGCCCTGCCCCTAGCGAAACAATTGGGACAACAACCCAGGGCGATCGCCGCTGAAATTATTGCCAAAGTGGATTTAACGGGAATTTGTGAACCATTAACCATCGCAGGGCCAGGATTTATTAACTTAAAATTATTGCCAGAATATTTGGTTCAGCAATTAATTAGCATTGAATCCGATGAGCGTTTAGGGGTCGCACCGATCGCCCAAGTTGAACGGTTAATTGTGGATTTTTCCAGTCCCAATATTGCCAAAGAAATGCACGTCGGTCATTTACGATCCACCATTATCGGTGATTGTATTGCACGGGTTTTAGAATTTTGTGGTTACGATGTGTTGCGCCTTAACCATGTGGGGGATTGGGGAACGCAATTTGGGATGTTAATTACCTACTTAAAAGAGTTTTCTCCCGCTGCCTTAGTGACTGCCAATGCCCTAGAAATTGGGGATTTAGTCACATTTTATAAGCAAGCCAAACAACGGTTCGATGACGATGAACAGTTTCGGGAAACCTCTCGTCAAGCCGTGGTAGGACTACAGTCCGGTGATCCTGATAGTTTAAAAGCCTGGCAATTACTCTGTGATCAATCCCGTCGAGAATTTCAGATTATTTATGATTGGTTGGATATTAAAATTACCGAGCGGGGGGAGTCATTTTATAATCCGTTTTTAGCCGATGTAGTTAAACACTTAGCTGCCCAAGGATTACTCGTAGAAGATGCGGGAGCCCAGTGTGTTTTTCTCGATGGTTTTACCAATAAAGAGGGCGATCGCCTGCCATTAATTGTGCAAAAATCTAACGGGGGTTATAACTACGCTACCACGGATCTCGCTGCCTTAACCTATCGTTTACAAACGGACAAAGCCCAACGCATCATTTATGTTACTGATGCCGGACAAGCTAATCACTTTGCCCAGGTGTTTCAAGTGGCGCAAAAAGCGGGCATTATTACCGATCCTAATCAGGTGGTACATGTCCCGTTTGGTTTGGTGAAGGGGGAAGACGGCAAAAAACTCAAAACCCGCGCCGGGGATACCATCCGCCTTAAGGATTTATTGAGTGAAGCCGTTAGCCATGCCCGGCAGGATTTAGCCACCCGCCTGGCCACGGAGGAACGCCAAGAAACTCCCGAATTTATTGAAAATGTGGCGCAACAGGTGGGCATTGCAGCGGTGAAATATGCTGATCTCAGCCAAAATCGTACCAGTGATTATATTTTTAGTTTCGACAAAATGTTGGCGCTCCAGGGGAACACGGCTCCCTATATGCTCTATGCCTATGCCCGCATTCAAAGTATTAGTCGGGAAGGGGGCATTGATTTTAGTCAACTGTCGGCGGGAGAAATTGTCTTAGAAGACAAGACGGAATTGGCCCTGGCAAAAAGTTTGTTGCAATTTGCGGATGTGATTAAAACAGTGGAATCAACCTTTTTACCCAATCGACTCTGTGATTATTTGTATGAGTTGAGTAAGGTCTTTAACCGCTTTTATGAAAATTGCCCGGTGTTAAAAGCAGAAGATCCCCAACGGCGATCGCGCTTGTTATTGTGCGATTTGACAGCTAAAACCTTAAAACTGGGTTTGTCATTGTTGGGAATTCCCGTTTTATCCCGGATGTAAAGGGGCAATGGTTCTTGCTATTTCTCGCCCGCTTCATTGATGAGTTTTCCCCTGGGGCGATCGCCGGGCCAAACTGAGTGCCGCTTGGGATGAGTCCTAACTTTTCAACAATTACCCTAAGTGGTCTGGTTTGGTTGATCATCCTACTAAGTAAAGACTCTTTGCTGACCTAACCTTAGCCCACCAGGGGATTTTATTGATAAAGACTCCTATTAGTGATAGACTCCAAAATATTCAATTGAGAAAGAATTTCAGTAACCCAATGAAAAGACGCCTATTTTTAGGAGCCGGAGCCGCCGCAACGGTGGTAGCAATGGATGCCTTAGTGAATCCTCGCCAGGGTTTTGCCCAAAGCAAAGTAGTCAATATCTACTCATCTCGCCATTACAACACCGACCAAAAACTCTATGACAACTTTACAGCCCAGACGGGAATTAAAGTCAATTTGATTGAAGGTAAAGATGACTTATTAATTGAACGAATCAAACAGGAAGGACGCCGAAGTCCTGCGGATATCTTGATTACTGTTGATGCCGGGCGATTGTGGCGAGCAACTCAAGCTGGTATTTATGCGCCGGTTAATTCTGCTATTTTGAATAAAGCGATCCCAAAATACTTGCGAGATTCCCAAAATCGCTGGTTTGGTTTTAGTAAACGCTTACGAGTTATTATGTATAACAAAAACCAAGTCAGCCAATCACAACTAACAGGTTATGGAGATTTGGCCGCACCAAAATGGAAAGGCAAGGTCGTTATTCGCAGTTCCGATAATGTTTATAATCAATCCTTTGTGGCTTGGTTAATTGCAACCCAGGGCGCGGCCGCTGCGGAGAAGTGGTGTCGAGGGGTTGTTAGTAATTTTGCTAGGCCGCCTCAGGGAGGAGATACGGATCAAATTAAGGCAGTGGCAGCAGGCATTGGCAGTCTTTGCCTCGCCAATACTTACTACCTCGCTCGTCTAGGAGCATCAAAAGATCCCAGCGACCAGAACGTTTTCAAAAAAGTGGGGGTTTATTTCCCCGATCAAAAAGGACGAGGAGTCCACGTCAATATTAGTGGGGGTGGTTTAATTAAAACCGCACCTAACAAAGCTGGAGCGATTAAATTCTTAGAATATCTGGTCAGTCCTTCGGCTCAGCGGTTTTTTGCCCAAGGCAATTTTGAATACCCCGTTATTTCTGGGGTTGCCCTTGATCCTATTCTGCAAGGCTTTGGTTCTTTTAAGTCGGATGTGGCCAGTGTGGATGATTATGGGCCGAGGTCAGCCCAGGCCTCTCAAATTATGGCTAAAGCTGGCTGGAAATAAGCTTTACGTTGTCTTTGCTTAACGACCCACCGTCTTTATCCCCCTTATCATTAGTTGATTCAGGGGGATTTTTGCTGGCATGGACAATAGAGAGAAATAATTAGCAAGGTAGTGCTTAAAACCCGGCGTAGGATGCCGCGGATAAACTCCCCAAAGCCTGTTGTAAAAACTGGAGTGCAAAAATAGCCAAAATGGGGGAAAAATCAATGCCTCCCAAGGGCGGAATCACGGATCTAAAAATGTTGAGGTAGGGATCGGTAATGGGGCTGAGAAATCCCATCACGCTGCCGGCCCACTCTGCCGTCTGGAACCAGGACAGTAAAATGCGAATAAATAACAATACTAAATAGATATTGATGAAGTTTGCCAGGGTAGAAACGAGTAGGGCCATAATTGTATTTCGTTGATATTTCTAAAAAATAACTGCCTTCCATCTTAACCTGACCCTAGAGGGTTGATGTTAGTTGAGCGCAAATTTGCCGGGCAATGGTCAGGGCGCTATAACTCACCCCGGCGGTACCTTCCCCTGGATGGACAGAATCCCCCACTAACCAAAGATTGCGAAGGGGAGTACGGGGAGCAAAGCCAAAGGGACCAAAAGTGGATAAACGTTGGCCGACTCCTCCGACAATCCCTTGGTGACGGGCGGTGAAATGGGCAAAGGTGCGGGGGGTTGCACTTTCGGCATGAATAATGGTCTGATCATTCAGGGTGAAGTATTGTCCTAAGCGGGCGATCGCCGTTTGTTGATAGTGGGCTTTGCGGGCTTGGTATGGGTCGGGGGAATCCTGCCACCAGGGAACAACATCGGTAAAGGAAGAGGCAATAATGGTGCGAAAGCCAGTGGGGGCGCGGCCATCGCCGGGTTTGCTGACACTGACAAACAGGGAATTATTTTCACCGATGGGGCCTTGGGGATCATACAAAAATTGTAAATGAGGCGCACAATCTGAAGGGATAGCGGCTTCTGTTACCCCTAAATAAATGACAAACGCGCCGGAGCTAGGGGGCAAATTTTTTACCCGTTGTTGATAGCCTGGCAAGGGAACATCGACACTTTCAACTAAATTTTGCACGGTTAAATTAGCGATGACCTGACTAGCGACTTCCCGCCGTACTTCCCCCGTTTTTAAATCTCGCACCGTAACGGCGATCGCCTTTCCTTTTTCGGTATGAATTTTTTCGACCCGTTGCCGACACAATAATTCTCCCCCCTGTTTTTTCAATCCTTCCCCCAGGCGATCGGCTAAAACCTGCATACTGCCTTGTAAATGGGCTAATCCCTGGGGCGCTTGGGACACGGACAACGCCGTTGCGGCATAAAGTAAGGCGGTTTCATCGGCACCTACCTGGGAATAGAGTTTGAGTTGCAAGTCCAAAAAAGTTTTTAAGCGTTGATCTGACCCTAACCCCAGTAACCGCAACGCATCCCCTACCGTTAAACCGACAAAGGGAGTCGTTAATAAAGTATCGGGGCGTAATGCTTGTAATAATTGCCCTACATCCCAGCCATTGCGGGGCGGTAAAACGGGATTTCGACTTTGAAAGCGCCAACTAATCTGAAACAGGGTTTGTAATAATTGCCAAAACCGTTCACTACCCGGAAATTGCTGTTGTCTTTCCTGTTGCCATTTCTGGGGGTTTCGCCAGACGTTAATCGGTTCGGTTTCCCCTGGCAAAAATACGGCACAGGCGGGATCACAGGGGGTTGCGTTGGGTGGATCAATGCCTAATTCTTGAAAAATACGGTGGTGAATGCCGCCCGCTTCTAGCCCGGCCACCTGGGTTGCTCCCACATCAAAAATGAAACCCCGCCGCCGAAAAGTGGACGCACAGCCCCCCGGTAGATTAGCTTGTTCGTAAATTTTGACGATATAACCCTGTTTGGCGAGGAGTGCCCCCACGGTTAAACCACCAATCCCTGCTCCGATTACAATTACCGGGGATTCCGCCGCACAAGCCATAGGTTGAGATGAGATTTTGTTTACATTTCTTAATATATCCCACGTAATTCCGGGAATGTAAGTGAAGCCATTCTTGATCGTTTGCTCAGAACCACAACGGGGCACCTCGATTAATCCCCAAATGTGAGCACATAAACTACACGTTATAATGAGACAAGAGAGATAAAGAAAACAATGCTAGAACTAAAAAAACGCCACGAAAAGCTTGAAAAAAATAGACTCTTAGTCATGCTCAATGAAATGGTTTCTTGGGATATTTTCGAGAAATATTGGGAGTGATTAATATAAAACCGAGAAAGAGTAATTCAGGCAAAAAAACCTTATTGGTGGGGGAAAATCCGAAAAGAACTAATCCTCTTTCATCAATCTAGGCAGAAGAATAGCAAAATACATCCCATGAATTTACCAAATACTTTAATCGATCTAACTTGTTAACCTTGTTAAAAAGCTTAGTTAATTCATCTAAAATATGAGCAAATGGGAAAACTTTTACCCATCTTTTAATCAAATTTATAGCATTAAGTACGGAAATAACTAATCTCAGATTATTTAACCACTTTTTCCAACTCTCTTCTTTACTCCATGCTTGGTGTTTTTGATGATATTTTGGCGTTTCATTCAGGGTCGGATTTAAATTCTCCTCATACAGGCAAATCATACAATATGCACACATTACTAACTCCCACCATTTTTGGATCTGCTTGTAATGGGTTACCCTAAAGTCAGTCCATCCTAATTCACTTTTACATTGTTTAAATCCATATTCTATCCATGCTCTTATTCCATATATTTTTCCAACTTCTTTGTATTTAATACCAGGGATTTGAGTTATGACAAACTATCCATCTTTTTCTTCTTCTTTCTCTTCTTTTGTTTTTATTTCCCAATATCTTACTTTTCCTCTTTTTCCATAAATTATTTCTCGAATATATCTTTCTTCTTGCTTTCCATCTGGATATCCAACAATAGAGTTAAAACCATGATCGATCTTACTGACATTATTACCCATCAGACCAATGGCATTAATTGTGATATTACTACCGAAGATATCATTGCAAAATTAACCCAGTGGGATGAATCATACGGCATTGAAATTAGCGGCGTGGAATATGATCGCGTTATCGTCACATTTTCACGACTACCCGAAAATTTAGAAGATTTAGCAACGGAAATTTATGAATTTTGCCCTGATGTGATCGATCAAGGTTATGGTTGTATGGACGATATTTTAGCAATGAAAGCTCAGTCAAAAACTGAGCTAGACGAAGAAACCAAGCTGTTAATCCAAGACGTTGATTTTAATGACGAAAATTTCGGTTTGAAAATCCTTCAAAATGATTTAAAATTTAGCCAAACAGTTTTTTTATGGTGGGATTAAAGTTATTATAATGCGTCATAGTAGGGCTTGATATAATTTTGCCCACGCCCGATAAAATAGTCCGAAAATAAGTCGGTAAAATGGGTTTTAACTTCCGCTTCTGCCCACTGAATACGCTGCGTGCCAAAGGCAATAAATTGGGCAGTAGAATGAACAAAAAATTCCTCTTTAGACGCCTCAATGTTTTGCTTAAATGCTTGGCGATAAAGCAATGTTACTGTCTCCATTAATTGCAGCACTACTGGAGAAAAAGTTATCATTTTGCCGTTGGGAAATTCAATTTTTTTATCCTTGATAAACCCAATCACCACCTGCATACAATCACGGGTTTTCTCTACCGATAATGCTTGTTCATCCTGTCGCCGAAAAGCCCATTGTAAACAGCCATTAGTCACTTCCAAGACCCTCAACAAAGCTAACTTATCCAACTCCTCTGGGGCGATCGCCTGTAACGCTACCACTTGCTCCAAAATTCGCTGTTGAAACTGATCAAAGTTAGCCTCAAAATAGGGCTGAAGCTCGGAAATTTCTGCGAGGGACTGCCAATTAACGTGTGCCATTTAATTTCCCTGCTGTCAAAATAAGGATGGATATTTTTCGCACGGACTAAGCGTTTGCCAGGGTTAACACCGACTAACAATGTTGATTAAACCCAATGCTTCTTCATTTTACTGTAGGGTCTAGGGACTAGGTTAAGATTGTCAAGGAGAACATTGCCAAACAATAAAAACAAAAGGCAATTTTCGCCACAATCAGTCATCCTGACATTAAATTGAGGGCTTAGCATTGAACCTTAAACACAACTTATTAAGCGGTTGGGGCTTTTTTACGGGCTTAGGCTATCCCCTCCGCACTTTCAAATTATTACGCCAAAATCCCCAATTATTAACCTATATTATTATCCCTTTGATAATTAATCTTGTTTTAGGAGGCTTGCTCTATTGGGAATTTTTAAATTTGAGCAATACGAGTGTCGAAATTTTACATCTTTACGGGAAACAATGGCTGGAACAAATCACCCTTAAAATCCCTGAAATTATTCCTTATATTCTTCCCATTTTAAAAGGAATATTTTGGTTAATTGTCTGGTTCTGGCGATTTTTATTATTACTTTTTGCGGGATTTTTCCTCTCCCAAATAGGCGTTTTACTCGGTTCTCCTTGGTATGGTCAACTATCGGAGAAATTAGAAAAAAAACTATTAGGTCAATTATCCATCCAAGAGATTGGACTTTTCAAAGATATTCAACGGGCGATCACCTTTGAGTTGAAAAAATTAGTGATTTTAATAGGGGTCGGGCTAGTCTGTTTTGGCTTAAATTTTTTACCTGGCATCGGCACGATTACGGCAACGGCGATCGGTATTGGCTCCACTGCAACGTTAACCTGCCTAGACTTTTTTGATCCTCCCTTAGAGCGACGACGGTTACGATTTCGTCAAAAGTTAGCCATGATTGGCAAATGCTTACCCGGTAGTGCAGGTTTTGGTTTGGCAAGCCTCTTGTGGATTAGTATTCCCATTGTTAATTTAGTGACAATTCCCCTCTGTGTAACAGCGGGAACATTGTTTTTTTGTGAAAAAATTTATCCCCGCTTTTTTCAGGATCAGGAAACTATGCCAACGGGGATTGAACCAACATGAGGTGAACAAAAAACGCTTATACCGTTAGTCGCGGCTTCGCATCCTAGGGCAATGGGCGTGGCCCTGTCAAACTTTTTTTCGTCACTGTTTTTCTGGTATCTAGATAAATAAATATTGTTTTTTGGCATGAAGCATTATAATAAAAATTCACGTTCCGTCAAGCCATTGTCAGTCTGAGGTGGGGGCGATGATGGCCGGAGATCGATGCTATCGGCTCTGCAGCAATTCCAAATTCAGAACGAGTTTGCGCCATTTCAGCCGATCAAGGCTTCTCAAAGAGGCTTGATTTGAACGAGATATCAATGGTTCTAGCATCTAAAATTTTTGAATTTGGAATTGCTGATCGGCTCTGGGCAGTACTTGACTTTTCTGATAAGCGATGCTACACTTGTCGAGGTAATTTTTTAATGGTAGAACGTCTAGCTAACTACCAAATACCAAAAAATTCGGTTCGGCCACAATAGCAAAACCTTGTAGCGAACAAAGAAAATAATGAAATGTTTTCTCTCTCACAGCAGTAAAGATAAACGAAGTTATGTTGATATTGTCGCCCAACGCCTTGAAGGACACGTCGAATATGATCAAGAGACTTTTGAGATAGGTCTTAAAAGCTCTGACGAGATAATGCGAGGTTTGAAGCAATCTGAAATTTTCGTGCTTTTTATTTCTGAGCATTCCTTAAATTCTTCCTGGGTCAAAATAGAGACAGATTTGGCTGAAAAGCTTAGTGAGGAAGGCCGTTTGAAAATTTACCCTTTGATCATTGATCCAAATATCAATCATAGGGATGAAAGAATTCCAAAATGGATGAAAAGTTAGTACAACATTAGGTATGTAAGTAAGCCCGCTAAAGCTGCTCAATTAATCAGTCAAAAACTGCTAGAAACATCGTGGGAAAAGTTTCCTAAACACGAAAAATCGAGTAATTTATGTGTAGGGAGAAACGACCTTATTAGTGATTTTGAAGAAAGATGTTACGACTTTGAAAAAGAAAAGCCTATTTGCATTCTTGCTTCTGGAATTAGAGAAATAGGTAGATGGACTGTCTTAAGGCAATGTTGCATAAAAACGGGAATTTTTAATAGAGATTCTTACAAGCCCCCCATCATTAATCTTGGTTATGAAGATAGCCTAGAGGATTTTATAGTCAAAATACATGATCTTGCCCTGTCCAAGGATTCTCATTTAGATTCTGTTTCTTTACTAGAAATGTCGCAAGAAGAAAAAGTTAGTCTTGCAGTTAAAGTAGCGAAAGACATTCAGAATGTTAATGAGTTTGTCATGATCAGGGATTCAGGTTGTTTAGTTGATTCTAATGGGATTGTATCGTCATGGTTTCTAAGTTTGCTCAAGTTGATTGATTCAGTTGGGAAACCATTTTTTTTAGTTACTACAAATATTTGGCCTAAGCTTAATTATCTAGAACGACAAAATATTGGTATGCATATAATAAAAGTCCCAATCCTTGAACCCAAAGATAGGAAATATCTATTTAGTAGATATTTGGAAATTGAAAAAGTCAAGTTGACCTCTGATGATTTTAAATTTTTCTCGGATATACTAACAGGCTATCCAGGACAGGTCAGGTTTACTGTAAATCTTATCCGAGAAAACGGTGTGCATCGGGTAAAAAGAAACCAAGAATTACTCTCCTACGTAAGAGAATTTAGCGCAAGAAGAGCTCAAACCTTATTAATATCCTATGAGACTAAGAGGATGTCTGAAAAGTGTTCTGATGGAGTACTGGCAAGACTAGAGTATGGACAAGATTAGGTAAAAATAGAAAGAAGCAAAGCTAAAAACTCCTACTCAGAAAACAA
>Ga0315905_10001005_pt1 | contig 30747 bp, 28 predicted proteins | sample LakEriMetagenome_5_FD_203522 | JGI IMG/M metagenome (GOLD analysis project Ga0315905, IMG submission 203522) | Freshwater fungal communities from buoy surface, Lake Erie, Ohio, United States - Buoy 4 MA121 | ecosystem: Environmental > Aquatic > Freshwater > Lake | place: USA: Lake Erie, Ohio... | reverse complement strand
AGGCACGATCAGGCTGAAAAATGTCGAACGATCGGAGGGCACGAGGGGGAAACACCGAAGGGCACCAGTACACCGGTGCAATGATGGTCGCGGATCAGCCGACGCCGGGCCGAAGAGGGCATGCAGGAGTGGGCAGCTATCTCCTTTGTCGGAAGATCCCTTGCAAACTGTAGCGCGATCATGCTGAAGGGTTGTTGCAAACGGTTGAATGGCATCAACGACCTGATTGAATCGCGCCCAGACCTTGGTCAAACCGCATCCAGCCCCCGTCGCAGGTCGGCAATCAGATCGTCCGGGTGCTCGAGTCCGACGGACAGACGAACCAGATTGGACTCGATGCCGGCCGCCTTGAGTCCTGCGTCATCCAGGGTTCCGGCCCACATGGCAGCGGCATGCACGATCAGGGTGTCCACTCCGCCCAGGCTCACCGCCTGTCGGGCCAGCGACAGGCGGGCGACAAACGACGCAGTAGCCTCAAAGCCTGCCCTCAAGCGCAGGGCCATGACCCCTCCGAAGCCTGTCATCTGCTGGCAGGCCAGTGCATGCTGCGGATGGCTCGCAAGGCCAGGATACGAGACCCGTTCAATGGCCGGATGCGCCTCTAGTGCGCGGGCCACGGCCAGAGCATTGGCATTGATGCGCTCCATCCGAACCGACAGCGTGCGCAGACCGCGCAACAGCAGCCAGGCGTCCATGGGCGACAGGGTTGCCCCCAGCACGATCTGGGTTTGCCAGATCTTCTGAATGAGCGATTCGTTGCCGACCAGTACGCCTGCCGTGAGGTCATGATGTCCGCCGAGCGACTTGGTGGCGCTGTGCACCACCACGTCCGCTCCGAGCGCGATCGGTCGCTGATTGAGTGGTCCCGCGAAAGTGTTGTCGACCACGACCAGCGCACCGGCCTGATGCGCGATCGTGCTGACCGCCTGCAGGTCGGTGAGGCTGCAGTCTGGATTGGTGGGCGATTCGAGCATCACCAGCGCTGCCGGAGTTGAGAGCGCCTGCTCGAAGGCCGATACCTCGGTCTGCTCGACCCACTGCACGCTCACCCCGAAACGAGCAAGCACTTCGCTGAGCAGTTTCGTAGTGCCCATGTAGTGATTGCGCTGGGCGACGACCCGGTCGCCGGATTTGAGCAGCCCCATCAGGGTGGCACTGATGGCGCCCATGCCGCTCGCGGTGACCAGACCACTCTGCGCACCTTCGAGTTGCGCGATCAAGGTCGCCACACGAGCATGCAAGGGATTGCCGTAGCGCGTGTAGTAGCGCGAATGCATGGGGCGTGAGGCCATGTCTGCAAAATCATGTGCATCGCTCGCGCGGAAGGTGGCTGACCAGGTAATGGGTGGCGTCAGCCCTGTGTCAGTTTGATAGGAGTCATCTGCGTGCAGGAGCAGTGTCTCGGGATGGGGCGAATCAGGAGGGCTCATGGTCTGCTCAGGTAGTCGTTGCCAAACTTGGCCGTTATGCCACAATGCGCCGGTGGGATTGGCTCGCACCGTTGAGTAGTTGGCTGTGCGACACGATTCTCGGCAATAGCCCCTGAAGGTTTTCGCCGGTCGGATTCACCCAGTCAGCACAACACATCAAATACGAGACCCCACCCATCCGTGACGGAGGTTCCCCCATGAACAAGAGCGAACTCATCGAATCCGTGTCGGCTGATGCCGATATCAGCAAAGCCGCCGCAGAGCGTGCGCTCAATGCCGTCATCGAGGCGGTCACCAAGGCAGTCACCAAAGGCGATCGCGTGACCCTGGTCGGTTTTGGCACGTTCTATTCCACCAAGCGCGCAGCACGCACCGGCAAGAATCCTCGCACCGGCGAGAAGATCAAGATCGCGGCGGCCACCGTTCCCAAGTTTTCGGCAGGCGCTGCCTTCAAGGCCGCAGTCAACAAGAAAAAAGCGAAGTAATTCGCCTCTTGCGCGCCCCAAGGCTCTGGCCGGGGCGTGCCGCCGCAGCGCCTTTGGGGCTGCAGAGCACACAAGCGCCCCGGTCTTGCCGGGGCGTTTGCGTTTCAGGCGGTTCTGAGAACAATCACGCCGGCCGCGATCACGGCCGCTGCGAACCAGCGCCATGCGCCCGGACGTTCGCCCAGAAAGATCCGGGCGATCAGCAGGGCAAAGACGATCGAAGTTTCACGCAGTGCTGCCACCGCAGCCACTGGCGCGCGCGTCATGGCCCACAGGGCAATGCCGTAGCTGAGGATCAGGGCAAGACCGGTCAACAAGGGCCTGGGGCCACGGCTCAAGGCATACGCCACGAAGGTCTGGCGCGAGCGAATCAAGACCACGGCGCCAAGGACCAGTGCCTGCGCGATGGTGAGCCACACCATGTACATCCAGGCCTGCGGCGCGCTGCGTACGCCGGCCGAGTCGATGAGCGTGTAGGCCACGATGGTGAGTGCGGTGCAAAGCGCCCATCCGATCGCCCTTCGAATCACTGCAGGCTCGGGCTTTTCATCGTTCGGACGCGCTGAATCGGCCGGCTTTTGATGCCTGGTGGCCAGCAGACCCATTGCGACAACGCCACCACAGATCATGCTGACGCCCAGCCAGCCCTGCAGGGCTGGATATTCATGCATCCAGACAATCGCCCCGACTGCAGTCAAGGCCGGCGCACTACCCCGCAGGATGGGATAGGTGATGCTGAAGTCCGCATGCTGGTAGGCCGCGGCCAGGACCTGAAAATAGACACCATGCACGAGTGCAGAGACCAGTACGCAAGCCAGCGTGAAGGAATCTGGCGCCGGCAGCCCTGCAAGCATCATCAGAGCGAAGGGCAACAGCCACAGGTGCATCAATGCAGACTCGAGCAGCGGCTCGCCGCGCGATTTCAGTGAAGCATTCCATCCCGCATGAATCAGAGCGGCGCCCAGCACCGCCAGCGTGGTCGGCGTGTCGAGCAACTTCAGCCCGGGGTGCGCGGACGATTGCGTTGCCCGGTATCCGCGCCTGCCTCTTTGGGCTGGGCCTCTCGCGCGGGAGTGTCCGCTTGTTCGAGCAGGGCGTCGACCTGCTCGAAATCCAGTTTCGGCTTGCTCAGGGCGCGTCGCCGGGTGAAGCGCCACATCACCAGACCGCCAAGGGCTGCCAGCACTGCAGGGCCTGCCCAAAGGCCGATATTGTGCGCATTGAGCGTCGGCCGATAGAGCACGAACTCTCCGAATCGATCGACCAGATGCGACTTGATGGCGGCATCGTCCTTGCCGGAGGCCATCTGACGCAAAACCTCCTGGCGCAGGTCGCCGGCGAGTTCGGCACTCGAATCGGCCAGGGTCTGGTTCTGGCAGACCAGGCATCGCAATTCGCCGGCAAGGCGACGAAACCGTTCACTGCGCAGCAAGGCCTCGGCCTGCTCGGGTGAAGGATCGGGCAGCGTCGAACTCATGGGGTCAGCGACTTCATCAGAGGGCCCAGGCGGTCACGCAAAACCTCCGGTGTCAGCGGGCCGACATGCTTGTAGCGGATCACGCCCTGTGCATCGATCAGGAAGGTTTCAGGAACCCCGTAGACGCCGTAATCCAGCCCCGCGCGGCCTGCGCGGTCGGAAATGACCACCCGGTAAGGGTCACCGTGCTTGGTCAACCAGGCCTTGGCATTGCCCACATCATCCTTGTAGTTCAGGCCCACAACGGGCACTTTGCCTTCGCGGGCAATCTGCATGATGAGCGGGTGCTCGGCCAGACAGGGCACGCACCATGAAGCCCAGACATTGAGCAGCCACACCTGGCCTTGCAGGGCTGCGGGCGTCCAGGACTGTTCGGCGTTTTGCAGCACGGGCAGCGTGAATGAAGGCGCCGGCTTGCCGATCAGGGGCGAGGGGATTTCTTTTGCATCGCGGCCCGACTGCAGCCGCAGCAACAGAAAAATCGCGATGACCGCGAAGATCGCTGCCGGGACGATGAAACGCAGCGCGCGCATGACCTCAGCTCGCTTGCGCACGGGGTGCTGCCGGGCCTCCTGCCGGCTGCGTCGCGGCAACCCGCGTGGCCCGGTAACGACGATCCGCCATGGTCAGAAACCCGCCCAGAGCCATCAGAAAACAGCCCGCCCAGATCCAGTCGATGAAGGGTTTGACCCAGGCTTTGACGGTCCAGCGTCCATCGGGCAACTGCTCGCCCAGTGAGACATAGACATCGCGCGTCAGCCCCGAATCAATGGCCGCCTCGGTCATCACCGATTGGGTGACCGGGTAGAACCGCTTTTCGGGCTCGAGCACGAATCCGGAGCCCGACGCAGGCTGAACCTCGATCCGGGCGCGAACCGCACGGTAGTTCGGGCCCTGGACCTCACCCATCGCGGTCAGGGTCATGCGGTAGCCGCCGATCGTGAGACTTTCCTGCGGACCCAGCGCCGAATCGATTTCAACTTCGAGGGTCTTCACGCAGGCCACGCCGATGCAGAACACCCCGACCCCGGCATGGGCCATGGCCATGGCCCAGGTACTGGCTGGCAGGGCACGCCAGCGTTCGATCAGGCTGGGGGCTTTGACTTGCGAGGCCCGCTCATGAAGAGCGACCCCGCTGGCCACGATCAGCCAGATACCCAGAAAGATGCCGCTGGCGAAGGCGATGCTGCCAAACAGCGACCCCGTGCCTGAAGTGTCGCGCATGACCACGGTGGCGATCATGGTGAGGAGTGCGATCGCAAACGCCCACTTCAGCCGCTGGGCCAGCGAGGGCAGGGGAGCCTGCCGCCAGCGGGCCAGAGGCCCAACACCCATGAGAAACGCGGCCGGCGCCATCAGTGGAAAGAACACGGCCTCGAAGTAGGGCGGGCCCACCGAGATCTTGGCCATGTCCAGCGTATCGAGCACCAGCGGGTAGAGCGTACCCAGCAGGACCGATCCTGCGGCAGTCACCATCAGCAGGTTGTTGGCGAGCAGGTAGCCTTCGCGCGAACTGGCGCTGAATTCGGGCGATGGGGCGTCACCCGTGACCGACGGGCCTCGCAGGGCAAAGAGCGTGAGCGATCCGCCCACCACGGCCACGAGAAATCCCAGGATGAACAGACCGCGCTGCGGGTCACTGGCAAAGGCATGCACCGAGGTGAGCACGCCCGATCGAACCAGGAAGGTACCGAGCAGCGACAGGCTGAAGGCCGCAATGGCCAGCAGCAACGTCCAGGCCCGAAAGCCTCCCCGACGCTCGGTCACGATGAGCGAATGCATGAGCGCGGTGCCCACCAGCCAGGGCATGAAGGAGGCGTTCTCGACCGGGTCCCAGAACCACCAGCCACCCCAGCCGAGCTCGTAATAGGCCCACGCACTGCCCAGCGCGATACCAATCGTCAGAAACGCCCAGGCGGCCGCGGTCCAGGGCCTGGCCCATCGCGTCCAGGCTGCATCAACCCGTCCGCCCAGCATGGCGGCAATCGCGAATGCAAAGGCCACCGAAAACCCGACGTAGCCCATGTAGAGCATCGGCGGGTGAATGACCATGCCCGGATCCTGCAGCAGAGGATTCAGGTCGCGGCCGTCGGCCGGGGCAGGAAATCGTCGCAGAAAGGGATTGGAAGTGATCAGCATGAAGGCCAGAAAACCCGTGGCCACCAGACCCAGCACGCCGACCACGCGTGTCTTGAAGACTGTGGACAGAGCCCCTCCGAACGCATTGACCGCCGCACTCCATCCCGCGAGCATCAGCGCCCACAGCAGCAGCGATCCCTCGTGCGAGCCCCAGGTGGCGGCAAACCGGTATTCAACCGGCAATTTGCTGTTGGAGTTGTGCGCCACATTGATGATCGTGAAGTCGCTCTGCACAAAGGACACGCCCAGCGCCACGAAGGCCCCGAGCACCAACAGGAACTGTGCATTGACTGCATGCAATCCGGCGCGCATCCAGCGGGCATCGGCCCGATGGGCGCCGCGCAGGCACAGCACCCACTGCGCCACGGAGACCGCAAGCGCGAGCCAGAGCGCGAAGTGTCCGATCTCGGCAATCATGTGAAGAGTCCGTCAGCAGATTTCATGCAGGAGATCCGATGCGCTGGATCATGGTTTGGTGCTTCCGTAACCCGTGGGCTTGCCAGGGTGGCCGGCCTTTTCGAGCGCGGCGGCGGCCTCGGGTGGCATGTAGTTCTCATCGTGCTTGGCCAGCACCTCTCGTGCCTTGAACAGGCCATCGGCGCTCACCTGCCCCTGCGCGACCACGCCCTTGCCCTCTTTGAACAGGTCGGGCAGCGTGCCGGTGTAGGTCACGGGAATGGTTCGGGCATTGTCGGTGATCCGGAATCTCACCTGCAGGCCGTCACGTTGCAGACTGCCGGGCTCGACCAGTCCGCCCACCCGGAAAGCCCGGCCCTGGGGCGCCTCGCCATTGGCGATCTGGGTTGGCGTGAAGAAAAAGACGATGTTGGAGGACAGCGCATAGAGCACCAGTCCGATCGCGGTGGCCAGTACCAGCAGGCCTGCAGCAATCCAGGCCAGTCGTTTTTGCCGCGGGCTCATGCCCCGTCGAGGGCCTCCGGCCGGGTGCACAGAAACAGGCGTGCTCATACAGCGGGACCGTCGAGATCGTGTTCGGCGCGCACGGTTTGGATGGCGCTTCGATGAGCCCTGCGCAACATCGCCCATTCAAGGCCCAGCAGTACCACGGTGATGCCATAGGCCACCGCAATGAAGGTCCAGTGTTGATCTGTCATGGAGGGCTCTGACGATGAAGGTCCGATGCCTGCGAAGGGAGGGCCGATGATCGAGAAGGCAGGTCCGATGGCTGAGAAGGGTCAGCTGATCCCTGAAGGGGGGCATACAGCTGACGCACCCACTGGGTATGCCGTTCTCGATCCAGGATCAGCGTGCGAACCCGGTGCAGCGCTGTCGCGATCGTATACATCCAGGCGGCAACGCTCATGAGCAGCATGCCTGTCAGCATGGTCTGAGCCATTTTGGGCGCCGCGGTGAGGCTGACGCTGGCTCCCTGATGCAGCGTATTCCACCAGCGCACCGAGAAGTAGATGATGGGAATGTTCACCACACCGATCAGCAGCAGCAATGCACCGGCGCGATCGGCCCGCACCGGATCTTCGATGGCTGCGACCAGCGCCATGTAACCCAGATAGAGGAACAGGAGAATCAGCGTGGAGGTCAGGCGGGCATCCCAGACCCACCAGGTTCCCCAGGTGGGTTTGCCCCAGATGGCGCCGGTGTAAAGCGCAATGGCCGCCATCAGGGCGCCGGTGGGGGCCAGCGCACGAGTCATGAGGGCCGAGAGCCGGGTTCGCCAGACCAGCGTGAACACGGCATAGGCGGCCATGACCAGATAGGTGAACATCGCCATCCAGGCCGAGGGCACATGGATGAAGATGATCCGATACACCTCACCCTGCTGGGCGTCGGTTGGTGCAATCACCAGACCCACATACAGGCCCGCGATCGTCAGGATGAGCGCTGCTGCCGCAAACCACGGCAGCAGGCGACCGGCGAGCGGATAGAAGGCTTGGGGCGCTGCAAAGCGAAAGAGGTTCATGCAGTCCGGGGTTACTCGACGGAGATGCGCAGGGCCAGTGTGGCGACAAAGGGCGAAGCGACAGCGGTGATGAGCATACCAGCGCCCAGCAGGGCCAGATGAGCCTGAGCAGACAGTCCAGCCAGGGTGGATTCGAGCGCACCCGCACCAAAGACCAGGACGGGCACGTAGAGCGGCAGGCAAAGAAGGGTCACCAGCGTGCTTCCTCCCTTGAGACCCAGGGTCAGTGCCGAGGCGATGGCCCCGATGCACAGCAGCACGGGCGTGCCCAGCAACAGACTGAGCATCAGCAGGGGCATCAGATCCGGGGGCAGATCGAAGCTGAGCGCCAACACCGGTGAGACCACCACCAGTGGTGCCCCGCTGACCAGCCAGGCGGCCAGCATCTTGCCCGCCATGAGAGCAGCCAGAGGCTGGCCGCTGGCCAGCATGGATTCAAGCGTGCCATCAGCATGATCCGATTCAAACAGTCGGGGCAACGCCAGCAGAACCGCCAGCAGGGCGCAGACCCAGATCGCTCCGGGTCCGATGCGCTGCAACCATTCGCGCTGGGGTCCGATCGCAAGCGGAAACAGCGCCGCGGCCAGCACGAAAAACCCCAGCACCTGCAGCGCGTCGGCCTTGCGACGCAGGGCAATCATGAGGTCACGACGCAGGGCCCAGCGCAGGGCGGTCAGGGCGTCCATGCGGGCTCCATCAGGGCCTTGGTCTCTTCGCCCAGTCTCAGACGCCGGGTCTGGCCTGCAGGGGATTGCAGCGCAAGGTGGGTGGCCACGATGGCTGCGCCGCCGCGCGCGAGATGCTCGCCCAGCAAATCCTGCAAAAGCGCACTGCCCTGCGTATCGAGCGCCGCGCTGGGTTCGTCCATGAGCCACAACGGCCGGTGCGGGCCGAGGCTCGCCAGGGCAAAGCGGGCCAGCTGCAGACGTTGCTTCTGGCCTTGGGAGAGCCGGCGGGTTTCGATGTTGCGGTGTCGGGCAAGCCCAACCCGGGCGAGCGCCTGCTCGAGTATCGGGTCGGGCGTGAGGCCGGTGCCGTGCGCTGCGGTGGACGCGATGCCGGGCGGATGATCCAGGGCGGCTGCCAGCCTGAGGTTTTCGATGGCCGTGAGCTCAGACTTGACGCCTGCCGCATGGCCCTGGGCCAGACAGACCGATCTGAGCTCGGCCGGCGTCACCTCGCCTGGCGCCTCACCAGGGCCGTTCCAGATGAATCGACCCGCCTGCAGCGGGGTCAGGCCAATGAGGGCGCGCAGCAGGCTGCTCTTGCCGCTGCCGTTTGCGCCGGTGAGCAGCAGCATCTCGCCCGAATTGACATCGAACGACAGCTCGCGCAGCAGGACCCGTTGTCCGCGGGCGAGGGTGAGTGCTTCAACAGCCAGGCGGCAGCCCTTCATGAGTTTTGGCTCAGGGGGCGGTCGCATCGATCAGCACGCCAACCTTGCGCGCCCCGGGGTTGACGGACTCCGAGCTGCCCAGCAGATCGCCGCTTCGCAAGGCCGCCTCACCCGAAGCCGAAACCCGCGCGATCACGGCGATCCGTGCGTCTCTGGGCTGAGCCGAAAGTCGGCTGGCGGGGCTCATGGCCTGAGCGTCATCGAGCACGAAATCAAGCGGCAGCCGGGCGGCTTCGGTACGAATGACGGCGAGCGGAGCACCGCTGGGCCGGCCCTGTTCATCGAGCGTGCGCGCCACGATGAACAGGACTGCGTTGGGGTTCAGTCGGTCCTTGAGCTGCGGCGAGACTTCAACCCGCCCGTGGATCGCGGCGGCGCTCGCTGCGGGGTTGGGCTCGGCGCCCGATGCGCTTGTGGCAGGCGCCGGGCCTGCAGCTGCGCCAGGCGGTGCGGTTGTGGCACCTGCCCCCGGACGACGGCCCGCCTTCAGATCCTCGACAAAGCCGGCAATCTGGCGAGCCTGCTCGGAGTCGGCCGGCAGTTGTTCGAGGAGTTGTCCCCACAGGGCAATTGCTGCAGGAGCATTGCCCTGCGTCACTTCCCAGGCGCCCGCCAGGGCCAGCGCCTTGCCGTGTTTCGGATCGATCGCAAGGGCCTGGCGAATGAGTTCGATGGGTCGACCATCGAGCCGACGTCCATCGCGCTGGGCAATGCCATCGGCGAGGTCGGCCAGCGTCGCCGCATCCTTCGGGCGCAGGGTGTTGGCACGCTCCAGGGCTTCAAGTGCCGGACCCAGATTGCCCCGGGCCAGTTCACTGCGACCGAGCAAGGACCATCCCTCGGCGTCATCGGGCTGTTCCTTCAGGCGGGCCTGCAGACGGGAGACCAGTTCATCGACGCTGGCAGGCGCCCGCTGGGACTCCATGAATACCGGGGATGCGACTTCCGGCATTCCTGCAATGAGATACATCGCTGCGGGCGCCGCGACCATCAGCAGGCCGACCACCGCCAGTCCGATTCGCGCGCGCAGGGTCGAGTGCGCCGGGGCGGCTGGCTGAGGGACAGGCGCTGCCGCGGGAGCGAGCTCTTCCTGGGCCTGCGCCGCAAACTCGGCGAGCGCGGCCTGTCGTTCCGGGGCATCGTCAGGCAGGTGAGCCAGCGAGGCCAGCAACTCGTCGCGTCGCGCGCGCAGCACATCGCGGGCGATCTCGCCGGAGGGGTCGACCACAGCGGTGGCCGGGCGCAGGAGGGGCCACAGGACATAGCCCAGCACGAGCAGTGCCAGGACCAGCATCAGACCCAGAAGGAAGAAGATTGGCGTCACGGCGCGATTGTCACACGGGCTGAACCGCGCACGGAATGACCCCGCCTCATTTCAGGTCGCAGGGGCTCTGCGTTGCGCGAGTGCCAGCATGAAGGCAGCCGCGAGGCCGAGCCCGATCAGGGTCAAGACCGCCGGACCATAGTCGTCCTGAAGGCTCCACAGCGCAGCCATCAGCACGGGGCCTGCCGCCTTCGCGGCAGCCACCGGCAGGGTCTGCAGGCCAGCGAGCTGGGCTACGCGTTCGCGATTGACATAGGCGGCGATGGCCGTGGCCTTCACGATGGTGATGAGACCGTTGCCCAGTCCGTAGACACACGCAAAGGCCAGGGCCGCCACAACGCTGTGCCCGCCGATGGCCAGCACCAGCAGAGCGGCAGGTGTGGCCAGAAGGATGGCGACATCGAGCTTGCGCGGCTCGAAGCGACCCTCCAGCAACAGCAGCAGCAAACGCCCGACCACCTGCATGATGCCGATGCTCGCCGGCACCGCCACCGCCCAGGCCATGGGCAATCCGCGTTCAGCGAGCATGGGCACCATGTGGGCCGACAGGGCACTGCTCACCGCACTGGTGGCCACCATGGCTGCGGTGATCAGCAGGAAGGCCTTCGACCAGGCCAGCTGCGTCAGGCTCGGCCCTGCCGATGCCTCGCGGGTTGATGGCGCCCCGGGCGCGGCTCCCGATGGGGCCTTAGATGCGGTGTCCGATGCGGTGTCCGATGCGGTGGATGTCGATGTGCCCGAGGTTGTTGCCGAAGTCTCTCGCAGCATGAACCAGTGAATCGGCAGGCAGATCAGCAGATGAAATCCGGCCAGCACCAGGCAGGTCTGTCTCCAGCCGAGCTGGTCGATCAGCACGGCGCCCAGGGGGATGAAGGCGGTGGACGCCAGCCCACCCAGAAACGTGATGTGAATGATCGGACGGCGATAGTCGTTCGGCCAGCGGCGGATGGTGATCGCGAAGATGGGCTCGTAGAACACCGCGCCCATCGCCAGCCCCAGTCCGATCCAGATCGCATGGAGCATCCAGGCCTGATCAATGAAGGCATGCGCAATCAGCAGCAGCCCGGCCAGCAGCGATCCCGCACACATCACTACGCGGCCATGTCCTGCCTGTATCCATTGACCGACGGCCACACCGGCCACACCGCTTGCCAGCAGAGCTGCGCTGAAGGCACTGCTCACCGTGATGCGAGACAGGCCGAGATCCGCCTCGAGGCCGGGCATCAACAAGGAGAAGGTGTAGAACAGGCTGCCCCAGGACACCAGCTGGGCGAACGAGACGGCAGCGACCCAGGTCGCGCGGGAGGTCCTCATCAGGTGAATGTGCGGCGCCCTTCAATCGGATATGCGGGATCGTTGTAACCCGGTGTCGAGGGATGCCCCGTGACGACCAGGCGATCAATCAGGGCCTCGTCCTGCGGCTCGAAGGCATGTTCATGGGCGCTCAGATATTCCTGGATCTGGGCCAGCGTCCGCGGGCCGGCGATGGCACTGCTGATGGCCTTGTTGTTGAGCACCCAATTGACTGCAAACTGGGTCGGCGTCATGCCCCTGCCTCGCGCATGGGAGGCGATCTCCTGGGCCATCACCAGAGATTCCTCGCGCCATTCCGATTGCAGAATGCGTCGGTCCTTGCGACCCGCTCGCGAATCCTCAGGCGGCGGCTCGCCCGGCGCGTATTTGCCGGTCAGCACACCGCGCGCAATCGGTGAGTAGCTCGCCACCCCGATGCCAAAGTGGCTGCAGGCCGGCAGGATCTCGACCTCGGGCATGCGATTGAAGGCGTTGTAATAGGGCTGACAGGCCGCTGGCGTGGGCAGGCCCGCTTCGCGGCACAGGCGCACGATCTCGGCCATGCGCCAGGCCCGATGGTTGGAGATGCCCAGATAGCGCACCTTGCCCGCCCGAACAATGTCGGCCACCGCGCCTATGGTTTCTTCCAGCGGCGTGTCATGGTCTTCGCGATGCAGGTACCAGAGATCGACATGATCCATGCCCAGACGCTGCAGCGACTCATCGATGGCCTGGTTCAGCCAGCGCCGCGACAGCCCCTTGCGGTTGGGATCGGTTCCCATGGGGTTGGCGACCTTGGTGGCCACGATCCAGCGATTGCGATCGGCAGCGATCGTCCGGCCCGTGATGCGTTCGGATGCGCCCTGCGCATAGACATCGGCGGTATCGATGAAGTTGATGCCGTGATCGCGACAGGCCGCCACGATCTCGAAAGCCTCGGCCTCGCTGGTGCGATCGCCGAACATCATCGTGCCCAGGCAGATGCTGGAGACCCGCACGCCGCTTCGCCCGAGAAGGCGATGCGGCACGCTGCGTTGGGCGGTTGAGGGAGTGGTGCTCATGGTGTGCTCTTTCTTCAGTGCGCCTTGGCAGGCTACAGGGCAGGCTTCAGCCTTCTCAGGTCTCAGTGTTCTTTCGGCAAGCCGGAGGCGGTGGGTGAGGCAGGCTGCCCGTTGGGAGGCTGACCCGCCCGACGCGCGAGCCACCAGCCATGTTGCACAGGCCAGCGATCCCAGCGGGTGTCCTCACCCAGCGCGGCCGCGGCATGCAAGGGCCAGTTGGGCTCGAACAGGGCCTGACGCCCGATGGCGATCAGGTCGGCCTTGCCTTCCTGCAGGATGGACTCGGCCTGTGACGCTTCGGTGATGAGACCCACGGCAATCGTGGGAATGTCCGCCTCGCGGCGAATCCGCTCGGCGAAGGGCACCTGGAATCCCGGTCCGCGGGGCACAGCCAGACGGCCCGCCGGATTGGTGGCCGAGCCCTGAATGCCCCCCGACGAGCAGTCGACGAAATCCACGCCCAGGGCCTTGAGTTGCTGGGCCATGACGACGCTGTCCTCAATCATCCATCCGCCTTCAATGCCATCCACGCAGGACAGCCGCACCGAGAGAATCACGTCGGGGCCGATCGCCTCGCGCACCGCACGGGTCACGCGCAACGGAAAGCGCATGCGGTTCTCGAGGCTGCCGCCGTAGGCATCGGTGCGCTGGTTGGACAGGGGCGAGAGAAAGCTGTTCAGCAGGTAGCCATGCGCCATATGGATCTCGACCATCCGGTAGCCTGCAGCCACTGCGCGATGGGCCGCCGCGGCAAAGGCCTTTTCGATGGCATCGAGATCTTCTTCAGTGGCAGGACGGGGTGGGGTCCAGCGCGGATCAACCGGGATGGCCGATGCAGCCACGCCCACCCAGCGCAGTTCGTTGCGCTCGCGTTCGTCTTTCTCGGTGAGCGGGCCATTGCCATCCCAGGGGCGCTGTGCCGCGGCCTTGCGACCGGCATGCCCGATCTGGATGGCCGGCACCGAGCCGGCCGCTTCGATGAGGGTGGCGAGCTGGCGCAGGCCGGGAATATGCGCGTCGTCCCAGATGCCCAGATCACCGTAGGTGCCACGACCCCGCTTTTCGACGACGCTCACCTCCATCATCACCGTACCCGCACCGCCCTGCGCCACTTTGGCGGCATAGGCCACATGCCAGTCTGTACTGAAGCCCTCATTGGCCCAGTACTGGCACATCGGCGAGATCATGATGCGATTGGGCAGCGTGACACCACGCCAGGTCGATGGCGAAAAAAGCAGGGTGCTCATGGGTTCTCCTCGGTTTTTCCTGAGTGCTGTGTCGAGACGGCCAGTGGCCGGCGTCAGGTCATCCGGCGCCTGGCCCTCAACAGGGGCGGCACGATCAGAGCCGCGACAATCGCACAGAACAGCACGAATGACAGCGGGCGGGTCACAAAAACGGACCAGTCGCCTTGTGCGATCGACAAGGCATTGCGCAATTGCTTTTCAGCCAGAGGCCCCAGGATCATGCCGACAATGACGGGGGCCACCGGAAATCCATAACGACGCATGGCGAGTCCGAGCAGGCCGATCAGCAGCAACAGCAGCAGATCAAACCACGACTGACGCAGACTCCAGGCACCCAGCGTGGCAAAAACGAGGATTCCGCCGTAGAGCAGGGGTGACGGAATACGCAGGATGCGAACCCACAGCCCCACCAGCGGCAGATTCAGCACCAGCAGCATCACATTGCCGACATAGAGCGAAGCGATCAGGGTCCAGACCAGCGGGCCCGAGGTCTGCAGCAGGGCCGGGCCGGGCTGCAGGTTGTAGTTCTGGAAGGCGGCCAGCAGGATGGCTGCGGTGGCTGAGGTGGGAATGCCCAGCGTGAGCAAGGGGGCGAGGGCGGCTGTCACGGTGGCGTTGTTGGCGGCCTCCGGGCCCGCCACACCCTCGATCGCGCCCTGTCCGCCTTCGACCGAAAACGAGCCGGGATCGCGCGACAGTTTCTTCTCGGTCGCGTAGGACAGAAAGGTGGGGATTTCGGCGCCACCCGCCGGGATCAGACCGAACGGAAAGCCGATGGCGGTACCGCGCAGCCAGGCGGGCCAGGACCTGCGCCAGTCTTCAGCGCTCATGCGCGTCGGGCTCATGCGATTCATGGTGGCCTCGGGGGCTCGAAACAACCCCTGGTAGAGCGCCTCTCCCACTGCAAAGAGTCCTACCGCCACCACCACCACATCGATGCCATCGAACAATTCCGGGATACCGAAGGTGTAACGCACCTGACCCGACACGGCGTCCATGCCGATCAGTCCGAGAAAGAGCCCCAGAAAGAGGCTGGTCATTCCGCGCAGCAGTGAATCGCCCAGCACCGCCGAGACTGTCGTGAAGGCCAGTGCCATGATCATGAAATATTCGGCAGGCCCGAAGTGCAGGGCTGCAGAAGCCATGACCGGTGCAAAGAGCGACAGCAGCAAGGTGGCCAGTGTGCCCGCCACGAAGGAGCCGATCGCCGCCGTCGCGAGCGCAGGGCCCGCCCGACCGAAACGCGCCATGGTGTTGCCTTCCATGGCCGTGACCATGGTGGCTGATTCGCCCGGCGTATTCATGAGGATCGACGTGGTCGAGCCACCGAACATGGCGCCGTAGTACACGCCAGCAAACAGGATGAGTGCTGCCGAGGGCTCCACCTTGGCCGTGATCGGCAGCAGCATGGCCACGGTCATGGCGGGTCCGATGCCGGGCAGCACGCCGACTGCGGTGCCAATGAAGCAGCCGAGCAGCGCCCAGAGCAGGTTGACCGCTGAGAGGGCTGAAGAAAATCCGCCGAGCAGGGCGCTGAAGGTATCCGGCATGAGGGCCTTGTGCTCGCGTGGGTGGGCTCAGAGCTTGAGCAAAGGCATGAGGGGCAACCCGAGTCCCAGGCCCTTGGCAAACAGCCACCAGACCGGAAAGGACAGCGCCAGTGCAATCAGCGCGTCTCGTGCGGGTCTTGTGCTGCCATGACCCCGGGCGGCGCAGGTGAGCAGGATGACGCTGGCCGCCACAAAGCCGATCCAGGTGATCAGCGCCAGATGAATGATCAGGCCGCCCAGCAGCCAGGCCACAGGTGCCGCGCCCGCAAAGAGGGGCGTGTCGGATTCTGGGGTCGATGCGGCTGGGCGCAGCGCACCCAGCACCAGTGCGCCGCCGCAAAGGGCCAGCCCCACCGCCACCAGCGTGGGCAGAAAGCGGGGCGACAGGCCTGAGTAGCCCCCTGCGTTGTCGATCGATGACAGGCCGCCCGCCACCCCGGCGGCTGCGAGCAACACGCAGGCGCCGATGATGACTCGGGTGGCACGGTTCATGTGAAGACCGGGTCCGAAGTGACTGCAGCCGACGTGCGTTACTTCACCAGACCGAGTTCACGCAGGATGCCGCCCAGGCGCTTGGTCTCGCTATCGACAAACGCGCCGAATTCGGCGCCGGTCAGCACATAGGGATTCCACTCGTTTTTGGCGAGTGCCTCTTTCCATTGCGGCGTCTGGGTGCCCTTGAGCACGGCATCGATCAGGGTCTTTTGCTGCTCGGGCGTGATGCCGGGCGCGCCATAGACGCCCCGCCAGTTGTAGATCTCGACATCGATGCCCTGGGCCTTGAGGGTCTTGATGCCTTGCACCGGATTGGCCGAGGACACGGCCAGCGCGCGCATCTTGCCCTCCTTGATGAAAGGCAGGAACTCGGAGACCCCGGCGACACCGACCGTGACCTGATTGCCCAGAATGGCCGCCGTGGCTTCACCGCCGCCCGCAAACGGAATGTAGTTGGCCTTGGTGGCATCCACCCCGGCAGCCTTGGCGATGAGGCCGACCATGATGTGATCGACCGAGCCACGAGATCCACCCCCCCAGCTGACCGAACCCGGATTGGCCTTGAGCTGGCGGATGACATCGTCAAGCGACTGGATCTTGCTGGCCGTGGGCACCACCAGGATCAGGGTGTCGGCGAACAGGCGTGCGATGGGCGTTGCATTGCGCAGGCTGACGGGCGATTTGCTCATCTCGATGCCGCCCACCATGACCGCGCCGGTCACGACCAGCGCATTCGGATTGCCCTTGTCGGTGTTGACGAACTGGGTCAGCCCGATGGCTCCGCCCGCGCCCCCCTTGTTCTCGAACGTCGCCGTTCGGATGGCACCCGCTGCCTGCATGGCCGAAGCGATGCCGCGGCCGGTCTGATCGAAACCGCCGCCGGGGTTGGCGCCGATCATGACCTTCAGGGCATCGATCTGGGCGAACGCGGGGCCGGACAGGGTCAGGGCGAGAGCACCAATGGACAAGCCACGGCGCAGGCGCGAGATGCGATTCATCGGATGTCTCCGCTTCAGGTTGGAGACGCGAGTGTACTGCCCTCAGTGCGCCTCAGCGAGTTCGTCATGGGTCTCGGGCAGCCGGGCTACCAGCACCTTGTCGACCCGGTTGCGATCCATGTCCACGACTTCGAAGCGGTAGCGCGCCACTTCGAAGTGATCGGCAACCGATGGAATCCGTCCGAGCTGATGCATGGCAAAACCACCGACGGTATGAAAGCTGCGCTCTTCTTCATCGGGCAGCTCCTCGATTTCGAGCAACTGCTTGAGGCGCTCCAGGCCCAGGGAACCATCGACCAGCCAGGACCCATCCTCGCGCTGCACGGCATCCATCTCGCCGGTTTCGTCGGGCTCGGGCAGCTCGCCCACGATGGCGGTGAGCACGTCCGTCAGGGTGACCACACCCTGCAGATCACCGTACTCATCCACCACCAGTCCGAACTGCAACCGCTCCTTGCGGAAGGTTTCGAGCAGCTGTGTGGTGCTGATGGTTTCGGGCACATAAAGCGGCGGCGAAAGGTGGGCCTCGACATCGATGGGCTCATTTTGCAGCGCCGGGCGCAGCAGATCGCCCACCCGCAGCACACCCAGGATGTGCTCCAGGCCGCCGCGGCAGACCACCACCCGCGCATGAGGACTCTCGGCGATATGCCCGCGCACCATGGCATCGCCATCGTCGAGATCAATGGATTCGATGTCCATGCGCGGAGTCATGATGGCCCCAATGCGCTGCTCGTCGAGGCGCAGCACATTGGACACGATCGCCTGCTCGCTCTCATGAAAGATGCCAGCCTCGGCACCTTGCTCCATCAGAACCTTGATCTCGTCATCGGTCACGGGCGGCTCTTCGCTGCGTCGGCCACCGATCAATCTCATCAGCAGATTGCTTGAGGACGACAGCACCCAGACGAAGGGTCGCGTGAGGCGTGCAAAGCCCAGCATGGGGCGCGCCACGATCGAAGCAATATGCTCGGGCGCCCGCAGCGCCAACTGTTTGGGGACCAACTCGCCAATGACCACCGACAGGTAGGTGATCACCACGACGGCAATGGCCACAGACAAGCCGGTGGCATAAGGTTCGATCGATGCGAACTGCGCAAGCCACTGTGCGATAGGCACGGCAATCAGGCCTTCACCCACCACACCGCTCAGCACACCGATGGTGGTGATGCCGACCTGAATGGTGGACAGGAATCCGGAAGGCTCTTCATTGAGCCGCTGAGCAGCGGCTGCTCCCGGATGGCCATCGTCGGCCATGCGTTGCAAGCGTGCTTTGCGGGAAGAGACCACGGCCATCTCCGACATCGCGAACAGGGCGTTCACTACGATGAGGAGCAGCAGCAGGACCAGGTCCATCAGGTGGGTCAGGGAGTTTCGATGTCCACAGGATAGCACCCGCTCACATTCAGGCCCTTCCGGTCAGTCGTGCATAGATCTCGCTCAGCGCCTGCGGCAAGGCCTGCACCTCCTCGATGACGCGGTACCCATCAGCCGTGCACATGCGCCGCAGGTAGTCGTGCCCCGCCGGGTCGATCGTCACGCAAAAAGTCGACACGCCAGCGCGCTCGGCCTCGCGCAGGGCGCGCGCGGTGTCCTGCAAACCATACCCCTCGTCGTTGCGGTCGGGGCCATAGTCGATGTCCTGAGGATAGCCGTCCGACACCAGGATGAGCAGCCGTTGCAGCGCAGGTCTGCGGGCCAGCTTCAGGGTGGCATGCCGGATGGCTGGCCCCATGCGTGTGGAGCCCCGAGGTTCAATGGCGGCCAGTGCCGATCCCAGGCTGCGCTGACGCCACGGATCATCAAAATCGCGGGCAACATGAAATTCCACGTTGTCCCGGCCGCTGCCCGAAAACCCGTAGATCGCATGGTCATCGCCGAGTGCGGCCAGACCGAGCGCCATGAGCGCCAGGCTGTCGCGAGCCACATCGATGATGCGCCTTCGTGGCTGTTCTGCCGCCGCCTGCGGCGTGTCGTCGTAAAACCCGTAGAGCAGTGCGCCCCGGGTGCTATCCAGATCGGTCGGTGGGGTGGATCCTGGCAGCGGGGCTGGACTTGCCTTTGCAGGCAGCGAGAGCGACGTGGAGGCACTCATGTCGAGCAGCAGGGCAGTTGCCACGTCACGATCCCGTCGCTCGCGCCGGATCCAGGCCCTCTCATCACTGCTGCCACCCGCACGGCGATCGATCATGGCGTGCACAACCCCGTCGAGATCGAGATCGTCACCATCAGGCACACCCTTGACCCGCCGGTAGGAGACGGGCCGTAGCGCGGCAAAGCGCTCGAGGATCTGTCTGGCCAGATCCGGATGCTCGCGCCGGACCTCAGTGAGCAGATCGCGTTCGGGGCCGCGCAAGCGCCATTCAGTCAGGCGACACCAGGCCGGCAGATAGCGTTTTGCGTGGCAGTCCCATTCATCGATCAGATAGACGCCCACGGCCTCGCCCGCACCTGCGCCGTAGCGACTCGACAGCATCACGGGGTCGGCAGGCCCTGATCCATCCCTGTCTGGCCGATCGGCCTCGCCGTCCTGCGTTTCATCGGGCTCAAGGTCTGCAGCGGCACCGGCCTGGGCCGTGGTTGTGCCGACCGAGCCTGAAACTGCATGACGACTGGATCGGGCGTCTGCAACAGAGCCCTCCGTCGGACTGTCTGGTGCCGGGTCAGCCAATCGCGCGCGATCAGTGCCCGCCTCAGTCTGCTCATGACCCTGCAGATTCACGCCGTGCATCCGGGTGGAGGCATTCGCGGCCGATGCCTCGATGGGCATGGCCACCGGTGCGATGGTCAGTCTTCTCAGACTGGGCCGGCTGCCCGGAAAGCGTTCAATCAGGAGCCGGTGAATATCGGCCGCTGCCTCGGTGCAGCTCTGCAGTGTGGCGCCAGGCCGCAGCACTGCCCGAGAGCGCTGGATTGCCTGCGCGAGCAGCGCGGACTCGGTTGTGACCTGCATGACAGTCGGGTCGGATTCCAGCAAGGACTGCGTCAGGCCATACAGGATCTGGCGCAAGGGGCCACCGGGACAGGTCCCGAGTCGTTGGCGGGTGAGGGTGAGTACGGCATCGAGGTCATGCGTCGCCCCCGGGTAGTGCCTGCGGATGCGCAGATCCACCCAGGCGCGCTGCAGGAGCCGCTCGAGCCCTTGCTCCAGCAGGCTGCGTCGGTCACGCGCGGGGGCCTGCCAGGTCTCACGCAGCGCTGCACGCGCCTTGCGCGCCCCGGAATCGCCCCCGGGGTTTGCCGCGGCCAGGAGCGCCGCCTCTCGCTCGTTGATACCGGCGGCATTGCACAGCACGGCCCGCAGGACCGACAGTCGAAGCGCTTTTCGCCACGATGCGTCGTCGGCGAACCCCTCTCGGGCACAGGGCAGCAGCAGCCCCGGCCGGGTGGTGCGCAAGCCATGGCCATGCCCGGAACGTACCCGCCAGGTCCTTGTCAAGGCAGGCCGCGCGGGATGCCAGGCCGTGATCTCGATCGCGATTGCAGCCCCGCCGATGGCCTCGGCGAGCAGGCTCAGCGCGCGCAGATGCGAGGCGGCGCTCAAGAGTGAGGCTCGGCGTTCAAGGGTGAGGCTCGGCGTTCAAGGGTGAGACTCGGCGTTCAAGGGTGAGACTCGGCGTTCAAGGGGCGGGCAGTTGAGCGGCTCAGGTGACGGCCTCAGGCCAGCAGCAGATCGCACACATCGTGGATGGCCTGGCGCAAGGCAGGATCTTCAGTGAGCGACTGCGCGAGCGCGACATCGCAGGCCCGCCGGGCCGAGACGCCATGCGCCATCAGGGCACCGGCATGCACCAGGGCGCGCGTGCCGACCCCGTCTTCAAGGCCCTGCTCGCGCAATTGCCGGATCCGCTGGCCGGCCTGAGCAAGTGCACGCGCCCGGGTCGGGTCGATGCCGCTCTCATGCGCAATGATCAAGGCTTCCTGTTCGGGGGGCGGGTAGTCGAACTCGAGCGCGACAAAACGCTGACGTGTGGATGTCTTGAGATCCTTGAGCGCGCTCTGATAGCCGGGGTTGTAGGAGATGACCAGCAGGAAATCGGGATGTGCATCCAGTAACTCGCCCGTCTTGTCGATCGGCAATACCCTGCGGTGATCGGTGAGCGAGTGGATGACCACGGTGGTGTCCTTGCGCGCCTCCACCACTTCATCCAGATAGCACAGGGCCCCGCTGCGCACGGCCCGCGTGAGAGGCCCGTCCTGCCAGACCGTCGCGTCATTGGAGAGCAGGTAGCGGCCGATCAGATCCGAAGCCGTCAGGTCTTCATGGCAGGCCACGGTCAGCAGCGGGATCTCCAGGGCCGGGCCGACCCGACCCGATCCCCGGCCCGCGCCGGCAACGACGCCTGCATCCCTGACTCCACCGACATCATTCCCCGAAGCTGAGGCCGGATCCCGATGAATGCGCCAGGCCATGTGTTCGATGAACCGGGTCTTGCCGCAGCCGGTCGGGCCTTTGAGCAGCACCGGAAGCCGGGCTTTCCAGGCGGCTTCAAAGATCTCGATCTCATCGGCGATGGGCAGATACCAGGGCTCGGCCTGCAGGCGGCTGGCCCGGGCGAGTGTTTGGTCGCCCGGATGATCGGGGCGGGCATGCGAGGTAGAGGTGCTCATGGGCCGATTCTAGCGATCGGCGTGAGCGGCCTGCCGGCGTAGAATCACGGCCTTTGCGCGAGCCTGGAAATCCCTGATGCCGAGCGGTCCGATCATCGATGAAGTCAAGCGGCGTCGCACGTTTGCCATCATCTCCCACCCCGATGCGGGCAAGACCACCCTGACCGAAAAGCTGCTGCTCTTTGGCGGGGCGATTCAGCTGGCCGGCACGGTCAAGGCTCGCAAGAGTGCCCGACATGCCACCTCCGACTGGATGGAAGTCGAAAAGCAGCGGGGCATTTCGGTAGCCAGTTCGGTCATGCAGTTCGAATACGGCGAGTGCGTGTTCAACCTGCTGGATACCCCCGGCCACCAGGATTTTTCAGAGGATACCTACCGGGTGCTCACCGCCGTCGATTGCGCGGTCATGGTGGTCGATGCGGCCAAGGGTGTCGAAGCCCAGACCATCAAGCTGCTCGAGGTCTGCCGGCTGCGGGATACACCCATCATCACCTTCATCAACAAGCTCGACCGCGAGGTGCGCGAGCCCCTCGAGCTGCTCGACGAAATCGAGTCGGTACTCAAGATCCGCTGCGCCCCGGTCACCTGGCCGATTGGCGCCGGCAAGCGCTTTCGTGGGGTCTATCACCTGTTGCGCGATGAGGTGCTGCGTTTTGCCGCTGGCGAGGAGCGCGCCAACCAGCAGGTTGAGGCCCTCTCCGGCAGTGCCCTGGATGCCCTGGATCAGGAATTCCCGGCCGAAATGAGCGCCATGCGCGACGAGATCGAGCTGGTCAAGGGCGCGGGCTCCGGGTTCGATCTCGACCAGTTTCTGGCCGGACGCCAGACGCCCGTGTTTTTTGGTTCGGGCATCAACAATTTCGGCGTGCGCGAGATTCTGCGCGCTCTGGCCGACTGGGCGCCTGCTCCGCAGTCGCGCGATGCCGGCGTTCGCTCGGTGCAGCCTGAAGAGCCGGGGTTCACGGGGTTCGTGTTCAAGATCCAGGCCAACATGGATCCCAATCACCGTGATCGTATCGCCTTCATGCGGGTGTGCTCCGGCCGTTATGACCCGGGCCTGAAGGTCAATCACCGCCGCCTGGGGCGTCCGATCAAGATCCAGAATGCCCTGACCTTCATGGCCAATGAGCGCTCGCTGATGGAGGTGGCCTATGCCGGCGACATCATCGGACTGCACAACCATGGGCAACTGCAGATTGGCGATACCCTGACCGAGGCCAACGAGCCGCTGGGCTTTACCGGCATTCCTTACTTCGCACCCGAACTCTTCTCGCGGCCGCGCCTGCGCGATCCGCTCAAGTCCAAGCAGCTGGCCAAGGGCTTGCAGCAGCTGGGTGAGGAGGGCGCAGTGCAGGTGTTCGAGCCGTTTGTCGATGCCACGCCGCTGCTGGGGGCTGTGGGCCAGCTGCAGTTCGAGGTGGTTGAGCACCGCTTGCGTACCGAGTACGGGGTGGAGGCGAGCTTCGAACGGGCGGGCATCAGTTCGGCGCGCTGGGTCACCTGCGAGGATGACGCCATGCTGCGCGAGTTCACGCGCGCCCAGCAGATGCGCCTGGCCAAGGATGTCGATGGCAATCTGGTCTATCTGGCCGACACGGGCGTGAATCTGCGACTGACCATGGAGCGCTGGCCCAAGGTGACTTTCCACGCGACCCGGGAACACGGCCAGAAAATCGGTGGCTGAGCCTCGCATGCGTTTGCAGGACGACCGTCTGCCCATGTCGCGGGGTGGATGGATTCCGGTCGTGGTGGCCGGCTTTGTGTGCGTCCTGGTGGGAATGACCAGTTCGTATGCACTGGTGGTCGAAACCGCGCGCGCCCTGGGCCTGGGCCCTCAGGCATTGGCTACGCTCACGGCCGCGCTGTTGCTGGCAATCGGCCTGACCTGTCTGATCCCCAGCGTCGTGCTGCGCATTCCGGTGGTGATTGCGTGGTCAACGCCCGGTGCAGCCCTGCTCGCAACCAGCCTGGAGGGGGTGCCCCTGCCCGAGGCGCTGGGCGCCTTTGTGGTCTGCGGTCTGCTATTGACCCTGGCCGGCGTGACGGGCTGGTTCGCCCGCTGGATGGAGCGCATTCCGGCAGCCCTGGCGGCAGCCTTGCTGGCGGGTGTGCTGTTGCGCTTCGGGCTCGAATCGTTCGCCTCGGTCCAGACCGCGCCGGTGATTGCCGGATCGATGCTGGCCGTCTTCCTGGTGGCCCGGCGCCTGACCCCGCGCTGGGCAGTGCCGCTCACGCTCGCGACGGGTCTGCTGGCCTGGCCACTGGCCCAGGGCGCGCAGGCGGTGCAGGCCCTGGGTGCACTGCGCAGGGGGCTGGGCGGCGACTGGCCGGTCATGGCGCCCCTGGCCTGGCCGGTGGAATTCTCGGTGCCGACCATTCTGGGCGTGGCGGTGCCGCTGTTCATTGTGACCATGGCGTCCCAGAATCTGCCCGGCGTGGCGGTGCTGCGCGCCCATGGCTATGAGCGCGCACCGATCTCGGCGCTGCTGACCATCACCGGCGTGGTCACCGTGCTGCTGGCCCCGCTGGGGGTCTTTGCCATCAATCTGGCCGCGATCACCGCCGCCCTGTGCATGAGTCCCGACATCCATCCGGATCCGGGACGGCGCTGGACGGCCGCCGCCGCTGCGGGTGTGCTGTACCTGCTTGCGGCGCTTTTTGCAGCACCCTTGTCGGCGTTCTTTCTTTCAATGCCGCGCGAACTCGTCATCACGACTGCAGGCCTGGCTTTGCTGCCGACCATCGGACGCGGCCTGGCCAGCGCGCTTGAGCAGGAGCCGACCCGCGACGCCGCGCTCGTGACCTTTCTGGTCTGTGCGAGCGGGCTGCAGATTGCGGGTGTGGGGTCGGCCTTCTGGGCGGTCATGGCAGGTCTGGCCTGCCATGCGATCTGGCGATCCCCCGCCCGGGTCTGATCAGCGGGGAGCGAGCGCCGTTTCGGTCAGGCGCACCCAGTAGGCCGCGCCCGTGGGCAGGATGGCATCGTTGAAGTCATAGCCCGGGTTGTGCACCATGCATCCGCCGGTGCTGCCGGTGCCATTGCCAATCCACACATAGCACCCAGGGCGCGCACGCAGCATCCACGCAAAATCTTCCGAGCCCATGGCCGGGCGGGGATTGGTATTGACCCGCTCTGCACCCACCAGGGATTCGGCCACCTGCCGACACAGCGCAGCCTCGGCTTCGGAATTGATGGTGGGCGGATAGCGCCGCTCGTAGCGCACGCTGATCTGGGCACCATGCGAGAGTGCGGTGCCCTCGCAGAGCTCGCGAATGCGCCGCTCGACCTGCTCCTGCACTTTTTCGCTGAAGGCCCGCACGGTGCCACCGATCACCGCCTCATTGGGGATGATGTTCCAGGCGGTGCCGGAATGAAATTTCGTGACCGAGAGAACCGCGGGCTCAAGCGGATCCAGATTGCGGCTGACGATGGTCTGCAGCTTTTGCACTAGCTCCGCGCCCGTCGTGATCGGGTCGATGCCGTGATGAGGCATTGCACCGTGGGAACCGCGCCCGGTGATGGTGATTTCGAAGATGTCGTACGAAGCCATCATGGCACCGGCCTTGACCGCCATGTGGCCTGCCTCAATACCGGGAATGTTGTGCATGCCAAAAACGGCCTCGACCGGGAATCTGTCGAACAGGCCCTCTTCAACCATGACCCGGCCACCGCCTTCGTTTTCTTCGGCGGGCTGGAAGATGAGCACGGCCGTGCCATCGAAATTGCGGGTCTCGGCCAGATGGCGAGCCGCGCCCAGCAGCATGGTGGTGTGGCCATCATGGCCACAGGCGTGGTGCTTGCCGCTGTTGCGCGAGGCCCAGGCCACGCCTGAGGCCTCTTGCATGTCGAGCGCATCGAGGTCGGCGCGCAGGCCGATCGCGCGGTTGCTTTGCCCCAGTCGCCCCTTGATCGTGGCCACGACCCCGGTCTGGGCGATGCCCGTGTGCACGGCATCGACCCCGAAGGCCTTCAGTCGCTCCACCACATAGGCGGCCGTACCGACTTCCTCAAAGGCGGTCTCGGGGTTGGCATGGATGTGTCGGCGCCATTCGGTCATCTGGGGCAGGTAACGGCCCAGCGTTTCGATGGCGTCCATGTTTTCGATTGCGCCCATGAGGGTTCTCCGTCAGGATCAGTCAGTCGGTCAGAGGTTGGCAGAAGCAATCAGCCGTGGGCCTTGATGGCATCAGCCGTCGGCCCTGATGTTGCGCTCGCGGATCACGCGGCTCCAGCGGTCCTGTTCGGACTTGATCAGCGCATCGAAATCCTCGGCGCTCGCCGGCGTGATCTGGGTACCCATCTTGTCCAGCCGCGCGACCACCTCAGGCTCCTTGAGCGCGGCCAGCGTTTCGTCGGACAGGCGACGAATGATGGCCCGTGGCGTGGCCGCCGGGGCCACCAGCCCGTACCAGGGCAGGAAGGTGGCCTCAGGAAAGCCGGCCTCGGCGGTGGTGGGCACGTCGGGCAGATCCCTGGAGCGAGATGGCGCGCCAATGGCCAGTGCCCGCAATCGGCCTTCCTTGATGTGCGGCATGGCGAGTCCTTGAGTGAGCAGACCGAAATGCACCTGCCCGCTGGCCAGATCCGGAATCATTTGCGGCTGCCCCGGATAGCGCACATTGATCATCTGCAGCCCGGTGAGCGAGAAAAAGAGCTCCTGCCCCAGGTGGTTGGAGGTGCCCACACCCGGGTTGGTCACGCTGAGCTGCCCCGGACGGGCCCGCACGTACTCGACCAGCTCCTTGAGTGTGCGCACCGGCACCGAGGGCGAAACCACGAAGAGGTTGGGCGGCGCACCGATCAGACCGACCCCCACGAAATCGCTCGCCTTGTGCCTGGCCGTGTTGGACAGGAGCGGCTGGGTTACGGTGGCGGGCGATGCTGTCAGCAGGGTGTAGCCATCGGCGGCTGCGCGCGCAGCGGCTTCGGTGCCGATGTTGCCATTGGCGCCCGGGCGAGCCTCGACAATGAAGGGCTGGCGCAGCACGGCTGCGAGTCGATCGGTAACCGCTCGCGTCACCAGATCAACGACGCCGCCTGCAGGAAACGGAACAATGGTCCGGACGGGCTTGGCGGGCCAGGCTTCCTGAGCCAGGGCCGGGCTTCCCAGCAGACCGGCAAGTCCGCCCGCAAGGGCTGAACCCGCCGCAGGCGCTGCGCCCAGAGGCAGTCCGGCGAGGGTGCTGCCGACCAGTCGGCGGCGCGACAGACTGCGGGGGCGACTCACGCTGCAACCGCCTGCCGGGCCAGGCCCAGACGCTCACGTGCTGCGTTGTACTGGGCAATGAGGCGGGCGACGAATTCTCCCGCTCCCGGGATGTCGTGCACCGCACCGATGCCTTGTCCACAGCCCCAGATGTCCTTCCAGGCCTTGCTCTTGGCACTGCCGCCCGAGCCGAACTGCATCTTGCTCGGATCGCTGGTGGGCAGGTTGTCGGGATCGAGCCCCGACGCCACGATGGACGGACGCAGGTAGTTGCCGTGCACACCGGTAAAGAGATTGCTGTAGACGATGTCCTGCGCGCTCGAGGACACGATCATGTTCTTGTAGCCTTCTGTGGCATTGGCCTCTTTGGTGGCAATGAAGGCCGAGCCGATGTAGCCGAAGTCGGCACCCATGGCCTGCGCCGCCAGCACCGCATCGCCCGTGGCGATCGAGCCTGAGAGTGCGATGGGGCCCTTGAACCAGGCCCGGGTCTCCTGCACCAGCGCAAAGGCCGATTGCGTGCCGGCATGGCCACCCGCACCCGAGGCCACCAGAATCAGCCCATCGGCGCCTTTTTCGATGGCCTTGTGAGCAAAGGTCTGGTTGATGACATCGTGCAGCACCATGCCGCCGTAGGAGTGAGCGGCCTCGAAAATATCGCTGCGCGCGCCCAGTGACGTGATGATCACCGGCACCTTGTACTTCACGCACATGTCCATGTCGTGCTCGAGTCGGTCGTTGGACTTGTGCACGATCTGGTTGACGGCAAAGGGGGCCGCCGGCTTGTCGGGGTTGGCCTGGTTGTACGCATCGAGTTCGTTGGTGATGCGGATCAGCCACTGCTCCAGGACCTCAGCAGGCCGGGCATTGAGCGCCGGAAACGAGCCCACCACGCCGGCCTTGCACTGCGCAATCACCAGGTCGGGGTTGGAAATGATGAAGAGCGGCGATGCGATCACCGGAATCGACAGCCGACTTTTGAGTTCCTGAAGGTTCACTGGGGTGTCTCCGAATTGAGCGCGCACTGAGACGCGACGCGGGCGCCATTCGCCCGGGGAATCCGTGGGTTCTGAACACCCAAGGATACACGCTAGACTGTGTGGGTTCGAGCGGGACTCCGCTCATGCCGACCAGAACCAGGAGGAGACATGAAAGCCGTACTGTGCAAGGAGTGGGGTCCGCCCGAGAGCCTCGTCATCGAAGACATTCCCGCCCGCGACCCGGGCCCTGGCGAGGTGCGCATTCGCGTGCGTGCGGCCAGCGTGAACTTCCCCGATGTGCTCATCATCCAGAACAAGTATCAGTTCAAGCCCGAACGGCCCTTTTCGCCGGGCTCCGAGGCTGCGGGCGATGTGATCGCGGTGGGCGCGGGCGTCACCCATGTGAAGCCCGGCGATCGCGTGCTCGCCAGCACGGGTCACGGCTCTTTTGCAGAAGAAGTGATTGCCACCGCAGCCAAGGTGGTCAAGCTGCCCGATGGTCTGGGCTATGACGTGGCCTCGGCTTTCATCCTCACCTATGGCACCTCCTGGCACGCGCTGAACGATCGTGCGGCGCTGAAGGCGGGCGAGACCGTCCTGGTGCTGGGCGCTGCGGGCGGCGTGGGCATTTCGGCCATCGAGATTGCCAAGGCCCGGGGCGCGCGCGTGATCGCAGCCGCCTCCACGGCCGAGAAACTCGAGGTCTGTCGCGAGCACGGTGCCGATGAATTCATCAACTACGAGACCGAGGATCTGCGCGAAGGCATCAAGCGCACCACGGGCGGCAAGGGCCCGGATGTGATCTACGACCCGGTGGGCGGCAAGTATGCCGAGCCTGCCTTTCGCTCGATCGCCTGGCGCGGCCGCTACCTGGTGGTGGGCTTTGCCAACGGCGAGATTCCTCGTCTGCCGCTCAACCTGATGCTGCTCAAGGGCGCATCGGTGGTGGGCGTGTTCTGGGGGGATTACACCAAGCGTGAACCTCAGGCCAACGAGCGGGATGTGGCCGAGATGATGGCCCTTCTGACTGCCGGCAAGCTGCGCCCCCACATCTCGGCGACCTACTCGCTCGATCAGGTGCCGCAAGCCCTGATCGACATGGCCAATCGTCGGGTCACCGGCAAGGTCCTCATCGTTCCCTGATGGCCCTGCAGGATCTGTACGGCAACCCCGTCAGCCTGGGTGATCCCTCAGGCCTGGCGGTGGTCAATCGTTTTGCACAGGGATTCCCAGGGGCGGAGTCTTCGGCTCTCGACATCCTGGGGCTCGCCGAGAAAGACGACGCGCCCTATGTGCAGGCCTGTGCCGCAGCGCTCAAGCTCTTTGCCGAAACGCCCCAGGCGCCGCGCTCGGCCCTCAAGCATGTTGCCCGGGGTCGGGCGAGTGCCGTGCGGGCGAGCGAACGCGAACTTCGCCTGCTCGATGCGGTGGCCGCCTGGGCCGAGGGCGACATTGATCGTGCGATCGATCTTCACGACGAACAGGCCCGGGCCTGCCCGCGGGACCTGCCCTCGATCAAGATCGGCCAGTACCACTGCTTCAATCGGGGCGAGTCACCGCGCATGCTGCGCATGGCGCTCGCCGCCGCGACCGCTGCCGCTGATATCGCCCCGGTGCATGGCATGGTCGCCTTTGGCTACGAGCAGTGCCATCTGCTGGATCAGGCCGAGCGCAGTGCGCGTCGGGCGATTGCGATGCAACGCAAGGAGCCCTGGTCGCATCATGCGCTGGCCCATGTGTTGATCACGCAGGGTCGCTTCGATGAAGGCCTCGCCTTCATGAACGATGTTCAGGACACCTGGGACGGGCTCAGCTCGTTCATGTTGACGCACAACCACTGGCATCGCGCGCTCTTTCTGATCGAGCAGATGCGACTTGATGAAGCCCTGGCCCTGCACGACGCCCGGGTGTGGGGTGTCAACAAGGATTACAGCCAGGATCAGATCGGCAGTGTGTCGCTGCTGGCCCGTCTCGAACTCGCGGGCCAATCCGTGGGTGATGCGCGCTGGCAGGATGTGGCCGATCGACTGGTGGGGCGTATTGACGACCATGTGCAGCCGTTTCTGGACATGCACTACCTCTACGGACTGGCCCGCGCAAGCCGCCCTCAGGCGGACCTCATGATGGCGAGTATCGAGGCCTATGCCCCGCAGGCGCCCGAGGGCACGCGCGGCGCCTGGGTTGATGTGGCGGTACCCGCATGCCGGGGTCTGCTTGCCCACGCGCGCGGACTTCATGCGCAGGCCGCCCGAGAGCTTGGCGTGGCCCTGCCGCGCATGATCGAGATCGGCGGCAGCCATGCCCAGCGCGATCTGTTTGAGCAGATCCGCATGGACGCCCTTGTGCAGACTGGGCAGTTCGCCACCGCGCAGAACCTGCTGCAGCAGCAAGCCAACCTCTACCCCGCTTCGCTTCGCATCCGCAACCTTCTCGATCGCGTCTACCCGGCACTGGGTCTGGCCGGTTTGGGTTAACCTCGCGCCTTCGCGCGTCCGAACTCCGAAGCCGGGCGTGTGCGAACAGGCTGCAACCCATGTGCGCCCGGTCCCGGTCGAATCAAGGAATGTCCTCCATGTCATCGCTCAAGCCCCTGGCCCTGGTGGCCGCCCTGACCCTTGCGGTTTGCGCCTCTTCCGCGCATGCGCAGAGCAAGAAGGAACTGGTCAATCGCATTCTCACTTTGCAGCAACCTTCGGTGGAGGCGCTGGGTCGCACCCTCGCCGAGCGCCCGGCGCTCGAGTTGGCTGCCGAGGCCCGTCAGTTCATCGGCAAGGTGCCCGAAGACAAGCGTGAGGCGGTCGTCAAGGCGATTGATGCCGACCTCAAGAAATACGCCGATGAGGCTGTACCGCTGGTGCGCGATAAGGCGATTGCCCTGTCCCCGACCGTGCTGGGCGCCGAACTTGAAACCAATTTCAATGAGGCCGAGCTCAAGCAGCTGATCAACTGGTTCGAGTCGCCCGTGATCCGGCGCTACAACCAGCTCGTGCCCGGCGTACAGCAGGCCCTGACCGAAAGGCTGGTGAACGAGACCCGCACCCAGATCGAGCCCAAGGTTCGCGCGCTGCAGGCCTCGATGGCCAAGCATTTGGGTCTGCCACCGCCCGGCTCGACA
>Ga0315905_10001000_pt1 | contig 30861 bp, 59 predicted proteins | sample LakEriMetagenome_5_FD_203522 | JGI IMG/M metagenome (GOLD analysis project Ga0315905, IMG submission 203522) | Freshwater fungal communities from buoy surface, Lake Erie, Ohio, United States - Buoy 4 MA121 | ecosystem: Environmental > Aquatic > Freshwater > Lake | place: USA: Lake Erie, Ohio... | reverse complement strand
ACTCGGCTAGTTTAGCTAACTCAAAGTCTTTATAAAACGATAAATGTTCTTTAATTTGAAATCTATCATAGAACGGTTGACTAAGACTACCACCACTAGTTGTAGCACCAACAATAGTGAACATTGGAAGCTCAATAGTTTCTGGCTTTTCTTTATCTTTATCCTCTTCGTCTTTAACGGTTATATTTAGAACAAAATCTTCCATAACAGGATATAGAAATTCTTCAACAATTTTTGGTAGTCGATGAATTTCATCAATAAACAGAACTGATCTTGGAGCTATTCCCAAAATATACGGCAAAAGATTTTTAATACTACGAATAGCAGCACCATTAACCGTATATAGATTCACCCCCAACTCTGTAGCAATAGCACTAGCTATGGTTGTTTTACCAAGGCCAGGAGGCCCGTCAATTAAGATATGAGGCATTACCTCATTAGAGTTTTTACACCCAGCAACTATGATTTGTAGTCTGGTCAAAACATCCTTCTGACCAATAATATCATCGAACCTAGACGGACGGATTGCATTTGCCATTTTGTTCTCCAAATTTAGATAGTGAGAGTTTAACCAAAGTTAGACAGTCTGTGTTTTTACTTTCAATATAACATTCTTTAACCAAAGATTCTGTTTCTTTTCTAGAGAATCCATAAGAAGATAGAATACTAAAACATTTGTCTATAAGTTTAGAGTCTATTTCTTCTTGCTGGTCTGTTATCTGTTTTTCTTTTTTCTGAGATTGAGATTTCTTTTTTCTATAAAGTATCTTTACCGAAGTTATTGGTTTCGTTTTAAGTATTGTGTCACAATCACAAACTATTACAAACTTTTCATACTTAGCTTGTTTTAATCTGACCCAGTGTTCATTAGAGCAATTTGGACAAACATATCTTAAAGTTATATCACAATCAGTTGGTTTCAGATTTTTTATTTGATTCTGTATTGTCATCTTCGTCTTTCACCCAAAAGATAAAATCGTTTTGTTCATTATCATAAGCACTGTCCAAAACACCCTTATTAACCAAAGAATTTAGTATATTACTAATCATTCTACTATTAAGGTCTTCTATAATTAACTGAAGCAATTTATCTGTTAAACAGTATCTTGTTTCTTTTGTTTTTTTGTTGATCTGCTTCTTTGCATAATTTTTAATAATGATTGCTGATTCAGCATGAGTTAAAGTTTCATCCATCTCACTAGTCTCTTCTTTACTCATTTTCACCAACGAAGAAGATAAAGAATCATCAGCTACCTCGTTCACCGCACCAAAAAATTTAAATACTAAAGATCTAGAATGGTCAACAAAATCATCAAAATCATTTATAAAAAACCATTGTTCATTTTTCATGATACTATGGTTTCTCCATCGTACCTTGGAATCTCTGTCCACCTCAGTTTAACTGAGAAGTCAGGTTTGTAAATGGTTGTCACCCTATCGGTTTTAGTATCCCGCTCGACTATGGTTTCTGCTATCACTCTGTCCTTATTAAGTGCTTTTTCTATAGAGATAATGACCTCAGCCATACCACCAACTGTTTCATTATACTCTGGTCTATTAAATTCTATATCGAAGTATGTAGTCATTTTTTCTTATTAAGCTCTGTTTGACAGTTGTTGTGTTTGTCTACAAAAGTTCTTTCAAAACCCAGTTCGGCTAAAATTGGCATGTTATAAAATGTAATAGTAAATCTTACATTATTCTCATCATCTGTCATCTTTGTCCATTCTATCCTTTGTGCTTTACTCATATGTTTAGCTAGATCATAAGCAACAAAAGGAGTTTCTGTGAATGAACTAAAAAACATTCCTAAATACAAAAGCGTTGCTGGTAGCATCCTTTTTCCTTAATTTAAAATATCGAACAGTCCTTCATAGTAATTTGGCTGTTGTAGGAAGTGAACAGCGTTTGCTACTAAATGATTCCTATACTCAATATCTAACTTATTTTCAATAAAGTATTTTGTCTTGTATACCGGTTCTTTATAATGATTGCTCCCCAAATACAGGGAGTTTTTGAAGTTCCCTGATTTGGAGAGGTAATCATTCACAGGTAACGAACCTTTAGGAAAGCTGGGGCCAATATACCATACATTTGAAGGATACTCAACTATATTGTTTAGAGCATCGCTCAAAAACTTACCCCAAGCATCCCAAGCGTCGGGATCAAACTTGAAATAATTTTTATGCTGACTCTCTAAATTGTCCTGACTATTATCTTCATAGTTATCATCGTAGTTGTAATCTTCGTCTTGTTGTCCCATAAAATTCTCAATTTTCTATATTAGACCATCTTGATCCAGTATGAGCAATTACATATGGTCTTGTTGGTTTTCTTCCTCTTCTTGCTCCTTTAAATCCTAATCGACGTATAACATGACACATAGTTTGATATCCGTTATAGAATTTAATGCCTCTAAAACCATTATTTTTTATGTGTTCATATACATCGAAAGAACAATTGTATTTCTTCATCAGTTCAACAAATTCTTGTTTCGCTGATTCGTCATCAAGCAACATCTGTGTTAATTTATTAGTATGTCTGCCCATTTGTTTTCTCCTTATGTGGTTGTGTCAAAGGGTATGGAATCTCCAATACCCCTGACACTAAACCCTCACCCGATACAAAACTTGTCACTAATTTGAGAAGCAAGGTCTTTAGCAGAGTTGGACAAGAATCTATTGTTGCTAAAGTAGAGCGGCGTTGAGACTTGATTAAGGAACTCCACGACCGTTTTTAAAAGCTTGGTCTGCTGACCATCCAGACTCATATCTTCGTCCTCTACGGGCATCCTATCGTCTACCAGAGCATCCTCATCTTGGATTGGTTGAACTGGCATTGGATCGCCATAAGCCTTTTGAAAAACTGTACTCTTGGTATGACCATAAACAGCCTTGCAATAATCTGGGCCACTATTATTATACTTCTCAGGACTTGAAACTCTCATTTGATTGAGAATTTCTGTTGCAACATTGACTGACACTGGAACTCCAGTAATATCAGACTGCTTATATGCCTTAGCATAACCTTTATACCATTCATCGCTACACTTATCAGCAATGATCTGTAAGGTAGCTGGTTGACCAGTAAGAGCAGACTTTAGATCAGCAACATTAATCGGTTGACCAGTGCTACCATGAAGCAGACTTGTGAAGTATGGAGCTTTCTTCTCCCACTCTTTACGCCACCAAGTATAAGGAACACGATAAATCTGATTAGCCTTGATAGCTCTTGGATCACCACCAAAGTAATTTACCAGTTTCTTCTGTAGTCCATTCCAGAAAGTCTGGTTAGAACCAACAATGTTTCTTGAAGCATCATCAAAAATCCAGTAGCACTGATAGCCATTGCGAGTATCAACAACCCAACTTGGCTTAACAGGAAAACTGTTGATCTTATTTAGAAATTCTTTCTTCTTTTGCATTACAATACTAGGCTTAAAATAACTGCCTTGATCATCTCGCCCAGCATCCATATCACAGAAACAACTGGTGAACTGTTTGATAGCGTAAACCTTACGACCACCATTCACATAAAAATATGAATCGGAATGATTATTAATGTTTGCTTCAAGCATCTCATTAATATCATTAGTATGACTCATACTGCTAATCTTCTTACGAGGATTACCATTATAGATAAAGATATGATTCTGATTGAATGAATTCAAAAATCTTTGTCTATTTTGAGCATGGCCGTTGGCATGAACATTGTTATCTTTATCAAACGGATTGAAACCAATATTGTCGCTGAACATTTGTTTTCCTTTTTCCAACTTCCTATCTACAATTTTGATATTGGGATAGTGAACATCACCATCAAGAGCAATATCTAAAAAGATGGTAGAGGAATCGAACCTCTATTGTATGATAGTAAAAACTATATAGGTACTATCTTACAAGTTCCAAACACCACCTTGGCTTTTTACTTATAGAAACCGTTACTCCCATCTTCATCATCCATCTCATCTTCTTCGTCACTATCAAGATCATCCTCATCTTCATCTTCGTCATCAAACTGATCCCAATAGCTCTCATCATAGTCATTCAGATAATCATCCTCATCGTCCTCGTAATCATCCTGACTAAAATCAGCCTTATAAAGAGGCTTGAGCAATTCGCCCTCATACTCACCAACTACTTCGTAGCGGCAAGTGCGAAGCTTTTCATAGTTGCAATCACTAGGAACGCTAACAACATCCTTGGGATTAATCTTGACGATCACGATGCGGTCGCCAGCCTCCAGACTACCATAACCAGCAACATAATTCAATGCTCCAGCATGAAGTCCATTAGAACAACCACGACCACGATCATCATCTACCTTTGCTCGTTGCATTTGGCAGACCTGACCAACCCTGTTATCAAAAACTCCCCTATACTTATCCTTAAAGTCTGAACGAACAGCCTTATAGGCGAGGAAGAAACCATCCTCAGTGATGGGCAGATGCTCATGCTCCAAGAAATCATACAGTTCCTTCTGACTCTGCATACTTGGATTTTCCATGAGATTATTCAGGAAATTAACAAGGGGCTGAAAAGGTAGACCCTTACTCATAAACTCCAGAATACGCTTACTAATACTACCGTGAACTTCCTCACCCTCGTAGAGAACCTGTCCATTCTTGATCTCCACAAGACCATCGCTAAAAGTAGCAACAGCTTTCTGAACATCAACAACTTCCAGTAGTTCCTCTGCCGTAGCAGAGGGAAGTCTTTCCAGAATCAACTTATAGTTGATATGATCTGGCAACACCTGATAACTCTGATTATTAAGAACCAGCGTCAAATTACCATCCACAAACATAAACGGAACAGCCATAATCCAAACTCCTAGTTTTTAGTTACGATACCTGTGATACTGTCATTTTACACTAATCGGCAAGCTTGTCAAGGGGTCTTGAGAAATTTCTGACTACTTGACTAAACTGCTCAACTGAATTCTAAATAGGTCAATATTCTCTTGGCTCATCTGCATGATCCAATCCTTACCATCATTATTATAATACGAGTGACGCTCATCAAGTTGATTAATAGGATTCTTCTTAGTTTTTAGGTCAGTAAGAGTTCCAGTAACTTGATGACTGCCAAGAATATACTTTAACATAGGATTCTTATCAAGTTCTGTTCTGACACTCTCTCTAATCTTAGAGATTGCTGGCAGTTTAAAGTTTTCCTTAGACTCACCCTTAATAATCTTCAAATAAGTTTGGGCTTTATCAGAATTAGATCCGATATAAAGCGATTGACTAATCAAACTGGTCAAGACATTGTAGGCTAAACTAGCCTTACGAATATCCTTGCTATCTACTGATCGGATATTGGCCTTGTCCATTAGCTTTGAGATATGAGAGAAATAATCTGATTGAGAGAATCTTTCAATCCTAAAGTTACTGTCATGAACAGTATTAGCAAAGAATTCCATGAGCATAGTAGTGTCTATGCACTCAACTAGAGTTTTGCTTCCAATAAACTTTTCATAGTTCAATCCAAAGATATTTAACATATGAAACATGAACTGCTTGTCCATAGTTCCATGATTATAATATCTATATTGGTTATTCTTGTGTTCCTCGCTTGCATATTCTTTCTTACAGAATTCAACAAGATTATTGAAAGAAGCCAAGCTTGAAAAATGTTTCTGAGCAACAATCTTTAACTGACGCTTAAAGAATTCATTAAAACTGACAAGATTATATCCATCGTTTTGAAGCTTTTTAACAAAAGCGTTTTTGATAGCGTAAATCTTACTATCTCCCAACAAATCCTTGACTACGAACTTCAAGCTTTCATCTCTAAGAGTGATAGCGATATCATTAATCTCAGGATGACCAGATTCAGCCTCAGTCTTATATCGAAGCATAGGAACGTAAACGATCTCGTCCTGCTCTAGAAAATCCTCTAGTTGTTCTTCTGAAAGAATTCTGAGACAAGTAGCATCATTATAAGGATTGGTGATCTGCTTACTATCATCGTCATAGCCATGAATAAAGAATACATCTTGATCGCTTACGCTACCATTAGAATTTCTATTGTAAGACTTTCTTGGGCCAGAACTTTGAGTAAGATGCTTGTAGTCTGAAACCTTGAGCAGATTTTCAGATCCAACATCTTCGATAAGTTTATCAAAACCTTCACCACTCTTGGTATAGTCCTTAGTATCAAGCATCAAGTATGCAAAACAATCATTAGTATTGCAATACTTTGTGATGATCTTCTTGGCACTTTCTTCACCCTTAACATCACAGATAAAGAAAGCCATTGTGCCTTTCTTCCTCTGGTTATTCCAGTAGTAGGAACCTTTACCAGTAAGAGTTTCATGATGAATCTTATCTGTCAGAGCAACTTGGCGACGAGAACGATAGCCAGCAGTCTTATAATTAAAAACGTACAGGCTCTTGCCAGCAGGAATTTTATATTCCAAATCATTTCCAGAGTTGATCGGATGATCTTTACCCTTGGGATCAGTCCAAGTGGCACCAACACCCCAGCCACCAGCTAATTCATTCATAGTATAATATGAAGTAATTGCTTCTACCTTGGTCTTAGATGCTTGAATCTTCTTAGAGAATTCTTCCTTCATCTCCATGTAAATTTCTTGGGTCTTTTTACGCAGTGCTTTAATTACATCCTTGGTATACTGCAAACCTTCGCGGCTAACATCCATCTCAAGTTCACCGATACCAAAATCTAGTTCAAGATAAAGGCCGGAGTTAAGAATCTCTCCCACAAAACTCTTCCAAGAATCAATGTCTGCTTTCTGGAAAGCCCTATTCCACTTCTGGATATGATCGGGCATCTCATCCTTTTCTTGACCAACAATCTGTGCGGTTTGAACAGGATACGCGATATTGCCCATGATAGCAATGATACCACTATCAATTCTATGATAACTACTTGGGAAATAACTGTTATCATTATTAAGTCTGCAAACTCTCCAACCATCACCACTAATGATAATATTAGTATTGCTATACTTATGATCCATAAGATTCCCACCAATACCACCTTCAAGGATGGGTTTCATTCGGAAATAATGGAAAATTCTCTTAGCCTTATCGGTGAACTCTTGAAAGTCATGCTGCTTAACAGCAAAACTAATCTCAAGACCATTAGGTTCAGATGTTTCGGTAGTATTAAAAAGATTCAGAGTAGGAACACCACCCTCGTCAATTGCTGCAATATAGGTATATTTTTTACCATTGTAATATGATGCAGTGGTGAAGCTCTTGGTATAAGCGAACGGACTCTTAGACCCTAGACCAAGACAACCAACAAAGTCATTGCTATCATTCTTGTTGGATGCTCCGTAGGTTGTATACAAGTCCTCCATATCTGCCTGACTAAGACCAGTACCATAATCTCTGACCATAAAGGAGGGATTGGCAGCGGTGGGCAAAGTAACCTTAAAAGGATTCTTATTACCGGCAGAGATATGACTATCATAAGCATTAGTAGAAAGCTCACGAATTGCAGCCATAACCTTATCAGAATAGAGAGAGTCTGAAAGGATTTTAAACATCTTGCTTGTCTGAGCAATATTGAACTGGTTCCTGCTTGCAACACCAACGCTGTGAGTCTCAATCGTCCTGTCTGCCAACTTCATCTGTGTTCTCCAAAAGTGTTATCGTTTCCCTTGATGCTCCAAGTATATCATCGGCAATCACGCTTGTCAAGCTCCAGTTTTCTTTTCTGAGATATCCGCTATAATTTTCAGCCCTATTGCTAGATCAATTAATCCTAAAATCCTAAAAAGAGGCAAGGGCATAAACAAAGACCATCCACCAATTAAAATACAACACAATGCCAAAAGCCATTTGATTATTTTAGGCATCCAAGAAAATAACGATAATAAATAACTAATTGGCCCTATAATTAGCACGCATAAAAAAATTATTGTTATTAGTAGAGCTAAACTAGCCATTAGTTATCTTCATCATCATAATCATTAGATCCATAATCTTCTTCTTCAGTTTCGTATGGACTCCATTCGTTTTTTTCTTCGTTTAAATAATCGTCACCTTCTTCCATATCTTCATCGTCTTGATCGGCTATGAGAATGGTGAACGTATTCAGAATATCAATAGCTTGATCAATTTTGTTTTCTAGAACTTTTATTTTGTTTTCAATTCCTTTGATACTCTTCTTTACTTCTGCAATGTCTTTAGATATGTGCGTGTCCATATTATGAATATCTTTATTGCTTTTCATTACCTCTTTAATCACATCATCAATATTTTTAGACATTTTGGCCTCTTTATTTTAGGCGTTTGTATTCTTTAATATCACCATTTTCAACAATCTTTTTATCTTCATAAGGTTCAGCTACACGACGATAAAATTCTTGCTTGATATTCTCTAATACACCAGTAATCATAGCTATTTTAGAATACGAAACATCTCCCATAACCCCACTTAAAACACGACTAAAAACATAATTAATATCGCCAACTATTGCTAGAAAATCTTCATTGTTCAATTCCTCTTTTAGATGATTCGTTTTATCTGGATCAAATGATGCTCTAAAAGAGCTATTTTTTAAACAAATAACCATATGATCTATACAATCATCGAGAGATAGTCTATTTTCTTCTTTAATATAAGGCATTTTAAATTCCTTCACATTTACATTTGTATCTTAAGCAATAAGAACATTTTGGGCCAGGATCAGTATTTCCAAAGTAATTAGCATACCCATCCCAAGTTTCTTTGCCAGTATCAATACATACCAATTTCCTTTTGCCTTCTCTTATGATATATCCAAGATTGGCCCAATGACAGTCCCAAAATTTTAATTTGGTTCTATCGTATATATCATCAACAAGTTTTTGTATATTAGATAATCTAACCTTTTTATTTCCAGTCTTAGCTAACTCTGTGACATATCCCCAGCCACTTTTTTTGCCCGGAAAGAATCTTTCATAAGTCATCTTACATAATCTAGAATGTATTTTTGGTGCTAGATTTAGTTTACTCAATTTAAGTTGAATTCTTCTAGCATATCTTGCTCTAGATTTAGAAATAAATTCTTTGAAACCTAATGATGGCTCATTAAGCAATTTAAATAGAGTGCAATAACCACCATCATCGCTATAGAAATCAGATAAGTCAATCTTATACTTAGTATTTATCATATTAGTAAGAAATAATCTCTGGAACTTCTCCGGTAATATTGTACAGAAATTCCTTAGCTTTATCTAGAGAATAAAATTCTCCTAAAAAAATCTCTTTAGGGTTATTATCCTCTATGCGTCTTTGTCCAAAAATTTGGTAGAATGGCTCATCTATAGCTTCTTCTTCAGTATTTAAAAACTGTTCAGCACTAGTGATAACGTCCACAATAGTACCCCCTTCATAATCACTGAATTCTCTAACAGTAATTAAACGAAAATACTCTATCGGAGACTTAGGATTATTGTTCTTAATCCCGCCATTGCATAAAGTGTTGCTCATAAAATCTTTCTAATCTAGTAATAAATCTTCTTCTGAGATTTCGTTAGTAAAATAATCATAAAGACTAGACTCTGGTATTTTTGCACCCTTTTTTATATTGTCGCTCAACCATAATGGCTGTAAATTAGACCATTTATTTAGAGCCAATACTGCCTCTTTTGTTTTAGCCACAGCTAATGGTATAATATGATCTATATGCCATTCTCCATGATTATGCCAACTCATATTTTCTGTAAATTGTTTTTCTATATGCTGATAATAAAATTCTACAGTACACCCAATAAGCTTTTCTGTTTGAGGACAGGTTTTCTTATAGTCTACTACTTTAGTTCTTCTTCTTGTTAACCAGTTGATTCTTCCTCTACATTCACATTTTATTTTATATATGTGATCTCTTTTTCTTCTAGATGAGCTATATTTTGTATTTCTTCTCCAAGCTGACGCTCTTTTTGTTACCCTTTCTCTATTTGCCCAATAGTATTTTCTTGAATTCTCTCTAGTTTTTTCTATATTTTTTTCACGATACCTTTTTGCTATATCTAGAGACTTAGCATGGTTTTCATAGTATCTTTTTTTATTTTTTTCACTAGCTTGTTTTGCATATTCTGGATCTTTTAGTTTTTCTTGTCTTGCTTTTCTATCTCTTGCTCTTATAATGTCTCTGTTCTTATCACGATTTTTTTTATTTCGAGCTTTACATTCAGGAGTTTTAGATCTTTCTTTTTGTCTTTGTAATTCGCAAGCTTTACATTCATTTTGAAATAATGAGTGTGGATGTACTTCTTTCTGTTCTTCTGGTGATCTCTTTTTAACCTTAGATACCCAGCGGAAATACTTTTCTATGTTTTCCTTCTCTGTTTTACAGATTATACATTTTTTGTATTTAGAAGGAGGATATTCACAAAATAAACCTTCGTTTTTTTCTAATCTTTTTTGCTTCCGATTAATAACCATACATTGTTTACACACAGATGCTACATCAAATAAGCATCCGTTAGTTGCTTTGTTATATTGGTCTACTGTTTTTTCAATATCGCATTGAGAACATTTTTTACTATTCATAATCAAATTATATATTGTTGATTCTATACAATGAGATTGTTTTGTTCTGATCAAGATATGGATTATTCTGTAGCCTCAGATCAAACAAGTCTCCACGATCATTAATAGTAGCCCAAGCAACAGGCTTGCCAAGAGAATCTTTTAAGTCTTGCATCTGTTTAGATATATCTAAATACTCATTAGTTTGTTCAACAGCAAACTCATTAGCTCTATAAACTTCTTCCACCCACTCTTTAGGATTTTCTTTGAGTTTTTTAAGTTCGTCTTTAGCATTATTTACAACAAAACGATCAGCACCATTTGCCCAAGCAAACTCAATTAGATACTCAATAGGATTAGAATTTTGTTCCATCAAGAATTTTCCTTTACTGTAACTTCAGCACCAACAAACTCAGGCTTATAGTAACCTGTTAAACTATCTTTTTGATAAACATCATGAACCATAAACTTAATATCCAAACCATTGGGTGCTTCCATAATCTCGCTATCAATATATCTTTCGATAGCTTTTTCAATATCGTCAGGAGTTAAAGTAATTTGTGTTTTATTGTGAATTTTCATCAGACTTAAACCCTCTTTGGTGTGCTACTATCATAGCTTATACCTATCAAGTAGTCAACTAATTATCGTGGAAAAAATAAATAGTGGGGCTTGTGGGGGTCGAACCCACATGGATTTCTCCGAGGGATTTTCTTACTACTATAACTTTCGTTACCATTTCTGTTTGTAGTCTGGACTTTACCTTAACCATAGTTATCACTTTAGGTTCCTGCCGTCAAGTCTCTACACCTTCATATTTCTATGCTTGGCTCGGTATTCCCATTTTAAAAGGTTCACCGACTTTGACAGGTTCTACTTTAAAGATTTCTCTTTAAGCACTCAAATTGTATAAGTCCCTTGCGTCTGCCTATTTCGCCAAAGCCCCGCATACTTCCGAACTACATATCATAACCATTAGTTAGATTATTGTCTATGTTGTCTCTACTAATATTTATGAGGGATGTAGTTGGAAGCATTTGGTTTAAACTAAACTCAGCCGTTAGAATGAGCGGCCTTTAGACGACGAACAGTTTCAGCCATAGCCTCGACATTATCCACAGTCTTTGTGGGCTTTGCTCGCTCCATCGCGGGCAGTTCCTCACCCTTCTTAGCCAGAGATGCCTTGGTACGGGCATAACGAGCCATCGTACTAGCAATCTTCTGACCAGTCTTTGACGCAATCTCAGCATAAGTCTTGCTGGAAAAAACTGCCTCAAGGAACTGGTCATCACTGCAACGAATACGACTCTGCTTCTCTGTATTAGTAACTTCAGCCATAATAAAATCCTCCAAATTATTAACCAATCTTACAAGCTAGGCTCAGTCGCATGACTGATTTTACCTCGCGTTGTTCCTTCGATTATACAACAGTGTATCGTCAATGTCAATGGGCGACCTTGAAATTTTTTTCGTTCTCGCCAGAAATTGTTGTTGAACGTCTTTAAAACTCCAAGGAGTACCGAACTCAGCCCCATCTTTTTTATTATCGACTCCTACATCAAGCGTGAGACTACCAGAAACAACGTCCTCACGATGAAGTCTACCATGAACATGACCATAAAGCATCCAGCTTTTTCTATAGCTACCAGACCAACTTCTCATAGGATAATGACACATAAATATCTTTTGATTTTTATATAGAATCATTTTCTGGTGACTAACGCTAGAGAATCCGGTAGTGAATTTAGTTGGTTCGTCATGATTCCCTAAAATAATGTGAACATTTTCACAAGCTATTCTTTCTCTATAAGATAGAGCAGTGCCGCCTTTATGGCAGAAATCTCCTATAACGTAAAGAATATCGTTTTGACCAACTGTTTCGTTTATGGAAGAAATAATCTTTTCGTCCATTTCTTCACCAGTAGTGAACGGACGATTACAATATCCTATAATATTTCGATGTCCAAGATGAAGATCAGCAGTAAAAAATACTTTCTTACCGACTATCTTATCCATTATATCAATCCTCTGTAGGCAACACTAAAGCAAAAAGTAAATAAACCCAAAACAAAATACTTCCAGTAAAAATTGCTCCAAGACAAAAACCTATTCTTAATAAAGCAGCATCTACTCCTAGATTTTCTGCTAGTCCTCCACAAACACCGAATAAAACTCTATTCTTATTACTCTTGTGAAGTTGGCTCATGGGTAGACCCTTTAATTATTTGTTTAATTTGATATTCGTTATAGCCAGCTATTAACATAGCTTGATATAATCCCATTAATGGAATCAGTTCATTAATCATGTTTTTCCTTTGTTGAGAATAAGGTAACTTTGATTATTATATAGCCATCTCGTCCACTGTCAATGTTTTGTATTGCTGAGATTTTACCTTTACCCAAAAAAGAATCACCCACTATTAAAAATGGGCCACCCTCTAAGTTAGCAGAAGTTATTATTGATATATCTGATTGACAACCAAATCTAGCCCAATCACTTTCTCCCTCAACCAAATATTCATTCTCACCAATTTGTGTTATAACTCTTTTATTTTTTTCTTTAGATCGTAAACACTGGCTCATTAAAAGCCTCACTGTCAAGAATATAATCTTGGTTATTTTCTGACGTTAGATTATTAAGAACGTCTTTTAGATTGTTGTTTTCTTTTTCTAGAGTGGTAATAATTTTTTCAGCTTGGTTTAAAGCCTTTTGTAGCACCTTCACTCTATCAGCTAATTGATCATTCATATATTCTGTTGCTGTTCTTACGACCATAATTAGCCTCCCTGTTTATAGGTTAGGAAACCTTATGATATACACCTTAGAGGTTAAGTCCACTCAGGAATTTTTGTAAATCTTTTAATTGTTTTTTCTCTAATACCATCTGATCAGCATAAGGCTTTTTATAAGCTAAAACTTGGAAACAGTACCTCAGTCTCTGCCATAATGACATCTTATGACTATAGTTTGTGTAATGTTCAAATATAGCCAAGTCAGCAATATCCCATTCATGGTCATATTCGATCACTAAAATTTCACTTTTGCAAGAACACGGGATGAACAGTGTCTTATTTTCTTTTAGATTCGTTACGCTTCCCATCTTTTTTCTTTCTAAAAATTCTTTCGTAGTTTTTATCCCAAGTTTCTTGAGAAACTAAACTGACTCGTCTTTTAGAGCCCTTCCCATTCTGCATAATTAATTCTCCAGAACATAACTCCAGTAACGACTATCTTCCTTCTTTTGCAGATCATCCCAATAGATTGATCGTGCAACATAGGATGGAACTTTAAGTTTACCACAGTTAACCATCCAGTGACGTTCCATCTTTTTGTAAATTTCTGATCCGACTTTAGACTTATTATACTTTAGAGCCTCAACATCGTAAAGCCTTAATTGATGGATATCCCCACATAGTACCCTTGCCTCATTAGGATGGATCATCTCAAGAGCAAAGCTAATCTTAGCCAATCCAATACCACTAATCTTATTTAGAATACTATCTCGTTTCTTAACGTGATACTTCTTTGTGGTCAGATAAAAATCTTTAGGATTAGCCCAAAACTTGGTACTAAAATCCCAGATATAAGTGGTACGATTATTATGCAGACCGACGCCACTCTTGTGAAGTTTTTCCAACAGAATTTCTTTGCTATCTACCCATTCACTAAAATTCTTGATAGCATTATATCCCTTGACATTACCCTGCCAAGTTGTGTGAACGCTGCAATAGGCAAAAAGATAGCGACGAAAAATATCTTCATCGGTCTTGGGGCGAACGCTCTCCCAATAATCTTTATAAGCAACTACCTTGTCCTTGGGGAAATTCTTAAAAAACTCATCGGCTTTGCTCGTACTCATAACGACCTGCTTTTTCTCAACAACAATCTCTGTCATAATGTCCTCAAAGTTTGGTTCCAAAGTGTATGCTGTGATTCTACACTAGTCCTATCGTCTTGTCAAGCACCGTTTCCTTAGTTTTTATGTTGGCCTACCTTGTAATTTTCGATTCTTTTTCTTCCATCATTGGATTAAATTTTTTGGTATGATAATTGTATTCCCAAGGTCTCCATCTTATTTTTGTACTGATTACTGTTTTAACTTGTTCTCCGCTTTTTAAGTCGGTATATTTTACTATAGCCCAATAATACTCTTCGGCTTTGACAACATCTTCAAGAATTTGGAAATCTACTGGATGACCTAATTCAGTCCATATTTTTTGTTTACCCATTAATTTAACATAATTCTCTATCTGTTCATTATACTGGATGGGGAAAAAGATATTATTGATTGATCGTTCTATAATAACCGCTTTTTCTCCAACATATTCTGAATTACAGATGAATCCTATGGCAATACCGGTAAATAAAAATAACCAGTGATAAAAAATTGACCGAATAACAATCTTGTGCATTATCATACTCCGTATTTAGGGGAGATATTTTATACACCTTATGGGTAGTGATCTTTTTTAAAGAATCCACATTCATTTTCTATTTTCCAATAGACATTATCGTTTATGTGTTTGAGGTCTTTATCTGATACTGTATATTTCTTTGGGCTATATAGACCAACTTTTCTTGAACTAAAATCTCTTGGTAGATATTCTATGTTAAAAGTATCATGTATATAGTTTAAATAAAACAACTGATCTTTAATAAAACTATTATAAGATATAAATAAATAATTATCAGCTAACATTGGAAGGACATATAGCATATACATCAATTTAAAATATCTTAATTCAAAAATATTTTGATATCTTTCTTTATCCCAATAGCATCTATCTCCCATAATTTCTGTCTCTTCAATTGTTCTAGAAACAGAATACCAATCGTTAACATACAAAACCCCTTCTCTGTCTCTTGGGGCATCATGTGGCATATAATGATTTGCCAGCAACCAATCATAAGTATCTCTAACAATACAAAGAAACAGAGTATCTTTTGCTTTAATTATAGATTCAATATCTGTAAAACCAAAAAAATGCTTCCAATCATAATCCCATGTTACTTCCATGTCAAAATTCATTTTTATGAATTTTTCAAAAACATTGGTTCCAGAGTGCCTCTCTCCATAAAGAGTGAATTTTTTAATAGTAGAGTTTTGATTTCTGTAGGAGTTTATTATTTTGGGGATTGTATCCATAATACTTCATACTATAATAATGGCTTTCCTTAATTAATATACACCACTATAGTATGTCTAGTATTCTTGTACTTTATAAAAAATTGGTATGTTTCTTTCTTCGTATGATATTTTAAAATCATCAAAGTTGCTTATTATTTTAGACAGATCGGAATAATCTGTCTGTTTTTGAAAATGATTTTTAAATGACACATCCATATCTAGTCCCATATGTTTAATTTGTTCCTTAACATAGGTGGCTTTCTCATTCTCTGTACGATTTTCATTATGAATATCTTCGTAACAAAGTATTACATTGGGTTTCTTTTTTGCTATTTCTTCCCAATGCTTGATATAAGAAACAGTTCTATTATAGAAATCTAAATATTCTTTTTCTTCCCAAACAACATTAGGTGTGGCAAGTCTGTCTTGTTTGTCTAAACTCGACCAAGCACCTGTTCTAACAGCTAACTTCCAACTAAGAAAAGTTTCTAAAACATTGCTTCTGTAATTAATTACAATATAATCAGACAATGAAATAACGTCTTCAACAGTTACATTTTCATCAAAATGATATGGAAAAATCTTAAAGCATAGCATCCTATTTTTTGAGTACGCTGCTTGCTGAAAAGACTTTATCAGATTAATAGAGTATGGTTTTGATGCTACCATATTATTCTTTATTTTAGTATGAGATAAAGCATCTACAAACAAATTTTGTGGATCGAATATCTTTTCAAATGCTTCAATTATTGGTTGGGGTATACAGTCACCTAACTTCATAAAGGTTAAAAGATTCCAATAAAATAATGCTGGATTTCTTGAAAAGATTTCAAATATACACCAAGTCTGTCGAGTATTTAATGCTGTACATAACCAAGTTGTTCCTGCTCTTTCGTAGGATAAAATACAAATGGTTTTCATCAATTAAATGTCTCTTTCTTCTCCATGAAGAATCTTGAACGTAGGAAATCTAAGACTGATGCCTCCCTTTTCATTCTCTGTCTCTTCAAAATATTGGACAGTCACGATTTTGCCAAGAATTTTCTTGGGATTCTTGTAGAACTCCTGCCTTTGTTCGATACTAAAACCAGACCCCACTCTTACAGTATGTCCCTTATGTTGAATCATAACACAACTCAACATAGTTTCCTCACATTCTGCACCATCCTTAACATAACGGAATGGCCCCATTTCTGTTTCAAGAACTTCGTATTCATCATCAAAGAACGACTTATATTTGAGTAGGTCTTTGGATCGTTTGCCTTTATATGGAGTATTAGCACGAATCATCAGACCTTCCCAACCGTTTTGTGTTGATTCTTTGACAAATTCTTGAAAATGATTTTCATCCTTAATCAAAGACTGTTTAAGAAGTGTCAAGCATGGACATTCGTTCTTCTTCATTATTTCGGTAAGATTCTTGAGCCTAATACCAAAAGGTCTACTATATTCTCCCTTCTGACTATAAAATTCGTCATGGGTAATCATATCAAAAATCTTATAAGAAGGATTAGGAATAGTATGATCCTTCTTACGAAGTTCTTTCATTACTCCTTGAAAATCCTCATTACCATCTTCATCAACAAGACAAAGCTCTCCATCAAGAACTACATTAGTAAGTCCCAAAGCTTTAATCCCACCGCTAACAATATCAAGAGTATCAAAGTTTTTTCCCGTGCGGGAATAAAAGGTAGTATTACCATTACCGTCAACAATAGCAATACATCTAGCACCGTCGATCTTCCTGCTAACATACCATCCATCCTTCCAGTCTACAATTTTAGGAATATATTTATCAGCAAGAGCAACGCTGAATGTTGGAATATGGTCTGGAATAGCCTTATTAATCAGCTTATCTCCAGCACGGGTTTTCAAGTCCTTATCAATGATACAATGGATGAGTTCTTCGTATTCTCTTTGGTTATCAATAAAGCTATTAACTGCTCCAATGGCATCATGACCTGTAATTTCTCTATTCTTCAAAGAGTCCAACAGATCAAATATAGACTTGTAGATTTTACCACGCAGATGACTTTTCTTTTTAAGATTATCACTAGTGACATTATACTGCCAAAGAGGATGATAAGTATAGAGCAGAATCTTTTTAATAAAGTTTGCCCCACTGTCATTAGAGGAAGTATAATCCTCAATAATTCCAACCTTGTCAAGTGTGCTGCTAGTTGCCTTCAGATCACGAACAAAACCATTAAGATGCTCAAACGACATTTTTATTTTCTCCTGTGTTGTCCCAATTCTACCATGCGGTAGTCCTCTTGTCAAGTATCGGTTATTTGCGATTTGGTCTTGAAAGAAAATAATTCATAGCATTGGCGATGCCGTGTATATTATCTCCAAGCTTTCCTATTCCTTCGTTGCATGGGCCACAAAGCCATCCTCTAAAACTATGATCATCATGATCATGATCTAAAGCCCATTTAATAGGAGTTTTTTTACAACACTCACAAACTTCTGGTTTAGGAGGGGCTTTTTTATGAAGCTTACTTCTCACCCTAGAGTGTTTCTTTACACATTTTCTGCATCTGCTATCAAGCTTGTCTTTGTACATACTGTGTTTAGGAAAACTTGCGAGATTTTTTCTTTTTTTACAGTATTTACAGATTTTACGCATCTTTTTTAGTCTTATTTAAGTGCGGGATGCTATCTGTTTTAAAAGAAATATCATAAGGCTCAAAGAAATTTCTAAACTTATCAAGAGTATCTTCTTCTATATCAAAAACAACGAGGTCTTGTTCTCTGTTCTTAAAATACTCTAAAACAAAATCAATATGATCTTGCCATTGATTACGCCAATAATTTTCTATTTCTTTATCATTACCACAACCAAAAAACTCTTTATGTAAATCCTTGTATGGTATTCTAGGATAAATTCTTTCTAGATTTTCTTTTCCTTCTTTTATAGATTCTAGTCCCATCAAATGAGACATTCTGCTTTTGATCCAATTATCAACATTTCTGATATTCAAAATAAACTTACTATTAGGATATTGTTCATCCAGCATAGGAATGTGGTTTTTATCATACATAAACATCCAGTTGGTCGATCCATCTTCTTCGACAAAATGACATTCCATATCAGAATAAAGAGTAAAATTCTCATATTTACCTTCAAGCAAAGGTTTGGATTGTCTTTCGTTCATAACCATAGAATAAGCAAGAAAGCCACTATCCCAATGACACACCTTTATTCTTGGAACACTATAATCTTGAAATAGTAGACAAATAGAATTTGTACCACACTTATTAAAGCCTATCTGGAATATTTTGTTAAGTTTTTTCATAATGTTGAGTGGACTAGAGGGGAGTCGAACCCCTGTCCAGAATAAACGTCAATATAAACTTCTACATCGTTAGTTGATTGTTATCACACTACCAACAAAGCTATCAGAGTTATCTGCGTCAGATTGAGTACAATCATCATTCCTATTTGTGTCTGGTAGGACTACCATATCCGAATATCGGAGTCAGCATGATTTGGTAATAAGGTTCATGCCACCCCACTCATTACCTAATTAATTAGGCAGCGAGAGCGAGAGTTAGAGTTACTTCGCCAATTAACAATTTTAATCGACTTTTAAACTGGCCGGTCGATTAACCAGTCGATGCAATCTATACCTATTTTACCTGTCGATACCTTTACTAGCCCGAAATACTTAGCTCCTTTTATTGTTTCTTATTTTCGCTCATATCAACCATCCAGCAATCTTCTTGTTCGTGAACGTGTCGATTATGAAAAATTTCATTAACAGCCTGTTTTATTGGATGATGATGAATATCATGACCAGCAATTATACCAGAGTCTTTAATCTTTGGCAACCACGCTTCTAAGTCTTTCTTTACACTTTCATAATCATGAGCAGCATCTATAAAAATAAAGTCTAGTGACTTGTCCTCATAAAGCCTAGCTGCATCCCAAGACAATTCTCTAACTGGATTAATAATGTGTTTTACTGGTTCAATATTTTTTAGAAATATTTCATATAAATTATCAAATAAACCTAAAGGAATATCTGTTTGGCTTTCTCTGTACTCCCAATTATCTACACAATCAAATTTAATATTCTTATTGGAGTTGATTATCTCAACAGCCATATAGCAGGCACTTTTACCTTTCCAAGTTCCTACTTCAACAAAATGAGAACCAGAAGGGAACCTTTGCACCACAGAACTATATAGGCCAGGATAAGTAAACCAACTCTCTCCACCTAAATTATTAACAAAATGATCCATTTGTATTCTCCTATTAAGGTACAAATTATAGCAACTCTTTAGTATACCCCCAAACTTTTGGTTTGATATTAAATTCTTGTTGTTGCTTTTCTATAATAATCCTGGCTGGTTTGTTGTTCAACTTTTTCAATCTTTGAATGTCTGAATAAAGAAGGAAATTGAATCCTAATGAAACCAGAAATAATCCTGCAAAAATTACTGTCAGTGGTTGAAGTTTCATTGCTTGCTTTCAATCAAGAATCGAATACTATATGATAGTTTCGGTGTATATTATGTCAAGTTCGATTCATTTTTGTGAGGTATTTATGAAATGTGTAAATTGTGATAAATTAACTGATAACCCTAAATTTTGCTCTCGTTCTTGTGGAGTTTCCTATAACAATAAAGTTAAGCCTAAAAGAACGAAAAGAGTAAAGTATTGTTTATTTTGCGATAAAGAATATCCATATAGACTACGCAATAGAAAATTTTGTTCTATACAATGCCATTACGGATATAAGATAGAAAAAATTGAAACAAGTGGTAGTTTTGCTAGTAGTTGGAATAATAATAAAAGTATCAGAGAATATCTAATCAAAAAACATGGAAACAATTGTTTCGTTTGTAGTCAGTCTGGAGATAATTGGAACGGAAAACAGTTAACATTAATTGTTGATCACATAGATGGCAAGGCAGATAACTGGTCTGTATCTAATATCCGTTTAGTATGTCCTAATTGTGATAGTCAGCTTCCTACTTTTAAAGGTAGGAACATTGGGAATAGCACTAGAAAATTTACCATAAAGCAAAAATAGGGCGTGAGAGAATCGAACTCCCTTAGCTAGTTAATAAGACTAGCGTCTTAGACCATTAGACGAACGCCCCGTGTTGTTTTCCTATTGTACTCTATCGACCAACCACTGTCAAGACCTTTAGGAATTTTGTTGTGACTCTAGTTCATTTAATCTTTCGCTAATTTTATCTAGAGCTAATGCCGCATCTCCACAAGCCTTACACAAATCAGAATATAGATATTCTTTTAGTTCATGTACTTTTTCTTTCAGTTCTGATATTTCTTTTTTTGACATATTAGTTGATAGTATTGAAGGTTTCTTTAGATTTTGGATCCCAAAAAATCATCTCATTAGAGTTATCATCCCATGCACAGTCTATGATTCCAGACGAAGCAACTTGACTCAAACTTCTATTATAAATCCATTTTTTGATTTCATTACAAAGTAGTTCGTAGTTATCTTCTGAAATTATGAATTCATCATTATATGATGGTTCAATATATTTTCTAACAAGACTTTCTGTTTGAGATAGAGAAATCAAATTATCTATAATAGAATGATAAGACCTAGGAAAAACCATTGTTGTATTTTTTCTGATACTCTTAATAAAAAGTTTCAGATTTCTAATCTTTAGATAATTACTCATTATTGTCCTGTGAGGGTTTGGCGGGAATGTTTGTTTTATCCTTATTAGCCAACCAAAATACCATCTCGTTAGCCTCATCGTCCCATGAACAATCTACAAAACCCTTTGATGCTAGTTTTGCTAGTCCAACACCATAAAGCCAGTCTCTAATATCATTGAATACATCATCAAAAATTTCTTCATTGATAAGATAATTCCCCTCATTGTCAAGACCAAGATTATTCTTCTTGATCATATTAATTACTTGAGGAATAGTGATGAAATCATCCAGATTTTCTGTATAATCTTTCTCAAAAGAAGATGCTGCCCCATCTCTCATAGCTTTGGCATAACCTTCCAAATCAATAATGCTGTAGCTTTCCATTATTTGTTCCCAATTAAAGATATTTTGTAGTACCGTTACCGCTCTCGTTAATTTTACACCTATCCACTAGATTGTCAATAGTGTTCTGCAAACTGTATTCTCCTCTACTTAGCCACTTTTTATCCTCATAAAGAGCAGTAGTAATTTGAGGAAGATAAAACTGGATAGCTCGTTCAAATTCTTCTGGAAAATAAGTTTTAAGAATACGTTCAATATGAAACAAACTACTCACCATCTCATCACGATAGTCTATAAGTTTATTAATTTGATCTTTTTGTTCTTGAGTAAGAGACATTACGCCTCCACCTTTTGTTTGAGTTTTATAAGCTTATGTTTAATCTTCCAAACGCCAGTCTCTTTATTCTGAGCATCCGGCCCCATATAGATATGACAGAAGCCTTGGTGTTTGTCCAGCCCCCATGCTTTAATTCCTTCGTGGTCGATAGCCTCAACAACAAAACGACCCCTATACCCCATAGGAACAAAATCCCCTTTGGATACAAAGTACGGGCCTCCACCAACTCTGATACGGTCTCCCTTAACCAATTCCTTCCAATTAAAATCACGAATGATTTTTGTGTTCTTTGCCTCTTTGCTCTTTGCCTTAAAGACGAAAGGAGCATTGCATTTAGGACACATATAAGCTCGCGGGCCTGTGGTAGCACCGCATTTGTCGCAAGATTTTTGACCCTTCATGATTTTTTAGTTTATCCTGTTAGTAGTGAGAATCGCTTTAAGCTGCATCAATCAGTATACTCTATGAATCGGCATTGTCAAGAGGGATTCTTTAGTGGTTCTGAGATTTTCCAAAAACCTACAGAATATCTACATAATTTATTTTAATGTGACCATCTTTAATTGAAATATATGAACAAGGATGATCTGTCCAGCATCCACTATTATAGTAGTTTGTTGATTCAGAGACATCACTGGTCGCTAAATGCGTATGTCCACAAATAATCGTGTCGCATTTTTTAATAGAGCAATATAATTTGGCTCTTTCACAAACTTCCTGAGAACATCTTAAAAAGGTTTTGCTGCTACGTTTAGCAAGATTAGAGTAGTAAAGTCCAGCGTATATCTGTAGCCACCTATAAATGTAGTCAGCTATTTTAGTTAGTCTAGGATATTTAGAAATAACATTATCGAAAATATCTCCATGCAGGATCAATATCTTTTCATCTCCACTAATAAAACTATACTCGTTCATGAAATCCACACCGATTAAATGACTCACCATATCAGCAGGCCCGTCATGATTACCGCTAATCCAGATAACTTTAACAAGATCGGATATTTTACGAATTTGAGAGAGTATTTTCCAATGATCTTTTTTAAGTTTGCGAAAATCCCAACTGTCAAACAAATCACCATTAATAATCAAAGTATCAGTATCAGTCTCTCCAAGTTCAATCTTAGACAGAAAAGAAGCTAGAGTTTTAGCCTGACAAACATTACTTCCTAAATGAATATCACTAATAACTATAGCATCAAAAGTCATAGAGCATACCCCTGCCTCTCTGCTTCATTATCAGAAAGAGTTTTCATCCATGCTGGAATAATCTCTCCTGTCATTTCGTCTTTCTTTTGCTTTCTTAATTTGCCTTTTTCTCCAGTAGATTCACAAATGTTATAGCTCATACTTTCTGCCATAGCTATTGATCCTTGAATATAATCATTAGAGCCACCAGCATAAGCTCTTAATCCACCAAACTTTTCTTTTATTTGAATCCAACAAAAATATTCTAATGGTTCTTTTAGAAAAATTCTGCGACCCAATTCATTCTGAACCAAATAAAAAAGCTTATCTAAAAGATCATACCAACCATCCTCACACTCAATATAATTAAGACCTTTGAACTGATCAGGATATTTTTGGATTAGTTTCTCTTGAAGTTCAGGAGTCATTGCTATAATCCACCTTGTGTATAATTCGTTTACCTAGATGAGCATTGCTTAATTCTGAACTATCGCTCATAGAATCTAAGCATAGTCTATAAAAATCGCTATCTGTAATTTCCCTACCATCAAGAACGGTTTCTTCAAGATGTTTTTGGGTTAATTCTTCTGGCTTATCGCAATAGACTGTATCATAAGCGTGTTCAAGATTTTTAGCCTCAATAACATACTTGTGTCGAAAAAGAGAAATAGTATTAACTTCAAATAGTGGCATAATTCTCACCTTTTCTTTTTAATATCGTCGGGTTTTTTATCTGGATCTGGAATAATAGTCAATATGTTATTTCTAAAAGTTGTCATATAACTTTGAGCAATCTTTCGCTTCAACAATCCTTCTTCTTCAATCTGAGTATAAATATTAATTCGATAATAATCATGGAATACATTAATAACTTTTGTCATCAAATGATTCTTTGGCTTACTCACTTGTTTAAAAAGCAAACTCTCAATTTCGTAATCACTAATCATCTAGCTCTCTCCTGTTTCCATTTAAATTATCTGGCACGGCGATTCGCTCTATCCAAAATCCTAATAGTTTCTTTAGCGTTATTTGGCACCATAACTAAACTTGGTGCGGTTTTATGTCCCCAATCCATAAATCCAACAGCCTTCTTCTCTGCTGAACATTCTTTACAGATTATATTACGATTAGTTTCGATCAAAAATTCATATCTCTCAACACCAACACAGTTCTTGCAATAAATGCAGTTCATTACGCCTCCAATAGAAAAGATCAGTTAACGCTCTCTTTTATACCATAGCTATCGGCATTGTCAAGCTTTCGACCTTAATGGTTTTGGTTGGACAGACAAAATCTCCATTATCATCACTATGATAAACTTTGGTTAATCCTACAGCATTTAACAGCTTAGAGCAATTAACACACGGTTTACTTCCAAGAATTAATCCTTGTCTGTTAATTCTAAGGACACATACGCTCCAATTAGGATCAATGGAATTATAGCGATCAAGTAGTTTAGAAATAAGATGAGATTCTGAATGTACATAGGGAAACTCCAAATATTTAGGTATGTTAAATCTTTTTCCTATTCTAAAAGCTTTTGTACTCATCTTGACAGGATTATTCTGTGCAAACTCAATCATCTTTGTGCCATCAAAAGCTCCACAATAATGATAGCAACGAACTAAGGAATTAGGCTCCCAATTTTCATAAGCTTTCTTAATTGTTTTTTGAATTATCTTCATGATTTATTTCGTCCAAAAGTTTATTTGCTTTATCCAAGTCTGATGGTACATACATATCGTCATTATCTTGACCAGCTATATTCCATTCTACCTTATCAACAGGTAATAGTCTATACTTAACTGGTTCTTTTGGTGTTGGAGTTTCTGGATCTAATTTAATTCTTTTTGGTTCTTTCATAATCAGTTCTTTTATTTAGAGGCTAACATATACAAACCTACATTTGCTGCTGCATAGCCAAGATATGTGATAAACATACCATAATTATTATGCAGATAACCCTGTTCTATGGCTATGTAAATATAAATTAAGCCAGTAATAAGAATAAGGTTAGCTGACATTTTAGTTCTTTTCTATGGGGATATATTTATCACCGTTGGGGCCAACTTGCTCCTGACCAATAGTAATCTTTTTATCTTCCTTTAGCAAGTTAATGATAGCTTGGGTATTAACATTGGGACTAATGGAAATTGCACCTATCTGAGCCATATTTAAACTCCTATAGTAGAGAATTGTGGATAAAGTTGTTGATATTCATGAATCGCCAAATCTTTTTGCTTAACCTCAAAATCTAAGTCAAATTCTAATCCGTAAGTATTAATTGGTTGTGTGGGAATATCACAATGCGCTCTTGGGTTATTACCGGGGCGACTTTCACTATAATGAAATAATGGAGTAGTTTGCCAAGTCTCCCAACATCTATTAATAGCATCTTGTTCTGATAGGTTATTTGGATGACACTTATGATGCAGATAGTCGAAGGTGATTGGTATGCGAGTAATAGGATGAAAAATATCTACCAACTCTTTAACACTCCAGCAATTAAGTTTATCGTCGTTTTCTATGACAATGCGGGACTGACAGTTTTCATCAAGCTTTTTAAAGTTATTGTAGAACCTGTGGGCGATTTCTTCTCTGGTTCCATTATTATTATGAACATGGAAATTCATGGGTGATCGTCGGTCTGCTGGCAAGCCTATTCTATCAAAGAAACTACTGTAGAAATTGAGTTCTGCAATTGTTTTTTCGACAACTTTTTCGTTGAGACTTGACAAACTATTAAATTCACTAGGATGAGCAGAAACCCGTACATTAGTAGAGGATATGCTTTGCTCAATATTATCAAACTCGTCTTGAATAGCGTCATAGTTGGGCAAATCTTCAAGGCTTACATTAGCCTCATCATAAGTAATAAGAGGAAAAATGTCGCTACTAACACGATAAACATAGTTATTCTCTGCACAAAATTGAATGGTTCTATTTGTTGTGACTAGATTATTTAAGATTCTATCTCCAAGAGTTTCTAATGCTTCTTCTCGCGGTAAAGAATTGAATCGTTTAAAAGTCATAGTCTGATGACCAAAACCTTGTTCTTTCAGCTTGAGAGATATGCAGCAGAGTCCTAGACGATTCATAAATTTCTCCTGTGGCTGGATTATATCCTGTTATCGGCCTGTTGTCAACAGACACTTGAGAATTATTCGTATTCAGCCAATAATGCTTGTCGAATAGGATCAGTTAAGTTATGTCTATCTAAGTAAAAAGACAGATCATTATTAAAAACATTCGGCATATGTTCTAATAGTTCTTCTGAATATATTGGAGTCTTTGGTCTCATTCTTAATTCTCTATTTAAATGATAAGACCACAGATAAGCATTAGCCGCACGAATATATTTATCAGTATCAAAATCTTCTATAGGACAATTCTTAACCAATTTCAAAACCCTTCTTTCACAATCATGCTCTATCTCTAGAATATCATGTAAGCTTTGATCTAATTGATCTTCAGTAACTTCAAGGTCTTTAATAAAAGGAGTAGCTACCAGAGAAGGATAACTAATCCAATTAAAAAGAGTGTCGTAGGTCATCATACTTCTATTCCATAGTTTACGATCATCTCTCCATTGTAAAAAGTGACAATATTCATGAAGAATAATTTCAAAGCTCATATGATGCTTCATAGCAATAGCAAATTCTCTTTTATTTTCATCATCATCTATCCAGCACCATCCACCACAAGCATCCTCTAATTGATCTTGGTTATAAAGCAGTATCGAGAATCCATAGTCTAGCAATTCTCTAACTATCTTTATTGTAAGGTTAGATTTAGTTTCCATATTCAAATTGCTCTACAGAATGAATTTTAACTACTTGAAACTGAATACGATATTGATCTTTAAACTGAAAAATAGCATCTTCTTCTGATGCTGCATCCATAACTTGATTAATCAAAAGATGTTGTTTGGATGTATCATGCAACTCATAGACTTGTGCCGTAATATTATACATTTTCATTATTCCATCTCAATGCTTCTGATACTGTGGGAATTGTGTAAATTCTTGAAATTTGGTGTATGATTATTAATAAGGAGTCAAACAATGTCTAAAAAAATATGTCGTGTATGCGGAAAGAAAAAACTCTTTAGGTCTTTTTATCACAAAAAAGGTGGAGCATTTGGTTTGGATGCAAAATGTAAAAGTTGTGTTGCTCTATATCATAGGCAGCATTTTCAAAAAAACAAGTCGGAGATTTTATCAAAAAGAAAAGACTATATGGTAGAATATAGAGGCTCAAATAAAGATAAAATTTCAGAGTATAATCAAAAATATTATGAACAAAACAAAAAGCAAATTCTAAAACATAAAAGCTCCAAAGTTTATCGAAAACACTCAAGAGAATATGAAAAAAATAAAAGACAAAATAACATATTGTATAGGATAACCGGGAGTCTTAGAAGTAGATTAAATCAAGCAATAAGAAACAATAAAAAACATGGAACCACAAAAGAATTGATTGGATGTAGCATTGAATTTTTAAAAGAATATTTATCTAGATTGTTTCAAAAAGGAATGAGTTGGGAAAACTATGGTAAAAATGGTTGGCATATAGACCACATAAAACCATGCTCAAGTTTTGATCTGACAAAACCAGAACAACAAAAAATATGTTTTCACTATACTAATCTACAACCACTGTGGGCCAAAGACAATATTGTAAAATCAAATAAACTCCTATAAGTTAAACGCAGCTATTGTATACTCAAAAGGATTTCCTTCGATATTTTTCACCAAGTCTAGCATCTGCTGTGCAATTTCCCTAATCTCTAGTTGAGCATTAGATTTATTACGCAAAGACTGAAAATGATAAAAACTTCGCCAATTAAAACTAACGTCTGCTGTTATCTGAGTATTGTATGGGCGAAAAAATCTTGCTGATTCCTTTGCTCTTTTTCTATCCATACCATATTCTTCAGTTAAACTCTTTACGCAATCATGGTATAGCTTAAGGCCATCTTGTGTATAGCTATCTAGCATATTTTGCCAGTGTTCCGGCCAATCGTGAGGAATTAAATATTGATCTTCTTTAATCTCTTTATATCTAGCAGACTCTCCATTGACGCTTACTCCAATCCTATGTTTAATAATATGAATATGTGAAGCAATATCGGTGGTGACTAGAAAATGTAATTGAGATTTTTCAAAAGGAGTATGATGCCCCTCATTAGCTAACATAGACAGTAGTGCCGGAATTCTTTCTAACTTTTCTGGAGACAAATTTCTAGATGTACTTGTCCATGCTGAACAAGCCATAACATTATCATCGCCATAATACCCTAAGAGTTCGACTCTATTATCTTTCATACTTGATCCTCTGTATATGATATTTCAAATTCTTCTAGTGGGCAAAGTTCTTCATCCCAAAATCCATTCCTTAGTCCGCGACCCAAAATATGTCCAGCTTTTAGCCAAATGTTATTATAGTTATCAACAGTCATTCTCTTAGTGGTTCTTCCCCAATCGCATATTGTAGCGTCAAAAACTTCTGTACCAGCATCAAACCATTCATCTGTTTTTGAGATAAATTTAATGTATGTCATTCTTATTCCAGTAGCTAGTTATCTTATTCCATATTGGAGCGAAGAAGTATACGGCAATGAAACTAACAATACCACTCACAGAAGCATTAATAATTCCAGATATAGTTAGTGCTGGCACTATTGGTATCATTTGTGTTTCAGCTTCTTCTTTATTTTCCATTATCATTAATCTTTTGACTCTTTGAATTCGTAAAAATATTCTTCTTCTTCTGATTTACTTATCCATCTACTTCCAGTATTTTCACAACTAAATTCTTTGCTAAAAACTTTCCAGTCTGGCTTCTTGTCAAATGTTCTACTGATAAAACTTCCTCCATCCATCCATAATACCCTATTATTGGGTTGTATAAAAAATTGTCCACCTTCACCTAAGAACACATGACCACATTTATGACCAGCAGCCATTTCTCCATAACCAGATTTATACTGTGGGCCAAAACACCAGTCTAAAGTAAACAAGTATTTCGATTTATGTAACGAATGATCCTTTAGCATTATTTTAGCTGCTCTGTTTTTTGTATATTCATTAATATTGCAAGACACATAGTAGCTCATGCTATCCCATAGTTGTATCCAATCCAATGGATATTCACTACCTCCTTCATCGCCACCTCTTAAATATTGTATTGGAACTCTAGCGTGTTGACTTCCATATTCTGTCATAACAGAAAACATACCACATCTTTGCGGAATACTAGTAAAACTAAAAACCTCTACCACTATTCTTTCATTTTTTACATTAGGAAGTTCGTCATGTAAAAAACCCGTATCAAGGAAGCACCAAAACGGAGGAACGTCTATATTTAAGTAATTGCTCAAGGCACTGTTCTTTCTGATGGTAAGTTTGGTTCTTGTAAATTACACATAGGATTAGCACCAAAGTATATTTCGTGACTGTCTACATGAATACATTCTCTTGTTGAGAATAAGTCTACTACCCAAATAGTATTAATATCTGGGCCATAATCTATAACCATCCTAGCAAAACCTTCTCCTTTTGGAGTAAAAACATTGATAGGGGATTTAATTGTAAAATGTACATTAATAATCACTCACTGTAAATTTAGTATATTCTTTCTCTTCTTTGAATTTAAGTTGATATTCAACCCACTTCTCTTCTGTTAAATGATTAAAGATTGCTGTAGCTACTTTACTCACACTTTTAGATACCCCACTAGCGTCAGGCCCAGCATCTAATTTAGCCCAATAATAAAGACCGTCCTCCTTATCTTTAATTACTTCATAACCTTTTTCTTTGGCCCACTTTTTAATTTCAGATATCATCATAATTAGCAACTCGCATTACCAGATTTAGGAGGTCTATTTATATTCTTTCTTGTAGCTGGATCATAATTCTCAATAGGATTATCATAATGTTGCCATGCTTTTTCATGTCTAAAAGCAATAATCTCTTTTTCCTGTTGAGATATTCTTTGTTTTTGATATTCAATTAACTTATATAGTTCAATAATATAATCCAATACTGGTTGCCCCTTATATTGTGTTAGTATAGTATTCACCTTAGATAAATTCATAGGTTCATACTTGAGCGTCATATCATAATCTTCTCGTTTCCAGTCTGGATCATATTCCTGATCGCTCATTTTTGCATTTGCTCCTCATAAGATGTTTGTCTCTTATGCTCAAAACCCATAGAGAATCCTTGCATATAAACAGTCTTGAGTAAACGCGAATTTTCTCCAACAAGTTGCCTATTATCTTTAGCCCAAAGGACAAAGCTTTTTTCTTCATCACAAATATCGGACAAGTCTGGATAATAAATATCATCAAACCAAAGGTAATGTTTTTGCAACATAGTATCTAGTGCAATGAATACTGGTGGTTTAGGATCATAGCTATGGTCTATGTTTGATATAACGAGTTCATCCATAAACACATTAACAATCTTATCTCCAACCTTTAATCCCATAGCCAAATCAAGACGCATCACTAGTCTCCTTAGTAAATTGATCCATGTATGAGTTATAAGCATCTTCTAAGTTTTCGATAAGCTTAAATTTCCAGATAGGAGCGTCTGCCCACTCTGTACTCTCGTCAATACTTTCGATTAAACACTGCAAGGCTTTCTCTGTTCCTATTGTTTCTAGTGCTTTTTTAATTTGATCTTTGTTTGTCATCCAGTCCTCTTGTATAAATAACTTCCG
>Ga0315905_10000998_pt1 | contig 30906 bp, 31 predicted proteins | sample LakEriMetagenome_5_FD_203522 | JGI IMG/M metagenome (GOLD analysis project Ga0315905, IMG submission 203522) | Freshwater fungal communities from buoy surface, Lake Erie, Ohio, United States - Buoy 4 MA121 | ecosystem: Environmental > Aquatic > Freshwater > Lake | place: USA: Lake Erie, Ohio... | reverse complement strand
GATTGAGAAGTCTCAATTTGCATTAGGCGCTAGCGTAAGAAATTTTGGTATGTTATGGCCGGTAGGTCAACCAGATGGTATTTTATACGATCGATCTGTAAGAACAAAAGAAATTTGGACAGAATACCTAGATGCTGCTAATATCCCTTACAATGCCTGTGGTAGTTTACATTTGGCGTATAGTGCAGAGGAAATGAATGTAGTGGAAGATATTGCACAATTTTTTCAATCTAAAAATAGACCAGTTTCGGTGATTGATAAAGAGACTGTATTGGCTAACTATAATGGCATCAATGAAAACGGATTATTGGGTGCACTAAGAAGTGAAGATGAAATCATTATAGATCCAAGAGAAGGTATTAAGCATTTGCCTGCCTATTTAACCCAAAAATATGGCGTCTCTTTTACTTGGGGAACAGCCATCACGAGTGTTACAAGTCATGCAGCTTTTGCAGGTAAAACAAAGTACGAGGCAGATTTAGTTTGTGTATGTTCTGGACAAGATTTTGAGACCTTGTATCCAGACCAATTTAAAGCACAACCTATCATCAAAACAAAATTACAAATGATGCGTTTTAAGCATCAAGATCCTAATTATAAAATTGGTGCATCTGTTTGCGGTGGATTGTCCTTATTGCATTATAAAAGTTTCCATGCATCATCTGCTTTAACTAAATTAAGGTTAAAAATTGAGGAAGAAATTCCAGAATACTTAAAATATGGTATCCATGTGATGGTGTCTCAAAATAACGAAGGGGAATTAACAGTAGGCGATTCTCATGAGTATGCATTGGATTTTGAACCATTCGATAAAACTGAAATCAACGAAATGATTCTTGCTTATTTAAAAAAATTCATGCATATAGACCAATGGAAAATGATACAATCATGGAATGGTATTTATCCAATCATGACCAATGGCGCTGCAGAATTATTTTTAAATCCTGAACCTGGAGTCTATATTTTAAACGGCATTGGTGGACATGGCATGACCATGTCATTTGGTTTTGCCGAAGAAATGATTGAAACTATTTAATATTATAAAAATCTATTTTATGCATCATCCTATAGTATCAGAAATCCTTACTTTATTCAAAACCAATGGTGGTTCTATGTACGGCGGAGAAGCTGTAACACAATTAGAGCATGCGTTACAAGCTGCTACATTTGCTAAAGAAAACAATGCATCTGATGCCTTAATTACTGCCGCATTGTTACATGATATTGGACATCTATTACATGATTTACCAGATGACGCGAGTGACAATGGGATTGATGATGTGCATGAAGCATTGGCAGCAAAGTATCTAACTGAACATTTTGTACCAGCAGTTGTAGAGCCTGTTAATTTACATGTGGCAGCTAAAAGATATTTATGTGCGGTGGATGCTGCTTATTACGATACTTTATCTGCGCCTTCTAAAACAAGTTTAACTTTTCAAGGTGGCATTATGAATGAAACAGAAGTAGCTCATTTTGAGCAAAATCCATTTTACCAAGATGCTATTACACTAAGAAAGTGGGATGATATTGCAAAAGATCCAACAATGAAAACAGAGGCAATCGATTTTTTTGCTCCAATGATTCAAAACAGTTTAAAATAAACTCTATGCAAATTCAATGTGTGGTTTTTGATATGGCAGGTACAACCGTAAACGAAGACAATATTGTGTATAAAACTTTACAGGCAGCTTTAAATCATTTTAATGTTCCTGTAGATTTAAATCATGTTTTATTACATGGTGCTGGTAAAGAGAAATTCCAAGCCATTAAGGATATCATTTCTAACAGCCCATATACATTAGATGAAACAGGACAATTAGAAGCCTTTAATTATTTTTTAGCACAATTGGATATTGCATATACCAATTTTGATGTAACCCCAATGCCGGGAGCTGAGCATGTATTTGCTGCATTGAAACAATCTGGTATAAAAGTTGTTTTAAACACCGGCTATAATAGAGCCACTGCAGAAAATCTTTTAGGACAATTAGGTTGGACAGAAGGACAACAAATTGATTTACTAGTCACTGCCTCAGATGTATTACACAATCGTCCAATGCCTGATATGATTTTTTATGCAAAAGATAAATTGCATTTAGAAGACACAAAACATATGGTTAAAATTGGTGATTCTTGTATTGATATTGAAGAAGGTAAAAATGCAGGTTGTTTGTTGAATATTGGTATTACGACAGGTGCGCAAACTGAAACACAATTAATGGAAGCAAAGCCAGATTATATCGTACATAGTTTGACTGAAATGCTAGACATCCTTACAAAGTAGATTTTCTAAAAAACTTTACTTAATTTCGTGAAACGTTCTTTCATGAAAAAGTCTTTACTTTTTGGCATATTGTTGCTTTTTAGTGTCTCAATATTGGCTCAAACACCCGTTTTTTATAAAATTGATAGTACCATCAATGCCGAAATAGCGCAACATAATATTGCTGGAGGGGTCGCCTTAATTGCTAAGAACGGAAAAATTGTACACCATCAAGCCTATGGTTTTGCCAACCTTGATGCATCGGTTAGAATGCAAGAAAATTCAATTTTTCGCATCGCCTCACAAACCAAAGCCATTGTTTCTGTTGCTGTGCTTAAACTAGTGGAGCAAGGCAGGATCCGTTTAGAGGACCCAATCGAAATGTACTTTCCAGTATTTTCTGGTCAAAAAGTGTACGTTAAACAAGCCGATACTTTATTACTAGTTGACCGAAAAAGATCCATTACCATCAGAGACTTATTGACGCATCAATCTGGTATTAGTTCCGCAGATGAATACCCTTATTTGCAAAAGGAATTTGTAAAATTTGGATTAAGCAACAGTGGCTTTGAACAATATCCTAGTCTAAGCGCAGAAATTGCGCAAATTGCAAAAATGCCTTTAGCACATCAGCCAGGTGCTAGATTCAGTTATGGACTTAGTACCAATGTGTTGGGTGGTTTGATTGAATTGGTAACCAAGCAATCTTTATCCAATTATTTAACAGACAATATATTTAAGCCACTCGGCATGAAGGATACTTATTTTTATCTTCCCACATCAAAACATAACAGACTTGTTGAAATCTATATTAAAAAAGACAATCGCCTTGTAGCGGCAGACAGGACTACAATGCCAGTGGATTATCCTTTTATAAAGATTGCATCTTATTATTCGGCCATAGGCGGATTGGTTTCTACAACAAATGATTATTTTTTATTTTTAAATCATTTGTTGAATCCAACAATGTCAAAAAGCACATTTAGATTATTACAACCAGCCACATTAGAACAATTACTTACGAATCAGCTAGGCGAAAAGACATTTATTTTTGGTGGATTTCCTTCTTTGAATCAATTTGGATTGGGTGTCGGATTAACATCAGTGAAAGGTCAATCAATCAACAAAGCCTCAGTGGGATCTTATTTTTGGGGTGGTTTTTTTAATACAGCCTACATGGTTGATCCCAAGCGAAATCTTATTACCCTATTTTATTTTCAAAGAACGCCATTTGTGTTACCCCCATTGTTAAGTAAACTAGAAAAAATGACTATCGAAACGATAGACCAACAATAATGAATCAAGAATTAGAACAATTTATTCAACAAGCTATCGAAGAGGATATTGCACAAATTGGCGATATCACCACTTTGGCAACCATACCGAAAGACCAAATTGGGCAGGCGCATTTTTTGGTGAAAGAGGCCTGTGTGATTGCTGGTGTAGAAATGGTTATCTGTATTGCGCAAAAAGTGGATCCTAGTTTACATATAAAATTTACGGTTCAAGACGGAGATACAATTGTACAAAATCAAATCATTGGTCAAGTAGAAGGACGCATTCATAGTATTTTAATGGCAGAGCGACTCATGCTTAATTGCATGCAAAGAATGAGCGGGATTGCAACCAAAGTAAGCCACTTAAAAACGATGATTGCTGCGTATCCAGCTAAAATTTTAGATACCAGAAAAACAACACCCAATTTTAGAATAGCCGAAAAATGGGCAGTGCGTATTGGTGGAGGTGTCAATCACAGATTTGGTTTGTATGATATGATTTTGATTAAAGACAATCACATCAAAGCGGCTGGTGGTGTTGCTTTGGCATTGGAGGCAACTAAGCAATATTGTGCAGCAGAAAAAGTATACCTACCTGTGGTCGTTGAAGTCAAAAATCAATCCGAACTCCAAGAAGCATTAGCATTCGATTTTGTGTCAAGAATTTTATTGGATAATATGACACCTGCTACTGTAGCAGAAATGATCACAATCAATCAGCAAAGGAAACCTTTAGAAGTGTCTGGTGGTATCCATCAGGATAATATTGTAGCGTATGCAGCAACAGGTGTAGATTTTATTTCGATAGGTGATTTAACCCACCACATTGAATCAGTAGACATCTCTTTAAAAATAATTTAATTTCATTGTATATGACCTTAGAAGAAGAAGTTGTTAAAGTTGGATTTATAAATAGGCGATTACCAGAAGGAGTGGACCTAGTTAAAGCGATTCAGCTATTGAAGGCGCAAAAAAATGCGGTAATATTAGCACACTATTATGTGGCAGATGAAATTCAAGCCATTGCTGATTTTGTTGGGGATAGTTATGCATTAGCGCAATATTCACAAAAAGCCAATGCATCTATGATTGTTTTTTGTGGGGTTCACTTTATGGCCGAGACAGCTAAAATATTAAATCCAAATGCCAAAGTGATTTTGCCAGACTTGCACGCTGGTTGTTCTTTAGCAGATGCTGCACCCGAGGCTGAGTTTAGAGCATTCAAGGCTTTGCATCCAAATGCCATCGTGGTAAGTTACATCAATTGTACGGCGGCGGTAAAATCTATGAGTGATTATATTTGTACTTCTTCCAATGCGGTGGATGTGGTAAAAGCAATCCCACTTGATAAAGAAATTATATTTGCGCCTGATGCTAATTTAGGAAGATATGTAGAAAAAGTAACTGGCCGAAAAATGCATATCTGGGAAGGTGCATGTATGGTGCATGTGAATATATCGGATGCAAAACTTTCGCAATTAATGACACTGCGACCAGAAGCCATGTTGATTGCGCATCCAGAATGCCCTAGTTCTATTTTGGATAAAGCAGCATTCATTGGATCTACAAAAGCTTTGATTGACTATGTAAGTAAATCCGATCATCCTTGTTTTATTGTCGCCACAGAAGCGGGCATTTTATTTAAAATGAGAGAAGCTGCACCAGGAAAATTAATTATACCAGCGCCTTCCTTTGAAAACAATACCTGCGCTTGTGCTGAGTGTCCTTATATGAAAATGAATAGTTTGGAGAAATTATACAATGCGTTGCAATACGAATTACCGATAGTGACCATTGACCCTCATGTTCAGGAGGGTGCTTTAAAGGCACTTCAAAATATGTTATCTATTTAATGCAGCAACAGCCTCATTTATTATCCTATCAAGTGGTGATCATCGGCACCGGAGTAGCCGGCTTGGCAACTGCCATTTATTTAGCAGAAGCTGCCGCTAAAGTCAATCAACCAATTTCTATTTTGTTGGTATCCAAAGCAGGATTTTCAGATACCAATACCAGTTGGGCTCAAGGTGGTATAGCTGCTGTTGCATCCAATGAAGATAGTTTTGAAGCGCATATATTGGATACATTAGATGCGGGGGCGGGTAAAAATGACCTTCAAATTGTTCGTAAAGTGATTGAGGCGGCGCCCGAAGCGATGCAAGATTTAATAAGATGGGGCATTGACTTAGATAAAAAAACAGATGGCAGTTATGATTTAGTGAAAGAAGGGGGACATCAATTTTCAAGAATTTGGCATAAAGCAGATATGACGGGTAATGCTTTACAAGCTACTTTAATGCATCGAGCAAGTCAGTTTCCTTCGATTGATTGCATTGAAAATGTAGCCGTTATTCAAATTGAAAAAGACCATCAAGGCGTTTTTTATATTCAAGCAATCCACAAGCATGAAGCAGATAATTCATACAGCAATTTAACAGAGAAAAATTCAATTCAAATTCAATGTAAGCAATTGGTGTTGGCCACAGGAGGATTTGGTATGGCTTATGCTAAAACAACCAATCAATCCATTGCAACAGGAGATGGAATAGTTTTTGCAAGTAAACTTGGGGCCACATTGAAAGACATCTCGTTGATTCAATTTCATCCAACTGGTTTATACGAATCCAATCAAAGCGGAACCTATTTAATTTCAGAAGCGCTTAGGGGTGAGGGCGCTATTTTAAGAAATGAACATGGAATTGATTTCATGCCGCAATATGATCCAAGGGCTTCTTTAGCACCAAGAGATATTGTTTCAAGGGCCATTATGAATGAAATTAAAAAAAGTACCATTCAGCATGTTTTTTTAGATGCAACCATACTTAGTGCTACCACGATACAACAACATTTTCCAAACATTCAATTAGCTTGTTCGCAAAAATTAGGAATAGATATTAGCAAACAGTGGATCCCAGTGATACCGGTTGAGCATTATGCATGCGGAGGCATTCAAGTAGATGCATATGGGGAAGCAGTTGGGATAGATGCGCTCTATGCGATTGGTGAAAGTGCATCTACTGGTTTGCATGGCGCCAACAGATTGGCATCTAATTCATTGATAGAGGGTATTGTGTTTGCTAAATGGGCTTCCGCTAAAATGGTTAAAGCCTTGGAGCAAGAGGATTCATTACAACCTATTCGTTTTGATTTCAAACCAATGTCAATTAAAAAAATAGATCGCTCAATGGTTCAAAATTGCATGTCTAATTATGCAGGAATTGAAAAAACAACTGCTGGATTAATGACGGGCTTAAATGAATTAACACAGGCATACCAAGAGGCGAATACATTGAGTCAATGGACCATCCAAGATTGGGAAAACAATGTGCTATGTCAAGTTGGAATTTTGATTTTCAAAGATGCATTGGCACAAACCGAAAACAAAGGCGTCTTTTTTAATGTAGATTTTGAATAAAAATAATTTAAGTAAATCTCATCTTATTGAGGCTAATCTTATCTTATTAATTCTTGTCTAATTAAGCCTTTTTTAAAATCTCATCTATCCTATTCAAAACGGTAGTGCAATAAAACATCTCCATCAATTACTTTTGTTTCAATTAAAGTCAATTGCACTTTTTTGTCTAATGCAATTTCTGTATCTAATCCAAGCATTGGCAGGGCATTTAAATCATTCAAAACAGCAGGTGCGATGAACCAATACAATTCGTCTGCTATGTTTTGTTGAATCATGCTTGAATTCAATTGGCTTCCGGCTTCTGTTAAAATTTTATAGTAGCCTAGTTCAAGTAATTTAGCTGATATAGATGAAAACAATAGACCTTCTTCATTAAATGTTCCAATGATAAAGTCCATGTTTTCTGGTAACTGAAAGCTTGGAGGATTGGCTGTAATAAAAATAATTTTTGTAGTTGTACGAGGATAAAAAATAGGCAAGCTTTCATGTTGCTTTTGAAGTAAGTCAAGATTTTTATCAATCACTAGCACATTGGTTTCTGTAATGGCTCCACCCTTGTTTCTAATGGTTAAACTCGCTCGATCTTGCAGCACAGTTTTATACGAAGTCAATATCGCATCCACATTGGCCCTTAAATGATCGTGTACAAATTGTCTTGAAGCTGCATTGCTAATCCACTGACTATTTTTTGCATAGTCTGCAATTTTCCCATCAATAGTGGATGCTAATTTTAAAATATAGTGTGGTCGATTTTTCAATTGATTGGTAAAAAATCGAGCGTTTAATAAGCTAGCTGTAGGATCATGCACTACTTCAACCTCAATACCATGTTCCATTAATTTTGCAACACTTGATACTTTGGGATTGGGGTCCAAACTAGCAATAACGACTTTTTTAAATTGATGTTGGATGATTAAGTCTGCGCAAGGGGGCGTTTTTCCATAATGAGAACAAGGTTCTAAGCTTACATATAGAGTGGCTTGACTGAGGTCTGAAGTTTTTTGGAGGGCTTGCTCTATTGCATACACCTCGGCATGTGGTCCCCCCAATTTTTGATGGAATCCTTCACCTATTAGGTTGCCCTCTTGATCCAATACGACTGCACCTACATAAGGATTTGGACGAATTTGGTTTTCATGGGCTTTTTTGGCCAGATTTAATGTATGCTCAATGGCCTCCTTCTGCGTCATAAGGGTTATCTTTGCTCCTCAAAATTACTCAAATCAAGGCATATGTTTACAGGTATTGTTCAAAAAGGAAAGATACATGCTATCAGCCCAGCCGAGTCTGGATGGGAGCTAGCTATCAACATGGCTAATTTTGCGGCAATTGTTCAATTAGGGGATAGTGTAGCGATAGATGGAGCCTGTCTTACGGTGACTAAAGTAGAAGGTGATATCATGTATTTTTTTGTTTCTACAGAATCGATTGCTAAAACAACAATCAACAATTATAAGCTTGGGAACATAGTGAATACAGAATTACCAATGCAACCGAATGGTTATTTAGGAGGACACTATGTGCTAGGTCATGTAGATGCAACTGCTAAAGTCACTGACATTAAGATCACCCCCACAGCGTGGTTTTTGACCATCCAAGTACCTGAACAATTTGTAAAATATGTTGTTTATAAAGGGTCTATTGCAATCAATGGGGTGAGTCTTACAATCAATGAAGTGCATGAGCAGCTGATTGACCTTTGTATTATTCCAACCACTTTAGACAAGACCAATATCAATCAACTTTCAGTTGAAAGTATTGTAAATATTGAATTTGATATTTTAGCAAAATATACAGAACAGTTACTTTTAAAAAGAAATGTGTAATGTTTGATCATGTGCAAGAAGCATTGGATGCTTTTAAATTAGGAGAACCAATTATATTGGTAGATGATGAAGACAGAGAAAATGAAGGTGATATTGTTTTCCCCGCAGCTTTAGCGTCTCAAGAAAAAATAAATTTTTGTGCAAAATATGCAAGAGGTTTAGTTTGTATTGCTATGCATCAAACCATTGCAAAACAAATTGGGATTGCACCAGTCAATACCAATCATGCAGATCCTTTTCACACTGCATTTTATGATTCTATTGATGCGATTCCTGCACTTGGAATTACAACAGGCATCTCTGCAAAAGAAAGGGCCATTACTGCACGTCAAGTGGTCAATCCTTCCGCCAAGCCTGATGATTTTATTAAACCAGGTCACTTATTTCCGGTGGTCGCAAAAGAGGGCGGTTTATTGGTAAGAAAAGGGCATACTGAAGCTGCTGTTGATTTATGCTTATTAACCGATTTGGCGCCTGCTGCAATTATCTGCGAAATCATGGACGAAGACGGGGACATGTTGAGAAGAAATGGCTTAGTTGATTTTGCGAAAACGCATCAATTAAAAATGATTAGTATTGAACAACTGATTGAGTACAGAAAAACTTTTGCGAAAGATTTAATCATAAATGCAGTCGAACAAGATATTGATCAGCATCCATCAACTAAGATTGCTGACGCAAGTATGGAGCTTATTGCAGAAGCTCAACTCCCTACAGCATTCGGTTTATTTAAATCTTTAGTTTTTCAAAATAGTCATACTAAAGAATCTCATGTGGTATTGTTAATGGATGCTGAATTATCCAATAAGCCAATCGTACGTTTTCATAGTGAATGTTTAACTGGCGACGTTTTTGGTAGTGTACGTTGCGATTGTAAAGCCCAATTGATAAATGCTTTAGAGCAGATTGCAAAAAATAAACACGGGTACTTGATTTATTTAAAAGGCCAGGAGGGAAGAGGTATTGGTATTGGTCAAAAAATTGCAGCTTATGCTTTACAGGATCAGGGAGAAGATACCTTCCAAGCAAATTTAAGTCTAGGACTTCCCGAGGATGATAGAAATTATCAAGATGCCATTGCAATATTAAAGAAATTGCATGTCAATGATTTTTCATTCATCACCAACAATCCAGACAAAATAACAGCCATTCAAGAGGCTGGATTTCAATTTGAACAAATTGTGGTGCCTCCATTTGTAACGGAGCAAAATAGAAAATATTTACAAGACAAGGCCAATATCGCTAATCATAAAATTACCTTTTAGTATGATCGCCATTATCAAAGCAAATTTTAATGCACATATCACAGACTTACTTTTAGCAGGGTGTACAGACGAATTAGATGCTAAAAAGCAAGCGTATAAAGTCTTTGAGTGCGCCGGTGCAGTAGAAACAGTCGTATTTGCAAATCGCATCATCGAGACCAACCAATATGATTGTGTAATTGTGATAGGCGCAATCATTAAAGGGGATACAGACCATTACGAATATGTTTGTCAATATGTGACCCAAGGTTTTGCAACCATTGCAGCAACTAAAACGACTCCTGTAATTTTTGGTATTTTAACCACTCAGAATGAGGCCTTGGCTTATGAACGTGCGGCAATTGATAAGATGAATAAAGGCCAGGAGTTTGCAGTCACAGCCTTGGAGATGATCCAATCTTTTAAATCATTGTAGTTACAACTTCATTCATCTTGTTACTGTAAATTTTTCCGGATCAAACTTACTTCACTTGTTCGTACAAATGATTGATTAAGCCGTCGGCTAGTCCAATTTTAGGAACATGAATTTCCTCAATATTAGCCCACTTCATAGCGTTTGCATAAATACGCAAAGCAGGAACAATTACATCTGCTCTATCTCTTTTTAAATTATAGGTTTGCATCCTTTCGTCCACTGTCATTGGATCTAAAACTCTATGGAATTCTCTGATGACTTCAATTGGTATACTCTTTAAATTTTTTGAATTAATCATGGAGAATATTTTATTAATATTTCCTCCAGAACCAATGGCAATCATTTTAGGATAATTTTTCCCAATCTCTTTTAATGCTTGTTTTAAATCTTCCCAAACAGCATCGTCCACCTTACCTGTTAAAATACGAACTGTGCCAACATTGAAAGACTTTTGAAAAGCAACAGCAGCCTTGTGAAAAAGGGTCACTTCTGTACTTCCGCCGCCTACGTCTATGTATAAATAACTTTTGTTAGGATCTAATAATTCTGCAATATGATTTTCATAGATGATTTCTGCCTCTAAATCTCCTGAAATCACTTCGATAGCTATCCCTGTATCCGCCTTAATTTCTTTAATAATTTCCTTTGAATTGCTAGCGTCTCTCATTGCACTCGTTGCACAAGCAATATAATGTTCTACTTCATATACTTTCATTAAAGCATTAAATGCATCAATCGTATTTAAGAGCATTTTCTTTTTTCTGAACCCAATGTATCCTTTTTCAAATACATCAAATCCAAGTCTAAGAGGAATACGTATTAGATTTAACTTATTAAATTCTATTTCTGTTCCATGCTTAACGACTTCGCAAATAAGTAACCTTGCAGCATTGCTGCCAATATCAATTGCTCCTAAAATCAAAGTATTTTATCTTTTACCTTTTAAAAAATTGTAGGTTTCTTCTTGAGATTTAAAAGAAACTGCCTTTTCCGAAGGTACATATTTATTGTTTAAATCAGTGTCTAAAATTCTTGCTTTCTGATTATCTTTTAATTGAATTTGAATAATTTCAATTAATTCTTTTTTGATGACTGGATCTACAATTGGCACAGCAACTTCGATTCTGTGGTCTAAATTACGTATCATCCAATCCGCACTTGAAATAAATACTTTTTGATTGCCTTTGTTATTAAATATTAACACCCTAGCATGTTCCAAATACTGATCCACAATACTAATTGCATTTAATCTTCCAGCTCCTTTTTCGGTCGTCTTCTTTAACGTTAAGATGCCTCTTATAATTAAGTTCACTTTCACACCAGATTTCGCAGCTTTGTATAGCGCCTCTAGTAAAATGGTGTCTGTTAACGCGTTTAATTTTACTGTAATAGATGCAACATAACCTCTTTTTGCATGAGCAATTTCATTCTCGATAAGTTGCATGAATCCAGAGCGCATGTTGATAGGGGATATTAACAAATTGCGCATTTTTGCAATAGGCTTATCTCCAAGTTTCCAGTTGGCTAAATAATTAAATATTCTGCCAGCCTCGTTCATTAAAGTTCTATTACTTGTTAACAAGCAATGATCGGCATAAATTTTTGCTGTTTTCTCATTTAGGTTTCCTGTACTGATGAAACCATATTGCATTAATTTATTTTTAGCCCTTTTTTGAATGATGCACAATTTTGCATGCACCTTCATATTTGGAATACCCACTAGCACGGTAATGCCTTCCTCCTCCATTACAGTTTTCCATTCTAAGTTGGCTTCTTCATCAAATCTTGCTTTCAATTCTAAAAACACAATTACTTTCTTTCCATTTCTGGCTGCATTTACAAGGGCGTTGATCACTTTAGAATTTGATGCCAAACGGTAAGCAGTTATTTTAATGGACACAACAGTATCATCCATAGCAGCTTCTCTAAGCATGTCAATCACTGGGTCATAGCTATGGTAGGGGAAATGCAGCATGATATCTTTCTCCATCAACATATCACAAACCATTGCTTTTTTCTTGAATGCAGGATGATTGAATGGTTTTGGTCTAACGTAGGTACTATCTTTTATCACATTTGGGAAATCCATAAAATGTCTAAAGTTATGGATATGGCCTCCAGGTATAATGCTACTTTTTCTGGTTAAGCCTAATTTTAGAATTAAGAATTCAAGTATTTCTGGATTCATATCTTTTTCATATACAAATCTTACAGGCTTTCCTTTTCTTCTGTTTTTAATTCCTTTAGAAATATTATCAATAAAATTGAGCCCTACTTCCTGATCTAAATCAATCTCGGCATCCTTAGTAATTTTAAATACATGCGCATCAAATTGATTGAACTTAAAATGAGAGAATATGATTGGTAAATTAAATTCAATTAGATCTTCCAACAACATAATGGTTGTAAATCCATTTTTGGACGGCAAAATAACGAATCGACCAACTGATCTTGATGGGATTTCAATTAGTGCAAATTTTTGTTGATAAGCATCGTTTTTATTGCCCATGACAATCGCCAAATACAAACTTTTATCTCTTAAATAAGGTAATTGAGGTAAGTTTTCAATCATTAATGGAATAATGTCATGACGTACTTCATTGTCAAAATAGGTTTTAACAAATTCCTTTTGTGTGGCGTCTAGTTGCTTATCGTCAACAAATAAAATCTTTTTGGCCTTCAATTCCTTTAATATATTCTGCCAAATCCTGTTAAATTCATTTTGTTGCCTTAAAACCACTCTTTGGATCTCATCTAATACAACCTGAGGGTTTTCTATTAAATCAATCCTTGCGTTCTTCTTCTTTTCTATAAATTCTACCATTCTTTTAAGTGTGGCTACACGAACTCTAAAAAATTCATCTAGGTTATTAGAGAAAATGCCCAAAAATCGAATACGCTCCTGTAAAGGAACAGAGGTATCGTTTGCTTCTTGTAATACTCTAGCATTAAAACTGAGCCAACTAATATCTCTAGGAATATGCTTTTGTTTCATAACGACTTGATTAATAAAGGTAAATCTACAATATATGTATTTTTCATGTACTTGCTTAACAAAAAGTTAATATACAGATAATAGTACCCACACAATTTACATAGAGAGATCAACGTATTTTGCATAAACAAGCTCACATGAACAAACGCCCATTGGATGTATGTGTAATTAGTGATATTCATTTAGGTACATTTGGTTGCCAGGCACATGAATTACTTAATTATCTAAAAAGCATCGAACCAAGAACCCTTATTTTAAACGGCGATATCATTGATATCTGGCAGTTTAACAAGCGCTACTTTCCAGCAAGTCATATGGCGGTGATTAAACGTATTTTTAGCATGGCTAGTAAAGGTACTAGAGTGGTCTATATTACTGGTAATCACGACGAAGCATTAAGAAAGTATGGTCATTTTGAGATGGGCAATATTCAATTGACTGATAAAATTGTATTTGAGATTAACGGCGAAAAAAATTGGGTATTTCACGGGGATGTGTTTGATAGAACAACTAAGGGAAGTGCTAAATTATTAGCAAAATTGGGTGGATATGGCTATGATTTATTGATTCTAATTAATAGTGCAGTCAATTATGTTTGTACCCTTCTTGGACGTGAAAAAATGAGTATCAGCAAGCAGGTTAAAAACGGGGTAAAAAAAGCAGTTTCTTGGATCAATAATTTTGAACAAACTGCGGCAGAATTGGCCATCGAAAATGGGTATAAATATGTGATTTGTGGACATATTCATCAACCTCAACATCGCGTTGTAACGACCGATAAAGGCAGTGTCACTTATTTAAATAGTGGGGATTGGATCGAAAATCTAACGGCTTTAGAGTATGCAGATAAAAAATGGACATTATACCAATATGATCCTAATCAATTTGAAAAAGCAGATAAAAAGAAGTTAACTAAAATCGTTAATTTACAAGAAGAACTTACTGTATTAACCAACGAAGTTGCATTTCAAGTTTCTATTTAATGAATATACTTTACGCAGTTCAAGGTACTGGTAATGGTCATATTAGTAGGGCCATACAATTATATCCATTTTTAAAAAACTATGGGAACGTGGACTTTTTTATTAGCGGTTCCAATACTGACCTTAAAACCGATTTGCCCGTTATTGGAAGAAGTAAAGGGATTAGCCTTTTTTATAAAGCAACTGGGGGTCTGGATTATCTAAAAATAGTCAAATCATTTTCTTTCAGCATTTTTAAAGATGCTTATAAATTGCCCGTCAATAATTATGATTTAGTCATCAATGATTTTGACTTTGTGACTTCATTGGCTTGTTTATTTAGGAAAAAACAGAGTGTACAGTTTGGGCATCAAGCAAGTTTTCAAAGCAATAAAACACCAAGGTCAAAAACGCACAACCTTATTGGGGAGTTCATTTTAAAAAATTTTGTGAAGAGTACACATTATCTTGGATTGCATTTTAAACCCTATGACCATCATGTATACAATCCAATCATCAAACAAGAAATCATTGATGCTGTAGCAACAGATGAAGGGCATATATCAGTTTATTTACCTCATTATTCTATTGCCTATTTAGAGCCTTACTTTTTAGCCCAATCAAAGTATCAATTCGAAGTTTTTAGTGCCGAAGTCACTTCCATAAGAAATTATAAAAATATTACATACTTTCCCATTAGTAATAGCGGGTTTACAAAAAGTATGATTAGGTCGCATGCAGTCATCACAGGGGGAGGTTTTGAAACACCTGCGGAAGCGATGTACATGAATAAAAAGGTATTAAGCATCCCTATTGCAAAGCACTATGAGCAACTATCAAATGCTGCTGCGTTAGCCGACTTGGGGGTTAAAGTTTTAATACAAATAGACCAAAATTTTCACACTATCTTTACCGAGTGGATCAATCATACAGCTCCTGTAAAACTAGAATTAACCCATTCCACTAAAGAAATTGTGGCTCAATTAATTAAACAAACTCAAAATAGTTAACAATGTACAAAGTATTGAATCAAGACAATGAAACAGTCGCATATATCCAAAATATGATGATCTTGAACAAAAAAAGAGAAAAGGTCATTGGTTTAGTCATTGGGGATTGTTTCTTTGGAAATGACGATAAAGTGATTGGGAAAATCATCGATCACAAAGTTTATTTAGTGAATGGAGACATTATAGGTACGATAGAAACCAATAAGGACAAAAAAGAACCAGAACCTAAAAAAGGATTGATTTTAGAAGCCTGGGAGATTTTGAGCAATATTAAAAGTCATACTTCTGATTGGATCACTATTTCAAAAAAATGGTCCAAAAAATCTTTTATCGAGGTGTTGCTTTAATTTAGCTAACCATCCTAATATACAACTCCTCTACTTTTTTTCTGGCCCAAGGAGTTTTGCGTAAAAATTTTAGGCTAGATTGAATACTTGGATCAATATTGAAACAATTAATTGGGATATGTTGTCCCAAATCCTCCCATCCAAAATGACGCACTAATTCCTCAATGATAAAGGCAAGTGTTTTTCCGTGCAATGGGTCTTTATGCGTTTGTTCCATAAGCAATATTAAGTAATTTGCTGCTATGAAAGCAGAGCGGTATTTTTTATTGAACAAACCAATGAATATGGTGTCTCAGTTTGTGAGCACCCACAAAGTTCAGTTACTTTCAAATATTGATTTTAATTTTCCGGAGGGTACACATGCCATTGGAAGGCTTGACCAAATGTCGGAAGGTTTATTGTTATTAACGACCAATAAAAAAGTAACTAAATTATTATTTCAAGGCGTACGTGCACATACAAGAACTTATTTGGTACAAGTTAAAAATAAAGTAAGCCAAGCAACCATCGAAGCCTTACAAAATGGTGTAGACATTTCAGCGCCCAACAGCAGCATTTATACTACCACGCCATGTAAAGTAGATTTAATAGATCCCCCAAAAGCCTTATGGGATAATGGTATTGTGTTGCATCAAAATCAACAATCGGATTGGTTGAGTATTGAACTGACAGAGGGTAAGTATCACCAAGTGCGTAAGATGGTAGCAACCATGCACCATCGATGTATCCGTTTAGTTAGATGGTCTATAGAAGATTTAACGGTTGAATTCATAAAACCTGGCCAAGTGCAAGAAGTGTCTGAGGACTATTTTTTTAAAGCGTTGAATTTATAAAAAGTCAATTAGTATTGTATAAAAATTGTTCAATTAAATGGCCTAACCAATTAAAACCATTCTTTAAATTTACTTAAGTCTACATTGCCACCTGTTAAAATAATACCTACTTTTTTATCTTTAAATAAGTGTGCATTTTTTAATACAGCTGCTAAAGGCACAGCACAACTTGGTTCAATAATAATTTTCATTCTTTCGTACACCAACCTTAGCGCTGCTTTAATTTCATCTTCGGACACTAACAAAATATCAGCAACATGCGCTTGAATGATTTCAAGTGTGCGTTCACTTAAGGTTGTTAATAAGCCATCTGCAATGGTATTGACAAATGGGGCTTTTTCTACTTTTCCTGATTGAATACTCAACACCGCATCTGCAGCACCTTCGGGCTCTCCAGCAAAAACTTTTAATCCTGGTTTAAAATAGTGCGCGCCTAAACAAGTGCCTGATAATAATCCACCACCACCCACCGGTGTCACAACGATATCTATATCTGGCATGGCCTCAATGATTTCTTTTACACAGGTAGCTTGTCCTGTAATCACTTCGTCATTATCGTAAGGATGAATAAATTTAGCGCCTGTTTGGTCCACAATAGATTGTAAAGTAGATTCTCTTGCAGCTTGATTCGAGGCACAAATTGTCACCTCGGCACCATAGCCTTTCACAGCGTTCACTTTTACTTGTGGGGAGGATTCTGGCATCACGATATAGGCTTTAATACCTAACATTTTTGCTGCAAAAGCCAATGCCTGAGCGTGGTTCCCAGAAGAATGTGTGGCAACACCTTTTTCCAGTTGCTCTTTGGTTAATTGCAAACTCGCATTCATGCCGCCTCTAATTTTGAATGCGCCAATTTTTTGAAAATTCTCACACTTGAAATAGAGGTCTAATCCAGATAGCGCATTGATACTTTTGGATGTCATAATGGGCGTATTATGGATATAGGGCGCGATACGAATCGCTGCTGCTTCGATGGATGCTTTTGTGATTTTCATGAAATGAATTTAAACAATAATTTTTTATTATGAATCATACAAATTGAACTTAACAATTCATATCAAATTTTTGTAAATTCATCAACAGTATGCTTTTTATAACTGTTTAGCTTTTATATTCGCAGTGTATGAAAAAAAGGCTTATTGGTATTTTATTGACTTTAGTGGTTGCAACCCAGGTTTTTCCTGTGGAAGGTCTCCGCTTTTGGTCTAATTTAATGCAATCCAATAGCCATGCTGTAACAGCTACTTTACTGACTTTGGAGGAAGAGGAAGTCGAAGAAATCCAGTTCAAGGTCAAGAACATGGAATCCAACCATTCAATGTATTTTGAAAGTCTAACAACATCAATGCTTGTTACTTCCAATTATCCTATCATAACACATTTAGGCTCGGTGATTGATCGAAACAATCCCATTCTCATTCCTCCTCCCAATTCTGTCGCTTAATATTGTAATTTTACATTGATTTCTTGATTGTATTTCAAGATGAGGGGTCAATTAAGAAAATGTCTCAACATGCTTATGATTAGCTGCACTGAACATTTTATATAGCGTCAAAATTGTTTCATATCACTTTAGAAAGAAAAAATGAATTTAAATAAACCAACACAAGGATTAAGTTTTAAATATTTAAAAGAGGATCTTCCAGCTGGATTGGTTGTGTTTTTAGTAGCCCTACCATTATGTTTAGGCATTGCATTGGCTTCTGGAGCCCCACTCTTTTCTGGCATCATTGCAGGTATTGTAGGTGGTATTATTGTAGCATTTGCAAGTGGATCGGCATTAAGTGTTTCCGGTCCAGCTGCAGGCCTTACTGTGATTGTATTAAACGGTATCACTACATTAGGCGCATATGATCATTTTTTAGTAGCTGTGGTGATTGCTGGAATTTTACAAATTGTTTTAGGCTACCTCAAAGCGGGCGTGATTGGATATTATTTTCCATCTAGCGTGATAAAAGGAATGCTTGCAGCAATTGGTATCATCCTAATTTTAAAACAAGCACCCATTGCAATTGGATATAGTAAAGCAAATTCAATTTCGTATCATTTTGGTTCAATCATCATTGCTAGTATTTCTATCGCAATCATTTTATTCTGGGAATTACCTATTTTAAAAAAATACAGCTTCTTTAAATATGTTCCAGGTGCTTTGATTGCAGTGCTAGCTGGTGTTGCATTGAATATATTTTTTAATGCGAATATGCCAGCATGGGCTTTGTCTGCAGATGCATTGGTGAAATTGCCAGTAGCAAAAACAAGTACTGAATTCATTGGACAATTTACCTTACCAAATTTTGCAGCCTTAAGTAATTACCATGTGTATGTGATTGCTGTGACCATTGCAATTATTGCGAGTTTAGAAACACTTTTAAGTGTCGAAGCGGGTGATAAATTAGATCCACATAAAAGAGTTACACCTACCAATAGAGAATTAAAAGCACAAGGATTAGGAAATTTAATTTCTGGTATGATTGGAGGTTTGCCCATGACAGCCGTGATTGTTCGGACATCTGCCAATGTAAATTCAGGTGCTAAGACAAAACTATCTGCCATTTTTCACGGATTGTTATTGCTCATTAGCGTGGTGGCATTTGCATCCGTCCTAAACCAAATCCCTTTGGCTTGTTTAGCTGCAGTTTTATTAGTAGTAGGCTATAAATTGGCTAAAGTGTCCTTGTTCAAACAGATGTACCAACTTGGTTGGGTACAGTTTGTTCCTTTTATTGTGACTGTAATTGCGATACAATTCAGTGATTTGTTAAAAGGCATTGCACTAGGTATGCTAGTGGCAATATTTTATATTTTAAGAACCAATTATCGCCGTGACTACCAATTTCATCATGAAAAAAAATCCGAAGGTGGTGAAATCACTATTGTTCTTTCAGAACATGTGACGTTTATCAATAAAGGAAGCATAGCTAAAAAATTATCAGATATTCAAAACGATACAAAAGTAACCATTGATGCTAGTCAGTCACATTATCTAGATTTAGATGTGATAGAGATTATTTATGACTTTGAAATTGCAGCTAAATTAAAAAATATAGAAGTCACATTAGTGAATATGCCTGCAAGGGTAGCTGTTTCGGGTCATTAGTCGTAAATTGTTATAGCTATTTATTTTGATTCAAAGAATTTTTAAAAAGGGATTATTTAATTAAAAAAAATTAAACAAAATGGAAAAATCATACCAAAGATTAATTGAAAATAACAAAACATGGGTTGCAGAACAATTACAACTAGACCCAACATTCTTTGAAAACTTATCAAAAGGCCAAGCACCTGAGTATTTATGGATAGGTTGTTCGGACAGCAGGGTGCCTGCAGAATCCATAACGGGAACTGAACCAGGTGAAATGTTTGTACATCGTAATATTGCCAATATGGTAGTACACAGCGATATGAACATGCTCAGTGTATTGTCCTATGCAGTAGAAGTGCTCAAAGTAAAACACATTATTGTTTGTGGTCATTACGGCTGTGGAGGTGTCATGGCTGCGATGAAAAATCAGCAATTTGGCTTAATTGACAATTGGTTAAGACATATAAAAGATGTCTATCGTTATCACCATAAAGAATTAGACGCCATTGAGGATGAAACTTTAAGGGCTAGAAGATTTGTTGAAGTGAATGTACAAGAACAAGTACATGATTTAGGCAAAACTTCAATTGTACAAAATGCATGGAAAAGAAATCAGCCATTGCACTTGCATGGATGGGTCTATGATATACATGATGGATTGATCAATGATTTAGGCGTGAACTTCACCTGTCCAAAAGACTTACATAATGTGTATCATCTTGATTAGTAATATTTTATGAATATTTAAGGGTACTCGAAAGAGTGCCCTTTTTTATGCCCCATAATGATTAGTTAATATTAAGTTCATATTCAGTTAACAATTTGGTAACATAGGTATTTGATATTTGCCATACAAATAAAATCATATCGTGAAAAGGATACTACTATTTATAATTTGTTTTGTTGCAGCTATTTCGGTTCAAGCACAAAAAGCAAAATTGACAGGTAAGGTTACAAACGTAAAAAATGATGTTTTAGTTGGGGTTACACTAACTCTAAAATCCGATAAGAACCAAGTTTCAAAAACAGATATCGAAGGTAGATTCAGTTTCAATATCGATATCAATAAATCCTACACGTTGGACTTCTCTTATGTAGGGTACAAGGCAAAATCAATTGATGTTTCAGCGGCAACTGCTGAAAATGAAGAAATCGTTTTAGAGGTGTTATTAGAAGAGTCTGGCAAGAAATTGACAGATGTGGTGGTTTCTGCTACAAGAGCTACAAATAAAGGTGCTACTGATAATGCGTTAATTTCTTATCAAAAGAATACCAACACGGTGGCTTCAGTTATTTCTGCTGAGTCTATCAAGCGTAGTCCAGATAGAAACACTGCGGAAATCTTAAAAAGAACTCCAGGCGCATCTATTCAAGAAGGTAAATATATTATTGTAAGAGGTTTAGCGGATCGTTATAACCAAGCCATGTTGAATGGTATTTTATTAACAAGCACTGAGCCTGATAGAAAAACATTCTCTTTCGATTTATTCCCTTCTCAAATCATTGATAATATTATCATCAATAAAGCATTCGTTCCAGAATTACCTGGTGAGTGGGCAGGAGGTTTGATTCAAGTGAATACAAAAGATGTTCCAACAAAAAATTTCTTTAATATTCAAATTGGAACTAGCGCCAATACATTAGTAACAGGTAAAGATTTCTTTAAAGATCAAGGTGGTAAAACGGATTGGTATGGAATAGATGATGGTACAAGATCTTTGCCTGCAGGTTATACTACTAAATCAAGTTTTGATACATCTAGTAACGCTTCAAAAATTGAGTTAGCTAAAAGAATGTCTAATAACTGGGCGCCTGTGATGACCACTGCTAAACCAAACGTGAGTTTACAAATGAACGGTGGTTTTGCCGGTACTTTATTTGGTAAAAAGGTGGGTGGTATTTTAGGTATCAATTATGCTAACGCATACCGTTTCCAAGACAATGTGAACAATCAAAACGGTTTTATTGATCAAAAATTCAATCCTATTACTGCTTTAAAAGATAGTAAGTATTTTCAGGATATTAATATGGGTGCGATTGCTGGATTTTCTATGTTCTTTAACCCATTGAATAAAATTAGTTATAAAGCTATTGTAAACGTTAAGACAGCAAACACTTATAATTCAAGATTGGGTGTTGACTATTCAAGACAAGATTCGTTGAGAGGTAATGAATTTGTGTTTGGTCAAAATGTTTTCTTTACCAATCAATTAAATGGTGAACATAGTTTATCTCAAAAATTAAAATTCAATTGGTACGGTGCATTTAATATTTTAGATGCTTACACACCTGACCAAAGAAGAATCGTTTATACAAAAGGCGTTAACAGTTCAGATCCATACGTGTTGAATATTTCTAATACTTTATCTCAACAATCTGGAAGCCGTATTTTTCAATCTTTATCTGATTATATCTACACTGGTGGAGGTGATTTGACTTTAAAATTGAAACAACAAACCATCAAAGCTGGTTATATGTTACAAGTTAAAGATCGTTTGTATGATGCACAATTATTCGCTATTTACTTACCAAGAGACAATGCTGCTTTAAGACAATTGGATGCTGCTTCGGCTTTTGTACCTCAAAATTTTGGTAATGGTTCAGACGATAAATTTGCTTTCAACTCAATTCAAAATAGAAACTTCAGATATATGGCGAATACCATATTGAATGCTGGTTTCTTACAATTCGATAATAAATTATCTGATGGCTTAAGAGTAGTTTGGGGATTGAGAGTTGAGAATTTTGATCAATTAGTTGGGTCAGTTAAACAATGGGATCCAAGGCACACTTATTCAAAAGTGACTGACTATTTACCAGGCGTAAATGCTACTATTAAATTAAATCAAAAATCAAATTTAAGAGCAACAGTTTCTCAGACGGTGATTCGTCCAGAATTAAGAGAGTTAGCAGCCTTAAGTATTTATGATTTTGAATTAAATGCATCTGTATCTGGTAACCCATCTTTAAAGCGTACTAAAATTACCAATTTAGACTTTAGATATGAGTCGTATCCAGCTCCAGGTGAATTATTTACTTTCGGTGTATTCTATAAGAACTTTGAAAATCCTATAGAGAGTATCTTTAATGAAGGCTCGGGCGGAGCTAGCTTATTCTCTTTCCAAAACGTTTCTAAAGCAACTGCATTTGGTTTTGAAGCGGAAGGTCGTAAAAAATTATCTTCAAGATTCACTTTACAAGCAAACGGTTCTTATATCAATTCAAATACCAAAGATGCTGCTTTAAATGTAAACAGACCTCTACAGGGACAATCCCCTTATTTGATCAATACCGGTTTATTATATGATGTAGTTGATAAAGGATTGAATATGACATTATTGTTTAACCAAGTTGGTAAAAGAATTTATTTAGTGGGTGATCTTCAAGCTGGTTCTAATACACCAGATGTGTTTGAAAATCCAAGAGCATTGATAGATTTCCAAATCAGCAAAAAGTTTGCTGAAAATAAGGCCGAATTTAAATTCACTATTTCTGATATCTTAAATCAAAGACAAATTTTCTACCAAAACAATAATAGCAATACGGGATATGATAAAAGTTCAGATGCAACTAGATTTTCAAGAAAATTTGGTACCACTTTTGGCGTAACACTTAACTACTCATTATAATAAACAATTAAACACTTTTTTTAAATACAACAACAATGAAACAATTATTTATTTTATCTCTCGCTTTTTTAGCCATCACTGGTTGTAGAAAGATCGAAACAGACGGCGAAAAGGAAATCTTCGTAGTAACGAAGGAAGTAGCTCCAGTAGGTATAGTATCCAATACTGTTACTTTATCTGGAAGAATTACAAAAGACACAACTTTATTTGCAAAAGATGTAAACTACCTTTCTGGTATCGTTTATGTTATGAAGGGCGTTACTTTGACAATTCAAGAAGGTGCAAAAGTAATGGGTAAATCATCTGGTGCTGATGTAGCTGCATTAGTAATCACTCGTGGTGCTAAAATTATCGCAAGAGGTACTGCTGATAAACCTATCGTATTTACTTCAGCTGCACAAAATCCTGCATCAGGTGACTGGGGTGGTATAGTTTTGTTAGGTACAGCTAGAGTGAACACAACACTTACTTGGAAAGGAACTGCTGTAAGTGGATTAACTTCAGTAGAAGGTGGTGTGAATGATACAGATTTAGGCTTAGGTTTAGCTGGTTCTGGTGACGTAGCTTTCCCTACAGGAAATGATGCAGATAATTCTGGTGTAATGCAATATGTAAGAATTGAGTATGCTGGATATGCCTACCAACCAGATAATGAATTGAATAGTTTAACAATGGCTGGTGTTGGTAATGGTACAACCATTAGCCATATCCAAGTAACTTATGCAAAGGATGATGCATTTGAGTGGTTTGGTGGTACAGTAAACTGTAAGTATTTGATTGCATACAAGACACAAGATGATGATTTTGATACTGACAACGGTTACAATGGTAACGTTCAATTTGGTATCATTTTAAGAGATTCAGTAATTGCCGATATCTCTACTTCTGAAGCATTTGAATCAGACAATAATAGTGGTGGTACTGCTACAACTTTCCAAACATCTGCAGTATTTTCTAACATTACTGCAATCGGACCAAGAATTGATCCAACATTTGGTAAGGGTAATAGCTTGTACAGAGCTGGTGCGCATATCAGAAGAAACACTGGTATCTCTATCATGAATTCAATCTTTGCAGGATGGAACAGAGGATTTCAATTTGACGCTTCTTCAGGTGTTCCAGTTGACAAGAATGTTACAGACAGTGTAATTAGAATCAAGAATACGACTTTAGCAGGTAACACAGTAAACATTGATTATGTTCGTTCTACAGGAACATCTGCAACATATGCTTCTAATAATGATGGTATTGCAGGCTTAACTACTTGGTTCTCAACTCCAGCATTTGGTAATACAATTTTAACTCTTGCTACTGGAGATAGATTGAAATTAATTCAGCCATTCAATTATTTAAATCCAGATTTTACACCATTTGCAAATAACTCAACTCCTTCTACAACTCCTTCAACTCCATCTACAGATCCTTTGACATCTGCTTGGGGAACATTAGGAATTTGGGATCATGTGAACTTCACTAAGAATGGTGCATTCACAGATTCAAAATTACAAAATGCATTCTTTGAGAAAGTAGCATTTAGAGGTGCAGTTGCTACATCTGGAACAAACCAAACTTGGTGGAAAGGTTGGACAGTTTGGAAATAGTACTTGTATTTAAAAAATAGATTGATATAAAAATACCCTCGCAATTGCGAGGGTATTTTTTTTTGAAAGTGCTTGAAAAATCTTGAAACCCGTATGGTAAAAATTAAATTAAGGGATTCAATTTCAATATTTCTTATCCATTATATGCTTCAGACACACCCTTGTGTAAAATCTTTCCAGCTCTAATATTTAAGCCTTTTGCCAATGCTTGATTCTCGGCACATGCAATTTCCCATCCTTTGTTTGCGATTGCAAGTGCGTATGGTAAAGTTGCTTGTGTTAAAGCTCTTGTACTCGTTTGAGGCACAGCACCTGGCATATTCGCAACGCAATAGTGTGTGATATTATCAATCGTGAACACTGGATTTTCGTGTGTGGTTGGCTTACAAGTTTCAATACATCCACCTTGGTCCACAGCTACATCTACAATCACAGATCCTGCTTCCATTAATTTTAAATCAGCTTGCTTTACTAAGTGTGGCGCTTTGGCACCATGTAATAAAACAGCACCTATTAATAAGTCTACTGTAGGTAATTTTTCTTTGATTGCTAATAAAGTAGAATATTGTGTTATTACGTTTGCTGGCATCACATCCGATAGATACCTTAGTCTAGCTAAGTTGGTATCCATAATCGTTACATGCGCACCTAATCCTGCAGCCATCCTAGCAGCTTGTGTTCCCACAATACCACCACCAATTACTAATACTTCAGCTGGCTTCACACCTGGAACACCACCTAATAATTTTCCTTTGCCACCAAATGGTTTGCCTAAGTAGTAAGCACCAACATTGATTGCCATTCTTCCTGCCACTTCTGACATTGGAACCAACAATGGTAATGAGCCATCCGGTAATTCAACAGTTTCGTATGCAATACATACTGCATGCGTTTTCATCATCGCTTCAGTTAATTCTTTTGAAGCAGCAAAGTGGAAATAAGTGAATAGAATTTGACCAGACTTGATCAAACCATATTCAGCAGCCAAAGGCTCTTTTACTTTTACAATCATTTCTGCAATGGCATACACTTCGGCCGCAGTTGGTAAAATTTGAGCACCCACCGCTAGATAAGCCTCGTCAGAAAATCCTGATCCAGCACCTGCATTGGTTTCAACATAAACAGTATGGCCTTGTCTTGACAACGCATCCACACCTTCAGGAGTCAAACCTACACGGTACTCCTGGATCTTAATTTCTTTAGGAACGCCAATAATCATAGTATTAGTTTTATTTCTGTATAAAGTTCTGCAAAAAGGAAATATTATTAATTAAATGTGTAAATACAGTAAAAAATGCTTTAAAAATAAAAATTAATAGAAATTAGCAGTAAATTTAAGTTATAATTAGCCTTTTCACCGAAATTCTTACGCTTTACAAATTCTAGCTTATGAACTTAGACCCAACCGATCTTGCCATTTTAGGAATTTTGCAAAAAAACGCGTTGGCTACTTTGAAAGATATCAGCGCCGAAATCAATCTGTCAGTAAGTCCAACCCATGACCGTATCAAAAGATTAGAGGCAGATGGTGTGATTGCTAACTATGTGGCTTTAATCAATCGAAAAAAAATTGATTTAGGCATGGTCGTATTTTGTCATGTCACATTAGACAAGCAAACAAAAAATAATTTCGCTGAGTTTGAACAAATCATTTTACAATTTGACGAAATCATTTCCTGCAGTTTAGTTTCTGGTAGTTTTGATTACTATTTAAAAGTGGTTAGCAAAGATGTAGAAACCTATAACCAATTTTATCAAGAAAAACTAGCGGTGCTTCCAATGGTGGCGCACATTAATAGTTTGTTTGTGATGGATGAGATTAAAACCACCACTGCATTGCCACTTTAATTAAGTTAGCACTAATTGCAATACAAAACATCCCATTCAATTTAGTATATATTAGAAATTCAATTATAAATTTTTTCCATTTAATTTTTACAACTCAATGTTTTAATTATGTACGATATACCTCATTTTAAAGCAAGCAATCACCAACAAGTCATTGACTTTATGCAAGCAAATCCCTTCGTTACTATTTGTGGCGTAGATGCCAATGGCTTACCAGTTGCCACGCATATCCCTGTGTTAGTGAAAGTAGAAAATGATATCGTTACAATCAGTGGACATATTATGCGCAAGCAAGACCACAGTAATGCTTTTGAAGTTAATAAAAATGTATTGGTTATTTTTTCTGCACCTTCTGCATTTGTGAGTGCTAGTTGGTATGCGAATCAAGGACAAGCGAGTACTTGGAATTACCAAACTGTGCATACGATTGGCAAATTAGAAATGCAGGACGAGCAACACCTGTATGACTTGTTGGTTGCCTTGACACAAAAATTTGAAACAGATGCAGAAGCGCCTTCTCAAGTAAAAAATTTAGATCCAATGTACATACATCAAAACATGAAAGCCATTGTTTCTTTTGAAATAGTGGTAGATCAATTAAAGCATGTCTTTAAGCTAAGTCAAAACAGGGACGAAGCATCACATGCAAATATTCAAAATGAACTAAATAAAGGAGACGCTGCTTGTAAGTACATGGCTGCGGCTATGAAGGCTGAATCAAGTCCCAAAGATTCCCATAAAAATCTTTAAAGACCGCAACGGTTCCATAAGCTTCTATATGTGGGGAGATTGTGAATTCAACACCTTTAGAAGTATAGTTTTCGTAATCACGATAAAAATCATCGGTGTATAAAAATAAAAAAACACGACCTCCAGTTTGGTAACCAATGGCTTTTTCTTGCTCGGGTGTAGCTGCTTTTGCAAGCAATAACATGCATCCATTGTTTGCTCCAGTTGGTTGCACCATTACCCATCTTTTGGTTTCAGATAATACCGTGTCTTCGATTAATTTAAATCCAAGTACGGTTGTGTAATAGTGAATGGCTTCATCATAATCACGAACCACCACAGCAATATGAGCAAGATGTTGTTGCATGTATCAAATATACAATTTGTAAATAGATCTTCCATCCAAGTATTTGTATATTTGTAAGCAAATAAACGCCTCATCTTACTTTTAATTTTGTTCACTCAATTATGACTCCTGTAAAAAATATCATCTTTGACCTTGGCAACGTTTTGTATGACATTGACTTCACAAAAATGTACAATGAATTTGACCAATTAGGTATTCCTAATTTTCAAAATTATTTTACACTCAATCAATGTGATCAATTATTTTACGATATCGAAAAAGGCTTGATCAATGAGACCGCATTCTGCGAGGGCTTCAATCAATTGTACAATTTATCACTCAGCCATCATCAAATTATATCTGCTTGGAATTCCTTGCTCATTGGATTTAGAAAAGAGAGTATCGAATGGATTAAAACAAATCAAGAAAAATTCCCCATGTTTTTATACTCCAATACCAATCAAATTCATTGTGACTATGTGCTTCCTCAGTTTGAAAGGGAGATAGGTGGGAATTTCGAGCAGCTGTTTAAAAAACCTTATTATTCTCATCATATGGGGATGCGCAAGCCAGACCCTGCCTCTTTTCAATATATTTTAGATCAGGAAGGGCTTAAAGCTGTTGAAACTTTATTCATTGACGACAATGAGCCAAACGTGCACGGGGCTGCTTCGGTGGGATTGCAAGTATTGTATTTGCAGCCTGGCATGTTCATTGAAACGGAATTGCCTAAGTTATTAGGGTAGTTTATTAATCAAGTTCCTCAAAATCAATGTAATCGGCGTCTTTTTTAACTGGGTCCTTGGTTACTTTTGGGGCTGCTTTTGGGGTATTTTGGTTTGTAAATCCCGAATAATTGGCGTTTTGACCCTGTGCTTCGGCCATTTTTCGTTGCATTTCCTCCATATTTTGGCGAACAGTTTTGACCCCTTTGCGCACGGGAAGCACCACATTAAAGATCAATTTATACAAAAGATAAATCAGAAATCCGTAAATCAATAGCTTCGTCATAGCACAAAAATACGATGAGATTGAATAAAATTGGGTGAATTCATCCTCTTTTATTACCTTTGGTCTATAATGTGCAAAGAAATGAAGGGAACGAAATCGTTCCCTTCTTCTTTTTTAACTATGGAAGTAAACGAATTAAAAGACAGGATTCATACCTTATTAGAACCTTTTTTACAAGAGGATCCAAGCTATTTTTTGGTGCATATCAAAGTAAAGCCTGGGCATATAATAAGGGTCTATATTGATGGTGACCAAGGTTTGCCTATCAAGCAATGCACTTCTTTTAATAGGAGATTGTACAAAGCTATTGAGGAAGCGGCATGGTTCCCAGAAGGTGATTTTGCCTTGGAAGTGTCCTCTCCAGGTGTGGAAGAGCCGCTGATTTTAAACAGACAATATGTAAAAAATATTGGACGTACCGTAGAAGTCATCTTAAACGATGAATCTGTTTTTACAGGGATAATGAAAGCAGTAACAGACAAAGACATTTTAATAGAGTGGACGGCAGGTAAGGGAAAAAAAGCAACCCAAGAATCCATGCTGATTTCATTTGATAATATAAAATCAACTATAGTTCAAATTCAATTTTAACAAATCTCAAGCAAGATTGCTTGATAAAAAAATGATGTTATGGCAAGTATAAATTTAATTGAAGCTTTCGCGGAGTTTAAAGACGCTGAAAATATTGATCGTCCTACTATGATGAAAGTAGTAGAAGATGTATTCAAAACCTTATTGAGAAAAAAATATGGCAGCGATGAAAACTTCGATGTAATTGTGAATGCAGAAAAAGGTGACTTAGAAATCATTCGTCGTCGTGAAATTAGACCTGATGATGATGTTGACAATCCTTTAGCTGAAGTGTCCTACTCTGACGCAATCAAGATAGAGCCTGACTTTGAGATAGGTGAGGAATTATTAGAAGAAGTCAATATTTATGATTTTGGACGTCGTGCTATCTTAGCTGCAAAGCAAACATTGGCATCTCGTATCAATGATTTAAAGAAAAACGTTTTAGTTAAAAAATATTCTGATAGAATTGGTGAAATCATCAATGCTGAAATTTATCAGGTTTGGAAGAAAGAAGTTTTGTTATTAGACGAAGAAGGCAATGAATTAATCCTTCCAAAAACAGAACAAATTCCACAAGATTTTTTCAAAAAGGGTGAAACAATTAGAGCCGTGATTGCAAGAGTGGATATGAAAAATAATTCACCAGTGATTATCTTATCTAGAACAAGCCCATTATTCTTAGCTAAATTATTAGAAATAGAAGTACCAGAAATTTTTGATGGTTTAATTACTATTAAGAAAATTGTACGTGAGCCAGGTGAGCGTGCAAAAGTAGCTGTTGAATCATTCGATGATCGTATTGATCCAGTAGGTGCTTGCGTGGGTATGAAAGGTTCTCGTATTCATGGTATTGTAAGAGAGTTAAAGAACGAAAATATTGATGTCATTAATTTTACAACAAATACGCAATTATTGATTCAACGTTCATTAACGCCATCAAAAATTAGCTACATGAATATTGATGCTGAACGTAAGCGTGCAGAAGTGTACTTACAATCAGATCAAGTTTCTTTAGCAATTGGTCGTCGTGGAGTGAACATTAAATTAGCGTCTGAATTAACAGGCTACGAATTAGATGTGTACCGTGAAGACGAAGAAATTGTAGATGAGTTTGATATTGATTTAGATGAATTTAGCGATGAGATTGAATCATGGATCATCGATGAGTTTAAGCGTGTTGGTTGTGATACAGGAAGAAGTGTATTAAAATTAAGCGCAGAAGAATTAGAAAAAAGAACGGACTTAGAAGTAGAGACGATTGCGGAAGTCCGCCGTATCTTGACAGAAGAGTTTGCTAAAGGTGAATAACCTTTAAATAGAAGTATATTTGTAAAAGGAACGCGTCTCTGTTCAAAAAAAAGGGACAAAAAACATTCAAATGTCAGAATTGAAACTACCAAGACTGTTAGCAGCTGCTAAAGAATTCAACATCGGTCAAGATACCTTGATTGAATTCCTTAGTACAAAAGGTTT
>Ga0315905_10000997_pt1 | contig 30920 bp, 31 predicted proteins | sample LakEriMetagenome_5_FD_203522 | JGI IMG/M metagenome (GOLD analysis project Ga0315905, IMG submission 203522) | Freshwater fungal communities from buoy surface, Lake Erie, Ohio, United States - Buoy 4 MA121 | ecosystem: Environmental > Aquatic > Freshwater > Lake | place: USA: Lake Erie, Ohio... | reverse complement strand
CACCGAACCGTTCGTGTGCCTTGGCTAGTGGCTCCGCCACGCTGGCCTGCGGCCAGGTAGTGCGCGCTACGAAAGCCACGAAGGCGAGCGGCCGATGGCGTGGGGGAATCTCTGTGGCGGCTCGAGCGGGAGATCCCGGCGGCGTGGTTACCGGTGATTGCGTTGGCGGTTTGAGGGGGGGGGGGTTCAGCATTCCTCGTAGGCCTCAAGAAAGTCTTCCCTGCTGATTTCCGATTGTCTGAGAATCAACCTCTACGTTGACCCCTTGATCAGCCGATGGTTGGGCATGGTGAGGGGCGTACGCGTGCCGTCCTCATTCGTTCGCGCCAGGGCGATGTGATTTCCTTCACGGATCAGCTCAAATCCCAAGCGCTGCAATGCCCTCAACACGCGATCCCGAGGCGCGTCAACTGGAAACTTAGCCATTAGCCGGCAAGTACCGTTTCCGCCAGAAAGACTTCCTGCACAGGATCATCCTGATCCAGTGAATCAGGGCCGAATGCTTCGCGGTGGAAAGCGATCGCGGATCGCACATCCTCCAGCGCCTCGTCGTAGGTCTCACCTTGGCCCACAACCACTCCATGGATGCCCAAGGGATAAGCCACATACCCATCGGCGTGGCGCTCCACAACAACCTTCAGCCGTTGGGATGTCATTGAGCCCTGCCCTGCCAAGCTGTCAAATCCTAGGCGTGGTGGGCCTCAGCCGCTCCACCGCCCCCCTAGCCGCCCCTGGATCCCGAGTCCCTGAGCAAAACGAGCAGCGCCAGTGGCGACCCCTCGATCAGGCCCTGGATGTGCTCTGGCAGGCCGGCGGCTGGCGCGAGGAGCTGATCCGGCTGCTGCTGCTGCTTGCCGAGCGGCCCCTCAAGCAACCCCAACGCCGTCTCCACCCGCTGCCCTGGGCCTTGCCGGTGCCGTTGCGCGTGCACGGCCACTACACACGCGCCGAGATCGAAGCGGCCTACTGCTTCTCTGCGAGAAGGCTTCGCCTACGCAGAAGCCTGCGGCTAAGGCGTGCTCTGCACCGACGCCCCCTGGATCCACCGCGAAATGGCTCGACGATCGCCAGTTGAACCGCAGCGGTCCCTTCGATGCCTCGCCCTGCCCCCAGGCCACGCTGGCTGATCTCGATGCCGAGCGCATGGCCTGGTTCATCGATCGGGCCCGCCAGGTGCGTGGCTTCCCCCTGCCACCGAACGCCTCCGCCAGCGAACTGCTCACCCACCTCAACCTGCTCCCCCACGGACAGCCCATGCACGCCGCCGTGCTGCTCTTCGGTCGCCAGCCCCAGCGCTTCCTAATCAGCAGCGAGGTGAAGGTCAGCAGCGAGGTGAAGGCACCCACCTCACCCACCTGCGTGTGCCGGGCCATGGCGAGGAGTTCCAGGCGATTCTCAATGCTCATCAGCCGGATTGCCAGGAACGTCGTGCCTTGCTGAACAGCCTGCCCCTCCTCAGCGGTTGACCCGGCCCGGGCGCGGCGGCGGGCTACGGCCGGGGCGGACCTAGGGTTGAGATTCAGCTCATGACAACGCCCATGGCATCCTCCGGCCTGGCGGCTCCCCTGGTCTCACCGATGGCCAGCATCGGCGTGCCGAGGGAGATCAAGCGCGATGAGCAGCGGGTGGCCCTCACCCCCGATGGGGTGCGGGAGCTGGTGAGCCAGGGGATGGAGGTGCGCATCGAGGCGGGGGCTGGCCACGGGGTCGGCATCAGCGATGACGACTACGCCGCCTCCGGCGCCCGGCTGGTGAGCCGCGAGGATGCCTGGGCGGCCCATCTGGTGGTGAAGGTGAAGGAGCCGCAACCGGAGGAGTTCGGCTTCCTGAGGCCCGACCTGGTGCTGTTCACCTATCTGCACCTGGCCGCTTACCCAGAGGTGGGCCGCGCCCTGTTGGAGGCGGGAACCACCTCCATCGCCTACGAAACCGTGCAGCTCGAGGACGGCAGCCTGCCGCTGCTGGCGCCGATGAGCGAGGTCGCCGGCCGGCTGGCGGCCCAGGTGGGGGCGCACCTGCTGGAGAAACCCCATGGCGGCCGCGGCATCCTGATGGGGGGCTGCACCGGCGTGCGCCCGGCTCGGGTGGTGGTGCTGGGCGCTGGCACGGTGGGCTGGAACGCCGCCCGAATCGCCGCCGCCATGGATGCGGAGGTGTTCCTGCTGGACCGCTCGCCCCAGCGGCTGCGGGGCCTCGAATCCGACCGCCGCGGTCGGATGGTCACCCTGGTGAGCAGCAGCGCCCTGATCGAGCGGCTGGTGCCCGGGGCCGACCTGCTGATCGGCGCCGTGCTGCTGCCCGGCGGCCGCGCCCCCACCCTGGTGGATGAAGGACTGGTGCAGCGCATGAAGCCGGGCTCGGTGATCGTGGATGTGGCGATCGACCAGGGGGGCTGCATCGCCACCAGCCGCGAAACCACCCACACCGACCCGGTGGTGAACATCCATGGGGTGCAGCATTACGCCGTTGGCAACATGCCCGGCGCCGTGCCCTTCACCTCCACCGAGGCCCTGGTGAGCGTGACCTTGCCCTACATCGTGGTGATGGCGGGCCGGGGCCTGGCGGAGGCGGTCACCGACCGGCCCGAGCTGCTCTCCGGGCTCAACACCGTGAACGGCTCGGTGTGCCATCCCGGCGTGGCCCGCGCCCTGGATCTCACGCCCCGCCATCCGATGGCCTGCCTGCGCTGAGGCGCTGACCACGCCATAGGGCCACGATGCCGGCATCGGGCTCCCTCGCCAACATGGGCCCAGCCCAGCTTCGGCTGGGCCCCCGTTCTGCCCTCCGGCCTTTGCGATGTCCAGCCCCGCCAGCGATTCCGCTCCCGACGGCTACAGCCTGCTCCGTGACTTTCTCCAGCCCCAGGCCGCCAGCGGCCGACCCAGTGGCGCCGCTGCCGCCGATGGCTCCGCCCTTCAGCGGCTGCTGCCCACCGGCGGCACCCTCCCCTGGTTCGAGCGGCGCTGGGCGAAGGCGGGCCTTCCGGCGGCCCTGCTCAGCGTCCTGCGCAGCCTGGGCCAGGTGATCTTCATCAATAACCCGGTGAGCGGCCTGCTGCTGTTGCTGGCCCTGCTGCTGCAGTCGCCCTGGATGGCCCTCTTCGCCGTGCTGGGCACCGTGACGGCCAATCTCACCGCCCGCGCCTTCACCGCCGAGCCCATGGCCTGGAGCAACGGCATCTACGGCTTCAACGGGGCCCTGGTGGGGGCGGCGGTGGCGGCCTTCGCCCATTTCGGCCGCGACACCGGCCTGCTGGCCTGGCTGGTGGTGGTGGTGGCCGGTGCGATCGTCACCACCGTGTTGCTGCATGGCCTGGGCCGCTGGGTTTTCCGAATGGTGGGCCTGCCGCCGCTCACCCTTCCCTTCTGCCTGGTGACCTGGCTGCTACTCAACCTGGTGGCCACCCTCAACCATCCCGCCCTCCAGCTGGCTGAACATCCCGCCCTCAAGGGCGGCACCGGCGTCCTTGAGGCCCTGCTGCTGGCCCTGCCCCATGGCTTCGGCCAGGTGCTGTTCTGCCCCGGTCTGCTGTCTGGGGTGCTGGTGCTGCTGGCCACGGCGGTCGCCAGCCCGCTGGCGGCCCTGGTGGGTCTGCTGGGGGGGGGCGTGGCCGCCATCACCGGCCTGCTGATCGGGGCCAGCCCTGAGGCGGTGGGTGTGGGGTTGTGGAGCTACAACGGCGTGCTCACCGCCATGGCGATCGGCGGCACCTTCTATGCCCCTACCCGCTTGAGTGTGGCGGTGGGCCTGCTTGGGGCGGCGGCCGCCAGCCTGATCACCCCTGGCCTCTCCGGTCTGCTGGCCCGGGACCTGGCGCCCGGTTTTCCCCTCCTCCAGCTCCCCTTCATCGTCGCCACCCTGGCGATGATGATGGTGATCCGCTGGTCGCTGCACTCGCTGCTGCCCGTTGCACTGCATGCGATCTATACCCCCGAGGAGCATCGCCGCCGCTACGAGGTGAGCCGCTCCCTGCTCGGCGACTTCCGCCATCGCCTGCGCGCTGTGGTGGCGGGACGCCATCATTTCGTTCCCTCTCCCATGGCCTCAGGGTCCGGTGATGCCCAAGACCGGGAGGCCGCCAGCGAGTTGCGGCGGCTTTATCGACAGCTCGACCGCAATGGCAACGGCCGACTGAGCGTGGCCGAATTGGCCACCGGGCTGATGCAGCGGCGGAGCGGCGGTCAAGCCGACCTCATGAACCGGAGCCTGTTCCAGCGGCTGCGCCAGGTGCTGAAGGCCATGGATGTGGATGGCGACGGGGCTGTGGATGAAGATGAATTCACCGCTCTGATGCTGCGGCTGCGGCGCCTCAGTGAGGGCGAGGAGCGGCTGATGCACTACCTGATGCCGGTGGATGTGAACGGCGACCACCAGCTCGATTCCGTCGAGCTGCGGCGCCTGCTTGGCAGCGTCGGCCAACCGCCCCTGACGCCCCAGGAGGAGCGCCACTTGTTCGGTCCGCTGGATGGCCGGCTGAGTTGGTCGGCCTTCATCGACCGTCTGCTGCTGGTCTGAGGCCTGCGAGGCCCGCCCGCTGAAACCCGTTCCAGGTTGGGCCACCGCACACCGTTCCGATTGCCGCCGCCAGGGCGCTGGCGAGCAGCAACCAGGGAAAGAGCCGGCTGTTGTTCTGCAGGATGAACACGAACACGGCGCAGAACAGGGGTGTGCGGCAAGCGGCGCTGAAGACCGCCGTGGCGCCAACGGCCACCAGCATCGCCTGCTGATCCGGGGGCAGGCGGTGCACCAGGGCGGCGCTGAACACGGCGCCGAGGGCCATGCAGTCGTGCATCAGGCCCCCGGGGGCGCCGGCGGCCAGGGCCAGCAGCGGACTGATCAGGCGTGGCAGAACGGCCCAGCGGGGGCTGGTGCCCTGGCCGGCCAGGGCAGGGCCGAGGGCGAGGGAGCCATCGTTGAGGCTGAGGCCGCCACTGAGCTGGGCCAGCAGGCCGAGCAGCAGCGCCACAGTCAGGGCGGTGGGCAGGAAGTGCTGCCGCAGCAGGCTCTGTAGCCGTGGGGTGAGGGCCAGCAGCAGCCGCAGGAAGAGCACCCCCAGCAGGGCTGCCACCACGGTGAGCAGCAGGGCCCAGGGCAACAGGATCAGGGGTGGCGGGCCCTCCAGCACGGCCTGCACCCGCGCCGGCACCCCCAGATCGCTGGTCACCAAGCTGCCCACCCCTGCCAGCAGCAGGGTGGGCAGCACCAGGGGAAGGCCCCGCTCGGCGCTCAGCTCCTCCAGCGCATAGGTCACCCCGAGCAGGGGGGAGCGGAAGGCCGCCGCCAGCCCAGCGCCCGCCCCCACCGCCGCTGCCAGGGGCAGGGGCAACGCCTGCAGCACCCTCAGCCGGCGGCGCAGGGCTAGCAGGGTGGAGGCGCCGAAGGAGGCGGCGGGGGATTCAATACCCACCGCCAGGCCGGCCAGGTGGGTTCCGGCCAGCAACACCAGCCGCGCCAGCTGGGCCGGCCCCCTCAGGCCCTGAAGGGCCAGATCCCGCGCTTCGGGCGCCGGGGACTGCTGCTGCAGGACCTCCACGCCGCTGATGCCACCGCCCCGGCCTGGCGCCAGGGGCCCCCAGGCCAGGGCGAGCACGGTGAGGGTGCCGCAGGCCACCCCCAGCGGCAGCAGGGGGTCGAAGAGGCCAGGCACACCCGACTGCCACTGGCGCTGCAGCAGGAAGCCCAGGGCGGAAAGTCCCTGGATCGGCAGGATCACCAGGCCCAACGCCAGGCCGCAGGGCAGCAGGGTGAGCAGCAGTTGGGGGCTCAGGGGTATGGCGGCCTCGGTCACCCCGGCAGGCCGGTGCCAGCGGAACCAGCCAGGGTTTCGGCGGCCGCCTCCCGGGTCGCCTCGATCGCCCCGGGGGGCGGCCCGGGGCCATCGGGGCAGGCGCAGGCGAGGACGCATCCAAAAGGAACGGGCTTGCTCGGATTCTTGCTCCTTTCCTCGGCTCCGATCACGCTGTGGCGGGAGCGTGGCCACGATTCGCGTCAGCGCAGGCTGCCGCCGCGTCATCGGCGGCGAATCGCCTCGGCTCAGCCCTTCAGGGCCTGGAGCTCGCCCTCGCGGGCCCGGTCATAGCCCCGCCGCTCCGCCTGCAGGGCCAGTTCATCGCTGTCGGAGTGCTCCAGCGGCAGGTCGAACCAGAAGGTGGTGCCCACGCCGCTCTCGCTGGCCATACGCACCTGGGTGCCGTGTTTCTCGAGGATGCCGCGCACGATCGAGAGGCCGAGGCCGGTGCCGGCTTCGGTGTGCACGGCGTTCTCCACCCGGTAGAAGCGCTCGAAGATCCGCTCCTGGTCCGCGGCGTCGATCCCGCAGCCGCTGTCGGCGATCTCGATCCGCAGCCGTGGCAGGGGGGAGGTGAGGGCGCAGTTGGGGTTGTCGCCCGGCCGGCTGTCGGGATCGAGCACGCATTGATCGGGCCAGGGATAGGCCCGCAGCCTCAAGGCGCCGCCGGGCGGAGTGAACTTCAGGGCGTTGCCCACCAGGTTGTCGAACACCTGCAACAGCAGGTCCCAATTGCCCAGCACCCGGGGCAGCTGGGGATCGGCATCGAAGCCGAGATCCACCCCCTTTTCACCGGCATTGAGGCGGTAGGTGCGTAGGGTCTGTTCGATCGCCGGACCTACCTCGAAGGGCTCCAGTTCCCAGACCCGGTCGGATTCGAGCCGGGAGAGGTCGAGCACGTCGTTCACCAGTCGCGTCAGCCGATCAGTTTCGGCATTGGCAATGCCGAGGAACTCCTGTTTTTGCTCATCGCTGAGCTGGTCGTTGTAGTCGTGCAGGGTTTCAACGTAGCTCTTGATGTTGAACAGGGGCGTGCGCAGTTCATGTGACACGTTGCTGATGAAACGGCTCTGGGCGGCGTTCAATTCCACCTCCCGGGTCAGGTCCTGGATCGTCATCGCGATGCCCTTGAGCACCTCCCCGCTGGCATCCCGCACCGACTGCAGCACGATCCGCAGAGTCCGCGGCGGCTCCCCGAAGCTGCAGCGCACATCGGTGCTCTCCCGCTCGCTGCTGATCAGGTTCTGCAGGGCACCAGCCAGCTCCATGGCCAGCCGATCGGGAAGCTCGCCAATCACCTCGTTGCCTTCGAGATTGCGGGCCTCCCAGCGGAACAGACGGCGGGCGGTGGGATTCACCAGCACGATGCGGCCCTCGGCATCGAGGAGCACCGCCCCATCGGCCATGGTGGCGATCAGCGACTGCTGCTTGACCTGCTCGGCCCTCAGTTCCTCGATATTGGCGGCTTTGTACACCTCCAGCTGGGAGGCCATCGTGTTGAAACCCTCCAGCAATTCGCCCAATTCACCGCCCACCGGCAGGGCGATGCGGGTGTTGAAGTTGCCGCCGGCGATTGAGCGCACCCCCCGCAGCAATTCCTTCACCGGGCGGATGATCGTGAGAGCATTGATCACCGAACCCAGGATCACCAGCACCCAGATCGATACGAACACCGCCACCGTGACCTCCCGGGTGAGGGCCGAACTCACCAACAGGGTTTCGTTGGGGTTGATACCCAGCGCCACCACGCCGAGGTAGCGATCGCCACTCACCATCGGCACGAACACATCGGTGACCTGCCCATCGGGGGTGAGGTGCTGGCGGATCAGCGGATTGTCAGGGCGCCGCTGTAGGTCGGCAGGCAGCTCCAGGCGCCGGCTCAGCAGCTGTTCCCCCGCCGGCGGGGTGCCTTCTCCGCCGTTGCCCATCGGGATGCCGAGATAGATCACGCCATCGGCATCGGCGAACACGATGTAGCGGAGGCTGCGGCTGGATTGCCAGAAGCGTTCCGCCACCGCCGCCAGCTCCCGGTCATCGCCTTGGGCCACCAGCGGCGTCACGTTGGCCGAGAGGAGCAGGCCCAGATCGCGGGCGTAGCGGGTGTCGCTGATGCGCGCATCCTGCTGGATGCTGTTGAGGGAGAAGAAGGTGATCCCTGTCATCAGCAGGCTCACCACCAGGGTGGCCACCGCCAGCAGCTTGGTCTGCAGGCTGAATTCGGCCCACCAGCGGGCCAGGGCCTCCAGCCAGGCCGGAGTGCTCTTGGCGGCGGCGGAGGCCGCGGCGGCGGAGGCCGGCCAGCTCAGGGACTGTGCGGAGTTCTCGCCTGAGCGTTCAGCTCCCGCGGCGGCGGGGCCACCGGGATCGGCCATGGAGGTTGGGGAGGAAGGGAGCATCAGGTGGGCGGGCTGCTCGGCCGGCGACGCACCTGGTGGCCAATGTCGCGCCGGAAGCTGATGCCTTCGAAACTCACCCCCGCGAGTCCGGCGTAGGCGGCTTCGAAGGCCGCATCGAAATCGTCGGCTTGGGCCACCACCGCCAGCACGCGGCCCCCGGCCGTGACACAGCGGCCATCCTCTTCCAGACGGCTGCCGGCATGGAAGAGCTGCAGGGTTTCGCTGGGCTTCAGGGCGCTGTGGATGGGGTCGCCCCGGCGCACCTCCCCCGGGTAACCGGCGGCGGCGGCGATCACGCAGGCGCTGCAGCCGGGAGCGATCGCCAGGGGCGGGGCCGCGGCCAGGTTCCCCTGCGCACAGGCCAGCAGCACCGCCGCCAGCTCAGGTCCCAGGAGGGGCATCAAGGTTTCGCATTCGGGATCGCCAAAGCGGCAGTTGAACTCGATCACCTGGGGGCCATTGGCGGTGAGCATCAGGCCGGCATAGATCACGCCGCGGTAGTCGATGCCACGGCCCCGCAGAGCCGCCAGGGTGGGCTCCAGCACGCGGCGGCGCACCGCCTCCAGGCCCGTCGCGTCGAGCAAGGGCGCCGGGGCATAGGCCCCCATGCCGCCGGTGTTCGGGCCGGTGTCGCCTTCGCCGATGCGCTTGTGGTCCTGGGCGGGGGGTAGCAGCACCATCGCCTGGCCATCGGTGAGGGCGAACACCGACACCTCCGGGCCGCTCAGCTGCTCCTCGAGCACCAGCGAGGCACCCGCCGCACCGAAGCGTCCGTCGAACACCTCCTCGATCGCGGCCCGTGTTTCCTGCACGCTGGCGGCCACGGTCACCCCCTTACCGGCCGCCAGCCCATCGGCTTTCACCACCAGCGGCCGGTTGAGCCGCTCCAGCAGCTCCACGGCCTCTTCGCGGCTGGAGGCGCTCCAGTAGCCGGCGGTGGGGATCCCCGCCTCCACCATCAGGGCCTTGGCCCATTGCTTGCTGGCCTCCAGCTGGGCGCCGTCAGCGCCGGGGCCGAACACCGCCAGCCCATCGCGCCGCAGCCGATCGGCCAGCCCCGCCGCCAGGGGCGACTCCGGCCCCACCACCACCAGATCGATCGCCCGATCCCGGCAGGCGGCCGCCAGGGCCTCGCCGTCGCTCTCGGCGATCGCCAGCACCTGGCAGCCCGGTAGGCCCTGGGTGCCTCCGTTGCCCGGGGCGATCCACACCGCCTCCACGCCGGGGCAGCGGGCCAGGGCCCAGCCCAGGGAATTTTCGCGGCCGCCGCCGCCCACCACCAGGATCCGGGCCGGCACGGCCCCGGGAGTCGCCGGGTCGGGAAGGGAGGGGGCCGCGGCGCTGGCGGTGGGATCGGATGGGGCCATGGGCTGGGGGAAGGCCACCGGGGCCGATCCGGTGGGGCGCTGCTGGGACCAATCCTGCCAACCGGAGCCGCCGACCCGTGCCCTCAGGCGCCGGCAGGAGGGCCCCTTAGGTTGGGAATGCCGCTACGACGAGCGGTTCGCGTCCCAGGTCGCCCCCGGGGGCACCGGACTAGCCCGTGTTCTGCACCGATTCCAGAGCTGCCCTCGGGCCCGCCTCAAGCCCCATCCCGTCCCGATCCCGCGCGGGTCCTCCGCGTGCCGACACCGCCCTGAGCCCGTGATGCCGCCCCGGCCCGCGTTCCCTTCCACCAGCTTCGCTCCGGTCGGCCCAGGGCCCCGCCGCGGCCGCAGGCGAGCCCTGGTGGTGCGGTTAACGGCCCTGCTGCTCCAGGCCGCCGCGGCCCCGCTCCTTCCCGCAGCGGCGGCGGCGGCTGGGGCTGGGGCGGCGGCCTCCAGCCCCGCCGCGGCTTCCCCAAAGGCGGCGGTCCCGGGGGCGATCCCCGGCCCCCGGCCTGCGGGCCCGCCGCCGTCATCCCCTGGCGAGTCCGCGGCGGCCCCGGCGCTACCGCCCCTCAGCCAGGCCGAGTTTCACGAGCTGCTGCGCCATGGAACCCTCGAGCAGCTGGCCGAGGGTTGTCAGCGGGTCGTGGAGGAGGACCGTCTCGATCGCCTCCGCCGGATCCGTGAGCGGTTGCTGCTGATTCTGCCGGCGCCCCAGCCCCTGCCCGTGGTGCTCGCCAATGCGGAGGTACTGCTCAGCTGCCACCAGCCCCAGGCGGCCCTCACGGTGCTCGATCGGATCAGCCCAGCGGCCGGGGCCGAGCGGCTGCAATGGTTGCTGATGCAGTGGCGGGCCGCCCAGGCCGCCATGGACCACCGCCGGGCCGCCCTGGCCCTGGAGCGTCTCGGGGCGGCCCGCCCGGCCAGGCTGGAGGCCCTGCTGCTGCCGGTGCTGCGCCGGGAGGACGGCACCGTGGTGAGCCGGCCGGCGCTGGATGTGCTCGCCGATCACCTCCAGGCCCGGGGATTTCCCCAGGCGGCTGCCACCTTGATGTTGGCCTCCCAGGAGCCGGGCATGATCGGAGCCGAGCGCCGCCTTGAAGCGGTTCGGCTCCTGCAGGCCCTGCCGGCTGAGGAGCGCGCCGCCCTGCTGGAATCCGCTCTCGACCAGGCCGCGGCCGTGGGCGCCTGGAGCCTGGTCGGGGAACTGCTGGATGCCCAGGCGGCCCTGCCCTCCGAGCGGGCCCGCCAGCGGCGCCTGCGTCTCAGCCCCCGCATCGACGACGCCTATGGCGAATGGCTGATCCTGCGCCAGGATCCGGCCGCCTCCGCCAGAAGGGCCGAACTCGAGCGGCTTCTGCGCTCCCCCGAGGCGAACGGGGGCCACCGGGAGGCTCCGCCGCCGGGCACACCGCCGACCGCACCCTCAACCACACCATTCACCGCTCCAATCACCGCTCCAATCACCGCTCCAAGGGCCGCTCCAGGGTCCACTCCGCTGTCTAAGCCATACCCGTCCTCCCTTACCAAGCCCGCCGTTCCCCTGCCATGACCGCCTATTCCCTGGGACCCCTGCTCTACGAAGGCAAGGCCAAGCGTGTGTACGCCACGGACCAGCCCGATCTGGTGGCAGTGGAGTTCAAGGATGACGCCACCGCCTTCAATGCCGAAAAGCGGGCCAGCCTGGCTGGCAAGGGCGAACGCAACTGCCGCATCTCCGCCCTGGTGTTCGAGTGGCTGGAGGGTCGGGGTGTGTCCACCCACTACCTCGGGGTCGAGGGTGATCGCTGGATGCTCGTGCGTCCCGTGAAGGTGGTGCCGATCGAGGTGGTGGTCCGCAACGTGGCGGCCGGATCGCTCTGCCGTCAGCTGCCGATCGCGCCGGGCACCCCCCTGGATCCACCCCTGCTCGACATGTACTACAAGGACGATGCACTGGGCGACCCATTGCTCACCGAGGCCCGGCTTGAGCGGCTTCAGCTGGTGAGCTCAGACCAGCTCCAGGCCATCAGCGAGCTTGCGATGGCGGTGAACCGGGGCCTGCGGGAGCTGTTCGGTTCGGTGGATCTGGAGCTGGTGGATTTCAAGATTGAGCTTGGCTTCGCTGCCGACGGCCGCCTGCTCCTGGCCGATGAGATCAGCCCCGACACCTGCCGGCTCTGGGATCGCCGCACTAGCGACCAGAGCGACCGGATTCTGGACAAGGACCGCTTCCGTCAGGATCTCGGTGGTGTTGTCGAGGCCTACGGGGAGGTCCTCAAACGGGTCCAAGGGGTGTGTGCTCAACCCCGGGTCTACCGGTAAGGTCAGCCGGACTTGCGGCTTTGCCGCACCAGCCTCCCTCCCTCCATGGCCGGCGCCAGCCCCCGCAGGATTGTGCTCCTCCCTTCCGCCGGCTCCCGTCTCACCCTTGCTGTTCTGCCCCTGGTGGGGTTTGTGGGGATTGGCGCCGGCCCCACCCGGGCCGCCGAGGTCTTGAAGCCGGCGCCGCTCACGCCGGCGCCCCCCACCGCTTTGGCCTCGGGGGCGGCCATGGCCCAGCCCGTCGCCGCCACCCAGCTGCTGCTTGCGCAGGCGTCCCCGGCGAGCGCGTCTCCAGCGGTGGCTCCAACTCCCAAGCTCGCCGCGCCTGTTGTTCCCCAGGCTTCCCCAGCCAGCGCCTCCCCAGCGGGTGTCCCGACTCCGAAGCCCGCCGCGCCGGCGCTTCCTCAGGCGTCCCCGGCGAGCGCGTCTCCAGAGGTGGCACCAACCACCGCCAAGCCCGCTGCCGCTGCCACTCCCCCGGTGGCGGTTCCTGCGGCCAGCCCTGCCAGTCCTTCGCTAACCCCTGCGGCCCCGGTCGCCACTCCCGCCAAGCCCTCCACGGCTGCCCCCTCCACGGCGGCCCCGCCCACTGCGGCCCCCCCCGCGGCAGCGCAGCCGCCTGCGGCCGAGGCGCCGCTGGTGGAAACACCCCCGGTCAATGAGCCCAAGGTGCAGCTCAGCGAGGTCGTGGTTGACGGTCTGGCGGGCCACCCGGAACAGCAGCGCCTCGAGCAGGCCATTTATGGCGCCATGACGGTCACCCCCGGCAGCCAGGTGACCCGCAGCCAGCTCCGCAAGGACCTCGGGGCCATCTATGCCACAGGCTGGTTTTCGGATGTGCGGATGGTTCCCAAGGACGGCCCCCTCGGCGTGCGTCTGGTGGTGACCGCGCTCCCGTATCCGGTGCTCAGCAAGGTCACCCTCGAGCCGCCCGACGCCAAGGTTCCGGCCAAGGTGGTGGAGGAGACCTTTGCTGCCGATTACGGCCGCACCATCAACCTCAACACCCTGCAGACCCGCATGCAGGAGTTGCAGCGCTGGTATGCCGATAAGGGCTATTCCCTGGCCCGGATCACCGGTCCTGGCCGCATCGGACCGGATGGTTCTGTGCAGTTGCTGGTGCGCCAGGGCGCCGTGGTGGGCGTGGAGGTGCAGTTCCTCGACAAGGAGGGCAACACCACCGATGACAAGGGCCGGCCGATCCGGGGCAAGACCAAGACCTGGGTGGTGACCCGCGAGATCTCGATGCGTCCGGGAGAGATCTTCAACCGCCGCAACCTCGAAGACGACATCAAGCGTCTCTACGGCACCGGCCTGTTCAGCGACGTGAAGGTGACCCTGCGGCCCACCCCGGACGATCCCGGTCGGGTCACGATTGTGCTGGGGGTGGTGGAGCAGTCCACCGGCTCCCTCTCCGGCGGCCTGGGCTACAGCCAGAGCCAGGGTGTGTTCGGCCAGGTCCAGGTGCAGGACAGCAACCTCCTCGGTCGGGCCTGGGACATCTCCACCAGCTTCACCTACGGACAGTTCGGCGGTCTGTTTGATATCACCTTCACCGACCCCTGGATCAAGGGTGATCCCTTCCGCACCGCCTTCCGGGCCAAGGCCTTCATCAGCCGCGATGTGCCGCAGGTGTTCCAGAGCCAGGACAACGGCAACTTTTACACCGTTTCTGATTTCTATCAGGCTCCCGGCACCAACGTCGCGTACAACATCAATAGCTACAGCAATCCTCTCGAAGGACCGATTGGCTCGGTGCAGCAGGCTGAATCCCAGAGCCCGGGTAACAGCTGGTTCAACTACGACGGCAACTCCGTGGTGGTGCAGCGGATCGGCGGCAATCTCCAGTTCATCCGGCCCCTCAATGGCGGCAACCCCTTCGTCCGGGCCCCCTGGAGTCTGATCGCTGGTCTCAATGCCCAGCAGGTCACCCCCATGAATGTGGGGGGCGAGACCATGCCCTATGGCGTGCTCAACAACGATTTCTTTAACAGTGGCGGCACACAAGTGCCGATCAATTCGATCGTGTGCGTTGCTTACAACTGCGCCAACCGCAACCAGTTGGTGGGGCTCCGCCTTGCCACCACTTACAACACCCTCGACGACCCCCGCAATCCCACCCGCGGTGATTTCCTCAGCCTCGGCACCGAGCAGTTCATCTCGGTGGGCCCCGATTCACCCACGTTCAACCGCCTGCGCGGCAGCTACACCCACTTCATCCCCGTGAACTGGCTGAAGTTCTACAAGGGTTGCCGTCCCGGCGCCAAGCCGGGCCAATGCAAGCAGGCCCTCGCCTTCCAGGTGTCGGCGGGCACCGTGGTGGGCGATCTGCCGCCTTATGAGGCCTTCTGCGTGGGCGGTGGCAACTCGGTGCGCGGCTATTACGACTGCGATCTCGGCGTGGGTAAGAGTTTCGGTGAGGCCACAATCGAGTACCGCTTCCCCCTGTTCAGCATCGTGAGCGGTGAGCTGTTCATCGATGGCGGCACCACCTTCGGCAGCCAGAGCAACGTGCCTGGCAACCTCGGCCCCCTGCTGGGCAAACCGGGTGAGGGCTTCTCCGTGGGCACCGGCGTGATCGTGACCACTCCGGTGGGCCCGCTTCGGCTTGAGGTGGCCAGCCAGGACTTCACCAGCAACTGGCGCTTCAACCTCGGCGTGGGCTGGAAGTTCTAGTGACCATCTGGCCCCAGGATTACGCTCGGGCCTGGACCCTGGCCGCTGCGGTGGAGCGTGTCGGCGTCGGCCTCCATGGGGGCCTGTCTTGCCGGGTGCGGCTGGCTCCCTCCTCCCTTCCGGGCTACCGGGTGGGCTGGCTGGATGACCCCTCCAGGCCGCTGCAGCGCCTGGAGCCCTCCCAGGTGAGCGATACACGCCTCTGCACGGCTCTTCAGCTCGGCGACCGGCGCCTGGCCACCGTGGAGCACCTGCTGGCGGCCCTGGCCGGAACCGGCGTGAGCCAGGCCGAGATCTGGGTGGACGCCGGCGAGATCCCCCTGCTCGATGGTTCCGCCCTGCCCTGGGTAGAGGCGATCGCCGAGGCCGGACTCGAGGAGGTGGGTGAGCGGCAGGAGCCAACCCTGCCGCCCGAGCCCCTCACCCTCCAGCAGGGCCTCGGCTTCATCACCGCCTTTCGGGCCGAGGCCCTGCGGCTGGTGGCCGCCGTGGAATTCCCCCAGGCGGCGATCGGCCGCCAGCTCTATTCAATCGCGCTCACCCCCGCGGCCTTTGTGGCCGAGATCGCCCCGGCCCGCACCTTCGGCTTCCGTGAGCAGGTGGAGCAGTTGCGCGCCGCTGGTCTGATTCAGGGCGGCGGCCTCGATAACGCCCTGGTCTGCGACGGTGACCGCTGGCTCAATCCACCGCTGCGCTTTGCCGATGAACCGGTGCGCCATAAGCTCCTTGATCTACTGGGTGATCTCGCCCTGGTGGGCTTGCCCCGGGCCCAGGTTTTCGCCTACCGCGGCTCCCACGGCCTCCACACCGGTCTGGCTGCAGCGATCGCCGCCGCCGCCCCTTCGCCGCATCCCCACCTCTGCTGAGTGCCTGAGCCCTTGACCGTCACACCCGCCATTCCCGCTCCCGCCGCCAGCCCCCACGACCCTGGCGCCGCCTCCCCGAACGCTCCGACCGAGGTCGAGCAGGCCGCTTCATCCACCTCGGCATGGTCATCCCCGGCACGGCCATCGGGGCAGGCAGCCGAGCGGGTGGTGCTGGCCAGCGAGCAGATCCAGGGCCTGTTGCCCCATCGCTACCCCTTCGCTCTGGTGGACAGGGTGATCGCCCATGAACCCGGGCGGATGGCGGTAGCGATCAAGAATGTGACCCTCAACGAGCCCCAATTTCAGGGCCATTTCCCCGGGCGGCCGCTGATGCCCGGGGTGCTGATCGTGGAGGCGATGGCCCAGGTGGGCGGCCTGATCGTGACCCAGATGCCCGACCTGCCCAAGGGCCTGTTCGTCTTCGCCGGCATCGATGGGGTGCGCTTCCGACGGCCGGTGGTGCCTGGCGACCAGCTCCGGATCACCTGCGAGCTGCTCAGCCTTAAGCGCAAACGGTTCGGCAAGGTGAAGGCCGTGGCCACCGTGGACGGCGAGCTGGTGTGTTCCGGCGAACTGATGTTCTCCCTGGTCGACTGAGGTATGACGAGCACAGCCCTGGCCACATCGGTGCATCCAACGGCGGTGGTTGATCCCGCCGCCCAGTTGGGCACGGGCGTGGTGATCGGCCCCTACGCCGTGATCGGCGGCGAGGTAGAGATCGGCGATGGCTGCCGCATCGGTCCCCATGTGGTGATCGATGGCCGGGTGCGGATGGGCAACGGCAATCGCATTTTTCCAGGCGCCTGCATCGGTCTCGAACCCCAGGACCTCAAGTACAACGGCGCTCCCACCGAGGTGGTGATGGGTGATGGAAACGCCATCCGCGAATGCGTCACGATCAATCGGGCCACCCATGAGGGGGAACAGACCCGGCTTGGGAGCGGCAACCTGCTGATGGCCTACAGCCACCTCGGACACAATTGCCAGCTGGGTGATCGCATCGTGATTGCCAACGGCGTGGCGGTGGCCGGCCACGTGGTGATCGGCGATCGGGCCGTGATCGGCGGCGTGCTGGGCATCCACCAGTTTGTGCACATCGGCAGCCTGGCGATGGTGGGTGGGATGAGCCGCATCGACCGGGATGTCCCTCCTTTCACCATGGTGGAAGGTCACCCGGGCCGGGTGCGTGGCCTCAACAAGATCGGCCTGCGTCGCAGCGGCCTGGCCGAGCGGGAGGGGGGCGCCGAGCTGCGCCAGCTCCAGGAGATCTGGAACCTGCTGTACCGCAGCGACCGGGTGTTAGCCGAGGCCCTGGTGGAGGCCCGCCTGCAGCCCTTGCTGCCCGCCGCGGCCGAGCTCTGCGACTTCCTGGAGGCCTCCGTGGGCCCCGGTCGTCGCGGTCCCCTGCCGCCACCGCGCTGATGGTGCGCCTGCTGGTGAGCACCGGTGAGGTGTCCGGTGATCTGCAGGGCAGCCTGCTGATCAGGGCCCTGCACCTTGAGGCCGATCGTCGCCACCTTCCCCTGGAGGTGGTGGCCCTGGGCGGCCGCCGAATGGAGGCCGCCGGTGCCGAGCTGCTGGCCAATACCGCCGGCCTCGGGGCCATCGGCCTCTGGGAGGCGCTGCCCCTTGTGCTGCCCACCTTGAAGCTGCAGGCCCGGCTGCGGCGCTGGCTGGCCGATCACCCTCCTGATGGCGTCGTGCTGATCGACTACATGGGGGCCAACGTCAATCTGGGGCTTCGCCTCAAGCGCCGCTATCCGCTGGTGCCGATCTCCTATTACATCGCTCCCCAGGAGTGGGCCTGGAGGGTTGGGGACGGCGGCACCACCCGCCTGATCGGCTTCACCGACCGCATCCTGGCGATTTTCCCGGAAGAGGCGCGGTTCTATGCCTCCCACGGGGCCACCGTCACCTGGGTGGGCCATCCCCTGATCGACACCGTCGACCATCCTCCTGGGCAGCAGGAGGCCAGGCGGCGCCTGGAGCTCGCTGCCACGGCCCCGGTGCTCCTGCTTCTGCCTGCCTCCCGTCCCCAGGAACTGCGCTACCTGCTGCCGGCGATGGTGGCGGCGGCGGCTGAGCTCCAGCGTCGCCGGCCCAGCCTCGAGGTGCTCGTGCCGGCGGGACTGGAGGGCTTCGAACCGATCCTGGACCGTGCGGTTGCTGCCGCCGGCCTGCGGGCTCGGGTGATTCCGGCCCGCCAGGCCGATGCCCTCAAGCCCGATCTCTGTGCCGCCGCCGATGTGGCCGTTACCAAGTCCGGCACGGCCAATCTTGAGCTGGCCCTGAGGGGGGTTCCCCAGGTCACGGGATACCGGGTCAGCCGACCCACTGCGCTGGTGGCCCGCCATCTGCTGCGCTTCAACGTGCCCCACATCTCCCCGGTGAACCTGGTGCTGGCCGAACGCTTAGTGCCCGAGTTGCTCCAGGAGGCCTTCAATCCTGACGGGATCGTTGCGGCGTTGGAGCCCCTGCTGGAGGTCACCAGCCCGGAACGCCTGGCGATGTTGGAGGGTTATGGGCGGCTGCGGGATGCCCTGGGCGAGCCAGGCGTCACCCGACGCGCCGCCTCCGCCATCCTGGACCAAATTCAGCAGGCCGCCCCATCCCCATGAGCAGGATCCCCGTCATCGAGACCGTGTCCGGGCCCCCGTCCCTGTTTAGAGGGGATGGGGGATCCGTGGATCGCCATCCGGCGGGGCCGCCAGAGTCGTTGCAGCACGCCCTTGGGCTTCCAGAGGTGCCAAGCCCAGCCGGGCCCGGTGCGCGGCGCCCCGCGGCGCCCAGGTCCTGTTACCGGCCTTGGTCCCCGGCTGCGCTGCTGGGCCTGCTGATCGCGGTGGCCCTGCTGCTCACCCCGTGGGCACCGGCCCTGGCGGCTACCGAGGAGGCCGTGCTGGCCGGCGGCTGCTTCTGGTGCCTGGAGCACGATCTCGAGGAGCTCCCCGGGGTGCTGGATGTGGAGAGCGGCTACAGCGGCGGCAAGAAGCCCAATCCCACCTATCAGGAGGTGTCCGCTGGAGGCACGGGCTACCAGGAGAGCGTGCGGGTGCGCTTCGACAACACCAAACTCCGCTACGAAGCCCTGCTGCGGACGTACTGGCGCAACATCGATCCCTTCGACGGCGGCGGCCAGTTCTGTGACCGCGGCGATTCCTACCGCCCGGTGATCTTCACCACCAGCGCCACCCAGGCGGTGGAGGCGCGCAACAGCCTGGTGGCGGCCGCTCGCGAACTGGGCAAGCCCGCCTCTTCCCTGAAGGTGAGTGTGCGGGCCCTCACCCGCTTCTGGCCCGCCGAGGTTTATCACCAGAACTACGCCCGCCGCAACGGCCTCCGCTACCGCTACTACCGCTGGGCCTGCCGCCGCGACCAGCGCCTCGATGCGGTGTGGGGAGGCCAGGCCCGGCGGGGTGAGCGCTGGGGCAACGCGAGCCAAGCCACGGTTCCCGCCGCGCCTTCCGCCCCAGCGACCACCTCCGGCAGCGGCAGCGGAGCACCTGCCGGATCGGCGTCCCTTTCGACGGAGGGCTCGGCTGCTGCCAACACCCGCCGGCCAGGGCCCGCTCCAGCCGCCAGACCCTCCCCCGGACGCTCCGAGACCGGGGCAGCCTTGGCATCCCTCCCCGCTGCCCAAGCGATTGCGGTGGCCCCCTGAGGCCGCTCCCGGTGAGTCCCGCGTATAACTCAGCTCAGCAGCGCGGATTCGATGACGCAGCTCAGGGAATCGCCGGCGGAGCGGGCCACAAATCGAGATAGTCCTGAAGAAATGAGGTGCTGAATTGCAGCAGAACTCAGCTCACCGATTGATTTTGCGCCGCACCAGTTCGATCTGGGCGCTGTAGACTGAGAGAGTTCAAGGTGTTGTGCGTGTATGTATCTGCTGACCATTCGTGACGGTCTGCACACCCGCCATATCGGTCCCTACGCCACCACCCAGCAGGCCGCCGATCACCTCGACCTTCTGCTTCCCCACTGCGGTGAGAGGGTCCACTGGCAGATCCATGAGCTGGAATCTCCCGGTAGCGCCTTGACCGGCTCCGGGGCTCATCAGGCATCCGCCAGCCTCGCGGCCTGAGGGCGCGACGGTGGCTGGCTCGATCAGCCGTTGTCGGGGTAGCCCCTGCGCAGACCGCTCTCCACCATCAGTCCCACGCCGGCGTTGATCAGAATCAGGCCGAGGATGCCGTACCAGAACCAGGGGCCTGCATCCGGCACCGTGGGGAGCTGCTCTGTTGAGGCGGTAGCCAGGGATCGCCAGGTGAGGATGCCCTTGCGGATTGCCGCTTCCGCGAAAAGGCACAGACCCGCCGGTAGGAGCAGCACCCCGAGTTGTGCCTTCACATACCAGCGGATCTTGCGGGCGGGCATCGGCAGCAATCGGCTGAACTTTCCAACCTAGGGTTCAAGCGGCTGAGCCAGCGCTGATCCAGTTCACCAGGGTCCGCACCCCGAAGCCGGTGGCTCCAGCCGGATCGAGGCCCCGGCCTTTGTCGCTCCACACGGTGCCGGCGATGTCCAGGTGAGCCCAGGGTAGGTTCTTGGGCACGAAGTCCTGCAGAAACAGGGCTGCGGTGATCGAGCCGCCGGGGCGGGGGCCGGTGTTCTTGAGATCGGCGAAGGCACTCTTGAGGCCCTCTTTGTAGGAGCTCCGCAGGGGCATGCGCCAGTAGCTCTCCCCTCCGGCCCGGCCAGCGGCCAGCAGGGCTTCCGCCAGGCCGTCGCTGCACGACCACAGCCCGGCAATCTCCTCACCCAGGGCGATCACGCAGGCGCCGGTGAGGGTGGCCAGGTCCACGATCGCATCCGGTTCGAGCTTGCTGGCGTACACCAGGGCATCGGCGAGGGTGAGGCGGCCCTCGGCATCGGTGTTGTTGATCTCGATCGTCTTGCCGTTCGAGGCGGTGAGGATGGCGCCGGGGTGCATGGCGCCGCCGCTGATCATGTTCTCGCAGCTGGCCACGATCGCGTGCACCTCCACGCCCTCCGGCCGGATCTGGGCGATGGCGCGCATGGCCCCCAGCACGGCGGCGCTGCCCCCCATGTCGTACTTCATCATCTCGATCTGGGAGCCGGCCACCTTGAGGTTGTACCCGCCCGAGTCGAAGGTGAGCCCCTTGCCCACCAAGGCCACCCGGCGGCGCGTCTCTCCGGCCGGGCGGTAGGTGAGGTGGATGAACTTGGGTGGCAGGTCGGAGCCCTGGGCCACCGCCAGGTAGGCGCCCATGCCCAGGGCCTCGCAGTCGCTGCGTTCGAGCACCTTCAGCTCGAGGCCGTAATCGGCGGCGATGCCGGCGGCGGCACCTGCCAGGGCGGCGGGGGTGGCCACGTTGGGGGGGGCGGCCACCAGCTGGCGGGCCAACTCCACGCCGGCGCAGAGCCCATCGATGGAACGGAGGCCGGCGTCGCTGCCCTCCGGTAGCCCCAGCAGGGTCACCAGCTCGGGCACCGGCTGGGGATCCGGTTCGCTGCGGAAGCGGTGATCGGCATACAGCGACAACCGCACCGCCTCCGCCATGGCGGCGGTGGCTGCGCCGGGTTCGAGGCCCTCCACGGGCAGGGCCAGCGCCAGGGAGCGGCTGCCGGCGGCCGCGGCGGCGCGGGCGATGCTGGCGGTGGCCGTTCGTAGGGCGTTGCCATCGAAGCCGGCCTGTTCTCCCAGACCCACCAGGATCACGGTGCCGGGCCGGGCCTCCAGTCGCTGCAGGCTCACCGATTCGCCGGGCTTGCCCTTGAAGCGGCGCCGCTCGAGCAGCTCGCACAGGCCGGCACCCACCAGGATCTCCACCTGGGTGCGGGCCGGATGGTCCGGATCGCTGAAGAGGCCCACCGCCAGGGTGTCACCCTGCCAGACCTCCAACAGGGCTCCTGGATTGGCCAGGGAGGCGGTGAGGCAGCGGAACTCCATGCGCGAGGCGTCGGACGGGCTGACCCGCGATCGTAGCCAGCGCGGTTCCTCAGCCGGGATCGGCTGTGAAGGGGGTAGCCCAGCGATTCCGGGTTTCTTTGTTGAAGGGCGGCAGCCAGTGGCGGATCAGGGCCTGCTCCAGGGCGCGGCGCGGCCGCAGGTCGGCGGGCACATCGCCCCAGAAGCGGATACCGAGCCGAGGTGCCAGATCGGCCTTGGCGAGGAGTTCGCCATAGGCGGCCAGGTAGCTCTTGCAATCGTGCTCGCCCTTCCAGCGTTGGTCGGCCCGGCCCGTTTCCCCCACGTAGAGGAGCAGCGGCTCCTCGAGCTGGGCGGGGCGATCCAGCACCAGATAGATGGCGGCCCCCCGCTGGGGCGGGCTGGGCCAGCGCCAGAAGGCGAGGCCCTGGGCCTCGAGCTGCAGCGGATCCAAGGCGCGGGCGGCGGCTTCGACCCCGGCGGCCGGCGGCTCGAAGAGCATCCCCTGGGCCGGAGCTGTTCCGCCGGCTTCGCGGCGGAACAGCGGACCCTGGTAGGCCGCCACCCTGCCCTGCCAGGCTAGCAACTGCTCCCGCAGCAGGGGAGGGGGAAGGGGCGCGGCCCCGGCCCCGCCGGCATCGGTGCGGAAGAGTTCCCCCTGGCGAGCTCCGCCGATGGTGTCCCTCATCGGAGGCGCCGGCTGGTATCGCGGCGTCCGGGTGGAAGGCTGGGGCCCGCCCCTCCCTTCGCCACAGATGGAGCCGAAGTCGCTGGACCCGAAGCCATTTGTCCGGGAGCGGCTGCCGGCGGGGGGCTGAGCGGCAGGTCGGGACCGGGCCGCCCCGGTTCAAATGACACCCGGGCGATCCATCGCTCCACCACGGCGGGGGGGAGGCCCAGCCGGTCCCGTATGTCGGCCAGATCGCGGAACGATCCGCGAGCCCGCTCCCGCAGCAGCCGGGCGCAACGCTCCGCCGTGAGCTCCGGCAGGGCGGCCAGGTCTCGGGCGCTTGCCAGGTTCACCGCCACCGGCACCGGTCCGGCCGGTGCCGGTGGCTCGCCGTACCAGCGAAAGCTGAGCAGGGGCAGCCAGCTCGCCAGTAGGGCGGCATCAAGCTCCAGCACCGCCCGCAGATCTTCCGGACCGCTGAGTTGCACTCCTCCCTTCTGGAGTCGCAGCAGCAGGTCCACCTGCTCGCGGCCGCAGCCTGGTAGCCGCCCCCAGTCGGCAGCGGTGGCCCGGTTCACATCCAGGCTCCAGCCGAGGGCGGCGGCATGGCGCACCTCCGTGGCATTGCGCAGCGCGAGGGCCGGGTTCTGGGCCAGCCGCAGGGCCAAGAGGTCGCGCTCCACGATGTCGTTGTGGAGGGCTTCGGCCATCGCGCCACCGGCACCGGCCATATCGGCCCCTTCGCTACCGACACCGGAGGCGGGCGGCTTGATCTGGCCGCTGGCGATCAACAGCCGTCGAGCCAGGGGATCCAACCAGTGGCGCCTGGCCATCACCGCCTGGCTTCTCGATACATCGCGCCTGAAGCTAGCGGTGATTGCCGTTGGCGGGCCACTCCAGCAGGCCCAGTTCCAGGGCGCGCACGGTGGCATGGGTGCGGTCCCGGGCCGAGAGCTTCACCAGCACCCGGCTCACGTGGGTCTTCACCGTGTCGGCGCTAAGGATCAGGTGCCGGGCGATCTCCTGATTGTTGTAGCCCCGGGCCACGGCCGCCATCACCTGCTTCTCCCGCTGGCTGAGGCGGGGGACCGTCTCCACCGGCTGCCGCCAGAGGTCTTCGAGGCTCCGGTCGATCACCTGGCCGCCATGGCAGATGGTGCGGATTGCGGCCAGTTCGCCTCCGGCCCCAAGCCCCGCATCCCGCAGCACGCCGTCACAGCCGGCCGCAATCGCCTCCCGTGCCCGGCTGCGGCTGGCGTTCCGGGACACCAGCAGCAGCACGCGGGTGCGGGGATGGTCGCGCTTCACCCGCAGGGTCAGCTCCACGCCACAGCCCCGTTCCAGGCCCTCGCTCACCACCAGCAGATCCGGCTGATGGAGCACCACCTTGGCGAACCCTTCCTCCTCCGTGGTCACGGCCGCCAGGATTCTTTCCGGCCGGGGCGCGGCTCGCACCACCGCGCTCAGCAACAGGCGGCTACCGAGGCAGTACACCTGACTCACCTGGGCCAGCTGGTTGGCGGCCAGGGCGTGGTCGGTCCGAAGCTGGGAGAGAAAAGGGGTGAAGTCCACGCGGTCTTCCGTGGGGGTCTCACAAGTTGGTTAAGGGACGCAAAAGATGACGCAGCGATCGCTACCAATCGGAGCCTTGCCCCCCACGTGCGTGGATCCGCACTCGCCCAGCCCGATGCCGCTCAGCAGAATCAGCACCACGCCAACCCCCGCGTCCCGCCACTGCCTGCCCATGGCCTTCTTCGACTCCGAGATCGTTCAGGACGAAGCCAGGCGGCTGTTCAGCGACTATCAGCAGCTGATGCAGCTCGGCAGTGAGTATGGCAAGTTCGACCGAGAGGGCAAGAAGCTCTACATCGAGCGGATGGAGGAAATGATGGATCGCTACCGGGTGTTCATGAAGCGCTTCGAGCTCTCCGAGGATTTCCAGGCCAAGCTCACGGTGGAACAGCTGCGTACCCAGCTGGGCCAGTTCGGCATGACTCCCGAAACGATGTTCCAGCAGATGCACCAGACCCTGGAGCGGATGAGGGGCCAGCTGGAGAAGGAGGTCTGAGGGTTGGGGGGGCAGGCCAGCACTGTTCTCGGGAGGGCCGATCGCCCGGGCGCAGCAGGGGCACCTGTTTACGATCCGGCCACGCAGCGCTCCTCGGCCCCCGGTCCTCCATGGTTGATCAGCAGCGATCCCCTGCCGCCGCCGCATCGGAGGGGGACACCACCCTGCCCACCTGGTTGAGCCGCGGCCTGGCCGATCTGTTCCCGGCCGCTGGTGATCCCGCCGCCGCCGGCGATCCGGATCAGACCCTCGCCGCCCGCCTGGCCGAGGCCGAATCCCAGGGAAGGCCGCTGCGGGTGAAGCTCGGCATCGACCCCACCGGCTCCGACATCCACCTGGGCCACTCGATCCTGTTCCGCAAGCTGCGGGCCTTCCAGGATGCGGGGCACACGGCGGTGCTGATCATCGGCGACTTCACCGCCCGGATCGGCGATCCCTCCGGCAAGAGCGCCACCCGGGTGCAACTAGGGGCCGCCGAGGTGGAGGCGAACGCCGAAACCTATCTGGTGCAGCTGGGGCAGGGGCAGGATCCGGCGCGGGCGCTGCTGGATTTCGAAACCCCCGGCCGGCTGGAGGTGCGGCGCAACAGCGAATGGCTGGCGGGGATGGACCTGCCGGCGGTGATCGACCTGCTGGGAACGAGCACGGTGGGCCAGATGCTGGCCAAGGAGGATTTCGCGAATCGCTATGGCTCCGGCACGCCGATCTCCCTGCACGAATTCCTCTATCCGCTGCTGCAGGGCTACGACTCGGTGGCGATCGAGGCCGATCTGGAGCTGGGCGGCACCGATCAGAAGTTCAATGTGGCCATGGGCCGCGATCTGCAGCGCCACCACGGTCTGCGACCCCAATTTGGCCTGCTGCTGCCGATTCTGCCTGGGCTCGATGGGGTGCAAAAGATGAGCAAGAGCCTGAGCAACACCGTGGGTCTGGCGGAGGATGCACTCTCGATGTATTCGAAGCTCGAGAAGGTTCCCGATTCGGTGGTCAACGACTACCTCACCCTGCTCACCGATCTCGATCTGGCGGCGTTGCCGGAGAACCCGCGTGAGCGCCAGAAGGCGATGGCGTTGGCGATCACGGCGGCCCGCCATGGGGTGGCGGCGGCCACGGCGGCCCAGGCCGATGCGGGCAGCCTGGTGGCGGGCGCTGCCGGGGCGGGGGCCGCGGAGGCGGAGGTGCCGGAGGCGTCGCTGGCGACGGTGAACTTTCCAGCGAAGGCCTTTTATCTCCTGGCAGCCGTGGGCGTTTGCACCAGCAGCAGCGAGGCGCGCCGCCGGATCCAGGGGGGAGGCGTGAAGCTCGATGGCGAAAAGCTCAGCGACCCCAACCAGGAATTCAGCGGCACGCAGGAGTTGGCCGGCAAGGTGCTGCAGCTTGGCAAGAAGACCTTCCGGCGGCTGGTGGAGTGAGTGGGAGGATCACTTTTGGATCAACGATTGCCATCACCAGGCCGCAAGGTGTTCTCAGCGAAGAAGATAGCCTTACGGTGGCGGCACAGGTGCATGGCGGTGTTAGCTGACCAATGTCTTTACCTGGGGCGCTGGTGCTCCACGTAGAAGGCCTTCCACACTTAAGTCCTCATCAACATCTGGCCAGTGGATTCCGTAGCCAGCTCCTGCAATCTCCCAGTTATGACGCTCCTGGGATGTTGCATGCAGAAGCCTTGGGAACCAAGCCAACGGCACCGAGATAGATCGTCCATCAGCCAGGTCAACGATCAGCCTGTCTTCTGTCAAGGCAACGTCTGTTACCTGCTCGCCAGGGTTAGCCATGAAACTCCTCCCATGCTTTAAGCAGGATAGCTCGGTTCAAGCTGACCAGCCGTTCAATCTCACGCAGCTCTCTGGCGCTAAATCCAAGGCCCGAGGACAATGCCACAGGAACAAGCCAGACTTTGCATGGGCCAAATGATCGTGCAAGTATGCCGACCGTGTTCAGAGCCTGTTTATGGGATTCGTTTCGCATGCTTCAGGATCAACCTGCCCGTTCCCACGTGAAAACCAGCCCGAATGCGCACCGGACCCTGCACAGGGATTTCTGCGAGATAAAGCAGACCAGCTTCCTCTGCGCACGTCGGAAAAAACGGTGCCCCTGGTTCTGAATGCAGGAAGAAGTCGCCGGACAACATTCTGCACTTGGGGCAGACATTCGCATAGTATTTGCTTTGAACTGTTTTCGAGTAGCTAAACTGATAGGTTGGCACTCGTTTCTGCACGTATCCAAGCACGTCTTTAGGAAGAGAAACAACATCTGACAGGACAAAAACCTGATCATCTGCGCCCTCAACCGACGGCGCTAAGAATGCTACCACCGGCATTCTTTCCCCGCACCTCCAACAATCGATCTTCATTCCGACAATATAAATCGGCGGTGATATTGTCAGAGAATCGTCATCCATGGTGATCTGCTCATAGTGGATTCTTGAATGTTAAATCTTTTCTGCTATACACGACCGTCAATAGGGACAGAAAAGATCGCTGACCTGTCAATTTTAAGTCCACTAATCTTATGCCAAGGATGCTTACCCTGGCTTCCGATCCTTCGAACGCTGCCCTGAGTGGCAGGCAGGGGAGCTTGGGGTGGCGGAGCCGAGAGCTGTTGGAGGCCTGTCCACTCCAAGGGCTTGTTGGAAGGGTCGCCTTCCAACGGGAAATGTCTGAAGACTTTAGCTGCACAAGCAACACTCATGCAACCTCAGCTACATCTTCAACAATTGCGCCCTCCTTCACAGATGCGCTCAATTGGAGACCTAAGGCTGAGATGACCTTCAAGATCGTGTCAAAACTTGGGCTCCGATCACCTGAGAGTGCCTTATACAGACTTTCCCGCGACAGTCCCGACTCGCGTGCGACCTGGGTCATCCCCTTAGCACGAGCAATATCTCCCAATGCCTTTGCAATGAAGGCAGCATCCCCGTCTGATTCCTGAATACAGGCCTCCAGATAGGCAGCCATCTCTTCAGGAGTCTCCAGGAACTCGGCAACGTCATAGGGCGCCGTCTTTGTCTCCATCATTCATCCTCCTTGAAATTACGAGCGAGATCCTGCTCAGATTTAATATCTTTGACCTGGGTGCTCTTGTCACCACCGGCGAGAAGAATGACCAGCATCGAACCCCGTTGTTGAAACTAGACCCTGTAACCAGGGCCATAGTGGATCCGCAGCTCAGAGATTCATGCCCCAACAGACCGAACATCGCCTGGATTGCCGCAGATGACGCGTTCAATCCGGGCCTGAATGAACGCCTTAGCCCTGAAGTCCCGAAGGCCTCTGAGCCAACGCGCAAACTCCTCTGTACGGCGAACTGAAACCTCACCGACAGTGTAGCCCCGTGGCTACGAGCAGGCATGGGCTCCGCACGGCATTCTCAAAGTGGCGGCACGCTCCTTCGAACGCTGCCCCGGCTCCCAGCTCGACCTCTACGAGGGCGAGGCCAGAGTGCGCCGGAGGCGAAAGAATGAAAAAGGAGAGAGGGATCCCGAGATGCATCAGACCAAGAAAGGCAAACAGTGGTTCCACCGCTGCGCGGAAGGCTTCGCCTACGGCATGAAAGTCCACATCGGCGTGGACAAGGACACCGGGCTGATCTCCTTCACGGCGAGGAGACGGTGGTCTATGCCGACGCCGGCTACCAGGGCATCGAGAAGCGCGACGAGATGGAAGGCAAAGGCATCGGCTTTCGGGTTGCCATGCGGCCAGGAAAGCATCGCGCTCTACCCGACACGCCCGAGGGGCGAGTCGATGATCTGATCGAGACCGCAAAGGCTCACATCCGCGCAAAAGTTGAGCACCCCTTTCGAGTGATGTAGACGAAGTCGGCCGGAGGCCATAGCGTCAGTTCGACTTTCAAAAAACCCGGTTACGCGGCATGTTCCTACCGAGGCCGCCGGCCGAGCGTGGCGGAGCCACTAGAATCGCTGCAAGGAAAACGTGTTGGCAGCCCTTACGAACCTGTTCATGGCCAGGCATCAGTTGCTATGCAGGACATGATCAAGGGAGTGGTGTGCCCATTGGGGGCCAGATAGGCCTCAATAGGAGGGTGGATTCGCCGAAAATCAGAAGAATCAGGCCAACTCTTCCTCAATCTGCACCAAGAACGTCCATTTGGAACAAATCGGAGCGCAATCTGCGTTTCACGGGCTTGTTGCCCAGAGCTTCCCTAGCCGCTCTCAGGGAGTAAAGTCGGCAGTGTGATTCCACGCATGGGCGGAGCCTCACCGAGGACACTGAAGAGATGGGTTTCGCGATTCCGTGCGCCCCATGCATAAGCCTGCCGCACGAGCCCGGAGCATCCGACGGGCAGGAGCCAGACGACGTTCTGTCCTCGAAAATGCTGATCCAGCATCCCATGGACGAGTGCCTGCATCGTCGCCTCATCTTCCGCGACGCCCTGGCCGAGAATGCGGAGCGTTGGATACACGGATGCTGCGAGGAAACCCACGAGTGAACCATCCACATTTTCAATCACGGCGAGACGCCAGCAGCCAGATTTGTTTTCCACGAAAAAGCGGTAATCTTGCTCCTTGCGGATGCCATTGAGCCGAAATTCCAAGTCGGCGATGGCAGGCACATCTCCGATGGTGCCTGCTCTCAGCCGCGTGCTCGCACCGGAGAGTCCAGCGGCGGGGACGGTGAGTGTGAGGGCTTGCAGCGTCACATGCGGCACGAAGCCTAGCCTGGTGTAGAGCGAGAAGGAATCGAGATTCATCGCGCTGGAGACGAGCCGCAATGGCTTGCCATTGGCGATGCGGATGATCTCCTCCATCAATGCACGCCCCACGCCGCGTCCGAACGCGGTCGGATTCACACTGACGACACCCACGCCAACATGCAGCTCACGCGGATGAAAAAACGCCGAGCCGATGAGCGCGCCCGCTTCATCCACCGCGACGACGCAGCAACCGGGATCGAGCGTTTCATAGATTTCGCCCATCAAGCGGTAGGGCTCCCAGTCGGTGCCGAAGCGGTCCATGTTCAGCCGCGTGCGATACCAGACGTCGAGCGCGGTGTGCAGCAGTTTTGCCAGCTCGTCATATTGATGTGGCTGGAGACGTTGGAGTTTCATCTTCGTCAATTCACAGAATCCCTTGTTGGCAAGTCCAAAGTTCAATAGGTGGAGTTACTAGCACCGACGAAAGTCCGGCTTGCAGTGCGGCTTTTGATTGCGTACATCATTGGCTGCTGTATATCAAGGTCGCTTGACCAGATTACATTGCTGGCCTGCGACCAAGCCTGTCCTTGCGGGGAAGTTTCCTGGATTAAACTTTATCGCGCCGATGCTCGCCATGTATTGCGTCAACGCTCTTGATATGACGGTGAAGTCTTTCTGCGCATCTGTTTTTTTAACCGGATTATTGGGGCCTGCAAGTGATGCCAGATGTTCATCACGGGCTTCGAGAAGCACCTTCAACGCGTCGTCCGGCCATGTGGCCAATGTCATTGCTGCGCTTACTGGTTTGCCATCGACCAATCGCAGTGTGCCGTCGATGTTTCGTTGATTGATGCTTTTGTTGATATCCAGTATGGCTTTCAGCTTGGCGCATTGAACTGACTCTGCGGCATTGTAGGACTCAATTACCGAGTATTTGGCAGCGCGGATGATAGCCGCTTGTTGGGCAGCGTTCAGGCTGTTCCAGACAGCTTTGTTGATGTGTATCCACGCCATCAGGAAAGGTTGATGCCACGATGGGTGATGCGCATAGCGCGCACCGATCTGACCGATATTTTGCGAGCAGTTGGGTTTAGTACCGGGCTGAATCGGGTATGCAAGGGCCGGACTGCAATCAAGACTACCGGCATCGGGATTACCCAGCGGCGCTGTAGCTGTCGCCTCCTTGACCGGGAATAAATCTGCGAAATCATCATATGGGCTAACATATTCGAAGCCTTGGATCGTGCCTCTTTGCATCGGCAGCAGAACCGATTGGCCTCCCACCGGCGGATAGAACGTGAGCGTTCTAGCGGGAATAACGCCACGTTTCACCAACAGGTCGCAGGAGCGGTCCACGATGTCCTGCGGTGGGGCCAAGTAACGAATTCTCCAACCTGAGGTGCACAGGCCCGCCAGACCGATACCATTCCCGTGGCTCAAACATTTAGCGTCGCCCGCAATGCAGTCCGGCTTGCCGATAGGCTTCGGAAAATAACCCGAGCCCTGCATTGTACTGCCTACCACAGGAAGAACAATTTGCGTTCCGCCCCGGCTATCCAGTATCGATTGGGCTAATGCGAGACCATTTCCATTGAATCCTTCTATCTTGGCATCGTAAAGAAATCCCATCATTTGCTCGAACCGCATGCCAAACTGCACCGAGTTGTAGGCAAAGCCCCAGCTCGGTTCCGAGAAGAGCGGCTTGGGCGCATTCGCGTTGGCAAACTGGATGCCCGGTCTTAGTGCGCTTACTTCACGGCCCGTGGTCTGACTGCGTTGGAAAATGACTTTCTGTCCACTGGGTAACGCATCGGGTCCGTTTTCATCGGTGTAATCCATTACCTTCTGTATGAAGATTCGCATGGCACCGAAGTCAGCATTTTGGGGGTCCGTGGACACGCCAGCGCCGCGCCCTATGGTCGGCGAGTCGCTGTACTCGTTGTAGGGAATGGTGACATCCGCGATCGCGGGATGAACAAACAATGTCCCGCCTATTGCAACGACCAATGCTGACAGAGTTGTACAAATGTTCATGTTTGTCCCCTTAGGCGCGCTGCTACTTTATCGGAAACTTTCAGCGGATGACCGTTTATTGCCCATGCAGGCCATCGCTCGACGAATGCCACTCGGCGTCCCGTGCCGCATAACGCTCTAGATCAGAAGCGGGCAGAGATCAAAGAACAGGCACAGCACTCAGCTCCCGTCTTCTGTATCTGGATGTTATGCAGTCATGGCAGTGCGG
>Ga0315905_10000996_pt1 | contig 30922 bp, 27 predicted proteins | sample LakEriMetagenome_5_FD_203522 | JGI IMG/M metagenome (GOLD analysis project Ga0315905, IMG submission 203522) | Freshwater fungal communities from buoy surface, Lake Erie, Ohio, United States - Buoy 4 MA121 | ecosystem: Environmental > Aquatic > Freshwater > Lake | place: USA: Lake Erie, Ohio... | reverse complement strand
TCTCAGGGGGTGGGCTCAGAGGCTTGTTCTCGACCCATCCGGCAACCGAGGACCGGGTGGCCCGCCTGATGGACATGGCCGCGCGGCGCGGCGGCTTCGGACGCGGTTGATCGCAGCGACCGTCGCAATGCGGCGACGCGGGCCCGATTGATGACGCCGCAGCGCGCGCTGCTGGGCGACGAGATGATGGCTGCGGCTGACGCGCTGAGCTCACTTCAGGCGGGTCAGCGGTTGCCCGATGCCCTCGATGCAGCCTGCGCGGCTTTGCCAGCGGCCTCGCGCGGGCCCGCCCGCGACATGGCCTACCGGTGTGTCCGAGCCTGGGGTCTGTTGCGAGCCCTGGCCGATCAGCTCAATGCCAGACGCCCTGATCCGCGCGTTGCAGCGCTCCAGTGGGTTGCCCTGGAGCAGCTGGTGTCGGGCGAGCGGCCCGATGCCGTAGTGGTCGACCAGGCCGTCTTGGCACTCAAGCGCGCAATGCGTGCCCAGTCTGCAGCCACGGGCTTCCTGAATGCCACCTTGCGCCGCTTCGGGCGCGAGCGTGATACGTTGCTGGCTCAGGCACTCCGTGATCCGGAGGCTCAGTACAACCTGCCGCGCTGGTGGCTTGATGCCCTGCGCCGCGCCTGGCCGGATCAATGGACCGACCTCATCGACAAGGGTAACCAGCAGGCGTCATTGGTTCTGCGGGCAAACGTTCGGCGCATGAGCCGAGATGCGTTGGCCGATATCCTCGCCGCGGCCGGCGTTACCACCCGGATCCTGGGCCCCCAGGCCCTGGCGCTTGAGCGGGCCATGCCGGTGACCGAGATCCCGGGTTTCGCTGAAGGCTGGTGGTCGGTGCAGGATGCAGGCGCCCAGCTGAGTGCGCCGCTGCTCGGGCCTCGTGACGGTGAGCGGGTGCTCGATGCCTGCGCTGCTCCAGGTGGCAAGACAGGCCATCTGCTGGAGCTGGCCGATCTTCGCCTGACTGCGCTCGACATCGACCCAGCCCGGTGCCGGCGGATCGAAGACAACCTGGCTCGCCTGGGCCTGTCCCGCCTGGGTATCGAGATCAAGGCCGCCGATGCCGCCGAGCCGACCCGCTGGTGGGATGGCGAACCCTACGACCGCATCCTGCTCGATGCGCCGTGCAGCGCCTCGGGCATCCTGCGCCGCCATCCGGATGTTCGCTGGCTGCGCCGGCGTGGTGATCTCGCCACATTGATGCAGACGCAACAGCGACTGCTCGAAGCCCTTTGGCCGCTGCTTCGTCCGGGTGGTACATTGCTCTACGTCACCTGCTCGGTTTTCCCGGAAGAGGGCGAGCAGATGATTCGAGCCTTCCTGAACCGGCATCCCGATGCCCTTCGTGAAGCCCTTTCCTGGGACTGGGCCGACGGTTCCCGCGAAACGGTCACGCAGATTTTTCCGCTTGCGCGTCCGTCCCGGGAGCACGACGGTTTCTTCCATGCCCGACTGACCCGACGCCCGTGAAGCGACGCACCGCCATCGCGGCACTGTCGATGGCGGTGTTGACAGCCTGGACGCCGGCCGCTCGCAGCGCTGATCCCATTTCGGTTCTTCAGACCGTGCTCGAGCCATCCGCCGATGGTGAGTCGTGGGAGCTGTCGGCCGATTTCCTGTTGCCCCTCAACGCAACCCTCGAAGAGGCCGTCAATCGGGGCGTGGTGTTGCACTTTGTGGTCGAGTTCGAGTTGCGCCGTTCGCGTTGGTACTGGTGGGATGAGCAGGTCGCCTCAGCCACCCAGACCCATCGTCTGTCCTGGCACGCCCTGACCCGCCAGTACCGATTGCTGCTCAATGGAGTGGCCGAGTCCCATGGAAGCCTGGCCGACGCACTGGCCGCGCTCTGCCGCCTGCGGCAGTGGCGGGTCATGCCGCGCGAGCGGGCGTCGGCAGGCCAGGCCTATGAGGCGCGCCTGCGCATGAGGCTCGATACCGATGCCTTGCCGAAGTCCTTCCAGATTTCGGCGCTCACCCAGCGTAACTGGGCGCCGCCCTCCGAATGGAGGCGCTTTCTCCTGAGGCCTGGACCCTGAGCGCCCTCGAACAGCGATCCGGCGCCCGCGCCCTGCGCTACGCGCTCTTTGCCTCGCTGTCTGCCGGGGCTGTGCTGATCACACTGCTCGCCGTGGCGAGCGGCAATGACCGGTTGCTCGAGGAACACTACGCCCTGCTGCTCGGGCTCAACCTGGTCGTGGGCCTGGGCCTTCTGGGGCTTGCGCTGACGCTGGCCTGGCGAATGCTGCAGCGATGGCGCGCCGGCCTCTTTGGCACCCGACTGATGGCCCGCATGGCGGGAGCATTCGTTGCCATGACGCTGCTGCCCGCCCTGCTGATCTATCTGGTGGCCGTACAGTTTCTCGGGCGCTCGGTGGAGTCCTGGTACGACGTGCCCATGGAGCGTGCGCTCGAATCAGGCCTTACTCTGGGGCGGGCCTCGCTGGATTCGCTGCTGGCCGATGTCCAGTCCAGGGCGCGCGGGCTTGCCGGCGAACTCTCCGAGCAGCCGTCCTCGCAGTGGCGGATACTCCTCGAACAGGGCCGCGAGCGCGCACAGGTTCAGGAAGCCCTGATCATCACGGCCAGCGGGCGCATTCTTCAGGCCAGCGGTGGCAGCCTGACCCAACTGGTGCCTGATCTGCCACCACCGTCCGTGTTGCGCCAGGCGCGTGCCGGTCGAGGACTGGCTGCAGTCGAACCGGTTGATGCCACCAGCGAAGGCCGTGGCCTGCGGCTGCGGGTCATTGAGCCGATCGCCGGCAGCGGCTCGCTGGGCGAGGATGCGCGCTTGCTTCAATTTCTGCAGCCCGTCCCCCAGACACTGGCCGGCAATGCCGAAGCCGTGGCACAGGGCTGGCGCGACTACCAGGAGCTGGCGCTGGCCCGCACCGGGCTCAAGCGTATCTTCAGGATCACCATGACGGTGACGCTGCTGCTCACCATGTTCTCGGCGGTTGCGGCGTCCTTTTTGCTCGCTGGATGGCTGATCGGGCCGCTGGCCATGCTGGCGGCTGGCACTCGGGCAGTGGCCGGGGGTGACTTCAGACCCGTCAAGGACTACACCGGCCGTGACGAACTCGGCGTGCTCACGCAGTCCTTCAATGCCATGACCCGTCAGCTTGAGGAGGCCCGGCTGCTGGTTGAACGCAACCAGCGTGCCCTGGAGCGGGCCAATAACCAGCTGGCCAGCGTGCTGGGCAATCTGACGGCTGGCGTGCTGGTCCTCGATGAGGCGCGTCAGGTGATTCTCGCCAATGAAGGTGCTGCGCGAATCCTGGGCACAGAGCCCGCACGGATGCAGGGCCTGGGCTTGCATGAATTGCCCCGGCTGGATTCTGTGGCCCGCCAGATTACCGAGGCTTTCGATGCGCTCGATCCCGCGGATGGGCACGGCTGGCAGCGCCAGTTCAGTCTGAGTCCGCTGGGCACTCAGGAGAGCGTTACCCGGGCTGACCCGCGGGGCTCGCCTGTGCAGACCCTGCTGGTCCGAGGCGCGCGCCTGCCAGGCGCACAGGCCGGCGCTCTGGTGGTGTTCGACGACGTGAGCGAAGTGGTGGCCGCACAGCGCGGACTGGCCTGGGGCGAGGTCGCGCGTCGGCTGGCCCACGAGATCAAGAATCCCCTCACGCCGATCCAGCTGGCTGCCGAGCGGCTGCAGCACAAACTTGCCGACAAGCTGCCCGCCGCCGAGGCGCAGCTTCTGGCTCGCAATGCGCGGACCATCGTCGAGCAGGTGGGCAGTCTCAAGCTCATGGTGGATGAGTTCAGTGACTATGCCCGTCTGCCCGCGGCGCAACTGGCTCCGCTCGATCTGCAAGACATCGTGCAGGATGTGGCCACGCTGTATGCGCCCCAGGAATCCGCAGGTGTTCTCGTGCTGCGGTTCGAAGCCGACCTGCCGCAGGTGCTGGGTGACGCGAGCCAGCTGCGGCGCGTGGTGCTCAATCTCGTCAAGAATGCCCTGGAGTCAGCCGAGCGCCAGCCCCAGGCCCGGGTCGAGGTCGTGCTGCGCCGCCGTTTGCGCGACGGCCAGCCCAGTGGCGTGATGCTCACGGTGACCGACAACGGGCCGGGTTTTCCGGCGGGCATGCTCGAGCGGGCCTTCGAGCCCTACGTGACGCACAAACCCCGAGGAACCGGACTCGGTCTGGCCATCGTCAAGAAGATCATCGATGAGCACGGCGGGCGCATCGAACTGTCGAATCAGATGAGCGAATCCGGTACTCCGATCGGGGCCTGTGTGACAGTCCGCTTGTCGAAGTTGGTCAAAAGCGACGAAAATCCCAGCTTTCCTGCAACACCGACGGTACCGGTCTGCCCGCCGGCCTGACATTCCTCCCGGTCTGGAGCACTCCCTTCGATGGCCGACATCCTGGTCGTAGACGACGAAATCGGCATTCGTGAATTGCTGAACGAGATTCTCGGTGACGAGGGTCATACGGTTCTGCTGGCCGAAAATGCCGCGCAGGCCCGGCAGTTCCGAGACGAGCAGGACCTTGATCTGGTCCTGCTTGATATCTGGATGCCTGAGGTCGACGGTGTTTCGCTGCTCAAGGAATGGGCTGCGATTGGCAAGCTCTCCATGCCGGTGATCATGATGTCGGGGCATGCCACCATTGATACGGCCGTGGAGGCTACGCGCATCGGCGCGCTGGATTTCCTCGAAAAACCCATTTCGCTGCAAAAGCTGCTCAAGACGGTCGAAAACGGGCTGGCCCGTCGCGCCATCAGTCGCGGCGTGCCTCGTCCCCAGCCTGCTGCGCCGGTCACGCCGCGCCCCGTTGCAGGTCCGGGCGCTGCACTTCAGGCGGGTGCCACGACCCGTCCCGACATCGAACCCCCGTCTTTCGAGGCCGCTTTGACGGCGGATGGATCCCCGGCCACCGGTGAGCAGACGCGGGCTTCGGATCGTTACTCGGTGCCCTCACTCGAGGTCTCGTCGGGACTCACGGGCGCAGCCCATGGCAGTGGCGCTGGCGGGTCAAACACCGTCGCGGCAATGGGCGCACTGGCGGCCGACCGACTGGGTGTGGTCACCGCCGTTGTGGCCACGGCCGGTGGCGGTCCGGGTTCGTTGCGCGAACTGCCGCTCGACATGCCACTCAGAGAGGCGCGCGATGCCTTCGAGCGGACCTATTTCGAACACCATCTGGCACGAGAGCAAGGCTCCATGACCCGAGTGGCCGAAAAAACCGGACTGGAGCGAACCCACCTCTACCGCAAGCTCAAGCAGCTGGGTATCGACCTGTCCAAGGGTGCGTTTCGCAAGGGCGGCGCGGGGCAGGCTTGATGATTCTCTCGGGGCTGTCTTGAAGATCATCATCCTGGGCGCAGGCCGGGTCGGGGAGTCACTGGCCGAGAGTCTGGTCTCCGAGCGCAACGACATCACGGTGATCGACAACGACCTGACGCGCCTGGCCGCGCTCCAGGACCGCCTTGACCTGCGCACGGTGCATGGCCATGCGGCCTCGCCCTCGGTGCTGCGGGCGGCGGGCGCCGAAGATGCCGACATGCTGATCGCGACCACGCAGTCCGATGAGACCAATCTGGTGGCCTGCCATCTGGCCGCACAGGGATTCAATGTGCCCAAGCGCATTGCCCGGGTCCGTTCATCCGAATTCCAGGACCATCCCGAGCTGGTGGGCGAGGGCGCCTTTTCGGTCGATCACCTGATCGTTCCCGAAAAGGCCGTGACCGATACCATCGCCCGACTGGTGGAGTTTCCGGAAGCCCTGCAGGTGCTGGAGTTTGCCAAGGGTCGGGTCAGCCTGATTGCCGTGCGCGCGATCGCGGGCGGCCAGCTTGTGCAGCGTCCGATCCGCGAGATCCGCGGTCATATTCCGAAGGTGGATTCCCGCATCGTCGCGATCTTTCGCGGCGAACGCACGCTCTATCCCGATGGCGATACCCTGATCGAACCGGGCGATGAAGTGTTCTTCCTCGCGGCCACCGAGCACATCCGCACCGTGATGACCGAGCTGCGCAAGATGGATCAGCCGGTGCGTCGCGTGATGATCGCGGGCGGCGGGCGAATCGGGCTGAGACTGGCGCGCGCGCTGGGCGAGCGGCTCGATGTGCGCATCATCGAGAGTGATGCCCGTCGCTGTGAGGCCATCGCAGCCGAGCTGCCCGCCAAGGTGCTGGTGCTGCAGGGCGATGCCACCGATGAAGATCTGCTCGATGAAGAGAGCGTGGGCAGCATGGATCTGTTCTGTGCGCTGACTTCAGACGACGAGAGCAACATCATGTCCTCGCTGCTGGCCCGCAAGATGGGTGCTCGGCGTGTGATCGCCCTGGTCAATCGCCGGGCCTATGCCGATCTGGTCGAAGGCGGGCGCATCGACATTGCCATCGTGCCGGCTCAGGCCACGATCGGCAGCCTGCTCACCCATGTGCGACGCGGCGATGTGGTGGCCGTTCATTCATTGCGACGGGGCGCTGCCGAGGCGCTCGAACTGATCGCCCATGGCGACGCCAAATCAAGCAAGGTGGTGGGCCGGCGCATCGAGCAGATCGCGCTGCCCGAAGGCGCCATTATCGGGGCCATGGTGCGCGAGCGGATTGGCGGGCGTCATGAGGTGGTGATTGCCCATCACGACACCGTGATCGAACCCGACGACCATGTCATCGTGTTTGTGGCCAACCGCAAGATGATCCCGAAAGTGGAGCAGTTGTTTCAGGTTGGTGTCGGATTTTTCTGAGCCTGTTCATCAGCCCGTCATCGGAATACCCTGCACGCTGATCGGGATTGACCCGACCAGCCGCGGTGGCCCCTACCATCGGCCACCCTTTCGCGAGCGTTGTTTCGCCCCGCGTCAGCGTTGTTCCCCCCTGTTTCAGCGTTGTTCTTTTTACTCTCCGTTTCCTCCTCAACTACCACGTCCTCAAGACAGGAGACCTCCATGACCTCAAACGCCTCACTGCGCCGCAAGTTCATGACCACCGGTGCCGTTGCCACCGGTGCCGCCACCCTTGGCTTTCCGGCCATTGTCAAAGCCCAGACGACCTCGCTGCGTTTTCAGAGCACCTGGCCTGCCAAGGACATCTTCCACGAGTACGCCAACGACTTCGCCAAGAAGGTCAATGACATGACCGGCGGCGAACTCAAGATTGAAGTGCTGCCGGCGGGTTCGGTGGTGCCGGCCTTCGGTCTGCTCGATGCAGTGTCCAAGGGCACGCTCGATGGCGGTCATGGCGTGGTGGTCTATCACTACGGCAAGAACAGCGCGCTGGCGTTGTGGGGTTCGGGTCCGGCCTTTGGCATGGACGCCAACATGCTGCTGTCCTGGCACAAATACGGCGGCGGCCGCGCCCTGCTCGACAAGCTCTATGGGGCCGTGGGTGCCAATGTGTACTCCTACGTGTATGGCCCGATGCCGACCCAGCCGCTGGGCTGGTTCAAGAAGCCCATTGCCAAGGCCGATGACCTCAAGGGTCTGAAGTACCGCACGGTGGGCATCTCGATCGACGTGTTCACGGCCATGGGTGCGGCGGTCAATGCGCTGCCCGGCGGCGAGATCATTCCCGCCATGGACCGTGGTCTGCTTGACGCAGCCGAGTTCAACAACGCTTCGTCTGACCGTCTGCTGGGCTTTCCCGATGTGTCCAAGGTCTGCATGCTGCAGAGCTTTCACCAGAACGCCGAGCAGTTCGAGATCCTCTTCAACAAGGCCAAGCTCGATGCCCTGCCGCCCAAGATGAAGGCCATCATCGACAATGCCGTGGAGGCCGCTTCGGCCGACATGTCCTGGAAGGCCGTTGACCGCTACTCCAAGGACTACATCGAGATGCGTGAAAAGCAGAACGTGAAGTTCTACAAGACGCCCGATGCCATCCTGCAGCGCCAGCTCGCCGTGTACGACGAAGTGGTCAAGAAGAAGTCGGCTGAAAACGCCCTCTTCAAGGAGATCGTCGATTCGCAGCGCGCCTTCGCGGCTCGTGCCGTGGCCTGGGACATGGACACCAACGTCAATCGCCGCATGGCCTTCAACCACTACTTCGGCAAGAAGTAAGTTCGAGGGTCAGCCCGGTGTCGCAGTGTTGCGCACCGGGCGGTATGTGCCGACCCGCCATGTGGGTTGTGCACGCCAATGTGTTGCGGCCGCATCAATGCATGCGGCCTGTTCGTTTGCGGTGACGGCGAAGGCGGCCAGAGGCCTTTGCCGCAGGGGTCGCTTGATCGCCGGTTTTTTGCGGTGATGCCATCAAGGACGCGGGGGTTGAAGACACCGCGAGGGACACGATGCAAGGTTTCTTTCTGACAGTTGACCGTATCTCCACCTGGATAGGTCAGGCCTTCGCCTGGATGATCATGGGCCTCACCGGGCTGATCGGGTACGAGGTCTTTGCCCGCTATGTGCTCAACAAGCCCCATGCCTGGGCCTTCGATGTGCAGATCATGATGTACGGCACCCTCTTCATGATGGCGGGCGCCTACACGCTGTCCAAGAACGGGCATGTCCGGGGCGACATCCTGTATGGCTTTTTCAAGCCCCGCACGCAGGCCTTTTTCGATCTGGTGCTCTATCTGGTGTTCTTTCTGCCCGGTGTGGTTGCACTGGCCTGGGCGGGTTATTCGTTTGCTGCCGAGTCCTGGGCGATCAACGAGCATTCGTCAATCACCGCCGACGGCCCCCCGCTCTATCCGTTCAAGACCATCATTCCGTTCGCGGGTGGGCTGCTGCTGCTGCAGGGCGTGGTCGAGATTCTGCGCTGCATCGTGTGTCTGCGCGATGGGGAGTGGCCTTCGCGCGAGCAGGATGTGGAAGAGGTCGATGTCGACAAGCTGAAAGCCATGGTCAAGGCTGACGACGCGGGAGCACGCTGATCATGCGCAAGGAAATGCTGTTTGGTCTGTCGATCATGGCGCTCATCGTGCTCGCCGTGGCGATCTTCATGCCCTGGAGCAACATGCAGAGCGGCCATTACGGCCTGCTCATGCTTGCACTGGTGGTGGTGGCCATCATGCTGGGCTTTCCCACGGCCTTCACCCTCATGGGCATGGGGATGCTGTTCGCCTTTCTCGCCTACCGCATGCGCGCGCCCGATCAGGCGATCGGGCAGACCCTCGACCTGATGGTCCAGCGCGCCTATGCCGTGATGAGCAATGACGTGCTCATCTCCATTCCGCTCTTCGTCTTCATGGGATACCTGGTCGAGCGGGCCAACCTGATCGAAAAGCTCTTCAAGAGTCTGCACCTGGCGCTGGCCCGGGTGCCGGGTTCGCTGGCGGTGGCCACCATCTTCACCTGCGCGGTCTTTGCCACAGCCACCGGCATCGTGGGTGCGGTGGTGACGCTCATGGGCCTGCTGGCTCTGCCCGCCATGCTACGTGCGGGTTACAGCACCGGCATTTCGGCGGGGGCCATCACCGCTGGCGGATGCCTGGGCATTCTGATTCCGCCCTCGGTGCTGCTGATCGTCTACGGTGCCACTGCGGGGGTGTCGGTGGTGCAGTTGTACGCTGGCGCGTTTTTTCCGGGAATCATGTTGGCAGGTCTGTACGTCATCTACGTGATCGTGCTGGCCAAGCTCAAGCCCGAGCTGATGCCGCCGCTGCCGGAGGCCGAACGCAAGGTGCCCTTGTCGGCGGCCTTGCGGGCGCTCAGTGCCGGCAATGGCCGCGCGCGCGCCCTGCCATTGATTGGCCGCGCCCTGAGTGGTCGTGCGGGTATTGATGCAGGCCAGGCCCTGCGGCAGCTGGTCGTGGCCTTGTTGCCTGCGCTGTGCGTGGCTGCAGTGCTCGGTCTGTCATGGCGCGCAGTGACTGCACCGGCGCCGCTTGAGGAGGCGAGTGGTCTGGTCGAAATGACCGGTGGGACAGCGAGCGATTCCTCGGGCTCGTCCGGGGGGCTGGCGGAGCCGCCTGCCGATGACAGCACTGACAAGCCCACGGGTTCGGACGGTAGCGGTCTGTCGGAGCCTCCCACCACCGAATCGACGGCCACCGGGTCGGCCGATGCAGCAACCGCCTCCCAGCCTGCGGCTGCAGGAACTCCGGCACCCGTGAGCGACGCGGCGGCGAGTGCGGGCGCAGCGTCCGCTGATATAGCGGCAACCCCGGATCGCCTGGCTGCCCCGGCCTGGTTCTGGGGCCTGACAGCGGCCTTCATCGCCATCTTGCTTGCGTACTACGCCTTGCTGACCTTCGAGCGTCTCGAGGTCTTCAAGATGCTGCTGTCGTCGTTCTTTCCCCTGGCCTTTCTGATCCTTGCGGTGCTGGGCACCATCGTCTTCGGACTGGCCACACCGACCGAAGCCGCGGCTGTGGGTTCGATCGGAGGCCTGGTGCTGGCGGCGGCTTATCGCCAGCTCAACCGCAGCGTCGTGCAGGAATCGGTGTTCCTCACGGCCAAGACCAGCGCCATGGTGTGCTGGCTGTTCGTGGGCTCATCGATCTTTTCGGCTGCGTTTGCGCTGCTGGGCGGCCAGGAGTTGATCGAGAACTGGGTGATGTCACTCGGCCTGTCGAAGGTGGAATTCCTGCTGCTGTCGCAGGCCATCATCTTCATTCTGGGCTGGCCGCTCGAGTGGACCGAGATCATAGTGATCTTCATGCCCATCTTCATTCCGCTGCTCGATAACTTCGGCGTTGATCCGCTGTTTTTCGGCCTGCTGGTGGCGCTCAATCTGCAGACCGCTTTCCTGTCACCGCCCGTGGCGATGGCGGCCTTCTATCTCAAGGGCGTGGCGCCGCCACATGTCACGCTGAATCAGATCTTCGTGGGGATGATTCCCTTCATGCTGATCCAGATTCTGGCGTTGTTCCTGCTTTATGTGTTCCCCGAGATCGGCCTGTGGCTGCCTCAGGTGCTCTACGGCCGCTGAGGTCGCAAGGCCGCCCGGAGCAAGACGGCAGCGCGAGCCGTCAGGACAGGCCGCAAAGACACGGGAGTCTTCAATGCAACAGGGCGCTCAAGGCGCCCTGTTGTTTTTGACTGTCAAGCCTCAGAGGCTTGATCGATTCGAAGTCAGCCTGCCCTGCGCGATGCTCAGCCGGCAATCTCGCTGCGGGTGTAGGCGGCGCGCAGCTCAGCCAGGACGCGATGGTCAGTGGCGGCCAGTGCCGCAGCGGTCGCGGCATTGTGGGCGGCAGCGCGCTCTTCGTTGAAGGCGTCGACCCAGGCGATCGCGCGGGAGAGCAGGCTGTTGGCGCGCTCGAGGCCCGTGGTGAAGCGCTCGATGCCTTCGTGGGTCGCGGTGCCGATGACGTTGGCGCCGGGGGCAAGGGTCAGTGCAGTCATGATCAGCTCCTGTGGGTGAGACACCAATCTGATGTCGATGGAGCCATGATGCTGCGCAACAACAAGAAATTCCAATGACGATTGATGATTCATATCATTCATTACAATGATGATATGAGCCTGCCTCCCGTCCCGGTCAACTTTCGTACCCTCGATCTCAACCTGCTGAGGGTGTTCGACGAGGTCATGACCGAGCGCAACCTCACCCGCGCGGCCGGCAACCTGGCCATGACCCAGCCTGCGGTCAGCAATGCCATCAAGCGTCTGCGCGAATCGCTGCATGACGAACTTCTGGTGCGCTCCGGCTATGGCGTCGAGCCCACGGCGCGGGCGCTTGAGCTCTGGCCTGCCGTGCGGGCCGCCCTTGATGCGCTGCGCGAAGCGGTGCAACCGGGTCGCGGCTTTGATCCTTTCGCTTCGCGGGAGACCTTTGTGATCGCCATGGCCGACGCCACGGCCGCATCACTCATGCCCCCCCTCATGCGCCACGTCCAGGCGGTGGCCCCCGGGGTGTCGATCCGGGGCCGGCCTCTGCTCAGCCGCGATCCGCGAGGGGCCCTGGCCAGTGGCGAGCTCGATCTGGCGGTTGGCTATTTTCCGGCCGCGCTGGCGGCCATCGACCATGCCACGATGCAGGCCGGCACACCCGACCCGGTATCGCATCAGCGGCTCTACGATGGCGAATATGTCGCCGTGATGCGAGCCGATCATCCGCTGGCGCAGGGGCGCCTCACGCTCGAGACCTACTGTGCTGCGCGCCATGTGCTGGTGAGTTTCTCCGGGCGTCCGTTCGGGTTTGTCGACGAAGCCCTTGCCTCGCTCGGACGCCGCCGACGGGTGGTGCTGACGGTCAATGAGTTCTTCACGGCGGCTCAGGTGGTCTCGCAGTCGGATCTGCTCACCATCCTGCCCCACCATTTCATCGGCTCCACCGGCATTGCGGGTCAGCTGGCCTGGCGTCGGTTGCCCCTGGAGATGCCGGTGGTTCATGTGGACATGTTCTGGCACCGGCGCAACGAAAACCGGCCCGATCAGGCCTGGCTGCGCCATGAAGTGGCCCTGGCCGCCCATGAGGTCTATGGCGAACCTCCGCCCACCCGGGTCGACTGAGGGCTATGATCGCGGCTTTTGACGGATCCCCTCGCGCGTGCGACGCCTGATCGCCCTTGCCCACCTGCTGGGCGGCCTTATCCTCGGCCTGTCCCTGGCGGCCCTGATTCCGCTGGGCTGGTCTTTCTGGATCGACGACGGCGCGCAGCGGGCACTGACCCTTGTTGCCGCGCCTGGGGCCCTGCTCGGCCTTGCCCTGGGCTGGCCCCAGTGGCGACGCAAGACGCGGCTTGATCTGCCTGCACGGGACGGCTGCCTGCTGGTTGTACTGGCCACGCTCACCCTCTCGACCCTGGCGGGTCTGCCCTTCTGGCTGCATCGACCCGAAATCGGTCTCGATGCGGCCCTCTTCGAAGGCCTGGCCGCCCTGACCACCACAGGCCTGAGTCGACTGGGCGCGCCTGAATGGTGGCCCGAGAGCCTGCAGTTGTGGCGCCATCTGCTGCAGTGGCTCGGTGGCATGGGCATCATCGTGCTGGCCGTGGCGGTGCTGCCCCTGCTGGGCGTGGGCGGCATGCAGCTCTTTCGCGCCGATACGCCCGGGCCCATGAAAGACACGCGCCTTGCGCCTCGCATCATGCAGACCGCCCGTTACCTGTGGCTGGTCTATCTCCTGCTGACCCTGGCCTGTGCTCTGGCGCTGCTCTCCGTGGGCATGCCCGCCTTCGATGCGATCTGTCATGCCCTGTCCACGGTGTCGCTGGGTGGTTTTTCCACCCGCAGCGGCGGGGTCGATGACTGGGATTCGCCCTATATCGAGGCCGTGCTGATCGTCTTCATGCTGCTGGCAGCCTTCAATTTCACCACCCATTTCCTGGCCTTGCGGCAGCGCTCTCTGGCCGCCTACCAGCGCGATCCCGAGGCCGGTGCGGTGCTCATCCTGGTGTTCGGGTCCATGCTGGCGCTGGTGGGCCTGACGGTGCTCGAGCGTCCCGGCAGTGACTGGCTTGAGCACCTGCGACACCTCGCCTTTGCGACGGTCTCGATGGCCACATCGGCCGGATTTGCCAGCATTCATGCCCCCGACTGGCCGCCCCTGCCCGCGCTGTGGCTGATGTTGCTGGCCGCCCTGGTGTCTTCCTCGGGCTCCACGGGCGGTGGGATCCGGATGATCCGCACCCTGATCCTGATCAAGCAGGCTCTGCGCGAGTTGCTGCGCATGAGTCACCCCAGAGCCGTCCGGCCCCTGCTGCTCGGCGGTCAGGTGATCTCCCCCGAGGTTGTCCAGAGCGTGCTCGGATTCATGCTGCTCTATGGCGTCACGCTGCTTGGCCTGACCGCGGCGCTGGTGGCTACCGGTCTTGACGGTGGGGCGGCCTTTGGCCTGGTCATGGCCGGACTCAACAACGGCGGCGAAGCGTTCAGCGCACTGGGCCTGGCCCCGGACGTCGCGGGTCTGAGCGATATACAGGCCGGCATTCTGGCCTTTGCCATGCTGGCGGGCCGGCTCGAACTGCTGATCGTCTTCGTGCTCTTCAGTCCGGGGTTCTGGCGTCGCTGAACGGCATGAAGATCCGTTTGTTTGCGGGCTTTCCAGGCTCGGGTCTTGCCGAGCAGGGCCTGGCTGCATTGCGCACACCGGCGGCCCTGTGTCCCGAGCCGCCAGGACGCATGGCCCTGCTTGCCGTCGGTGCCCTGCAGGATCTGGGTCTTGATCGGGTCGCGCTGCAGGCCGAGTGGGGTGATCGGCTGAGCGTTCAGCATCTGGCGGCTGCCTGCGACTGCTGCGTGGCAGGTCCGGTGGTCGCGGTCACTCTGGGTCGGCTGCTGCGCGAGGGCCCTTTTGAGCGCGTGCTGGTGCTGGCTGACGCCCGCACCCACCTGGAGGGGCTCGAGCGGGCCCTCAGTCGGCATGCCAGCGTCATCGAACGCAGGGGTCTGATGACCGAAACGCAGCGGGTGCTCCTGCATGATCCCGCCCGGGCAGGTCATCAGGCCGCGCTGGATCTGGTGGCCTGGGCAGGCGATGGGATGACGTTCATCGGTCAGGCTTGAACGTTCGTCGGTGCGCCCTCAATTTCCTGGTAGGCGGCCGATGAGGCAGATACCGACCGGTGAGGTAACCCATGCAGATGATTTACAACAGCCCCAACTATTGCGTTGTCGAATTCCGTTCCGTCGAGGGGGAAACCTTTACGGGCGGCTACGAGATCATGGACAAGACCGGGCGTCGGGAGATCTTCCTGGATGGCCCGCTGGCCGACAAGTTCCGGGTCGATGTGGATCAGCTCATCTCGGGCGAGCCCTCGATCGAAGAGGTCGATGACTTCCTGAGTCATTTCGAGGGCATGATGCAGCACCCGCTGGTTTTGCACTGAGCGAACCCATCAGCGATTGACCTGCTCGCGGCTGAACCCCGCGAGCTGTTTGTAGCGCGCCGAGATGGCCTCGAGCTCGGCCCGTGAAATCACATCGTGCACATGGGCGAAGCCCTGGGGCGCTCGCTCCTCGGCCAGATGCATCACCTCATCGGGCCCGCCCTTGCGATTGCCCAGCACGATCTGCGCGGTCGCTTCTCTTCGCGCACTTTCGTAGCGATCAAACGCGGCCCCAGGGTCAAGCGTGTCGCGCCCAAAACCCGTGGCCTGAAGGGCCTGCACCATCGCCTCGACATCCAGAATGGCCTGCGAGGCGCCGTTACTGCCGATCGGATACATCGGATGGGCTGCATCGCCCAGCAGCGTCACTCGCCCGTGGGTCCAGCGAGGCAGCGGGTCTCGGTCGGCCATCGGGTATTCGAAGATGGTCTCGGTGCTGTCGATGATGGCCGGAATGTCCAGCCAGTCGAATCGCCAGTTCGCGAAGGGCTCCCGAAAGACCGAAGCATCGACTCGGCGGCTCCAGTCCTGACGGGCCGGGGTTTGGCCGGGCACCGCGAGCTCGGCAATCCAGTTGATGCGCGCGCGACCCTGGTCGGCCAACTCGCGCGAGATCGGATAACAGACGAACTTCTGCTTGAGGTGACCCGCCTGGAACATGGTGCGACCGCCCAGAAAGGGTGCGCCCTCGATGGTGCCTCGCCAGAGCATCAGACCCGAGAATCGGGGTGAGCCCTCATCGGGATAGAAAGCCTTGCGCACGACCGAATGGATGCCATCGGCCGCAATGACGGCCCGGGCCTGGATGGGCGCTCGCAACTGCCCTGTGGCATCGGCACAGTGCAGCGTGACCGCATCGGGCCCGTCCTCGAATCGCACCAGGGCATGCTGGGTCTGGACGGCCTGCGAACCCAGCCGCGCAAGCACCTCCTGAAAGAGCAGCATCTGCAGCTCACCCCGATGAATCGAGAACTGGGGAAAGGCATAGCCTGCCCCCCGCCCGCGGGGCTCGCTCCAGATCAGCTGGCCAAACTTGTTGTAGTACGACAGGGCGGCGGTTTCGATGGCTGTCGCGGCAAGCTTGTCCTCAAGCCCAAGGCCAGCCAGCACGCGTACGGAGTGGGGCAAGAGGTTGATGCCCACACCCAGCGGGCGAAGTTCGTTGACCGATTCAAAGACCGTGCAGCGCAGCCCCGCGGCATGAAGTGCCAGGGCCGTGGTCAGGCCTCCGATGCCTGCGCCGATGATCGCGATGTCCTGCACGTCAGGCTCCCTTGCGCTCGCGCACAAGCTCCGAGGCGATGTGAAACCCGGTATTGGCCGCAGGCACTCCGGCATAGATGGCAGCCTGCTGCAGCAGCTCCTTCACGTCGGTGGGGGAGAGTTCGTTGGCCAGGCCGGCCCGCCCATGCAGGCGAAACTCTTCCCAGCGCCCGAGCGCACAGGTGATGGCCAGCACGATGATGCGGCGGGTGCGGTCATCGAACACGGGGCGTGTCCAGACATCGTGCCAGGCCCAGCGCGTGATCATGTTCTGGAAGTCGGCTGTAAACGGGTCATGGACTGCCAGCCGCGCATTGACATAGGACTCGCCCAGCGCCTGCTTGCGGCGTGCGATACCCCGTGTGAACTGCTCGTGCAGGCCTGCATCCGGCGCTACTGACGTGACCGGAGCCGAGCCATCCGGCAGGGCACCGCTGGCCGGGTGGCCGCCCTCGCTGACAGGCGCCTGGCCGCGCTGCGGCTGCAGGGCCTGCATGAGTTCGGCAACGAAGCCTGAAGGATCCTCGCTGTGCGGAATATGCGCGCAGTCGAGTCGCACCAGTCGTGCACCATGAATGGCAGCGGCGATGGCCTCGCCCAGCGCAGGCGGCGTGGAGGCGTCATGTTCACCCACCACCACGGTGGTGGGTGCGCTGATGCGATGCAGCTGATCCAGCAGATCATGATCACGCACAGCCGCGCAGCAGCCCAGATAGCCGGGGATGTCGAGCGCGAGCATGGTCTGGCGTACGGTATGCAGGTGTGGGGTGCCCCGCTCGATGAAGCGTTGCGTAAAGAAACGCCCGATCACGGTGTCCACCACGGCCGCCAGGCCACCGGCCTTGACCCTGGCAATCCGGTCGATCTGGCCGGCAGGATCGGAGCGCCCGGTGGTGTTGCACAGCATCAGCCGGCGCAGCCGATCGGATGCATGAATGCCAAGCCACTGGCCGATCATGCCGCCGAGCGAAATGCCACAGTAATCAAACTGCGCGGCGCCGGCCGCATCGGCCACAGCCAGGACATCTCGGGCCAGCAGTTCCACCGAATACTCGTCGGCCGGCCCGCTGTCCGAGGCGCCGTGGCCGCGCGTATCCATGCGGATCACCCGAAAGAAATCGATCAGCCGCGGCATCACGGGATCCCACAAGGCGTGGTCGGTGCCCAGCGAGTTGACCAGGATCAGTGCGGGCAGTGCGGGGTCGCCGTCGGCGCGCCAGTACAGACGCGCGCCAGCATGGTGGACGAAAGGCATGAGGATCTCCGGCAGGGGTGAAGGCTGCGCCGATCAAGGCCTCGCCGACACGGGGGGCCGCGCGGGCGCTCAATGGGCGAACCCGGGAATTATCGCCCGATCCATCCCCACGCCACTCGATCCACCCCCACCCCACTGATTCACCGTCGGGTCGATCAACAGTCACGCTACTGATTCACCGCCGGGTCGATCAGCAGTCACGCCACCGACTCACACCCTTTCGATCAGCAGTCGCGCCACTGGCGCACCACCCGTTCGATCATGTGCTGGGCATCGCCACGCTGGGTGGCCGGGTCAAAGAGCTCGGTGAGCCGAGTCTCGGGCAGGGCGCTTGCGAGTTCTGGATCAGCCATTCGCGCTGCCGTGAGGGCATCGCGCAGGGTCTGGCCATGGTCGATCGCCTGTGCGCAGACACGCTCCATGAGTTGCTGCGCAGCCGACTTGCCCATCGTGCGACCGAGCGCGATCGTGATGGCCTCCGCATGGACGAACCCTCGCGTGCGCTCCAGGTTCTCGTGCATGGCTGCCACATTGACGACCAGGCCTTCCAGGCATTCCCCGATGGCATCGGTTGCGCTGCCTGCGCAGTCAAAGAGCTCGCCGAGTGTCCACCAGTCGGCCTGCCAACTGCCCAGCCCACGCTCATGCTCACCCATCTGCTGCCCAAGCAGGGTGGCGACCAGCCCGGGCGCCCGAAGACCCGCCTGCAGGGCCAGCATCGAGCTCACCGGATTGCGTTTGTGCGGCATGGCCGAAGATCCACCGCGGCCCGCGCCCGAAGGCTCGGCCACCTCACCCACCTCAGGCTGCATGAGCAAGGAAATGTCGCGCCCGATACGCGCCATGGCGCCCGCGACCAGTGCGAGCTCACTGCCCAGTCGGGCGATCCGGTCGCGGCTTGCGTGCCAGGCCATGGGTGGATCGTTCAGTCCCAGTCTTGAGGCCATCGCGGCGGCCACGGCATCACCCTGTCCATTGAGTGCCGCTCGCGTGCCGGTTGCGCCACCGAGTTGCAGCACGCTCGCATCTTCAAGGGCCTGTGCGAGGTTGCATTGCAGCCGGGGCAGGGGTGAGAGCCAGGCCGCCACCTTCCAGCCAAAGGTGATCGGCGTAGCCGCCTGCAACAACGTGCGGCCCACCATCGGCGTGGCTGCATGAACGAGGGCGAGTTCGGCCAGGCGATCGCCGGTGCGAGTGAGCTGGGCCAGCAGTTCGCGTCCGGCGGCCTGCAATTGCAGGGCAAGTGCCGTATCCAGAACATCCTGGCTGGTGGCGCCCCAATGGACCCAGCGGGCGGCTTGTGCATCGCGGGCTGCAACCGCCTCGGTCAGCGCCTTCACAAATGGAATGGCCAGGGTGCCTGCGCGCCGTGCGGCCGGCACCAGGCTCGCTGCATCGAAGGGTGGTGCAGGCGGTGTGGTGCCATCCAGTGTGAAGCAAACCGATGCAATGCACTCCGCTGTAGGCCGGTCGAACAGGCCGGCATCGGCCTGGGCCAGTGCCAGGGCCGCCTCGAAACGCGCCATCGCGGCAATCAGGGCAGCATCGTCCAGATGGCGCGAGACGGGGTCGCTGGCGAACTGGTCTTTCAATTGGGCGGTCATGGTCGACTCTTTCCCTGCAGGGGCAGGCAACTTCGATCTTCCCCTGCCGTGCCGATGGGCAGCAAGTCGGACATCAACCTCCAGGCAGTGTCTTCAGAGCCCGATTCGCTGTCGGGCTGCCGGACGTTAAACTCGTCGTATGCCGACCTTGATTTTCGTTCTACCCGACCAGACCGAGATTCCCGTGCGAGCCCGCGCGGGCGCCAACCTCATGCGTGTGGCGGTCGACGCCGACATTCCCGGAATCCCGGGCGAATGTGGCGGCGCACTGGCTTGTGCCACCTGTCATGTCTGGATCGAGCGGGCCTGGGCCGATCGCGTGCCGGTGCCCGAAGAAGACGAACTCGACATGCTGCAGGATGTGCGAGCGGAGTTGCGTGCGGGCAGCCGACTGGGCTGTCAGGTGCTGATCGAGGAGGAGATGGAAGGCATGCGCATCGAGGTGCCGCCCGGCAACTAGGGTTCAAGGCTTGCCGGAATCGGCCCGGGCGGTTAACTTCGCCGGATCCGCCAGCGACGCTTCGCGACGGTTCCCAAGATCCGCTTCATCCCCGGAGACACTCCCCATGAAGTTTCGCTCCCTCGCCCTGGCTGCCGCGCTCACGCTCGGCCTGCCTCTGGCCGCTCAGGCCCAGCAGAAGGTCACGCTCAAGTTTCATACCTTCGTGACCAATACCTCCAATGTCTACAAGGGCGCGCTGGTGCCCTGGATGGAGCGCATCGAAAAGGATTCGGGCGGACGCATCGTCTTCGAGAAATATCCGTCGATGCAGCTCGGCGGCTCGCCCCTGCAGCTCTACGATCAGGCCAAGGACGGTGTGGTCGATGTGGTCTGGACGCTCGCAGGCAACACCCCGGGGCGTTTCCCCAGGGTCGAGGTGTTCGAGCTGCCCTTCATGATGACCAATGCCGAGGCCACCTCGCGCGCGTACTGGGAGTATTCGCAGACCTGCGGTTCGGGCGAGTTCCAGGATGTCCAGCTGCTGGCCCTTCATGTGCACGGCCCGGGCATGTTCCATTCCAAGGACAAGCCCATTCGTTCGGTGGCCGACCTCAAGGGCATGAAGGTGCGCGGCCCCACCCGACAGACCACCAAGCTGCTCTCTGCGATTGGCGCCACGCCGGTCGGCATGCCCCTGCCGCAGATTCCGGATGCCCTGTCCAAGGGTGTGGTCGAGGCCGTGGTCGTGCCCTGGGAGATCACCCCTTCCATCAAGGTCGATGAACTCGCCAAGCACCACAGCGAGTTCGACGCCAGGATCGGGGGCCTGTACACCGTGGCCTTTGTGGTGGCCATGAACAAGGCCAAGTACAACAGCCTGCCGCCCGATCTCAAGGCCATCATCGACAAGCATTCCGGCATCGACGCCTCCGGTGCGCTGGGGCGCGACCATCAGGCCGGCGACCCGCTTGGACGCAAGGCTGCGGTCGACCGCAAGAACAACATCGTCACGATCGGTGGCGCCGAGCTTGAGGGCTTTCGCAAGGCGGCTGATCTGGTCGATGACGACTGGGTGAAGGAAGTGACCGGCAAGGGCCTCAACGGCCAGGGCCTGCTCACCTGTGCCAAGGACCTCATCAAGAAGCACACCCGGTAAGCGGCGCGAGCTGCGCCGGTCGCCTGTGATCCGATCACCTGACCTCGGCCGCACAATTGACCTTCAGTGATCCGGTGGGCCGGCTGCTCGAGCGGCTGGCCCAGATTCTTGCAGTGGCGGGTGGGCTGGTGCTCACCGGCGTCACGCTGATGTCGCTCTACAGCGTGGTCATGCGCAATCTGCTGGGCAAACCCATCGTGGGTGACTTCGAGCTCGTGCAGATGGGTTGCGCGGTATCCGTCGCTGCATTTCTGCCGTTCACACAGCTGCGCAACGGCAACATCTTCGTCGACTTCTTCACGGCGCGTGCCTCAGCCCATACCAAGGCCCGGCTCGATGCCGTCGGCTCGTCACTCGTGGGTCTGATGCTGGCGCTCCTGGCCTGGCGCACGGCGCTGGGCGCGGAATCCGCCTTTCGCAATGCAGAGTCGACCATGATCATGGGTCTGCCCACCGGCTGGGGTTATGGCCTGATGGTGCCGTCGCTGGCCGTGGCCGCGCTGGCGGCCTTCTACAGTGCCTGGCGGCATGCGGTACTGCACGAAGTGGCCGAGTCGGAGGAGCGATCTTGAGCGGCACCACCATCGCCCTGCTGCTCTTTGCCGGCATGCTTCTGCTGATGGCCCTGCGCGTGCCGATTGCGCTGGCCATGTTCGTGCCGGGCGCGGTGGGCTATGTGGCTTTGTCCGGCTGGCCACCCTTTGCCAACTTCCTCAAGGGTCTGGCCTGGGCGAGGCTGGCCAACTACGACCTCACGGTCATTCCGCTCTTTTTGCTGATGGGCGCCTTCGCGACTCAGGGTGGTCTGTCGCGCAGTCTCTTTGCCGCCGCCAGCGCCATGATCGGCCATCTGCGCGGCGGCCTGGCCATGGCAGCCGTCATGGCCTGTGCCGCCTTTGGTTCGGTGTGCGGATCTTCAGTGGCTACCGCAGCCACCATGGCCAAGGTGGCCTTGCCCGAGATGCGCCGGCATCACTACTCGGGGCGCCTGGCCACGGCCACCCTGGCTGCAGGCGGCACCCTGGGCATCATGATCCCGCCGTCGGTGGTGCTGGTGATCTACGGCATCCTCGCCGAGCAGAACATTGCCAAGCTGTTTGCCGCGGCCCTCATCCCCGGATTGATTGCAACCCTGGGCTACTGCGTCGCGATCGGTGTGTATGTGCGCTTCTTTCCGGAGCACGGGCCGGCAACCGACAAGGCCTCGGCCCGCCAGATCTTTGCGGCGCTCAAAGATGTCTGGCCGATCGCGGCGATCTTTCTGGTGGTGTTCGGCGGCATTTATGGCGGATGGTTCACACCCACCGAAGCCGCCTCCATCGGCGCGGCGAGCACCTTTCTGGCGGCTGTGGTGAGGCGCGAACTCACCCGCGAAAAATTCTTCGAGTGTTTCTACGACACAGCGGTGACCAGCGGCATGATCTTCATGATCTTCCTGGGTGCCGATGTGCTCAATGCAGCGCTGGCGCTCTCGCAGTTTCCGGCTGCTCTGTCTGGCATCGTCAAGGACCTGGGATGGCCGCCCCTGGTGGTGGTGAGTGCCATTCTGGTGTTCTACGTGATCCTGGGCTGCGTGATGGACGAGTTGTCCATGATCCTGCTGACCCTGCCGATCTTTCTGCCCACCATCATCGGGCTGGATCTCTTTGGCCTACCCACCGACCTCAAGCTGATCTGGTTTGGCATTCTCGTGCTGATGGTGGTCGAGATCGGGTTGATTGCGCCGCCCGTGGGGCTGAACGTCTATGTGATCAATGGTCTGGCCAAGGATGTACCCATGGCCGAGAGCTATCGCGGTGTCGTGCCTTTCCTGATCTCAGACGCCCTGCGCACGGCGCTGTTGCTGGCGTTTCCGCCGATCAGCCTTTGGCTGGTCGGCGTGCTGGTGAAGTAGGACCCGGCAGAGCGGCCGGGTAGGCATCAGACCGTCAAGCCAGAGCGGCTCGGCCGGCTTCAGACCGTCAACTATTGCAGCCGACTGAATGGCCTGAGCAGATTGATTTACGGCCGCCCGTGATACCTGCGTGTGGTCTCCCAGGCCACTTCCTGCAGATGCCGGGCCACATCGGCCGGCAAGCCCGCGGTGAACTTGCTGCCCACCGGGTTCACGTTCCAGACCGAGGCCACCATCGTGGCGGCTGTGAGATAACTGCCCGCAAGGCTCGGGTGACGCTTGTCCGGCACATAAAGGTTGATATCGGGTCGTTTGGCCATGGATGCCGCAAACGCCAGACCGGCCGGAATCACATGAGCATTGTTCTGTTTGCCTGCCTCGGTATAGGCATCGGCCAGGCCCTGGGTCATTTCGGGCTTGTCGGCATAGGCCCAGGTCATCAGGAACATCGGCTCCACGCCCTTGGCGCGCGCCGTGATGGAGTGCTTCTTCGAATACTCGAAAAAGACCTTCGAGAGCGTGGGATGCACCGGGCACTGGCTGCAATCCATGAGCAGCACCGAGTCGTACTGACGGCCCGGCGGATTGAAACGCACCTCGTTGTCGCCCACGAAGGAATACCGGCCCAGACCATCGGGGCGCAGATAGGACTCGAGGTCATGCCAGTCGATGCCGGAGCCGCTGATGGTGAGGGAGGTTGAGCGGTGTTGTGCGGCCTTGCCCTCAACGCTGCCGCGTGCGAGCTGGTTGGTCATGCCATGCAGGCTGTTGTTGTAGTACATGAAGCTGTTGCCCACGTACAGAATGGAGCGGGGCGGGTTGGCGGTGCCGGCGCGTACTGCAGGGGCAGCTGCTGCGGTGGCCGTGCTCGAGCCCGCAGTGCTTGAAGCAGCCGTGCTGCCCGAACCACCCGGCCCTCCTGACAGGCCTGCGCAACCCGCGAGGCCCAGAGCAAGAGCCAGAGGTGCGAGTTTTTTCAGCAGGCCCAGGCCTGTGGCCGAGCCTGCATCCCATGGCTGATCAACAGGGCCTGCCGTTCTGTGTGATGCTGGTGCAATGAGGATTGAGGCATGCGAGGCGGTCATCAAGATGTCTCCAAGGGTGGATATGAATTACGCTGCCTAGCTTAACGCCGACTCATGATCGCCTGTAGCGCACCACCGGCGCACCACCGGCGCACCACCGCCCCTTCGGACCTTGTCATGACCTCTGATCAACATTTTGTCACCCGCGACGGGCTGAAACTGCGCGCGCTCACGCTGCATCCCCAGGGCACGCCGCGCGCCGTGGTGGCCATGGTGCATGGCCTGGCCGAACATATCGATCGCTATGCCGATCTGCATCAGACATTGCTGGGAGCAGGTTTGGCGGTTGCTGCAGCCGATCTGCGCGGCTTCGGGCGATCGCCGGGTGCGCGGGGTCACATCAATGGTTGGGCCGATTATCGGGCCGATGCCAGCGCCATTCTGGAAGGCGCCCGTGCGCTGGCGCCGAATGCACCACTTTTTTTGTTCGGCCACAGCATGGGTGGGCTGATCGTGCTCGATACGGCACTCAACGCCTCTGCGCATGAGTTGCGCGGACTGCGTGGCGTGATTGCGAGCGGCCCGGCACTCATTCCGGGCGGTGTGCGCCGCCCGATCGTGGAGGTCTTTGCGAGAGTGGCATCGGGTGTGATGCCTCGCCTGTCGATCGCCACGAAGATCAATCCGCAGGGCATCTCGAGCATACCGTCGATGGTGCAGGACTATCTGGCCGATCCCCTCATTCATCATCAGGTCACGGTGCGTTGGGGGGCTGAGATCCTGGCCTGCATGCCGGCGACGCTGCAGGCAGCTTCGCGATTTGAACATCCCTTGCTGATCCAGCATGGCATTGACGACCCCATCAATTCGCCCGAGGGCAGCCGCATCTTCATCGAGCGCTGTGGGCACACCGATCGCAGCCTCAAGCTCTACCCGGGCAGCCGCCACGAGGTGCATCACGATGTCGGTGCGGCGCAGTTTGGGCAGGACCTGGTGGAGTGGATCGAGGCGCGGCTGGATAGGCCTTCGCATTGACCATGCCCGAATACATCGATGCATCTGAACAGGGGATGGCCTGGTGAGACTTTTTGGAGTACTGCTTTGTGCGGCCCAGCTTTTCGGGATTCAGCCCGTGCTTGCTCAGCCGGATGCGCCGCAGGGCCGAGCGGCGACCACCACCGCCCGCGGATTATTCGCCGCCCTGAAGGTCGGCCAGAAAGTCACCCTCACCGACAAGGGCGGTGCTTACGAGATCAGTCTGCTCAATGAGGGCAGCATCGGCGCGTATGTCGTGATCGAGATCGGCGCAGAGCATCTGGTTCTTGATGACCTCGTGGCTGTGAGCCGGCGGTGGATTCCGTCCACGGCGATCAAGAGCGTTGTATGGACTCGCGTTCAGAGCCTGCCGCGCTAGGCTCTTAAAATCCGTTGGCCTGACCGCACTGACCCGGATCAGGCATTTCCAAAAAAACCCTCTTGCACCCAACAAAGACCATGACCGAAGAAACCATCCTCTGGCAGGAAACAGCCAGCATGCGCGATTTCTATGTGAACCCCGTGCACTGGTTGCTCACCCTCATCACGTTCGGGCTGTACTGGCTGGTGGTGTTCATCACGCGCTACTACACCCGCTACCGCCTCACCAGTCAGCGGATCATCCTGGAGTCGGGCCTGCTGGGCAAACGTATCGACGAAATCGAGCTCTTCAGGGTCAAGGACACGCGACTGCACCAATCCCTGGTGCAGCGTCTGGTGGGCCTGGGCGACATCGAGATCATCAGCACCGATGTGAGCGGCAGCTACCGCATCAGCATGCTGCCCGGCGCACGCGACAAGCGTGAGCAGATCCGCACGCTGGCCATGAAGGCGCGCGAGCAGGTGGGTGTTCGAACGATCATCAACGAATAAGACTGCAAAAAGCCCGTATGGACAGATCTCCCGTCGATTCCTCGAACATCCAGTCGATTGGCTACGACCCCGCCACACAGACCCTGGAGATCGAGTTTGGCAAGGTGGATCCGGATGACCCGACCAATCGCGTCTATCAGTACCGTGATGTTCCGCCCGAGGTTCATGAGGCGCTGATGAGCGACCCCTCGCATGGCCACTATCTCTACGAGAACATCGCCTTTGTTTTCGAGTATCAGCTCCTGGGTCGTCGCGGCGACCTCGAGAGCGACGACTGAACAACGATTGAACAGCGACTGAACCGTGAATGGCCTCGTGGGATCGTGATCTGCCAGCAGCCATCGACGCTGCGATCCGCAATGTGGCGACCTTTGGTGATACCGACCTGTTCATGGATCCGGTCGAAGGTGCGGTCCTGCGAGCCTCCCCTGAGCGGGTGCGAGCGCAGGTCCTGCGGCTGCACCGCGATCTGACCCGTGGCGCGCGCACCGCGGATCCCGAGCCCTTGCGAGCCCTGTTCCCGGTGGGTTCCACCGGATACCGGCTCGGCACGCAGCTCGACCCGGTCTGGAATCTTTACCTGCTCGCCTTGGTGATCCTGGCTGGACCGCGTATCGAGTGCAGACGAATGTCGAGCACGCTCGAGCGCGTCTACTCCTACCGGTTCATCACGCCTGATTCCCGGGGGCGAATCTTTGATCCCGACACAGGCTGGAGAATGTTCACCGAGCGCACCGCCGTGCTGGCTGCCCAGCATGCGCATGTGGTGGTTTGCGACATTGCAGATTTCTATCCGCGCGTTGGCGTCTCGATGATCAAGGCCTCGCTGTCTGAGATGGGGGTAGCGCCCGGACTGATCCAGCGCCTGTGCCGGGTACTCGAGCGGATCAAGGTGGACCCGTATGGTCTGCCGGTGGGCGGCCCCGCATCCAGACTGCTCGCCGAGGCCCTGTTGTCGCCGGTGGATCAGGGCCTCTTGCAAGCGCAAATCACGCATTGCCGATTTGTCGATGACATCCGGCTGTTTGCCCGATCCATGCAGGAGGCGCATGGCCATCTGGCGGTGCTCAGCGGCATGCTGTCTGGCCAGGGGCTGTCCTTGCAAAAGAGCAAGACCCGCATCGTGGCTGGCCGGGAGCTGATCGACGAAATCACGCTGGCGCAATCGCTGCAGCTTGTTCCGACCAAAGGGGGGGCGGCAGGGTCAGTTGAATTGCGCCGGCGACTGCTTGCGCTGCGGCCGACCGACCCGTATGCCGGATTGCGCACGCAGGCGGCATCTGACCTCGAGGATGTGGCGGGGCAGCCTGGGCTGGCCGCATTGCTGCGTCGTGAGTTTTCCAAGGCGCAGGTCCAGCCTGCTCTGGCACGCAACCTGGTTGCTTCGCTGCGCTTCATGCAGACGTCGGACGCAACCCGGTCGATGCTGTTTCTGCTCGACCCCGAACGTCTGCCCACCGTCTTGCCGGTGCTGAACCGACTCTTGCATACGGTGTATTCGCTTGCTCCGAACCTTGAATTCGACGCCGCCTGTCGCGTCCGCGCGGCACTGCTCGCTCTGCTCGAACACGACAGCCTGCTCCAGTATCTTAGCGCGACACACGCTCAGGTGGTGCGGGTGCTCGGTGCACTGCCGTCCGATCGGTCCGAGGCCACGATGGAATTGCTGGTGCGGTGTCATGAGGCCTCATCGGAGCCTTTGCTGCGACGTGAGATCACGCTGCTGTGGGGGGCCTGGGGCTCGACCGATGTCCTGAACCGACTTGCCTGCAGGGCCATGCCCAAAACCCAATGGGAGCGCCGCGCACTGCTCTGGGCCTTGCGGCAGTGCGAAGTTCGTCAGGGCGTGCGACTACCCCTACCGCGCTGGGCACAAACCCCAACGGGACCCCTTGCACCCTGGGCACGCTGGCTGCGTTGCGGTGCGGCGCGCACGGTCTTGAAGGAGGCCGGAGCTTGAAGGGGACGAATCATGCTCTCCGAGCGTGAATTCCTGCGTGCGTTTCCAGACGCGTGGGCGCTTTGGACCCCGGGGCTCGGTCCGGCGTTTCTGGCGCAACTGCGACCCGCCGGGTCATTGCAGGCCTGCGTGCAGCACTGGGCCGATCCCCTGGTGGCGAGGGCACCCGCCGCCCACAATGATCTGGTGGCCGAGATCGCCTTTGGATGGTTCAGCAGGGCTCAGGCCAACGGGTGCGAGGTTGCGCGCCTTGAGCCCGCGCGCGTGCAGGCCGAAGTGGATGATGCGATCGACCGGTTGAGTCAACTGCGGCGCAGTTCAGGTTTTGCAGGGCAGGAGGTGACCGATGCGCATCGGCTGGACGCCGGCGATCTGGCGACCCGATTGCAGAGCCATCTGACGTCTCGCGGCACCCCGCTTCGGATTCATCGTCAATTGAAGGGAGTGGGCCTGCTCGCCGACTGTCATCCCGACATCATTCAGGGCGAGACCCTGATCGAGGTCAAGATGTCGAAGGCCTCTTTCAGAACCGCCGACCTGCGCCAGACGCTGATCTATGCCGCCATGGCGCACTGGAACGGGATTGCGATTCGTGAACTCATGCTGCTCAATCCGCGTCTGGGCCTGAGTTGGCGATTCGACCTGCAGATGCTGGTTATTGAGGTGGCCGATTGCCGACCCGGCCAGCTGTTCGATTCGATTCGATCGTTCCTGTGCGATGAACGCTGGGTTTGACAGGGCCCGAACCCGGTGGTCGCTGACGCACCCTGAAGACTTCACCGAGTGCGGTACCCAGAACAAATGCCATCTGCGGATGCGTTTCCTCGCCCTCGCCCGTGCCCGCGACCTCGGCATGCAGGCCCGTTACTTGGCCCAGGAGAGCCACGCCTGACAGATGGCGCTGCGGCCGCTCGAGTACCCGCTGGCCCTGGGGCACTCGCCAGTTCCAACGCACGATGGTTTCATCCCAGCCCGCGGACCACAGATGGTCGCCGTCGGATTCAAAGGCCAGGAAGTGCGTGCCTCGCAGGCCTCCTGGCAAGGTATTCAGCCACTCGGGATGCGTCGGATCGCTGACGTCCCAGAGCGTGATGGCCCGGTGCCTTCCGCGACCGCTGCAGGCCAGATAACGACCACACGGGGACAGGGCCAATGCATAGGCTCCGCCTGCGGGTGAGCCCGGTCGGCCTTCAAGGGACCTGGCACTGGCCGTGCCGTGATCGAGGGTAGCCAGACAGGTTCCATCGAGGGTCCAGCGCTGTACCAGACCATCGTCGCCTGCACTGAAGTAGCCTTGAGGGTCGATAAAGAGCAGCTTGCGCACGGGCCGTTTAAGCCTGATCGGTTCGTGGCGCAGGTGCGCCTCGCTGAAGTGGCCATCGCGCAGCACAGCCGCAAGATTCCAGTGGCGGATCACTCGATCCGTCCCGGCGGTCAGCAGGGTCGAGCCATCGGGCGAGACGGCAACCGCAAGTGCCTCCCGTCCCGGCGTCTCAAAGGCAGCACAGGGTAGCCCGGTTGTGGAATCCCAGACCCTGACCTGGCCATCGGCCGATGCGCTGATGCCATGACCGCCCGAGGGTGTAAGCACCAGCGACCAGATTCGCCGATCGTGGATCTGCCATGCAGCGTGCGACTGACCGGTGTGGCATGCGCCTGGCGAAGAGCGATCCGCGCTGGAGGGCCTTGCAGGAAAGACCGTCCGGATCGCGCCCGAGAGATCGCCAACAAGCACTCTCGAGGGGCTCTGCCCTGCGCCGGGCGCGAGGGCGAGCGCCGTGACCTCAAAGGGTGTGTCGGTGTGATCGATAGACTCGGCGCGCGCGCGCAGCGGTCGAGGGCCCAGATCCCAGAGCACGATCCGCCCGTCTCCCCCCGCCGAAAGCGCGCGCCTGCCATCGTCGCGCAGGCAGACCTGCGTGGCCCGATAGGCATGCCCCGAAAAGACGCCTCGCTGCTGGGTTTCATCCCAGAGCCTGAGCGCTGCATCTTCGCCCACCGTGACCGACCAGCGTCCGTCCCGGCTGGTGGCCAGCCCGTAAAGGGGCAGACCCGGGCCACGCAGTCGCTGCGGTCCTTCAGGGCGTCCGATTCGCCAGCGCCACAGAGAACCATCCTTGCATGCGATCAGGCTGATGCGCCCATCCTGCGACAGGGCCTGCCGAGAGACAGGAGAGGCCCCTGCGAACTCCGGGAGGTCGGGCAGTACGCTCGGCCCTGACCCCAGGCTGCGCTCAGCAGTGTCTGCATCCAGCGCCAGCGGCTCGCCCGTGTCGATCGTCCAGGCGTGGCGCTCGCCGGAATCCATGAGAGCCATGACCTGGTTTGCGCACTCACTGATCCAGATCCGGGCAAAGCCCTGCCCGGGGCAGTCAAACAGGGCAATCTCGCGGTGCAACTCCAGATCCAGCACGCGCAGAAAATGCCGCCTGTCTGGCAGGACGCCCCTGCTGCAGCCCACCAGGACGCGTTGGGTGGGCCAGGAGACAGCAAGCGCGGCCACCTGCACCTGATCGCCTGCCGCCATCGATGCCAGGATGGGGGAGGGGGTTCGCACGGCCGGGCGGTCTTCGCGGTGCAGCCACGGCCAGGGGTTTCCTTCGCGCCCCAGCCAGGTCTGCGCCGCCTGCGTGAGCGGGCTGTCGTCGCTGTCTTCAAGTGCGATCTGCAGCAGGATGCGCGGGGTTGGCCATTCGGGGTGTCCGCGCTTGAGCAGGTCCGTCTGGGACAGCAGCGTCTGCGCCCATCGTGCCGCATCGCCTGCAGCGTGTCCGCGGCTGTCTTCGGCGTAGTCGTGCAGCATTTCATCGAGAGCGCCCGCCGCGCACCGGCTCAGGGCCCACCCAAAGTCGCGCAACAGTTCGGCCCTGTCGTGCTCGAGGCCCGCAGCCCTGAGGTGAGCAGGCAAATGTCGATCGCCATAGTTCTGCGCTGCGCTGAGCGCCTGCGACTCTGGCGCAGCCCGGGTATCGATCATCGGGGAAACCCGCGCACCCGAAGCGCGGATCTTCAACAGACCGGTGGCCAGCATCCGGTGCCCTTCCTGTGCGCTCACATGAAAGGCTCGGCCCGATGCTTCAGGGTCGAGCAGCCAGTCGCGCAGGCTGGCATGAAAGAGACTGATGCGACCGTCTTCCAGCGTGCACAGACTGCCCAGCTGATCGACCGCAGTTGGCTGACCGGGTTGCCAGTTCAACAGGCGGGCAGCGAGCGCCAGGGGCAGGGGCTCGCGTGCTGCCAGAATCAGGGCGAGCAGCGCGCGCGCCGCATCAAAGCCTTGCGGGGCGAGCGGCGGCGCGAATCGGTGTTCGAACCACTGCAGATACAGGCTGGACAGCCCCTGCGGCAAAACGCCTGCACGGTTGAGTTCAGCCGGATTCACCAGCCCTTCGCGTACCGCATCCTGCAACTGCCGCAGATAGAGCAGGCTGCCGGCGCTGGCCTGAAGAACGGCCTTCAGAGCGTGTTCGCGTTGTGGCTTCTCGAGCGCAAGACCTTCAATCCAGCAGTGGGCATAGGCCTCGAGATCAGCCTGATGGCGGGTGTCATGGGTATCGATGTCAAAGGCGCGAAATCGCCTGAGATGACGACCAACCGTCTCCTCGTTGCGGCTGGTGACCAGAAACGCAACCCAGGGTGGCAAATGTATGAAGTGCTGGCTGACCAGTTCGGCCAACGGGTTTCGGCCTTCCTGGGTGCGCACTTCATCCAGAGCGTCGAGCACGATGACGAGCTTGT
>Ga0315905_10000995_pt1 | contig 30947 bp, 29 predicted proteins | sample LakEriMetagenome_5_FD_203522 | JGI IMG/M metagenome (GOLD analysis project Ga0315905, IMG submission 203522) | Freshwater fungal communities from buoy surface, Lake Erie, Ohio, United States - Buoy 4 MA121 | ecosystem: Environmental > Aquatic > Freshwater > Lake | place: USA: Lake Erie, Ohio... | reverse complement strand
GGCTGGTTTTTGATTATTTCTTCTGACATATTGTCACCTCCTAGTGATTTGTTCATTTGAATAGATCGGCTGTTTTGAGGAAACTACCGCCCCATAGGGATTTTTCAACCATTTCAGGCTGAGACTGAAAGATATCGCCGATATCTCCAGACTTTCGGAATGCGGTGTCTGCTTCCACAGCGTCTACTCGTTTTCCAAATTCATTAAATTCATTTGATACTGCTGCAATATCTTTTGCAACTGCTGCAAACGAATCCTTTACTGTATCAACATCTACCTTTGAAGACTTAAGAAGTTCTACTTCTGCTTGCAAAGACTTTACTGTTGACAATAGATCGCTAAAGGCTGATGTTAGATTATTCTTGATTTCAGTAATTGCTTCTACAACTACGTCATCTGACTTAGATACATCTGCGTCTGTGTCTGCTACCTTTTCAACTTCTTCTGCAACTGGTGCATTTTCAGTATTTTCTACAACTGCTTCTTCTGACTTAACAACATCTGCTGTTTCTGTCTCTTCTGCCTTTGTAACTTCTTCAGTAACTTCTTCAACCACGGCATCTGCCTCTGGAGCGACCACAACATCTTCAACTACATCTGTCTTTTCAACTTGTGTTTTTGATTTTGTCATAGGTTGTACCTCCTTGTTAATCTTAGAAGTATTAATGCCTTTAGCACTATCAACTAAGAATTTTATCATTGTTGTTTTTTCATCATCCGTTTTTTCAACGAACCCTATATTTTCCATCTGCTCTCCAGTAATGGGGCTAACTTCTGAATCGTTTTCAGATGATATAACAATTCCATTTTCTTTGTCATAAAAAACATTTTCTAGCACCGTTGAATCTGCCTTGATAACATCTACGCCATCAACCTTTTCAACTGAAACAATATTTGCAAATTGATTTGCTGGGGAATCTACAAGACTCAACTCAACTAAATCATAATCCTTAATAATTCTAATCTGTGAGTCTGACTTTTCGTCATATCCATCGTCCCACTTGTTCATTCTTCCGCCAATAGAAAAACCAGTTAGCGTTCCATCAAGAACCTTTTCCCAAGTATCTTGCGCTCCCTTTGAAACATATGCAGAGACAAATACACCCTTATAGAACTTCTTTGTCTCTGGATCAAAATACTTATCTTCTTTAAAGTTAATCATCTTTCCTACTGCTAATGGCTGATGCATTTCTCTGATGTTCCCACGAAACTTTGCAAATGCATTCATTGATGCTTCTGATGTAACTATATCCATTTGCTTGTCAAGGTTATCAAGTGATGCAAAACCAGAAACAATACGACGCTCTTTGTCTACCTTGTTAAAAGGCATTGAAAGACGAAGATTTTCCCCATCTGAATTCCAATGGGCTTTAGATATATTGCTCACCATTATATTATAAGCCCCCTTTTATACATATATCACATATTGGACATATTGGACATTAAGGAGTTTGTCGTCCCTCTCCCTTTGGTGCTCTTCCAGCAACTGTTGAAGTGCTGTCAGAATTGTTATTGGTTCTTTCTGCGTCTCTGGATCTTGTAGTTCTTGCCTCTGCAGATGCTGCTGGGCTAAGATCTAAGACATCATCGCCACCATCTCTCTGTGGCATATCTAGAACAACTCTTGCCTCATTAGGAGTCATTATCTGATTCTTAACATATCTTTCAAGAATCTGAGACTGGGCGATTTCGTCTGTTAGTGTCAACTCGTTAAACACAAACTCAATGATGTCTGTCTTTTCACGAATGATCTTGTTGATCATTTTTTCAAGTTGTCTTTGTGCTGGTCTTGCAACCTGCTCCTTAAAGGTGCGATCCTGTGCAAGTGCTGCTGCAATAGAACCAGAATCGCCACCTCCAAGTTTAGATAGTGGCACTTGGTGTGCTACCAGGATGTCATCACGGTTTTGCTTACGATACTCTTTAAATGAGCCGTCCTGTATACCGTCTTCGATGGGCTCCATTTTAAATTCAACTTTATTGTTTTCGCTATCACCTGGAAGTGGAATATATAGCGTTCTGTGAGACTGCCCCCTGAGACTTGTCTGCAAGAATCTAAACATCTTGTCTTCTGCATCTCCAGAAAGTTTCGCACCTTTTAATGTTACAACGTATCGTGGAACTGCTTTGTTTGCAAAATAGTCAATGTTATATTGTGAAGCAAGAGAGTCTCCATGTAGTGAGTTAATCGCCGACATAATGTCTGGCACTCCGTAGAATGTGTTTAGAGGTGAATACTGCTTAAAGTGGATTATCTCATTTGGTCTAGCATCTGTGGTTAGTGGGTTCTGATTCTTTGCTCCAAAGTTACGGAAGTAAACAATCTTGTTTCCAATGATTTGAACATATCCGTCTTTTAGTCTTCTTACTCGCATTGTTGTTGCTGGTATGTGTCCAACGTATCCAATTTCTCCACGAGTTGTTCTTCCAATTTCTAAGTAGCCGTTTCCTGTTGACTGTAGGTCTGTATAAACCTTTTCCATTGTGGCTGTAAAAGAGTCATCGTCATTTAGGCTTTCTAACCAATCACGCATCTCAATCTTTGCTCTTTCAATTCTCTTTCGTGCCTTCTGTGTTGCACTATTATCTTCTGATGCCTCTAGTCTCATCATTGTTCTTGGAGAAACTTTGAACTCGTAACCAAGACCAACAATGTTTTCAACTTTTGCATCAATTGCTGCGTGGTTTGCAAATGATGTGTCGTAATAGTTTGCTAATTCATAAAGATTCCATGGTGGTGTAATTACGTCAAACATTCCGTAGCCATTTACATACACTAGTCCTGGGTTTATCTCTTTTGACTGTGCTCCATCAATACCGCTTTTTCCAGCAAGTGCTGCAGTTGTGTATTGTGTTGTTGGCTCAACCATCTTGGTTGACATTCTGCTTGTACGTCTTTTAAAGTTTGCATCCAAACCATCTAAAGTTTTTAACGTTTCCCAGTTGCCATTAAATGGATCAGACTTTGCAAACGTATCGTCTTTCTTTGCTGCTTCATCAATTCTTGCACCGATTTCATATTCATTATCTTGCATGATTAGTCCTCGTCTCCATATTTAGCAATAGTATCTTTTGCTGCCTGAACAGCGCCAAGATCGTTTAGAGAAGGAATAAGTCCAGCCTTTAATCTGTCAACTTGCTCTGAGTATTCTTCTTCGCTTACTCTTGTCAAACCTGGTACAAATACGCATGTACCGTCTCCTGGATCACCATAATACATTGCAGTCTTTTTTAATTCTGCAATTCTAGAAATGTCATTTTTGTCTGACGGAATATTAAGCACTGAGCCATTTCCATCTGTAAACCACTTACCATTTGCCTTCTTGTATACGTAAAGTCCCCAGTCATAGTTCTTCTCAATGACCTGTCTTCTAACATTTTTTACAATTGGCTGACCAGTTTTTGGGTCTATTAACGAATCCATATCCATAAGTATACCATATCATACTGGATCTTGTACGAACTGGTTCCAATTTATATCAGTAAATACTGTATACGAGTATTCTCCGAAGTTGACTGGCCTTTCGTCATCCACAATTATCTTGTTTGTTCCAGTATAACTCTTATAAACGTCTGAAGGATTTACACCGTAATAACTTGTCTCAGAAAGTACAAGAACCTTGTTCCAGTTAAATGATCCACTGTCCCAGAACTCCCAATCAAGACCATATGAACCAAGAACCTTAACTCTAAACCATGGTCTCTCTGATATATTCTGTACTTCTTGAAGGTTGGTAGACTGATAGTAGGAAATGCTGTTAAATAATAGTGGTCCAGTCAATCTAACAGCCCCTTCGAAAAATGAAAAGTTAAGACTGCTTGAAAAGTTAATACCAAGGAATCCCCACTCTTGTAAAGTCAGAATAGGCTCTTTTACTATCTTTCCATTCCAATAAAATCCAATGCCATTTTGAACAAGACCTGTTTTTGCATCTATTGCATAAATCTTTGCTCTTCTTCCAGAAGGGTCATTGGCAACCATATAAAATTTTATATAAGAGTCTTTGCTTTGTATTTCAAATATTTGTGTTGGAGCGTATGGGAAATAGTCTCCATCAAATCTAACTGCCATTTGCATTGCTATAACCTTAAAACCTTCGGCCCTGCTTTCATTTACAGGAATTGCTAGACCTCTGTTGATGAGTGGATCATGTTTGCCCTTCAACTGAATACCACTTGTTTTGGTTAAATATAAATATGGAGATGATCCATTATAAATTGCAAAAGGATTATTCTTTTTAAAATTATAGTAAATACCAGTCTTTGTGTATGGATATATTGAAGTTCCAAATCTTGTGCCGATTGCACTAGGATCAGACTCATTTAGTGCTTGAGAAGCATATGAAAGTTTTTTAATTGAAACATTATTTGTTTCTGAATCTTTGACATTCATTTCTATGTGAGTAACTATAGACAAATCATTAAAGTCTACACCGATAGGTGGATAAATAATCATGTTGTCTACAACTTCATACTTTGTCGTCATCCAGTCTGAGCCAGGAATCAGTATTCCATCTCTTGAAGGTCTTTCTGTTTTTGTAAAATAAAACTGTGTCTGATTTGCACCTAACTCTGTGTACTGAAATGTTACATAGGTTTTTACAATTGCCCCGTCTGTGTCATACCTGTAGTCTTTTGCTATTTTATTTTTTAAATCTTCATAATCGTTATAGCCAGTAAACAGATAGTTGTCTAAAGATGTGTAGGTCCTTTGTACTGGAATACCATACTCATTTGACAAGTCTGCATACGTCCAACTTTCAGGATCTGTTTCTATTGCTATTGTTTTTGATGGTATTGGATAGTCAATATTAAACTGAATAAAATCAAGATCAAAGTATTGGTCTCCTCTTTTATCAAGAACGGACTCGGCAAAATAGGTTAGAGGAAGTTGGTCTTCCCAATATGCATTAGCAGAAACTGCAAGTTTATATGTGTCAAAAACTGTATCTGGCAAAAGAGTATAACTTGCAATATGATCAATAAGATAATCTTCATTAAACGACCCAACCCCACCACCAGAGACAGATCCGTTTGCAGTGTCAGTTAGCCCACCATATGGTGGTGCAGATGTAGTATCTAGTCCTCCATCAATACCGATTAACTGGTTATTTTGATAAATACCAAAAAGATCTTCGTTCCAAACTGGAACTCCTATTTCATTAAACAAAGATTTAATTTTTTGAAAATTATATTCTGTACATAATCCAATGCTATATATTTTGCCAGTAAAGGTTGATAAGCCATTTTTGTCTCCTCCGACATACATTCTTAAATCTGATAAAGATCCAAAAAAGTCTGATGCTGGATTTCCAAATCTTGAAACAAATAATGGGATGTTTAGCCCTATATCAACAAGTTCTCCTGGCTCTGCAATCAATGGTGAGTAAATAGTTTCTGAAACTCCATTATAGTTTATTACATAAGATATCTGATTGTTTAACAACTGTATTAGAAAATAACTTTTTGTATTTTCTTTTTCAATTCTAAAAAGTGTTTGAATAGAACTAGAAGTTTGTGGCAATCTAAAGCAACCATAAAAAGCAGAAATTGGTGTTTTCATAAAGTCAAAATTTTTAAAGAAAAGGTATCCAGATACAGAGTTCCAAGATACGTTTGGTCTAAATGTAAAAAAGTCTCGTGTGTCTGAAGACTGAATAGACTTACAGTTTGATAAAAGTTCTTCCTCTGTTCTTGATGATAACACTATTTCTGGAAGTGGATGAGACAAAACAGAAAGAGACTTATTTGCAAATGTTGCGTTATCACTAAAGCCCTGATTCCAAGAACCAATTTTTGGATATGAATAGTTTGATGTATAGTCTGCAAAAGCGTAGTCAATAAATACTGAAGTTCCACTATAAGATGTATTGATGTTTTCTGGAATATCAACTCCTTGACCAAAAACAAACCTTCTTTTTGCTACTGCTGTTGCAACAACATATGGATATATTCCAACACAATCTATCTCTATTGGATATATATCCTCATATGCATAAAAGCCTATCCAGTCTTGATCTTTGCCAGACAAACTAGTCATAGGTGGAAGATAAAGATCTTCTGTTAAATAGTTTAAAGATATAACCTCTTGACCATTTATAACAAGTGATGCCGTATCTTTTGCTATACGCATATGAACAAGCATTGGTCTTGTCCATTCTCCAACATAGTATGCACCGTATTGGTTTCCAACCTTTAAACCTATTGATGGTCCATCAACATATATACCATCCTGTGAAGAAATTGGTCCAATAATTCTTTTTCTGTCATTGCTATATGAATTTACTCTAAGCCAAGTTTCAAAAGTATACTGTTTAAACTTTCCAGATTCATTTAACATGCCAACACCAGGAATTATAATGGAAGGATTTTCTCCATTTGGATAAATAGAAGTAAGACCTGATGTTCCATAAACCATAGGTATGCCAGAATTTTTAGCCTTAAGCATGTTGTCAGAAATCAAATAATAAGCATCTAACTCTTGCAATCCATAACACTTTGAAACTACTGCTTCTGTTGAAGAGATTGCAATATCTTTGTCAGATATATCTATTGGTTCTATACCAAGAGAGGTTGAGGCAAACTCTTCTGACCATTGCCCAAGTGTTATTCCATTTATCAAAAATACATCTTCTGTTTCTGATCCACCAAGGAAGTTTATTTTAAAAACAAGTTTTAATTTTGCATCGTCTGGTGGAGTATCGAATGTTTCTGATATAAAAATCCAATTGCTATTTATGACTGTGTCATAGTTTTTTAAGTGCCTTACTTCTTGACCGCTTGTTGTATCTGTATACTGATAGCCAATCTCAAACCCAGCAATATATGCACTCTCAGAATAAAAGTATCCACCGACAGAAAATGTTCTCAAGTATTGATTAAGGTCTTTTAAATCCATTATTTCATTACTTACTGCAATTATTGAAGCAGACTCATTATCCGTTGGTATTGCTGTTATTTTCCCTACGTAACTATTTATAAAAGGCTCATCTACTGACTGTAGATAGTTTTCATATGTACCACCTACAATTGTCCAATTTGATAGACTTCTTTGAGATTCTGAAATCAAAGAAATATAGTCTGCTTTATCGTCCAATGCCCATAGGCCAGTCGGATGCTCAGCAAAGACTTTTTCTGCATATAGGTTGGATGGATTAGACATTATAGGTCTATTTTACCACAGAAGACTACTTGTTTATTTTAATTTCACAGTAGTCTGTTGTGCAGTATGATTCACCCTGAGCCTCAAGATTATCCACACCGTCGTAAATTGCACTGAAGTCAATGTGCTTCAACTTGCCAACATACGACTCATATTCTTCTTCAGTAATCTGCGTATATGGCTGCTGTGGATAAACAGTATTTCCCATTGGAAGGAACGAGACTGCCTTTAATTGTCCCTCGTACATGTGTAGTGCTGGAACAACATGCTTTGACTCTGTTTCCTTGTCAAATGAAAGTGTTACAGAAACACCGTTATCAGACCAGTACTTCTGAGCAGTTGCAGCAAGAGCAATCTTTTCAAATAGTGTTACATCCTTTTCAGATCTTGGATGACCTGACTTGATTGGGAAGTAAACTACTGATGTGTTTGCTGACACTACGTCATCTTCAATTGTATACCCTGCTGCTTTGAACAAATGCATCATTGGATCTGTATTTCCAAATCGAACTGCACGAAGGAAGAAGTTTCCTCCAGGTCCCCAGTGAACTCCAGGGGTTGCACCAGAAAGAATTGAAACTGATCCTGATGGCTTAACTGTTGTTACACGAATTGATTCACGAACACAAAGCCATTCCGAATACTGGTGATCATAGTGACGGATCTTCTGGTATCCCTCGTCCATCCACTCACGAACAATTGGCAAACCCTTTTGATCTGCAAATGATGCAATACCTGTTAGTGATGTACCAATACGACGGTTGCGTTGCATGATACCGTTTGTTTGTGGCCAGTGTGTTGGAACAAGTGTTACGGTCTTTCCGTACAAGTATGCAAACTTCAGGGTACGCAGGAAGTCCTCCTTAGATTCATGACGATTCAAGTGCACTTCTACAAGTGTACATAGTTCGTATGATTCTAATGGCTGCTCCGCACATGGGTTAAATCCCATCACACGATAATCCTTACCGTCTGGCGCATCCTTTAGTCGTCCATAATTACGAGCAACATCAAGCCAGATAAAACCTGGTTCTCCGTTTTCAGTAATTAAATCTACATAGTCTTCGTACTTTGTTCCCACCTCTGCTGAGATAGAATTGTTAGACATCCAAGCCCAACCTGGATTTTCTGGGTCAAATGAGTTACGCTCTGGAAATAGTTCTGAATTCTTTAGATTCATAAATGTTTCATCACCTGCATTACCTAAAGCAAGTGTTGCTGATCTGCGAACATTGCCAGATACCACACAGGTACCAATAAGATTTACAAGGTCTACAATGGCACGAGAGTCTAGTGTTTCTCCGCCTCTGGAGCCGATTACACGGTCTATTTGATCATGCAACTTGATAAGAGGTGCAGGTCCTGATGCAACACCTCCAAAGCCCTTAATGGGTGCTCCAAGTGGCCTAATCAAGTCATAGTTAAACTTCTGAATACTCTGGTTTGGTCTTAGGTAAGAATTGATAAGTAATCGTACTGACTCTACCCAACCTTCACGAGTGTCTGGGATTTCAAATATCTGCTCTGGTTCTGTTGGGGCATAGACTGTAAAGTTCTTATCCTGTCCAACTGTGTCAAACCCTACACCAATACCAAGCATTAGCGCATCCATAACCCAAGCAAACAGTGCTCCTGGATCATTCTTATCAAGGTCCTTTGTAGAAACCATTGCACAGTTTTGTAATGCTGCTGAGTTCTTCTTCTCCATAGTCATAGGAGTTCCAAATGCCCACATGCCTCGTCCTGGTGGTGTCCACTTCAACTCAAACATTCTCTGGAATGCTTCTTGTGCTGACTTCTGAGCCTTATAGTCATTCCATGGCAAACGGTTTTCTTTAGCATGATTCTTCTGTACTGAATACATACCCTCGATTACTCTACGACAAACTTCATGCCATCTTTCCTTAGTTCCATCTTCCTTCATACGAGAATAAGTACGAATAAAAGTAATCTCTCCAAGTGAATTTTCTGCTGCATCTTTGAATCCAAATGGGCTTTCTACATTTTTGTACTTTTCTACAAAATCCTCTGGAAGTTTAAAACTAAAAAAATCTGACATGTGTTTCGTCCTTTCTAAAACGGAATAGTGTTAAGTATAGCAGAGTTTTTGAAAAAGCAAAACTCTCTACCTTTTGTTGTACTTTAATGTTTTTAGTTATGCGTATTTATTGCCTTTAAGCCACTCTTCTTTTTGAATTGCTTGTGCAATTCTAACTTGCTTTTCTTCTTCTTCCCATCGATCAAGAGTTTCTTGATCATATTCAATTTCTTCATAGTCCCAAAAAGACACCATTGTGTATCTTGTTCCTGCAAGTATTTCACTAACCCCATGAACATTTTCGATTCCGCCAGGAAATACATAATATGACAATTTGTTTGGCTTAAATGAAAGATATGGCTTTTCCCATTCTGGAGATCTCGTTCCATTTGGATCTGTGTGTATTACTCCAGAACTTTTAGGCTCAACAAAAAATAGTTCTCCACCTTCATAGTCATCGTTTAGGTAAAGTATACCAACATACTTGTTAATTTCGAATGCATTAGGCTTTCCTTCAAAATCAGAATTATCAGAATGTGGTGCAGCAAATCCTCCCACATCCCATTTTTGTGCATGAGATGTGTTTGGCCTTACTTTTCTTTCAAAAACCAACTCTACAGCCTCTTTAAACTTTTCTCTTAAGTCTGAAAAAAATGTAAGAGTTAGACCATTTTCTAGTAATCCAGGATCTGATTCTGCAAGTCCCATTCCTAGCGATCCGTAAAAAGCAATATCTCCCCAGTTTTCCCCTTTTGATTCAACATACGAAATCATGTTTTTTGCAGTTTCTTCATCAAGAAAGTTTGGAATTTCAACAATACGATTATGCGTTATTCCTAGAACGCCTTTATCATTTGGCTCATCCCTAAAATATATAAAGTCAGACTTATTGATTTTATCAATGATCATTACATCTTCTCACTATTCTCTTGCTTTTCTTCTTTATTTTGAAAATCATGATATCTGCGATTATTTTCAATTCTTTCCTTTTCCATCTTTGCCCATTCTTCAGCACCGAATCTTTCCTGATTTGCATGCCACTCTGGTGTTCCATCAAAAGGAATTTGATAAAAACATCTAACAAGATATTTATCTACATCTCTAATTCTTTTAACGGCATGAAGATATCTTCCCTCCTGAGAAAGAAGATCTGGGTGCCCAGATGGAAAAACTAAGACATCTCCAGCAACTGGCTTATAATCTATTGTTCTTTTATCTCCAGTTAAGAAAGATAATCCGCCATCTCTATAGTCATCATTTAAGTACATTGTGCACGTAAGTGCAAACTTATTTCCTGGCGAGTCTGCTTCAAATACCTTATAGTCTGTATGATACATCATTTCTAAAGAATCTTCACTAAGGTGTGGGTTGTTGTCATGAGTATATTTTGAAATTGATGGGCCCATCCTTACCCAATCTTCTCCAATTGAAAGTTCGTGAGAAGACATGAAGTTACTAGTTGCATAATAAAAAGCATTCAAGATTGTGTCAAGTGCTTCTTTTTCATCCAAATAAAGTTGCGTTTTTGCGTTTTCGTCATTTTCATTTAGTGGCTGACCAATTGTATAGACGTATGAACCGAAGCGACTCCAGGGCTGCCAGTCGTCGAATAAAAAACTACTACCCTTATTAGATTCAGATTCCTTTAATAATTCTACAATTTTTTTATTGTTTGGGATTAATCCTTTATAGATGTATATGTTCTCATCTAACTTAGTTATCGTGATTTCAGGCATGAGTCTTATCCTTATGAGACAAGATTGTAAAGAAAAATGGAATAACATATCTTATACCGCTTGTAATTTCTGTTACTCCGTGTATATAGTTTAGATCTCCTGGGAAAAAGTATGCTGCTCCTGATTTTGGCTTAAACTGAACATCTTGCTTTGGAAAATAAAGTTCCCCGCCTTCATAGTCGTCATTTAAATAAAATAATCCAGCAATATCATAGTATGGAAAATCGTTTGGCTTTCCTGCATTTTCTCCTTCATGCAATTCTTTATCAGCATGTGGCAGTTGAAGTTGTCCAGGCAACCATCGAACAATTGCTGGACTTGTTGGCCAAGCGTCTACACCGAAGAAATCATCGACCTCTTCTTTTAGTCGTGCTTGTAGTTTTTCAATTATTGGGTTTATTCTTTCATCATTAAGCATCAGCGTTCTTGATGTTGCAACACGGTCTTCCCAATATGATGAGTCATATATCATAACACCATTATCATCATAATGTGTTTCGGTTAAATCCCAGATAGTTATATTTTTTGCAGCATTTGACAAAAAATCTAAATCTTCTGAACTAATAAAATTTTCTCTACCCTGAATGTTAACTTTGTCATTTCCAAAATATCCTGATGGTGTTATTGAAAACCTATCTGCAACATAGTTATTTGCGTACTCTCTGTTATCCATAATAAGATTATACCACCACTCTACTCATATTTTCTTTGTTCCCAAACCTCGTTTTTATAAACTCCTCCGTCTGGCTTTCTGTAAATTTTTGAGTTTTCAAATGCCTGCATCATAAGTTCTCTTCCATCTTCTTGCTCAATAATCTCTGATATCCAATTTTCTCTTTTAAATGGAATTAACTGTGCATACGTAGTTCCTGCTGGAATAATACCTTCAAATCCTTCAATAATAAAAAATGGAAGAGAGCCTGGTAGATGTACCTTATCATTGTCAATAATTCCACTGGTAACTAAGAATGGCAATTCAAACCTATTAAATGGCTGTGAATATAAAGCGCTATACCCTGGAGGAAGTTTTATTTGCCAGTCGCAGGTTAAAGCAAAGTGATCAATGTAGTAGCCACGGGGATGCTGAAACTGTGGCATCTCATCTCTTACCTGAATAAAGTCTTGATACTTGCCATCAAGAACCCTGTGCTTTATTTTGTTATCTTTAATGTAAAACTCAATATCACATGGAGTACTTAAAGCATAACCTGTTCCCATTATGTCAAAAATTGCTGGGCATGCCTTCCATGTTGGAATTTTACCATTGTCTGGACCAATAACAAATGAATCATCTGTTGGAGATTTTGCGAACCTATCTGCTTTTCTGTACCACTCAGGTATTGTCCTGATTATAGATCTTGGTGTTGATTTACTATCTTTTGAAAGCCATGTTTTGTTTGATAAAAATGTTATTTTTTCTGTATTCATTATTTCTCATTTCTATGGTCATTAACCTTTAACTTTAAACTTTTTAGTTCGTGCTCACCACGACTATTTCCTTTATGATCTACCGCATCTCTGTAAAAGTTTGTCCATGTTCCATACTTAGTCATTTCTCCAGATACTCTTCCATATTCAGAAAGTTGCTCATAGTACTTAGGATCAAAATTTTCTGTATACAAAGAAACATTAGTATCTTGTATATTTGTTAAGTTAATTGGAATTATTGACGCTATTGGTGTATTTGCTGGGATTGTTATAATCTCATTGGCTTTTGTTATTTTCCATGCATAGGGCAGTGCTGGTTCTAGCACGGAAGTACTAAGTATTGTTGTAAAACCTTGAACACCATCAATAAATTGATTTGGAACTGGCATGACTAAAAGACTAACATTTTCTTCTGTTCTAAAAGTTATTTCACTATTAAAACTTATTGTTGCATTAGATCTATTAGTAAACACGTGTTCATGACCAGACAAAACCTCTACATGTCCATCTTCTGAGCCTGGATTTCCGTCCCATATAAAAGATATATCAACTGGATACGAAAATGTCCATCCTAGAGTGTTTGCAAGAGATACAGGAAAACATCTGTATGCATGCTTTTCAAAAGTAATATCCATCCAATCTCTCTTTACAGACAGTGGGTAAAAATTTACTTTAGAAGTATCTTTTTGATAAACACTAATGTTCAATATTAATCGCCAGTTTCTCTATAAAGATCTGGACTGTGATACTTTGCACTATAGTCTAGCATTGTTACAATTGAATATTTTGTTCCAGAGTGAACTGGCATTGCTCTGTGGCTGTACATGTAGTTAGATGGGAAAACATATAGGTCTCCTGCTCTTGGCTTTAGCATTAATCCTTGATGAGCAAATGAAAGTTCTCCTCCTTCATAATCGTCATTAGGATAAGCAACAAGAGATACTGTGCAATTATAAGAGAATCCGTGATCGTGGTGGTACTGAAAATGTTGTCCCTTATTATACTTAACAAAGTTCATTGCTTCCCAGTATCGAAGTTCTGAAATATTAAACATTTGTCTGTAATGATCTACTGCTGGCTTTTGTCTATCATAACAGTCTTGCCATAAAGATTGTAGATTTAGTGATTGCTGGCTAGGGTCTTGAGATATGTCTGTTTTTTTAAACTTAAAGTCTTGACAGTCTCTATATTCTGGCATACTTTGCTGATATCCAACAAATGCTTCCATCCAGTGGTATCTAGGATGATTTTCATCTAAGTTTTCTTCAATTCTTTTAATTATTTCTAGTTCTTTAGGAAGTACATCTCGATATACAATAATTCCACTACCTAAATTTTCAAATGATGACCATGTTGGTGTTTCATAGTTCTTTGCCTCTTCTGGCAATGCATTAGTTACTTGATCCATTTTAATACCTCTCTCTATATATATTATACCACTAGTGTGTTTTGTGATGAAGGTCGTTATAGTCTGTCATAATAACGACTGAATACTTTGTCCCCTCAAAAATTTCACAAGATGCATGTTCATAAACAAAATTTGATGGGAAGATAATTATATCTCCAGCCTCTGGCTTAATTTTAATTCCTTGTCTTGGGAATTCAATCTCTCCTCCAGAGTAGTTATCGTTTAAGTAGACAACTGCGGATACTGTACAAGAATAGAATGGTCCATGATCTCCATGAAGTTTAAAATATTTACCAGGTAGATACTTGACAAAGTTAAAGGCTTCTTTGTAAAACATCTGAAGGTGCCATAGAGACTCATAGTCTCTTAGGCAAATATCAAGACAGTCTTCAACTTCTTTATGAATATCAAACATATCTTGATCAAAAGAAATTCCTTTACCCATATGATCTCTTTTATACTTAATATCAAGGCAGTTTCTTACATGCTCAGTATCTTCTTTGTCATTTACTTGTGCACCATTCCAAGAAAGATTAAAAGAATCCCTATTTGCCCCAGCCTCTAGTCTGTCTATAATACTAAGACATTGATTTTTTGGTATAGCATTTCTGTATAGATTAATTCCATATTCTAAATTAAAAACTTGAACATTGTTCGTAATTGTACGCTTTTCAAGTCTAGTTTGTGTTTTTTCTAGTCGTGGAGCGTCATACCATTCATATCTTTTGTCCATAAAATAAAGTATACCATACCAACGTAATGTCAGTATGGCATACCTTATCTACTTGAATATATTAGACTGCGCCACCGATTGTAAAGTATGGGAAAAATGGTGGGAACCATGGGCAGAATGATGGGCAGAACGACGGACAGAACGATGGGAAGAACGGACAGAACGACGGTGGGAAGAATGGACAGAACGATGGGAAGAATGGACAGAATGATGGTGGGAAGAATGGTGGGAAGAATGGTGGGAAGAACGGGAAGAATGGACAGAACGCTGGTGGGAAGAATGGTGGGAAGAATGGTGGGAAGAACGGGAAGAATGGAAATGATGGTGGGAAGAACGGCGGTGTGGTTGTTACGCTATCAGAACTGATACTGTAAAGACCATCACCGTTTGCATTTATTGCAAGAACCTGATAACTCTGTGAAGTTCCACCAGTTTCTGCTATGTTTACTGTGTTAACATTTCCAACAACAGTAACTGGACCATCAGAAGACTTAACTCTGTATCCAGTAATATTCTTTCCTCCAGTTGCAGGTGCTGACCAGGAAACAGTATCCTGGTTTACTGATGTTGAAACAGTTGGTTTTCCTACTGTTGCAGGAACAGATGTTGCTGTAACAGCAGTAGAAGCGGCAGATGCCTGTGATGTTCCAGAAGCATTAGTTGCTGTAACTGTAAATGTATAAGATGTTCCAGACTGTAAACCTGAAACTGTTATAGGTGAACCTGATCCAGTTCCAGTTAAACCACCTGGTGAAGATGTTACTGTGTATGATGTTGCTGCTGGGGAATCTGCTGGCAAAGAAAATGAAACAGTTACTGCTGCATTATTAAATGAGCGACTTGTTCCAATGTCTGTTGCTGTAACGCCAGTTGGCGCTTTTGGTTCTAAGAAGTCGTTCTGTTGTAGAGACTTCGATCCTAATTCTTTCTTTGCCATTTATATTTCTCCAATTTCTTTATTTATTTTTTATGCTGAAAGGTCTCCTACGACTACCCAACTATCTGTTGCTCTCTTAAGAAGAGTTGCAGATGACCATTGTGTACGTAGTTTAAGTCCTGGTGTTGCATTAACTGTTACTCCTGCTGCACCAGCGATTGTTACCTGGCCTGCTCCAGTCTGTAGTATATCAATTGATGTTCCAATTGGCCATGCTACTGTTGCATTTGTAGGAATAGTCAAAGTTGTTGCTGTTGCCTTGTTGATTTCAATTAATGAGTCTCTTTCACCTAGTGATGATAGTGTGTATGAGTCTACCTTTGGAATAATTGTTGTTCTTGAAGGTACGCCTTCTTTTGTCTGTGTACCGTCTGTAAATGCTACTCCAGATGCTGCAACTGTTACTGTACCAGTAAATGTTGGATTAGCAAGTGGTGCCTTTAGATCAAGTGCTGTTTGTGTAGCAGTTGAAACTGGCTTTGCTGAATCTGCTGTATTATCAACATTTCCAAGACCCACCATGCTCTTAGTAATACCTGAAACTGTACCTGTAAATGTTGGTGCATTAAGGTTGGCCTTTAGATCAAGTGCTGTTTGTGTAGCAGTTGAAACTGGCTTTGAAGCATCAGATGTGTTATCAACATTCTGTAGTCCAACCATTGCCTTTGTAATGCCTGCAACTGTTCCTGTAAATGTTGGACTATCCTTTGGTGCAAGAACTGATAGATCTGCAGAGAATGATGATCCAGTTAGTGTAAGTCCATTACCTGCTACATATGTTCCTGCTCCTGAGAACTGTGTAAATTCTACAGGATCAGTTCCGACTGTTGTCATAGTTTCTGTCTGTACCCAACCAGTGTTGTTGTACAAAGTTCCACCTGTTACGAAAACAAAGTCTCCGCCATGAATTTCTGCTGCAGAGTTAAAATCTTCAGCACGAGTTAATACCCATGGAGCAGATGATGAACCTACTGTTGTTAATGTATAAATACCGTTTTGTTTTGCGTCAGTCTGGTTCTTAATAAGTACTCTCTGACCAAGAACAACTGATTCTCCATCAATTGTTGAAAATGCACGGTTTGTATCTGCTGTAAGTGTTGCACCTACTCCAGATGTTCCATTTGAGTAGTTAGCAGAAACATTTACTGTTGATGCTGCGTGTACTGATGCATGCATGTGAAGACCTTCTGCAACAGTGTCTACATATCTCTTAGTTGCAACATGGAATGCATCTGTTGGTGCTGCATGTGCTGTTAGATATCCAACAAGAGTTCCTCCAGATAGTGCAAGTTTATTATCTAGTGCTACCTGCGTAGCATTTGAAACTGGCTTGTCTAAATCTGCTGTGTTGTCTACCTGATCCAAGCCTACCATTGTCTTTGTAATTCCGCTAACATTACCAGTAAATGTTGGAGCATTTAGGTTAGCCTTAAGGTCTAGTGCTGCAGATGTTGCATCAGAAATTTGCTTGTCTGCATCTGATGTGTTATTTACATTCGCAAGACCTACCATTGCCTTTGTAATTCCGCTAACGGTGCCAGTAAATGTTGGGTTTGCTAGTGGTGCCTTTAAATCAAGTTCTGTCTGAGTAGCGGTTGAGACTGGCTTATTTGCATCTGATGTATTGTCAACATTTGCAAGACCCACATCTTCTTTTACTAAGCCTGTTGGTGTATTAATTACTGGAGAAGATAAAGTCTTTCCTGAAAGTGTCTGAGTTCCTGATAGTGTAACAAGAAGAGATGTATCGTTAATTCCATGAACACCAGTTGTATCTTGATTGTGAACTGTTACCGCATCATCAGCATATGACTTTGTTGCTAATGCTGCTGTGTCTGCAATACCGTGAATACCAGTGGTGTCTGTTGCGTGGTTGCTTAGGTTTGTTGCTAGTGTTGATAAAACCTGTGGGTCATCTCCAAGCGCTGCTGCTAATTCATCAAGGGTATTTAGAAGCGCTGGGGCTCCATCAACTATTGCTGCTAGTTCTGCTGCGTTTGCAAAATACTGTAGGGCAGACCATGTTGATGATCCATTACCCATCTTAAACTTACTTGTGTCGGTTTCAAAACCGATTTCACCTGCTGCTAGAATTGGGTTTGCAGCCGTCCATTGTGCTGCAGTACCTCTGCGCTGTTGCATTCTTGTTGCCATAATTTATTTCTCCTTATGGGGGCTGCCCATTAACTTATCTTATTATAACCCCTGTTTTAATTGAAGTTATCTACTACACTACCGCCATCGAATACAACTGTCCACTCTGTTGTAGAGGGTCCACCTGCATCCAAACCTACACCCAATGGGCTGTTGAATGATCCACCTTCATAGAACTGAGATACTATAAAACCAGTTCCATCAATTGCGGTATCGTGAATGTGCTGTGGTAAGTTATTTGTATCATCAATTGTTGCTTGGGTATACCAAGAACCTTCATAATAGAAATTAACTCTGTTTGTTAGAGTGTCCAACCACTGTGTTCCATTTGTTGGTGAAGAAGGAGCAGTAGTGCCAACGGCCATTGATCCTGTTAAAGAATCTACATACTCCTTAGTTGCTGCGTGTCCAGCAAGAGTTGGTGCTCCTACTGTTACTGCATCTCCGAATGTACCGCCGTTTGTAACGACTAATCCATTCTTGACCTTGAAGTCTTTATCGACTGTTGTCATTTACTACTCCTTCTTCCAACTATTTTTATTTTTTATTATACAAGCAATGTTCCAACAACTGTAAGTGTTGAAGTATTGTTTACTGTAGTTACACGAAGTTGTACATCGTTGCCTGACACTACTGCTGTAACAGATCCAAGTGAACCGTTTGTTCCAACGATACCGTATTCAGTCATTGAAATGTTATCGTTAGCATGAAGTGTTACAAGTACCTTTGACACTTCTGTGTGATCGCCATTGGCAACCTTAACAAGGAACTCTGCTGAACGGTAGTCAGCCTTAGCCCATGAATATGCTGTTGCAATTCCTGCTGTTGGCACAACTGTTGTTCCTGCAACCTGCTTAGCAATTGAGTCAATGTCAACTGCTGAGAATGTTGGTGTTGTGTTTTGAAGTGCATCGATTGCCTTCTGATCTGTGAAGTAAAGGTTGTTTGTACCTTCTGCTAGGTCATCAGTTGTAGACTGTGCGACACCGTTTTCTGCGGTGATTGTAAGTCCTGATCCTGAACCTGTGATTGTGATATTGTTAAGTGTTGCACCAGTCAAAAGTTCTGCTGCTGATGTCTTAGCACGAGCATCTGTGAAGTACTGTGCTGATCCTTCTGCGATATCAGATGTAGTAAGGTTATCTGCATGCAGGATTGCTGCAAGTTCTGCCGCATCTGCTTTATCAGTTGCATCTGCTGCTGCTGTAGCAACTGCATTTGTGTATGCTGTGTTTGCCTTATCAGTAGCATCTAGCGCTGCTGCTGCGATTGCAGCATCTTCGGCTGCATCAGCCTTTGTTGTTGCATCTGCTGCTGCAGTTGAAATTGCATCTGATTCTGCTGAATCAACATATGCCTTTGTTGCTGCATGTAGGTTGCTTGTTGGAGCACCTGAAAGTGTCAAAGCACCTGTCATTGTGTCGCCAGCCTTGGCTACCTTTTCTCCAATTGCTGCATTTACAGTTCCGATAAAGTCTGCATTATCTCCAAGTGCTGCTGCCAACTCATTAAGAGTGTTGAGCATTTCTGGTGCTGCATCAACAAGATCTGCAACTGCATCGTCTGCATGCTGCTTTGCTCTGTCTTCTGCAAGACCAATTTCTGTGTTTGTTTTGTATGCTGACCAAACCTGTGTTGAAAGGTTTGAGCCATCATTGATCAAATCGTCTGCGTAGTCCTTAGCATCTTGCTCTGCTGTATCAGCATATGACTGGTAAGCAGATGTGATTGCTGTTTCACGCTGATCTGTGTATGCCTTTGCATCTGTTTCTGCTTGGTCTGCGTATGTCTGGTAAGCAGAAGTAATAGCAGTTTCACGGCCATCTGTGTATAGGTTGGCTGCGTCTTCTGCATTACCTGCTGCTGTATCAGCATATGTTTGGTAAGCAGATGTAATAGCAGTCTCACGATTGTCTGTGTATGTGTTTGCTGCTGTTTGTGCTGATGAAGCAGAACCTGCTGCATCGTAGTAACCGTCTACTGTAGAGCGATCAAGTGAAAGTTCTCCAGCACCACTTACAATAAATTCATCTGAAACTGACTTTACAAGTGTTTCTCCGCCAATGAGACTAAGGATGTATTGGTCTCCTGCGTTTTCTGTAAGAATTACTTCACCGTTGATTGTACCTTGTAGGCCCTCAACGACGAGTCCACTCTTAATCTTAAAATCTTTATTTACTGTTGCCATTTTTTATATCTCCTTAGTTATGCCTTAAGTCCAATTCGTGCAAAACGAACTGTGACTGGCTTGATCGCAGGGTCTGGAGTGACTGTTAAGGCCACGGTATTTCCAGTGCGAGAGACATTAATGGTGCCAATATTCCCATCATTGTCGATTGTTCCGTATTCGCTGACATTTACATTTGTACCATCAACGAGAATTGTTAGTTCGGTTGCATAGAACTTGTTGTCCCCTGCAGAGGTCTTTGATATTGAAACAATATACTTAACCATTCGCCAAACTGTAGCGTCAAAGTTATCAACAACAGTTACGTTCTCAATACCAGTGATTGTGTTTTCATTGTTACCTGCTGAACCCAAGTCTGTTGCTTGAGCGGAAGCGGTATCGATTAAATCTTCATAGTTTTCTTGAGTTGGTCTATCTCCAGTTTGGAATAGACCTTTAACTGCTGGGATTGATACTTTAGCCATGTGGTAATTATAACCCCTCTTTTTAAATAATATTATTAAAGAATGTAGTTACTATAACCAATAACCTGTAGAGGAATTGGTGGAGGATTTGTTTTTGAATAACCAAATACACTTACGTTTGTAAACTTAACCCTAAATGGCAAAACCTCTTGTACTCTTGCTTTTGGCTGAATGTGATCTATGCGGATTCTTCTTAAATCAAGATCCTGAATCTGTGCATGCGCTAACTGATGTGTTGGCATTACTGTGTTACATCTTCAAGGATAACCATTGACCCTTTGGCCACCGTCCAAACTCTGCCTTCTGATAGAAGTTCTGTGAGTTGTATATCGAAGATATCTCCTGTCTCAAGAAGTTGGGATTGTGTTGATGTCAAAGTAACCGTAAAACTTCCTTCTTCATCCTGAAACTCAATTGGCTCAGGAGACAAAGACAAAATAACATCATCAGTAGAAGGTCTATAAATATCCATAGCAACTTCCCAGTCTTCAAGAAGAAGAGGAACTCTTGCATCGTTTGTTACGTAAACACGAAATGCTGCTGAATCTCCACGGACGACTGTCCACCTAATTTCTGGTGGTGCTGCACCTAATGCATAAGAGTCTGTGGGTTGATTTCTAAAGGTTGCCATAATGTTATTATATCACGACAATCCGTCTTTGAGTGCTCCCCATGTACCGTTGCCTTTTGTCTGAACCACTATTAAACCCTGTGTCCCTTGAACCGCAACTACAGCAACATATCTTGCTGGACCAGTTAAAGGTCTTCCACCAACAAGTTCTCCACTAGAGTTTATATAAACTTTTGTCCCAGGTGATCCAAGTCCTGTGGTATTCATTTGTAGGACTCCAGAAACAACAGCAACGCCGTCGCTTAATGCAGAAATTCCTGTTTGTATCAAACCAAGTATTGGTGAGTCTGGGTTGTGATTACTTGCTGATGGATTATATCTTTCTACGGTTGTTTTCATTTGTCCACCATGAGAAACATTTCCTGAAATATACACGGGAGTTCCAGCAGATAATGCTGAACTAGTATTATTTCTTACAGGAGAAGAAACACTGGTCATTCCTAGTGGTGGTAAAATATTATTTAAAGCATCAACCAATACCTTAAAATCTCCGTGTACATTAACTGGATCTGAAGCAACAGGATACTTCATAGTAGGATAATTAGATGATGATACTGGCATAATATTTATTATACCACCATCTAGGGTTGATTTTATAAAAATTTCATGCTATACTTGGTAGTAACACCTACCAGGGTGTTATTGTTTTCTAAGGAGGAAACTATGATTAAATTTATCGAAAGAAACAAAGAGATCATTAGCACACTCAGCATCGTAGCACTAGTAACGGTTTTGTCAAACTCTGCTAATGCTTCTTCAGATCTTGGTACAAAAAACAATCTTAGCCTTGAACAGGCTCAGACATCGGAAACCACCTCGAAAGAGGTTTTTTTGGTTTCTAAGGCAAAAAAACTAGAGAGTTTTGAGAACAAGGTTTCTCTGACTGATTTGGAATTAAAGGAACTGCTTTCGCTGGTTGGCTTCAAGGGTAAAGACCTTGTTGTTGCTTGGGCTGTTGCCAAGAAGGAGTCTAATGGTCGTCCATTAGCCTTTAACGGAAACCATAAGACTGGTGACTCATCTTATGGAATGTTTCAAATTAACATGATTGATTCCCTTGGTCCTGATCGCAGAACTAAGTTTGATCTTGACTCTAATGCCGAACTATTTAATCCCGTTAAGAATGCAGAGATTGCATACTACATGACAAAAGGCGGAGAAGATTGGTCTTCTTGGAAGGGTATTACTCCAAGAACCAAATTTTGGATGAGTAAATTTCCTAACTAATTAATATAAAAATTACTGGGTCAGGCTTTTGCTTGGCCCAGTTTTTATTAAAATGAACCAGATGGGAGCCCAGACTTTAGAGCATCGTGAAGTGCTCTTTGTGAAAAACTAATTCCAGAGTATTTTTCGTAATCCTCTAAGGTTCTTTCACTAAATAATCCGCTATCTGGATCTATTTTGTTTGAAGTCACAAGGTCTTTAAAATAGTTTCTAGATTTTTGATCTTCTGGGAAAAACTTATCTGGAAAATCTTCCCAAAATAGACTTCTTCCTCCACGACCATACCTATGATAAACAAAAACTTTGCTTGGTGTAACAAGATTAAATCCAGCAGTAAAAAACCTTAGAGCCATTAAAGGCTCCTCTTCTGTGAATGTAATTTCTGACATAAATGGAACAGTTTCTATAACCTTTTTTTCTGTAAAAAAGAAATGCCCAGATATGTATGGAGATAAAACATTATATCCAGGGTTTGTATACTGTGATGTAAACTGTGGCACTAAATTTTTATAAAAATTATTAATGTTTGACTCAGACATAAAAAATGTTGGATTGCTTTCTATATTTGAATCAATATAGTCTGTATTATCTTCAAGCAATTCATATGGTGGAGCATATGCTGTAAATACTGAGACACCGTAGTGTTCCTTATTGAACTCATATTCTTTTATTATTTCAACATCCCAGTTTTTTATAGATCTCATATGGGAGTCCATGTTTAGATAATACTCTTCATTTTTGTAAAACTTATGCGAGTTTTTTCTGGCTGGCTGGCATCCAACAATAGATCCAGGCTCAATTATGTCTACACTAACATTACTATAAACTGCTGATCTTTCTTTGTCTTTTTCTATGTTCATGGACTGTAGAGTTATTCCAAATGATATTCTTTCTGGATACTTTGCATTTTTTAAAAAGTTATCTACAGTCATCCAAAGTTCTGGATCTTTGTAGCATGGGATATTAATAAATATTCGAGATAATGAGTCTTCTGGTATTGATTCAGCAGTTGCTTTTTCTACAATTCCCCATTTTTCAATTGGGCATGAAGCAAGAGCAAGTTTTGTTTTTAATTTCATAATACACCCACATTTTTTACATTGAGATGTTAATTTTATAAATTCTGGACAACTGCTACAGATTTCAAGTCTTTTTGATTGAATATCTTTTGTTGCATATGGAGTGTTTGGACTAAAAAAATCCCATGGTCTAACTTCTCGCTCTTTGTCTGACATATATAAAGTATATCATAAGACCAACTTTTTAATTTTTAAAGAATAAATAAAATATTTTATACTTTAAACTGCATTTGGATCTGTAAATGATGGGAAGAATGGTGGGAAATCAGGAACTACCGCAAATGCTGGTGGGAAGAATGGAGGGAAGAAAGGTTCAGGAGAAAATGCTGGTGGGAAGAATGGAGGGAAGAAAGGTTCAGGAGAAAATGCTGGTGGGAAGAATGGAGGGAAGAAAGGTGTTGCAAATGCTGGTGGGAAGAATGGCGCTGGGCTATCTAAACATTGTCCACCCTGCCATGTATATCCACATGCTGCACACTGTGATTGATTTAGTTGATTTGCATTACTGCAGTCAAGTGGTGGTGGTGTAGGTGTTGCGGTTGGCGTAGGAGTAGGTGTTGGAGTAGGTGTTGCGGTTGGCGTAGGGGTTGGTGTTGCTGTAGGTGTAGGAGTAGGTGTTGCGGGAGGGTTACAAGATTGCGGTGTTGTGTAAACTCCTCCTGCTGGACCGCCTCCAAAATCTCCACAGAACGCTGTTGCTGATGCACCAGCACCTCCTGCTGTATCAAAAACAGTTCCTCCTGTTCCATCATTGCAACAGAAATAGTATGTTGTTGCTCCTGGAGTAGGAGTTGGTGTAGGAGTAGGAGTTGGTGTAGGAGTTGCAGTTGGGGTTGGTGTAGGAGTTGCAGTTGGGTTACAAGACTGAGGTGTTGTATAAACTCCATCTACTGGTCCTCCACCATAGAGTCCAGAACAAGCCTGTGTTGCTTGTGCTGCTGCATCTGAAGAATTTGCTGCAGTAGTTGTTAGACCTGTTCCATCAATGCAACAGAAATAGTATGTTGTTAATCCTGGAGTAGGAGTTGGAGTTGGCGTAGGTGTTGGAGTTGGGGTTGGGGTTGCTGTTGGAGGAGGAGTTGGATTAAATGATGGGAAGAATGGAACAAATGCTGGTGGGAAGAATGGAGGGAAGAATGGGAAATCTGGCGGGAAGAATGGAGGTGGTGGAGTAGGAGTAGGAGTAGGAGTAGGAGTAGGAGTAGGAGTAGGAGTAGGTGTTGGTGTTGGTGTTGGTGTTGGTGTTGGTGTTGGTGTTGGTGTAGTTGAAGAGTTTTCATAAATATCTCCATAAATAACCCAACTATCTGTAGCAACTTTTACCAATGTCGCTTTTCCGTATTGTTCATCAATCCACATTTGACCATTTTTGCTATTAATTGTTACGCCAGATGCTGGGGTAAAAATTGTTCTTCCATAATTAAACTGAATAAAGTTATACTGGTAACCTACTGGTATTGCCAAAGATGCATTGCTTGGAACAGTAAGAGTCATGGTAATTGGCGCAAGTGTTTCACCAGGAATTGGAGATCCTGATATTTGAGATGCAAGCAAAATAGTTTTGCCAGCGTCTGCAAGTGTTAGTTGGAAACTATCTATTTTTGTTTCAATTGTTGTTTGAACTCCGCTAGATGCTGCAAGATTATTAATTTGTGTTTGAAGGTTTAAATCTGATGAGTCAACATAAGACTTTGTTGTAAGTAGGGCTGTGTTTGCTATTCCATGAACATCTGTGGTATCTGCATTATGTGTAGCAATAGCAGCATTTCTATTTACTACCTCTGCTGCATCTGCATCTACAAGGTTTTGAAGATGCTTTGCAATTGAGGGGTTTGGAAGAAGTGTAGGATTTGTGTTTGCACCATCATAAGTATATGACCCATAGTGATAAAGTCTTAACGCTGCCTGAATATCTGCTGCATCTGAAAGACCTGGGATTTTGGTGTTGAAGAGCCCGTTACCACTAACGGTATTATCAATATTCTCTTCTGCCACTATAAATCACCCTTTTTCATTATACCACCGTAATAAATAGGTGGACATTTTTAGGACCCGTCATAGGGCCCCATACTCCATCAATATATTCTACACCCTTTATTTCAAGTGGTAGGGCTAAAAATCCTTGACTAGTTACTAAGTCTTTAACTACAAGACTTGTTGCAAGTGGTCCAGCAGAGTCTGGTGAAGATACTGAGTACTGAACATTAAAATTTGATGCTAAAACTTCATTACCCTCCTGTAAGTCATAAATGTCTGTTACATTTATTGGTGGGATTACAAGTTTTCCATTAGAAGCAGTAACACTCTTGATAGAAGAATAAAAGTCTGTTTTTAGACTAACAAGAGGTGTCCACTGGAGTCCAGAACCAGTTGATACTTTTTGAAAAACTGTTTTGTATGTGTTTGAATATGGACTATAGTCTATTGCAATATCTAATGCTTGAGTATCCTGAACAATTGTTGATGCTACATTTGAATCCCTTGGATCTCCAACAGTTCCAATAATAATACTTCCACGGTCTCCCTGTGGTCCTATGTCTAAATCAAGACTTATACTTTCTGGACCACCAAAAACAGTTAAGTCGTCATTAGATAACAATATGTCTGCCATTATGCTCCTGGCTGTGTTGCAGACGTAGCGCCTGTAACCTGATCTGTAATTGTTATCTTACCTGTTAAAAGTGTTTGAACTATTTCATATTGACCGCTACCTGGCAAACCTGCTGGTTTTCTTACCTCAACGTCATAAACATACTCTGTTCCAGCAACTAACTGGTTTCCTTCTGCTGGTCTTATTGCACATTGAACAAATGTATTATCATCTGAAACTCTAGCAAAACATTTTATTGGCACTCCTGCAGAACCACGAACTGTTGCAATAGTAAACTGTGCACTATCATATGGTGCGGTTGTGTCTGTCACATCGTCTGGTGTATTAGCAAAATTTGTTGGAACATAAAAAGAACTTAAATCAAAAACCGTTCCATCGTTCTTTTTAGGGTAGATTCGAAACTCAAAGGTATCACCCTTATAGTAGTTAAAGTCATAAATTGATGGAAATGCCATGGTTTTATTATACCACGCTGACGTACACAGAATTGAGAATTACTGATGCATCAAAGTCTGTTCTTAATTGAGGTATTGCTCCGTTACCCCACATAGCATGATCCTCAATAAATATGTTCTGGGTAACTGAAAGATTATAGACGTTTTGATACTTTAGAGATCCTACAAATTGTACAAACTCCTGATCCTTGCTTGCAAAGTATGTTCTTAGCCAAACCTCAGTATTGGCTGTATAGGTAGTTAGTTCAAAGTTGTATGTTACGAACACTTGAGAGCCTTCTTTTATGCCGTGGAAGTTTAGGGCTCTTTGATGACTATTCCAAAGGCTGGTACATCCTTTAGGTAAGTATGTTTCGTTTTGGGATTTTTCTTTTGTGTCTAACAAAAGCGTTACCCAGCCATCATCTCCTTGAGATATTCCAAGTTTTGTTGGTTTGGTAATTGTGTTTGTATAAGAAGCCCATCCTGCTTGCTGTCCTGAAGACGATAGCGAACTTAGTCCGTCTTTTCCTGATGGACCCTGCTGACCTTTTGGACCTGGCTTTCCTTCTGGTCCTTCAGGTCCTTGCTTTCCGTCTTTACCGTCTCTACCTGCAGGCCCCTGTGGTCCTACTGGTCCAGGGACTGGAAGAAAAGAAAGTGTGTTTTCAGCACCAATAGATGACTGACTCTGTTCTACTTGTGCAGCATAAGAAGATTTTTTTGCACCAGGAAAATCCATAGATTTAGAAACAGCCATACCTGAATTATCTCACGATATTTAGTTATTCAGCAGTTATGTATGTACCGTTGATATAAATCTTGCTTGATGTAGTCAAAGTTGCTGGGGCACCTTGTGTAAACATTGCCTCCATAAGAGGAGAGTTTGCTCCACCAGCCTGCTTTAGATAGTGCAAATCAAGTGCAGTTGTATTTGCTAAATGATCTGCCTGCAAAACAACGTGTCCTGCAATATCTGGGTTAACTGTTGGATCAACATTTGCCCATGCTTGGAAGTGATTCATTGTTCCAGTAAGTGGAGCATATGGTAGTGCTGTGATGTATTGTCCTGTACCGAAATTTGTCACGGTAGCAAGATTGATTTCAATCCAGAAACTTACCATACGACCATTCTTAACATAGTGTGAATTGTATGTTGGATGTGTAGCACCTGTTCCAGTAAATGTTAAACCAGTTGCTGTAAAGTTTGGAGACCATCTTGTAACTTCTCCGTTACCCCCAACACCTACTGCTATTGTTAAATCTCCAATAGTTGCAATCTGGTTTGCTGGATCGGATGAGTCATGCAAGTACTCTCCATTACTTTCTCCACCACTAATAATAAGATTTTGGTCTGCCTGAACTTCTAAATTACCGTCATCATTTATAATACCTGTGACACGTAGATGACCTGTTTCTGTAGGGCCACTTAAATAACCCTGTCTGTTAAAGTTCCAGGCATGGTTTCCTCTATCTCTTATAAAAGTATAGTTTTCAAATGGTATGAATCCAATACTTGGGGTAGTTTCGTAAGACGTAATTCCATTTGGTTCATCTCTAATTACGCTAGTAATTACATACTTCTGACCACCAATAATTGTAAAGTCATTAATGTCTGGCTCAGCCATTGCAGATGCTATTACATATATCTGCCCACCCTCGCCAACATTCTGGTATGACCAACTGTAATCTTCTTGTTTTGACTGAACAACAGTAGTTCCGTCTGTGTCAGAAACTCTAACTCCTGCACGTTCTCCACCAAGGATTAGGTCTGCAGTTGAATAGTCTTGTACTCCACCTGCACGAAGGTGAATGTGGTTAGGCCCAGTTGGGTCAATAATAATTCTTTGTTCTGTTTCATTATCAGAATCATTTGGAACAAGGTGTATTGTATCGCCACTGTATCCATCGCCAGAGGAGTTGCTTGGATTCCAGATAAGGCCCTGTCCAGGTAAATGGAATTCGCCTTCTGAATCCATTCTCCATTCACTTGTTTCACCACTTGGATCATTGTAATTAGATGTGATGCGAATGTCATCGCCTGCACGAAGGAATAAATCATCTCCGCCAGCAGTGATGTAGATATCATCATCTGATTCAATATTAATATCCATATTTTTTGCTTCAATGTCAAACGATTCATCGTCATAGTCAATACTAATAAATGATGATGTTACAAACACAAAGCCAATTTCATTTACTGTTGGATCTTCTGTAGGAACGGTATTGTTAATAAAAAGAGTAGCATCTGTACCACTATAAGAGAAACCGTTTACTGTGCCTGCTGCAACACCATTGATAACCAGCGAAGCATCGTATACGCTAGTTGTTAATGAGCCAATCCAGTTAAGAATGTTTGGTGCATTAACAAATTGAATAACACTTCCAACACCAGGCTCTACTGACCATGTAGCAGAATCCCAGTCAGGGTTTGCTGCAGAAAAAGTTGTTACATTTGGATTATCAAATGCTTCTAGTTTTGCAACTCCGTATGGATTAAGAAATAATTGTGACTTAACTGCAGTTGGAGTCTTTGACTGCAAAATAAGTGCTTGATTGTCGTTTACTGTTGCAGTTCCTGCGGTAAATTCAAAGTCTCCAAGATCTGCAGTTCCACCACCAGTATTGGTAGAGAAGATGTCCCACTCTGCAGTGTTACCAACTGGATCTGCTAAACCACCATTTGCTTTTGCAATGTATAAGTTATTATCGCTTCCTCTTACAACTGCAAGGTCTGTAACATATCCATTACCTAAAATGTAGTTTCCTAAATATACAAGTCCACCAGAACCATTTGTTCCATCTGTACCCTTTGCTGCAAGTAAGTTCCAAATATATCCTTGTGAAGGTGTGTCTCCAACGTTTCCACCGTTTGCATTAGCACGGTACCAAAGTTGTCCGTCATAAGTTGCAAGATCTCCAACGGCATATGATGCACCACCATTGTATTCTCCAGTATAATTCCAAAGGGCATCTGCTCCGTTAGTTCCATCTGCACCTGGTTCGCCTTGTGGACCCTGCTCTCCTTCAAGACCATTTAATCCTGGTTCTCCATCTGCACCCTTTGCTGCAAGCAAATCAAACTTAGATGTGTCTGTTGGTAGTGTTCCAGCAGTTGTAACTGATTTTACATAATATAGTTGTCCCTGATAGGTTACTACATCGCCTTCGGCATATGATGCATTGCTTTGCCAAGGTCCGTTATAACTCCATAGTGCATCAGCACCTGATGGGCCTTGCTCTCCTGTTGCTCCCTGTGGACCTTGAGGGCCTACGGCTCCTTCGTCTCCCTTGTCTCCAACTGCGCCTGGCATTGGAACAATCTTAATAACTGCCATTATAATGTACCCCCTGGTGTGATGTCGCCTAATACATGTATGGTTCCAATTACAGGAGTCCAAACTGTGTCTTCTATTAATTCTGGAATTGTTACCTGGACATCAAATGGTAGTTGAGCCACGATTGAAGAGTATTTAGATCCCCAATTTTTTGTAACCGATGGGTATGCTGTAATATCTACAAATCCCTCACCAGGCTCACATTCAAGGGCATCTAAAACATTTCCAGATTGATCATAAGCGGTTGCTCTAAAAATCCAACCAGAAGTATCATAAAAATCTACTTCATTATCTTCTAAGAACTCAACCCTAAGAGTTGCGGTATCTCCTCTAACAACGCTCCATTGCATACTGACTGGATCAGCACCAAATGTGAGTGAAGAGTGAATAGGCATACTGTGATTATACCATAAAAATTGACTAATACCAAGGTTGGTGGGTATAGGACAAACCAAGGTATTAGCCAATAATAAATTATACCATAAAGGACAAAACGGACATGATATTTAAAGTTATCAAATTGTTATAATAGCCAATGTCCGATTTGTTACTTTTAGAACTATTTGCCAAGATTGGGATAGTGTATACTTAATATATATAAGAGAAAAGAATATCTTTATAGTTTTAAAAACTATCTTTATATATAGTATATAGTAAATTACTACTTATCGTTTTTAGCAATATGCTTAATCAAAATCTGATACATTTCGTCAAGTTTCTTTTCTTGGCGATCTCTGGATCTTTGTGAATCAATCCTTTGTTCATCTAGTGCATATTCAAGTCTATTAACCTGGTCTTTTAGCGATGATCCAGAATTCGGCTTAAGTTCGCTGAGATAATGTTTTACGAGCCACTTGATTGCAAGTCCAAGTGATGATACAATTGTAAGTATTGCTACGATTAACGAAGCCCAGTCCTGGATTGTCATAACTAGATTATTATAAGGGGTATTTTAATAAAATGAAAACAGCCATACTTGAAACCTTGGAGTATTCTAAGAATTTGATTATATCTCCTGACATGGATGGTTTTATGTCCGCAAAATTACTAGAGCGTTTTAACGGTTCGAAAATAGTCGGTTCATATGACAAAAATATTTTATGTCTCGCCGACGGGATCAATCCAGAAGAATGCTTGTTCGTCGATTGCGATATGAATCGACAAGAGTATGTATCTCTTGGCAACCATATGCGACTCTTAGAAGATAATATGTCAGTCGAGTCGTTTAATCCGAATGTGCACTTCGGCGTTTCGACATATAGCGACAAGTTTCCTTTCGCAACCGCTTTTTTGATTTCGTTCGCAATAGAGGCTGACCTATCCGAACAAGACCTTATACGCATGGCTTTCGCTGACTCAACTCTCAAGAACATGGAGAA
>Ga0315905_10000994_pt1 | contig 30966 bp, 27 predicted proteins | sample LakEriMetagenome_5_FD_203522 | JGI IMG/M metagenome (GOLD analysis project Ga0315905, IMG submission 203522) | Freshwater fungal communities from buoy surface, Lake Erie, Ohio, United States - Buoy 4 MA121 | ecosystem: Environmental > Aquatic > Freshwater > Lake | place: USA: Lake Erie, Ohio... | reverse complement strand
TTATGACTTCGTTTCCCAAGAATTACGGGCAGCAGAAGACCCAGAGTTTGAAACTTTCTATACCAAAAACATTTTGCTGAACGAGGGTATCCGGGCTTGGATGGCTCCTCAAGACCAACCCCACGAACAATTTGTATTCCCTGAAGAAGTGCTACCTCGCGGTAACGCTCTGTAAAAAAAATCAATCTTTAATTAATTGTTTTTCCTTAACCCTGCCTCAAGGCAGGGTTTTTTGATGAAACAATTTTTACAATATAATTTCCAGTATTGCAAATTTTTGTAGTTGTGTTATAGTGATTTCAGGTGAAAAACCCAAAGCATTTTGCTTTGCCTTTTGAGACTAAGACCGTTTAGGCAATAAGGAGGTGATGCCCATGATAGAAAGTAGTATAACCATGGGTCGTCAAGTTGCAGTTAGCCGGCTGTGCGCCGGGGCTGTTCTCTAAAAGTTAGCCTTAGTTTTTTTGAGGACTAAGTAAGCTCAACTAGCTAGGCTAAAAGTCGGAGTCCCTTCCGGCAGTCTGGTTGCAACTTGAAGACCCCCTAGACCGCCCTGACTTAGATTTTCTAATCTAAATCAGGGCGGATAGTTTTTCTGGGTAGTTTTTTTGCATAAAAATAATTTAGTTATTTCCGGAAATAAACAAGAAATAGCGTTTATTTTGTTAGGTTTGGCAATTTTTTCGCCTAACTAAATAGGGATTCTCATATCCTATCGGAACATTTGCAGGGAATAAATCATCATTCACAGATATAACACGAACAAAGTATAGATGATGTAGAGAAGTTACGATTAAAAGTACATTTCAAAACTCATCTACAGTTTGTATTGGCAGATCATATCTGATGACGCTTGTTAGTGAGAAGAGTTTGATGTGAGCGTAAAGAGTGCGAGTTTGACTGATAAAAATAACATTACCAGTCTACCAGAGAAATTTACAGTCACTTCATCATAACTTCTTATTTTAATCATTAGGAATAGTTATAATATAACTATATCCTATGATTATGAGTTTTTGTATAAGTTAATTGTATAAAAACTTAATGATTAGTTAATCAATTGTTAGTCTTGTAAACACTACAATTGTGGTAGTGGCAGCCATGCCTAATACACAGGTTTCAACAAGACATCGCATTTCTAAGCAATTAGCTACAGATAACTTCATTTATTCATGTAAGGTGTGAGGAGAAAAGGAAAGATGTCCAATATCTTGTGGAAATCCCTAGTGGTTAGCCCAGCAGCTTTGGGAGCAGTATTGCTAGTATCTTCAACAGCGATAGCTACGACCACAACCACCACAGAAATATCATCACTGGAAACTTCCTCCGCAACAGAAGTTTCTCAAGAGCCAGAAGTATTGGTCAAAGAAACCAAAGCAGCCCAATTTTTAGCTCAAGCTAAAGTCAACCGCTTCAGTAACGAAAACAATAATTCCCAGTCTCAGGTAACATCAGTTTCGCAGTTTTCTGACGTACAACCTACAGATTGGGCGTTTCAAGCCTTACAGTCCTTGGTTGAACGCTACGGTTGTATTGCTGGTTATCCCAGTGGGACATTTCGCGGTAATCGCTCTTTAAGTCGTTATGAATTTGCAGCTGGTTTAAATTCATGTTTAGATCGTGTAAATGAATTAATTGCCACAGCAACGGCTGATTTAGTTACCAAACAGGATTTAGCAACATTACAGCGTTTGCAAGAAGAGTTTTCTGCCGAACTAGCAACTTTACGCGGTCGAGTGGACGCTTTAGAAGGACGTACTGCTGAATTAGAAGCAAATCAATTCTCCACTACCACTAAATTAAAAGGTGAAGCTATTTTTGCTGCTACCGATACTTTTGGTAATGAGACGGGTAAAGCAAACCGCGCAGTTTTGCAAAACAGAGTGCGTTTAGGCTTGGAAACCAGCTTTACCGGTAGGGATATGTTAACAACCCGGTTATCCGCTGGTAATGCTACAGCCTTTGATTTCCGAGATAATGCAAATGCTCCCGTTAGTGGTTCTAAAACTGCTGCTATCAATCCTGGTTCTAATGCAGTCGGCAAGCAAATCTTTGAAGTTGGTAGCACCAATAATAACAGCGTAAAAATTGACAAGTTAACTTATGAAGCACCCGTAGGTCCAGCGAGAGTGTATCTAGCGGCTAGTGGTGGACAACATAGCGATTATGCGGCTGTTAATAATCCCTACTTCTTTGATAAAACAGATGGTGGTAAGGGTGCTTTAACCACTTTTGCGTCTGAAAATCCGATTTATCGCATTGGTGGTGGTTCTGGTATTGCGTTGAATGTACCCTTTGGGAAACCTGGTGATAGTTCCTTAAAACCAAGTTCATTAACATTAGGTTACTTAGCTTCCAATGCTAATAATCCTACTCCTAGTAATGGCTTGTTTGATGGTAACTATGCGGCATTAGGTCAGTTAAACTTTAATGTTGGTAATCGTGTTGCTTTAGCTGCTACCTATGTGCATGGTTATCAAAGAGCAGGTAGCACCTTATTTGATTCAGCAATTGATGGTGGTAGTGCTTTAGTAGGTACTTCACAAGCTAATACTCCAACTGTAGCAGGTCCTAGCTCTAGTAACTCCTATGGTATTTCTGCTGCTATCAAACCCAGTCAGAAATTGTCTTTAAGTGGTTTCGTTTCCTACCATGATGTTATTCCCGAAGGTGCTGGTGTTAGTAGAGAAGCTTGGAGTTATGGAGCGGGTTTAGCCTTACCTGATTTTGGTAAAAAAGGTAACGTCTTGGGGATTTTTGGTGGCGCTCAACCTTATTCACTCAGCGCGGGTGCTAGTCAGACACCATACCAAGTGGAAGGCTTTTACAAGTATCAGGTTTCAGACAATATTTCTGTAACTCCTGGTGTAATTTGGGTAACATCTCCTGGACAGGCTACTAATAGTAATGATGCCTTTATTGGTACACTAAGAACAACTTTCAGTTTCTAGACTGTTAAAAGTCTGCTGATAACTTGAAAAATTAGGCGTTGGTAAACAAAAATATGAATTTGTCTGACGCTGAGGCGCAAAGACGCGAAAACTAAGAGCTTGAGAAATGAAATTTTTGATTTTCATAGCTCAATATGACTATGCCAAAATTATTTTACCCTGCCATGAGGCGGGGGTTTTTTTTAGGGGCAATAAAAACCCCAGTGGAAAACGGGGGTATACTGGAAAAGAGGGGAACTGTTGGATTTTGTTCATCTTCATGCTTCAACTTTCATCTTGGATGACTACTTGTGGAACTATCATGTAAATCTGAATACGCAATTTTGGCGTTATTAGAAATGGCTACTCATTACGAAAACGGTGAACCGATGCAAATTCGACAAATCGCTATGCAACAAAAGATACCTGATCGTTATTTAGAACAACTGTTAGCAAGTTTGCGGCGTGGGGGTATAGTGAAAAGTCAACGGGGTTCAAAAGGCGGTTATTTATTGGCGCGAGAACCTCGGAAAATTAGTATCTTTGATATTTTAGAATGTTTAGAAGGTTTAGATGTGCAGACTGGTGATCAAGATTCTCACCGCACAAGTTTAGATCATACTGTGGTGACGGAAATTTGGCAAGAAGCACGTCAAGCGGCAAATTCAGTGTTACAAAACTATTCACTTCAGGATCTTTGTGAAAAACGAGATTCCCGAAAGCAGTTGGATATCATGTACTACATTTAAGGGCGTAGGAATTTATTATGGGGATTGTCAAAAATATTACGGAATTGGTGGGACGGACACCTTTAGTACAGTTAAACCGGATTCCTCAAGAATTGGGTTGTGTGGCTAGAATTGTGGTGAAATTGGAAAGTATGAACCCCTCTGCATCAGTAAAAGACCGCATTGGGGTAAGTATGATTAATGCTGCACAGCAAGAAGGATTAATCGCTCCGGGGAAGACGATTTTAGTAGAGCCAACATCGGGAAATACGGGTATTGCTTTGGCGATGGCGGCGGCAGCTATGGGGTATAAATTAATTTTAACCATGCCGGAGACTATGAGCGCGGAACGGCGAGCCATGTTAAGGGCTTATGGGGCAGAATTGGAACTCACGCCGGGAATTGCGGGGATGAGTGGGGCGATTCGTCGGGCCCAGGAGATAGTTGATAAAACACCGTATTCTTATATGTTACAGCAATTTCGTAACCCGGCTAATGCCCAAATTCACCGGGAAACTACTGCGGAAGAAATTTGGTCAGATACCGATGGTCAAGTAGATATAATTGTGGCGGGAGTGGGGACAGGTGGTACTATTACTGGGGTGTCGGAAGTCATTAAAAAACGGAAGCCGAGTTTTACCAGTGTAGCAGTAGAACCAGCTAATAGCCCTATATTATCTGGTGGTAAACCTGGTCCTCACAAAATTCAAGGGATTGGGGCGGGTTTTATTCCCCAGGTATTAAAAGTAGAATTAATTGATGAGGTGATTACGGTTACTGATGAGGAAGCGATCGCTTATAGTCGTAAATTAGCAAGGGAAGAAGGATTATTATCGGGAATTTCCACTGGTGCTGCCCTTTGTGCAGCGATTCGTGTAGGCCAACGTCCAGAAAATCGAGAGCGGTTAATTGTGATGATTCAGCCTAGTTTCGGTGAGAGATACTTAAGTACACCTTTATTCCAAGATATAGAAAACAGTAACTAATGTCAATTAACAATCTATTGGATTCATGTCCGATTTTAACCATTACGATACCTTAAAAGTCAGTAATAATGCCAGCCAAGCGGAGATCAAACAAGCCTATCGTCGTTTGGTTAAGATTTTCCATCCTGACATTAATCAAGAAATAACAGACAATGAAGAAATTATTCGTGTCAATGCTGCTTATGAAGTTTTAAGTGACAGCAAAAGTCGTCTTAATTATGATCAAGAACTGCGCTATAGTCAGAAAAATTCCCATTATACTCGCCAAAAACGCTCAGAATCTGCCCAAGAGCATTATAAAGCGACTAGAAAAGTTAGAAAAGATGTTGATGAGAACATTGAAGAATGGTTAAAACTAGTTTATAAACCGGTAAATCGGATACTTGGAACAATTCTCAATTCTTTAAAAGAACAAATTGAGGAATTAGCCGCAGATCCTTTTGATGATGATCTTTTAGACGAATTTCAAGATTATTTAGAATCCTGTAGAGAAGACTTAAAAGACGCTCAAATCAGGTTTCGTTCTTTACCAAATCCTGTTAATTTTGCAGCAGCAGCAGCACACATTTACTACTGTATGAGTCAAATAGGGGAGGGAATTGAAGAGTTAGCTTATTTCCCATTAAGCTATGACGAACGTTATTTACACACAGGACAAGAATTATTTCGGATAGCTAAAAGATTGTATCGGGAAGCGCAAGAGTCGGTTAGTTGATGAGATGATCGTAAGGGTCATTTAATTACCATCTATATAAACCGAAATATTGCTTATTTTTTTCAAAAAATACAACTAAGTAGGTGAACGGAAAAAAACCGACATAAGTAACGAAAAGTAAAGTTGCCCAAAACCGTTCGGCTGACGCTCACGGCGAAGCCTCTTCCTTGTTCCCTTGTCATAACGACAATTTTTAACGCCAACCTACTTAAGTGATATAGTAATTCCCATTTCATTGAGGTACAAGCAGAAATAATTAAACGCAGATAATTTTTTTTGTAGTTCATTAGACTAGGAAATGCTATATGATTCATAGTTACTAAAAATATAGTCAAATATTTCTAGCCTGGTAAGGCCTATACCTTACAGGACTAACTACAAGCCGCACCCCAAAGGTTTCTATCATCAGATAGAGTTCCGAACTACTTTTACCTTTTTTCAGTTCTGATTTGATTAGCTACTCTTGAAAATGTTTTATTTCGTCTAATTTAGAGGATTTCTTGGCACACAGGAGCTATGGTTCAGATCAGGATTTTCACCACTTTCCAAGGATCTACGCTTCTTGAAATCAAGACTAATATATCACACACCGACCCATCTTGCATCAGATAATCAGACCACAATTTATCATATTTTTGTGCCACGTCTGTTAATATTTGACTAAATATGACTATGTTTTTGTTATTTAAACCTAATACTAATCTTTTTTCTTCTCCGTTGGTGACTAGCCATGACTGATCAAGAACTGCTGCAAATCATCGAAAAAGCTGCTAGGGACAAAGAAACTACATTAGACCTCAGAAACAATCAACTGACAAGATTGCCAGAAGCCATTGCCCAACTCTCCCATCTGAGGGATCTTAACCTCAGTAACAATCAACTGACAAGATTGCCAGAAGCCATTGCCCAACTCTCCAATCTGAGGGATCTCAACCTCAGTAACAATCAACTGACAACATTGCCAGAAGCCATTGCCCAAATCTCCCATCTGAGGGATCTCAACCTCAGTAACAATCAACTGACAAGATTGCCGGAAGCCATTGCCCAACTCTCCAATCTGAGCGTGCTTGACCTCAGTAACAATCAACTAACAACATTGCCAGAAGCCATTGCCCAACTTTCCCATCTGAGGGTGCTTGACCTCAGAAACAATCAACTGACAACATTGCCAGAAGCCATTGCCCAACTCTCCCATCTGAGCCTACTTTACCTCGGTAACAATCAATTGACAAGATTGCCAGAAGCCATTGCCCAACTCTCCCATCTGCGCTGGCTTTACCTCAGTGTCAATCAACTGACAAGATTGCCAGAAGCTATTGCCCAACTCTCCAATCTGAGGGTGCTTGACCTCAGTTACAATCAACTGACAACATTACCGGAAGCCATTGCCCAACTCTCCCCTCTGAGCGTGCTTAACCTCAGTGACAATCAACTGACAACATTGCCAGAAGCCATTGCCCAACTCTCCCATCTGAGGGAGCTGGACCTCAGTTACAATCAACTGAAAACATTGCCAGAAGCCATTGCCCAACTCTCCCCTCTGAGCGTGCTTAACCTCAGTTACAATCAACTGACAACATTGCCAGAAGCCATTGCCCAACTCTCCCATCTGAGCCTGCTTTACCTCAGTAACAATCAACTAACAACATTGCCAGAAGCCATTGCCCAACTCTCCCCTCTGAGCCTGCTTGACCTCAGTGACAATCAACTGACAACATTGCCAGAAGCCATTGCCCAACTCTCCCATCTGAGCCTGCTTTACCTCAGTAACAATCAACTGACAACATTGCCAGAAGCCATTCAACAATTATCTCAACTCGAAAAACTCGATTTACGTGGGAATCACCTAAATATTCCCGAAGAAATTTTAGGGAGCAGTTGGAATAACTTAGGTAAACCGTCAGAAATTCTCACCTACTATTTCTCTGTGCAAACCGAGGAGCAACAACCTCTCAATGAAGCTAAGGTATTGCTAGTTGGTCAAGGAACTGTGGGTAAAACTTCCCTAGTTAAACGACTGATTAAAAACAGATTTGAACCTATTTCTGCTGCTGAACGGGGTATTGCTTTGGCTATGGCTTTAGCAGTATTAATAGCTTTTATCGTCCTGATTCTCAACCCTAGAAGTATGAATGGTAATGCTTTAGCTATTGTGAGATTTTTAGCATCTGCATTTGCTGGTATTGCCGGTTATTTAGTTTCTGGTGATCTTGGTTTACAATCTTCAATACCTTTTATGAAGACAAAAACCCAGGTTAAAACCACAGGAGCATTTGCAGCATTTGTTTTAGTATTTATACTTTTTTATATGGGTGTTCCTACTTCCGAAATACCACAACCAACCCCCACACCTTGATGAAAAGTTAAGCAATAAATTCTTTGATGAAAGATTACCCTAATCATTAGTCTCCATTGCCAAATTTTCAAAATTAGTAATGGTTACTTCCACATCAGAGAATTTTGCCGTTATTTTCAATTCTCCTCCCATAGCTTCAATAACTTCTCGCAGATGACTAACATACATACAGCACTTCCTGGTGTTATGAGGTACATATTTAGCTGGCAAGATGCCATGCCGCCGTAAACTCCGCTATATAGAAAACACCCTGGATAAAGCGATTCTTAGGTCGCGCTGTATGCTATCACTGAATCAATTCAGAACTCTAGGACAAAATAAAGCTATAATTTTCTCAAGAATAAAGAGGTAAAAACTATTTATGTCACAGCTTGAACAAATTGAAACTGCAATTCTCTCACTTCCATCTCATGATTTTGAGAAACTGAGACAATGGTTTTTAAACCTAGATTATGAACTTTGGGATGAGCAGATAGAACGTGATATTGCAGATGGTAAGTTGGAAGCATTAGCAGCAGAAGCGATCGCTGAGTTTCAAGCAGGGCATAGCCGCGAAATCTGATGCACTATACAACACAACGATTCTGGAAATATTATAATGCCCTCCCTGAAAGTGTACAGCAAACGGCTGATCAATGCTAAAAGAAATTAGCAAAGAGCAAGCAACTGACAACGATAATAGAGAGAAAAGGTAGTTATTATGGCACTAACTAGAGACTTTAAAGAAACCGTTAATGCACGAGTGCAAAGAGATTCTGAGTTTGCGATCGCTTTACTTAATGAAGCTATTTCTCTTTTCCTGAATGGTGAACCAGAAACAGCAAGATTAATTTTAAGAGATATTGTTAATGCAACTGTAGGTTTTGAACAATTGGCGATTGAAACTTCTAAACCTAGTAAAAGTTTACATCGAATGTTATCAGCAAAGGGTAATCCAACGATGGATAATTTGACTGCTATTTTCAATGTTTTGCGGAAAAAACTGAATGTTGATATTCAGGTGAAAACTAATGACCTTTAACACAAAACCAGTGGTAAATAAATACTTGATTAAAAACTTCGACGGTTCTACGGTTCATTAGAGAATCCTGATATTAACCAATAGGATAACATCCCGGATTAACTGCATGAATAAATTCACTTCCTGCTAGTGGTCTTCCCCGTTTATAAGCTGCTTCTTGGGGTTGTCCCCAACCTAATTGTAAGATAATTTCTAAAAAGTTCGGGTTTTCCCATTTTAATAAAGTAGCCCATTCTGTTCTTTGGGTAATTCTTTCTACGTCTATTTTGGTAATTTTTTGATGTTGTTTACCATTACTAAAACTTAAATATAAATCCATTTCTGCTGTTGTGATATACCAAAATTCTAAAATTGAATTTTTGGCAAGTTTCAATATTTGTAAATCACTTTCTAAAGCAATTAATTCGGGATCAATTTCTGGATAATGGAGATTTTTGTTTTTAATAGTGATATCTTTCCAGATAATTCCAGAAACTTGATTTTCTCGTTGATATTGGTGAATGGAGGTTTTAAAATCTTGGTAAGCTGCGAATCTTTGTAGTCCTTCGGTTCTGACAAATTGGTCTATTAATGGATTACCAGAAACGGTTAATTCTAACTTTAAACGTTCACCTTTTAAGCAAGCTTGGCGTTCAGTTGCTAAAATGTGAATTAATTCTTGAGTATTGTAAATATTTGACATTAGAACCAAACCTAATTAGTCATTTTGTTTCGTTGGTAATTAAAATCAATTAACTATTTAATTATTATCTATGAATGAAAAGAAAGATGCTGTATCAAAACTAACTAAAACTTATCATGGTGTGATATCATTTTCCAACATAAGATTACCTCTTTTCTTCCTTTTTCCTTCGTGTTCTTCGTCTCTTCGTGGTTCATTTATCCATATTCTTCTATAAACAACCATAAAAAAGGTGGGTTAACAATCAAGTCACCCACCAAATAAATTACCGATATTATAGAAATCCCGAATTAACCAACATTAGTTAATAACAACTCACGGGTTTCGGACTTTCTGACTTTTACCTGACCATCATCATCTACATCAACTATAGCCTTATCTCCCTCAGCTATTTCCCCAGATAAAATTGCTTCTACAAGAGAATCTTCTAGCAAACGCATAATAGCGCGGCGTAATGGTCTAGCACCATAACTAGGATCATAGCCTTCTTGTACAACCTTATCTTGGAAAGCTGCTGTCACTTCTAAGGTGATATTCTTATCTTTTAAGCGACTAGCAACATCATTCAGCATGATTCCAGCAATTTGCTTGACTTCATCTTTGTTAAGTTGAGTGAAGACGATAATATCATCAACACGGTTGAGAAATTCTGGACGGAAATAAGCTTTGAGTTCTTCGTTGACTAAGTTACGAATCCGATGATAACTAGCTTCTGCGTGGTTATCAAACTCAAATCCCAAGCTACTACCACCTTTTTCGATTACCTTAGAACCAATATTAGAAGTCAAGATAATTAATGTATTCTTGAAGTCCACTTTTCGGCCTTTCGCATCCGTAAGATGACCGTCATCTAAGATTTGCAGCAGCATATTAAATACATCGGGATGCGCTTTTTCGATTTCGTCGAATAGCAACACTGTATAGGGTTTGCGCCGCACAGCTTCCGTTAATTGTCCGCCTTCATTGTATCCTACATAACCTGGAGGTGAACCAATCAACTTAGAAACGTTGTGGCTTTCCATGTATTCGGACATATCTAAACGCACCATTGATTCTTCCGAACCAAAGAAGTAAGCGGCTAATGCTTTAGCTAATTCAGTTTTACCTACACCGGTTGGACCAGAAAAGATAAAGCTGGCAATAGGACGATTAGGACTTTTTAAGCCTACACGAGCGCGACGAATAGCGCGAGAAACGGAGCTAACTGCTTGTTCTTGTCCAATTAGCCGTTTGTGTAAAGTGTCTTCCAGATGTAATAATAATTCAGATTCGGATTCAGTCAGTTTGTTAACGGGAACACCTGTCCAAGAAGCGACAATTTGAGCAATATCTTCTTCATTGACAATGGGAGCGTTAACGCTTTCTTGGTTTTCCTCTAAATCAAGTCTGGCTTGAATTGATAATTCTTGTTGACGTAATTTACTAGCTTTAGTAAAATCCTGGACTCTGATAGCTTCAGATTTGGCTTTAGTGACGGTGGTTAATTCCAGTTTGAGTTCTTTGTTATTGGTAATGCGGGAGTGACGTAACCGCACGCGAGAACCCGCTTCATCAATTAAGTCAATGGCTTTGTCCGGTAAAAAGCGATCGCTGATATAACGGTCTGCTAATTCAGCGGCTGCTACTATCGCTTCATCAGCAATATGGACTTTGTGATGCTGTTCATAAGCACCGCGTAAACCGTAAAGAATATCAATAGTTTCTGTTACGGATGGTTCACCTACCAAAATGGGCTGAAAACGTCTTTCTAATGCTGCATCACGTTCAATATGTTGACGATATTCATCCAAAGTAGTAGCACCAATACACTGAAGTTCACCCCGTGCTAAAGCTGGTTTAAGTATATTAGCAGCATCTAAACCGCCTTCCGTACCACCCGCACCGACCAAGGTATGAATTTCATCAATAACTAAGATGATGTTACCTGCGGTACGAACTTCGTCCATGATTTTTTTCAAGCGTTCCTCAAAGTCACCCCGGAAACGAGTTCCTGCGACTACAGAACCCATATCCAGGCTAATTACCTGCTTATTGAGCAAAATTTCGGGAACATCTTGATTAATAATCCGTTGGGCTAAACCTTCAGCAATTGCTGTTTTTCCTACGCCAGGTTCCCCAATCAAAACCGGGTTATTTTTGGTTCTACGACCGAGAATTTGTACCGTTCTTTCAATTTCTCGTTGACGACCGACTACCGGGTCTAATCTACCCTCATGAGCCAATTTGGTGAGATTTCTACCAAACTCCTCTATAGATAGATTTTGATTGCGCTGGGAATTGCTTCTCCCACCCGTGACAACCGCTGTATCTTCACCCAGGCGCTTCATTACAGCCGCACGGATAACAGGTAAATCTACTCCTAGATTTTGCAATACTTTGGCCGCGACTCCTTCACCGGCCTCCGTTAAACCTAATAATAAGTGTTCAGTGTTTATGTAATTATGTCCAAGACCGTGAGCTTCTCGGAAAGATTGCTCAAACAGGCTTTTAACTTTGGGGGTAAAAGGAATTTCCGGTGGGACAAACCCAGAACCCCGGCCAATTATTTTTTCTACTTCCCGACGTGCTTCTTTGAGAGTGACACCCAACTCAGCCAGCACTTTCGCAGCAACACCTGTTCCTTCTCCCATTAAACCCAGGAGAATTTGTTCTGTTCCTACAAAGTTGTGTCCCAGTCGTCGTGCTTCTTCCTGAGCTAACATGATTACCCGAATTGCTTCGGAAGTGAAGTGTTCAAACATAGCGGGTTCTTTCCCTCGTGCTGCTTGGAATTTGGGTGAGATTAAGTTCACCCTTATCTAAAGTTTTTTGTATTTTCTTAAAGATAATGTATCTTTATTTAAAGCTCAATGGCAATAGTGAGATCCGTAAGTGACAAGGGGTAGTTGCCGTCATTATTTAGATAATAATAGATAATTAGCAATGATCGAGATTTTTCGCCCTTGAGTTGTTGATTTGTTGTCAACTTTATACTAGTATTGATTATGACACAAAAGTCCAATAGTAATGATCAACAACATCCACTTTACAACCGCGATCGCCCCCTTATTGATATTCTACTTGCTCAAGACGCAAGCGACTACAATTTATCAGAATTAGCGAGACTAAAAATCCGCTATCAAGGTTTTCCAGGTGCGCGAGACATCCAGAATGATTTAGATCAGGTTTTAAACCGCTGGGGGTTGACGGAGGATGAATTATTCACAAAAACCCGTCAAATCCATCATACAGGCGGAATTTACAAAAGTCGTGGCAAAAAAGAGGAGGAGGACTGGAATTAGTGGGTGGTCAATTGTCAGTTGTTATTTTTCCCTGCTCTCGATTATCTCGCAGTTGCTCAAGTAGTTCTTCTGAAGATGAATTGGCTGTTTGTGGGACTGGTTGGGGAATTGTCTCTACTTTCTCCAGTGTTTTCAGTTCGGGACTGATTACCAATACTTGTTTTTCGGGAACTGGTGCGGTAATTACTACCTTGGGCGGGGTACTATTGGTTTTAAGAGAGTCTAAAGTTACAGCTACTTTTGTTTGCTCTTGTACATCTTTACTAGAAGAAACTAATTTACTTAAACCATTGACTAATTGTAGTAAATTTTGGCGGAACTTAGGATCACCTGTTAATTCGTCTAAATCGGATGTAATTTTTTGAGTGTTTTCAAATGTTACCCTAGCTGCATCTAGAGTTTGTTGTAATAAGACAATGTTTTTTGGATCATTTAGGGTTTTAGAAGCATCTTTTAAATTCGCGGAAGCTTCCGCTGCATTTGCTGAGAGTGTTTCTAAGTTTTTCAGTAATTCTCCTTGGGTTAAGCGATTAATCGTCGGTGATAAACTCATCACTGTTTGACGAAGTTGGTTACTGGTTTCTGTCATACTATTCAAAGTTCCAACGAGAGAAGAACGATTCGTAGTGACAAGACTATCTAGGTTATTAAGTAAACGATTTGCCTGTTTAGATGTGACACTAAAATCCTTTGCTGTGGTTCTTAATTGATCCGCTGTTGTAATTGTAGTTGCAGTTAGTTGGTTCGTGGAGCTTTTCAATGTTGTGGCAGTATCAGAGAATACAGTTAATTGTCCGCGAACGCTTTTGCTCAAACCTTGCAAATCCTTAGTTAAAGCCGCGATATTAGCCGCAGCATTGGCAGAAGTTTCCAAAGTGCGGTTAACATTATTATAGAATTTATCGCTACTATATTGAGCCGCAAAATTACTTGATTGACGAATTAGTTCATCGGCGCTGATACCAATTACACCTTTTAAGCGAGAACCATTACAAATAATCAAACTAGGATTACAGTCTTTATCTAGAGGTTTAGCGGTAATATTTGTTGGTAAATTTCCCTTTGGTGTAATATCAATAATATTTTCGCTAATTAATCCACTTTGATTGGCTTCAATTAGGGAATTAGTGGGAATCTTTAAATCAGGTGAATTAATTTGAATTTCGACATCAACAGCATTTGGTCCGGCTTTAACACTGGTAATAGTCCCTACTTTTACACCACGAAAACGTACGGGTGAACCTTTTTGCATTCCGCCGGCGTTAGCAAATTCGACAATTGCTTGATAAGATGTTTGTCCAGGGGTGAGCCTATTCAACCATAGTAAAATTACCCCAAACGCGCCTAACCCTAGTAAGAGTAACAATCCTACAGAACCTTCCCTGATCATGCGTGTAGACGTAAAACCGCTCATTAGACCTCGCATTTATTCCTCCACCAAAAAAAGTAAGCTTGGTAATTTTTCTTGACTTGGTACTTAGCCTGTAACTTGAATTGGTCCATGTACGCTTCCACTCATAAATTGTCTAATCAAAGGATTTTCTGTATGATCTAGGGCAGCTACCGTACCTTGCCATTGTACTTTCCCCTGATAAAGAAATACTATTTGGTCAGAGGTACGGCGAATGGTACTATCTTGGTGAGTAACAATAGAGTATGTACTACAAACTCCCTGGGTATGCTGTAAACTGCGGATGAGATCCTCAATGACAGTTGAGGCTATGGGGTCAAGTCCAGCGGTAGGTTCATCGTATAATAGAACCTCTGGATTATCTGTAGGACGTTGAGGATTAGACATAATTGCTCTCGCAAAGCTTACCCTTTTTCGCATTCCTCCAGAAAGTTCTGAGGGGTAAAGATGACTAATATCTGCTAAACCCACCAGTTCTAATTTTTCTCGGACTAGTTCACGAATTTGCGATCGCTTTAACTGAGAATTTTGATAAAGTAAAAAGCCGATATTTTCTTCGACTGTCAAGGAGTCAAATAAGGCAGCTTGTTGAAATACCATCCCAATTCCCACAGGATCAGCAGCATCTTCTATTAAACCATTCCTTTGTACTCCTTGAATATAAATTTCTCCCGCATCGGGTTTTAATAAACCTGCTATTACCCGTAAAATTGTTGACTTACCAGTTCCCGATGGTCCAATAATCCCTAGTGCTTGGCCTCGGTATATTTTCAGATCAACATGATCTAAAACTTTGTTCTTACCAAAGGATTTAGAAATACCCCTTAATTCAATTAGTGGTTCTGTCATTGGTCATGGGTAATTAAATAAATAAGTTCCTCTATTTGTCAAATCCGCAACTCCAACTCTGACACAGAATGAGCTAGGGATGCTAGAAAATTGTACAGGACTTAGGCAACTGGCATCACAGATGAAATTGTAGTTAGGACTTTACTCCTATCTTTGATCAGCTATGGTAACACTTATCAGGGCTAAAGCCCTGACTACAAACAAATGAGATGATCATATAATTTACTGTGACACCTGCGTAAGTCTTATTGTAAGTAGGTTGGCGTGAAAAATTGTCGTTATGACAAGGGAACAGGGAACAGGGAACAGGGAACAGGGAACACAGGAAGAAAGACAGAATTGATACCTACTGAGTCTTGTATGGCTACGCCACGCCAGCTATCAAAAATCAAATAGGAGTCCCATATCATCTATAATACTTTGTAGATAAAGCCAATTTCTAATTTTACTAAAGTTTATGTCCCCTTATCCTAGTTTAGTGACTGTTTCCGCACTTATACTATACTTCGTCGTGACAATCAACGTTGGTAGAGCCAGATTTAAGTATCAAGTCCCTGTGCCACAAACTACAGGAAACCCCGATTTTGAAAGAGTATTACGGGTACAGCAAAACACCTTAGAACAACTGGCTCTATTTATCCCAGCTTTATGGTTATTTTCTCTTTACGTTAGTCCTATTTGGGGTTCTGGGCTAGGTGCGGCTTGGGTAGTAGGACGTATTGCTTATGCTTGGGGATATTACCAAGCTGCGGAAAAACGTGGTCCAGGTTTTGCAATTAGTTCTTTAAGTAGTATTGCGTTAATTATCGGTTCATTAGTGGGTATTATTTTATCAATGGTGAAATAGTTTTTGACGCTATTTTATCTATTAGCTTTTACCCCTAGTAATATACTTTTACAGGATAATATGGCTCAATCTTGTGGTGCGGGCATACTTCGACCAAACTCAGTACAAGTCTTGCCCGCTATAATTATACAAATTAAATGGGTACAGCTTACCCTAAATCAGGGAATACCTCTTTGACAGCAGGGTGTACAAGATGGTGATTTTTAACGTTTAAACCTTTTGCTAAAGCTGGATTAAGCTCTAAAGCTTTAGTTCCCAAATTTGCTAACTGGACAGTATAGGGTAAGGTACTGTTGTTGAGAGCTTGTGTTGATGTCCAAGGTACTGCTCCTGGCATATTCGGAACTCCATAATGTACTACTCCCTCATCAATATACACAGGATTTGTATGAGATGTTGGTTGTAGTGTTTCAACACATCCACCTTGATCCACAGCCACGTCAACAATCACTGAACCAGGACGCATTTGTTTAACTAATTCACGGGATACTAAAATCGGTGCTTTTTTACCAGGAATTAAAACTGCACCAATCAGTAAATCAGCTTCTTTAACTGCGGCTTCAATATGAGCAGAATTACTGTAAAGTAATTCTACTCTCGAACCAAACAGGGTTTCTAAGTAGGATAACCGTTCCACATTAACATCTAATATTTGCACCATTGCGCCCATACCCACGGCAATTTTTGCGGCTTCTGTACCCACCACACCACCACCTAAAATCACCACTTTACCAGCCTTGACTCCCGGTATACCCCCTAAAAGTACACCTCTTCCCCCTTGTTGACGTTCTAAGAATCTAGCACCAAATTGAACCGCTAACCGACCAGCAACAATACTCATAGGAGTGAGTAAGGGAAGTCTATTTGCTCCCGGTTGTTCTACGGTTTCATAAGCGATCGCACAAATGCCACAATCAATTAAATATTCTGTTAATTGGCGATTTGCTGCTAAATGTAAATAAGTAAATAACAACTGTTCTTTTTGCAAGAACTTATACTCACTTGTCAAAGGCTCTTTTACCTTAATAACTAACTCTCTATCCCAAGCAGCACTTGCTTTATCAACAATTTCAGCCCCAGCATTGCTGTAATCCTTATCAGTAAATCCCGCACCATTACCAGCTTGACTTTCTACAAATATATGATGGCCATTTTCCCGTAAGACCCTGACACTAGAGGGACTTAACCCTACTCGAAATTCTTGATCTTTAGTTTCTTTAGGAACACCAATTTCCATTAATCACCTCTCATATTTTATTGTTTCACTTTAGCGTGCCAGCACCTATCTGACTATTTCCGTATTCAGCAATTCAAAATCCGAAATTTTTAGTCTCTTTTACCTTGACTAATCGGCCAGTTTTATTACAATAGATAAAGAATAATGAAAAAATGTAAAGCACCGATCACTATACTCCGAAATTTAGTTGCAAGATCCCTGTAAATTTTTGTTTGACAATTACAAGAGAGAAACCACTGATTATGACACAACAACCAACTGCTACCCCTAAATTAGAAGAACCTAAGTTTGGCTTTAATGAATATGCTGAACGATTAAATGGCAGAGCGGCCATGATTGGCTTTATTTTAATGGTTGTGATTGAATACACTACCAATCAAGGTGTACTTTCATGGCTAGGTCTTAAGTAAATTTATCATAGGATTTACGCATAATACCTCTCAAATCTTGATTCTCTCTATTCCGTGGCTCGTGCGTAAGTCCTATTTCATGATTAAATACCCATCTTTAGAGAAGTAAGATAGTGTTTTAAAAGTCTAAATTCATACATATCTGGGCAGTTAGAGCGTCTACACAGGCTAAACCCACTTACGTGGGTTTGAAAACTTTAATTTTGTGTTAGTCCACGTTCGCGCAGCGTTCCGCAGGAACAGGTGGACTTTGTTTGTGTAGTAGCGATAGCGCAGCGTGGCGTAAGCCATATTATATTCGCCGAAAAGTTTTCTGAAACTTATCTATAATAACAAACCCAGGAAATCCCTGTATCACTAATCCAATTAGATTTTAAATGTTTTCCCGCAAAACCGATAAGTTTTTTCAATCAAACTTTTATAAAATAGGTCGCACTATTAAATAACCCCTATATTCTCAATATTCTTGAGAATATTCTCAATAGTTAAACGAAAAAAGTTAATTTGAGGGCTTGATATTCTCAACTATTTTTTGTACAATAATTTTGATTATAATTTACTTGGGTTATTTTTTTATAAAATCTGAGCAGGGATTCCTAGAGTGTAAAAATTTTTGAGTATTCTCAGAGGACTTACGCATTTGCGTAAATCCTGTAGATTAAAAATTATCTGGAGACATATCAGACATACCAGCTTCACTATCACGTTTAGAACCTAGTAACTCTAGTTGTTCTACATGAATAACTGGACTAGAACGATTGACTCCGGTTTGGCGATCGCTCCAGGAATCAAATTTCAAAGAACCTTTAACCCCAATCAAGCTACCTTTACGGACATAATTACCAGCAACTTCCGCAGTTTTTCCCCAGAGTTCTAGATTAAACCAGTCTGGCTTATCGTTGTTACGGGATCTTCTATTTACTGCTAAAGTCAATCTACATTTAACTGTACCCGACTCAAAATACTTCATATCTGGGTCACCACCTACACGACCAACAAGGGTAACAACATTAATGCTCATAGATTTTACTTTTGGTACATTTGTATTTTATGATTCATAATACAGCAGTTTCCGAGATTATGAGATGATCAGGTACAGATATTAATCATAAAAATCTTGTGGTGCGGGCATACCTCGACAAGCTCAGTACAAGTCTTGCCCGCTAAAAGTGTACCGCATCATTGGATGAAATCCGCTGTATATTAACTATAATAACTAAATCGCGTCCGAATTGAAAACTGGAGTTTTTCCAGCCTGAAATAGGGAACAGGGAAGAGTAGAGGATTTGGGAACTAATAGCGATTGTAGCTAATAATTGTCTATTTATCCGCATTTAATTCTAACTTTTTGTACCTCACTTGAATAGAAATGGCGATCACAGAAAACTGTGGGTTTCAAACTAGATGGGGTTTAATTGTAAAATTATTGAGAATCTGTTACAATTTTGATAATTAATTCTATCAAAACATTCAAAAAATAATTGGCGTTAAAAAAGTTATCCGGTTGTACCGAGTGATATTCAAAAAATAGAACACAACACTCCTGAAACTAAAATCAAGATTGACAAAAACTAGATAAAAAAATAGTCTAGTTTACTAGAATCAGGCAAACAAACATCATGTAATCCGTCATTATTAACTCTTATCTTGATAGACACAATTAGCATAAATAGGGGGAACACAGACGCGTGGGTCTTTTCAGGAATTTTCGTCCATCATGGGATATGGGTATCGACCTCGGTACAGCCAATACCCTAGTTTATGTATCAGGTAAAGGAATTGTCCTGCAAGAACCTTCCGTAGTTGCCATTGATCAAAATCTCAAAGTGGCGCTGGCAGTGGGAGAAGAAGCAAAAAAAATGCTCGGTCGGACACCAGGAAATGTAGTAGCTTTGCGTCCCCTGCGTGACGGCGTGATTGCTGATTTTGATACGGCAGAATTGATGCTAAAAAGCTTTATTCAGCGGGTAAATGAAGGTAGATCCCTGATGTTACCCCGTATCGTGATTGGTATTCCTAGTGGTGTCACAGGAGTAGAAAGACGAGCCGTCATGGATGCAGCTACTCAAGCTGGTGCTAGAGAAGTATATTTAATTGATGAACCAGTTGCAGCGGCCATTGGTGCTGGACTACCAGTTGCCGAACCCACTGGTAATATGATTATTGATATCGGAGGTGGAACAACAGAAGTAGCGGTATTAAGTCTGCAAGGGACAGTAATTAGCGAGTCAGTACGCATTGCTGGCGATGAACTAACAGAAGCAATTATTCATTATATGAAGAAAATTCATAATCTGGTAATTGGTGAACGTACTGCTGAGGATATTAAAATTAAGATTGGTTCTGCCTATCCCACCGAAGATGATAATGATAAAATAATGGAAGTTCGGGGACTGCATTTGCTTTCTGGCTTACCCAGGACTGTCAGTATCAAAGGTGCTGAAATTCGGGAAAGCATGGTAGAGCCACTAGCGGTAATTATAGAAGCAGTGAGACGCACACTAGAACGCACACCTCCAGAACTGGCAGCGGACATTATTGATCGTGGTATCATGTTAGCGGGTGGTGGCGCATTACTCAAAGGACTAGACACTTTAATTAGTCATGAGACAGGTATTGTTACCCATATAGCGGCAGATCCTTTATGCTGTGTAGTTTTGGGAACAGGTCGTGTATTAGAAAACTTCAAGCAGTTGGAGAGAGTATTCAGCGGACGTTCTCGCAATATGTAGCAAAAATCAGTTAGTTAAGAATACTGGATTCTGTATTTATGAACAACTAACTATGGAATCCTTCTTTTTTTGATAAATTTATGATAAAAAGTATACAGAGGTATGGACAACATCATGTAGCACTATCACAAGCACTACAGAGTGAAAACTTTACTAACGGAATTTTGGTATAAAAACACTAAAACTGGATAAAGCTATATTCCTGGAACTTTTGAATAATTTACTTTTACAAAATTTATAGAAATATATACGGATATCTTATGTTAACTGCAAAACGCTGGTGGGAATATAAAGGATTACAAATAGGATTATTAGTCCTAGTTTTAGGTGGTGCGTGGACAATCAGAGAAACAAAAGGTGCTTTATTGCGTGAAATTTATCAAGGAATAACTAGCCCTTTACAGATGTTACAGTCAGGAACAATTCCTGAGCAAACTATCCAAGATGCGAGATTTTTAGAATTACGAACCCGCATAGTTGATCTAGAAAGCCAAAATCAAAAATTAAAAAATTTACTGGGTTATACAGAGAAAGAAGCCGTGCTGCAAAAGCCGATTATAGCACGGGTGGTGGGACGTAGTGCTGATAACTGGTGGCAACAAGTGATTTTAAATCGGGGGACAACATCGGGTATTCAAGAAGGTTTTATTGTTAAAGCTGATGGTGGATTGGTCGGTTTGGTAGAAAGTGTGACTAATAATACTAGTCTTGTATTGTTAGTTAGTGATTTGAAAAGTCAAGTAGGAGTGACTATCAGCCGGACTTCAGCTAAAGGGATTTTGCAGGGTGATTCTTCGGCAGAAGGGATCTTAGAATTTTACGAAAAAGTCCCTAATGTTAGAGTAGGTGATTTAGTGTCCACATCTACTTATAGTCAGAAATTCCCGGCTGGTTTAGCCATAGGTAGAATTAAGTCTCTAGATTTAAAGAAACTCCCGGCTTCAGTAGCAAGGGTGGAGTTATTTCCGCCAATTCGGTATTTGGACTGGGTAACTGTTTACCCTAAACCAGAGAAACAGGATTTGGAAACTCCAACCGTGACTAAATAATGTGGAAATTTACCTTAGTGGGGTGAGTAATGGTATTACCCATTACCCATTACCCATTACCTATTATCTATTACCCATTACCCATTACCCTAACTTAATAGTGTTACCAATGAGAGTGAGACTTTCCTCAAATAAAGCTTCCCGTCCCCAGCGTTGTACCTGTTGACTTAACAAAGCTTCCGCTTTTTGTTCGGAAAGAGAACTTACCTGTTGAAACAACCCAGCCGACTGAGCGCCTCCATGGGTTTCCATTCGCATACAACCGCCTGTTTCTGAACAAATTACGGTGCCACAATTGGCTTGAGGATTAGTAGAACTCAAGCGTAAACCAATTAAATCACCCACAATTTCCCCAATATCAGCAATGGGAACCCCTGCTAACTCGGCTTCTATGTGTCTTTGGTCTGGAGAGAGGAAATTAATGTATGTGATGTCATAATCACCCTTTTCCTGTCTATAGGCAACTGGTCGCCATTCCAAGCGACTAGCGAACCAACCTAAGTATAATAATGCTTGAGCAGCATTACCTTTTTCATAGTCAATATTGACACGATCAATTTCCTTGAGGGCTGCACGACGGTTAGGCGCGTCATAGGCTTCTGCTGTCAGTTCTTGCCATGCTGATAAACGTCGCCAATTTAAGTCAGCTAGAGGTATACCCGATTCTACTAGTTGTTGTAAGCTGAGTAAATCATCTTCTGGTGTATTGAAGTTACAAGAGTCAACAATAACATTATTACATACCGATGCTAACCGCTTAAATAAAGGATTAGCGGCATCAGGTGTAGTTTTCCACCAGAGGAACTTAGGTAAACCACCAATTAACAAAGCCGGAATCATGCCCCCAATGCGCTCTAAAGCTGTAGCAGTACCAGTGAGGGTAATGTACTCACAACAGACAAGAGTGCTGGAGGACTGCTTTTGCATGGGACAATAGGTAGAAACTTGTGCTTTTACTCCTTCATCATCACCAGCAATGGGACATAAAGCAATAATCCGGCAAGGGTTACGGGTAGCAATTTCGTCAGCAATAGTGGGACTGGTAGGACTGAAAGTATACCCCATGGCCGTACCATGATTATCTCCATTTGGTCCAGTGTGCTGCTTTTGGAAATATTCAGCCCGTAAAGCAGTCAGAGTTTCTGGAGTAGCAGTACCGGTTTCTGGAAGATGGTGCTTTTTCTGAACTTCTTGCAAAGCCGTTTTAGTTTGGGGTCCGAGAATACCATCTACTGGACCACGATAAAAACCGGTTGCAGTTAGTAAAAACTGAGTTTCTTCTGGTTCGTAAACTACTAAAGTAAATGTTGTGGCGCGGGTAGCAGCGGGTAAACCACCGTCTTCCCCTTGAATACCGTAACTTTGCCAAACTTGATTAAGTTCCACCTCAATTTCTGTGAGGGAAACATCCTTGGGTGCTTGCAAAGAAAAAATCGTAGGTGCTTGAGAAACCATAGTTAATAGTCTTAGTTGTTAGTTGTTGCTTGTCAGTTGTCAGTGGTCAGTTGTCTGTTGTTGGTTGTCAGTGGTCAGTTATTTTGCTAATGACCAATGACCAATGACTAATGACCAATGACCAATGACCAATGACCAATTAAAGTCTGCGCCAGCGGCGACCGTCTTGGTTAATTAATAATTCTGCTTCTGCTGGTTCCCAAGTACCCGCTTCATACTGGGGAATATTCGCAGGATTACCTGGTAAATCCCATACAGACAAGGCAGGTGTAACTACTTGCCAAGCCGCTTCTACTTCGTCCGCCCGTGTAAACAAAGTTTGGTCGCCCATCATACAATCAAGGAAGAGACGATCATAAGCATCGGAAGTTGCGGAAATACCTAAAGAACCGTAGCTAAAATCCATATCTACGGAACGGGTACGGAAATCAACGCCGGGCATTTTCACATCGAACCGGAGAGAAATACCTTCATTGGGTTGTATTCGCATAGCCAAAACGTTAGCGTTCACTTGTTGGGCAGCGGAGGAGAACATTCTCGAAGGAACTTCGCGGAAGTGAATCGCAATTTCACTCACCTTTTTCGGCATCCGCTTACCAGTTCTCAAGTAAAAAGGAACACCTTGCCAGCGCCAATTGTCCAGCATAAACTTCATGGCCACATAGGTGGGAGTAGTAGATTCAGGATCAACACCTGGTTCATTTCGATACCCTGCCACCTGTTGACCTTTCATCCAACCCGCGCTGTATTGTCCGCGAATTGCTGATTTTGACAAATTATTAACATCAGCCAAGCGAGTCGCTTGTAACACTTTAACTTTCTCCGTGCGGATACTATCAGCATCCATGGAGTTAGGCGCTTCCATAGCGGTTAAACAGTAAAGCTGCATGAGGTGATTTTGCAGCATATCTCGCAACGCGCCCGCACTTTCATAATAACCCGCCCGGTCTTCTACTCCCACGGTTTCGGCGACGGTAATTTGCACATGATCTACAAATTGCCGATTCCACAAAGGTTCAAAAATGGCATTAGCAAAGCGGAAAACCAGCAAGTTCTGAACTGTTTCTTTCCCTAAATAGTGGTCAAGACGATAAACTTGGTTTTCTTTACAAACCTTTTGTACTACTTGGTTGAGATTTTGAGCAGAGGCTAAATCACGACCAAAGGGTTTTTCGATGACTAAACGCTGTTTATCGGGGTCTTCTAGCATTCCTGCTAACCCTAGCTGTTTAATGGCTTCAGGGAAGAAATTAGGGGCAACAGAGAGGTAAAACATCCGGTTTCCCCTTGTTCCCCGTTTCTCGTCTAGTTCAGCTAATAGGGTTTTCAGTTTTTGGTATCCTGCGGGGTCATCTATATTCCCCGGACAGTAAAATAAACCTTGGGAAAAGTCCTGCCAAAGTTCACCTAATTCTACATTAGCGTGAGCTTCTGCCATGCCTTTTTGCATTTGCTCGCGGAAGTATTCATGACTCCATTCTCGACGCGCTACACCCACAATGGTGGTTTCTGCCGGAATACGTCTTTCTCTCCGCAATTTGTACAGCGCCGGTACTAACTTACGCCAGGTTAGATCTCCAGAAGCGCCAAAGATAACGATAATTTGTGGTTCGGGCATCCCTTGCTGTTGTAGACCAACGCGCAATGGATTTTCTAGCAAACTGACCATAGGATTTTAGATTTTAGATTTTAGATTTTAGATTTTGCAAGAGGTAAAGGGCAAGTTCCTAAATTCCCCAATCTCCTCTATAGGTGAGAATAGCTTGACTTGACCTTTTAAAGAGTTCATGAGTGACACAGAAAGGACGCAGACACCATAGGATTTTAGATTTTGGATTTTGGATTTTGGATTTTGGATTTTAGATTTTCAAAGATCGCAGGTGTATAAAGTCTAGAATTTAAGTTACAGCCGTTTTTAAGCAAAAGTGCTACAAAAATAATCTATCTGTGTGGGTTTAAACTCTTCATTTACCCGTCTTGGACTTCTATTGGTCGGGGCTGCATGGGTTGAGAAAACCCAACTCGCGGGAATGTTGGGTTTCACTTCTTTCTACCCAACCGATAATTTGCTTAATTTACAGCACTTTTAACTGGAGTCAGATACACCTTATGCGGGCAATATGCCCGCACCACAAGAGTTTTATCATTAAGCTCTGGACTTGAGAATAGGAATAAATGCTGTAACTTTAATGACTTTTTGGCATAAAAGACATCACTTTTTCTACATCCTCTTTACTACCAATGATTAAAGGTGTCCGTTGATGCAGTTTACTGGGAACTACATCTAAAATATCCATTTTTCCTGTGGTCGCTTTACCCCCAGCTTGTTCAATTAAAAACGCTAAGGGAGCAGTTTCATACAACAGACGTAATTTACCTTCTGGTTTTTGTAATGTTCCTGGGTACAGAAATACCCCACCCTGTAATAATATTCTGTGAATATCGCTCACCATTGCCCCACTGTAACGGGAACTATATCCTTCTGTACGATGAACATAACGAATATATTCTCTAAAGGGTTCATCCCATTGCCAGAAGTTACCATCATTAACACTATAGGTCGCAGCATGATTGGGTATTTTGATATTCTCTTCACAGAGAATAAATTCACCTAAACTAGGATCAAGAATAAAGGAATGCACTCCCGTACCTATGGTATACACTAGCATAGTGCTAGGTCCATATAGAATATATCCCGCTGCTAATTGTCTACGGCCATTTGTAAGCAAATCCTTAGCTTCACCATCAATATCTGCTCCTTCCTGTTGACGAATGGCAAAAATAGAACCTAAACTGAGATTATTATCTGTGTTTGATGAGCCGTCAATGGGGTCATAAAGCAGCGTATAACGACCAATGGGGCAATTTTCCGGGATATAATAGGGTTTATCCATTTCCTCGGAAGCCAGACGACAAACTAAGCCGCTTTGCTTGAAAACAGAGATAAATACTTCATTCGCGTAAACATCCATCTTTTTTACAGATTCCCCCTGGACGTTGACTTCTCCAGTAAATCCTAGCACCCCCTCCATTAAACCAGCCCGACTCAAACGACGAGCCACTAATTTACCCGCTAAAGCGATGCGATTCATCAGCGCACTTAAATCCTGGGCATCGGGTCCAAAACTATGTAATTGTTGGAGAACGTGGCGGGATAATGTTGTACAATCACGATCTAGAGCTTTATCTGTGGACAAATCCAAAGATTCTGATACTTGAGTCATATTAATTGCTGCTATGAGGTCGTGTTTATCTATGGCGATTTTTGGTCGTTGCTTCTATCTTAGAAAGGGAAATTGATAACTTAAAACTGATTTTATATAAACTAAAGAATTGAAATTTTGATTTTCAGATAAATTAGGCACAATCTTCCCAAAAACCTGATTATTGCCACGGCTAATTCCTGTTCCACTTTTGACAAACAACCACAAACAAATTAACAAATTATATTATGACCTCAAAAGAATGAACTTCTAAAACAGGACCAATCATTGCGGTTGTCATCAGATCATTTCTTACCTCTCCTGTGACTTTGGCTTTTTGTCCTGATTTGAGTAGATTTTTATCAGCACTTTTAGGGATTTGGTAAGTGACACCATCTTCTGTCACAAAAGCCCAAGCACCAAGGCCAATATTTCGGCGTTCAATAGTACCAGTAATTGTCACGTTCATAACGTTTAATTGTTGAATTGTTTACTTCTTTACTTGTTTAATTTTTTACTTAAGTGAACGGAAAAAAACCGACATAAGTAACAAAAAGTAAAGTTGCCCAAAACCTCTTCCCTGTTGCCTGTTCCCTGTTCCCTGTTCCCTTGTCATAACGACAATCTACTTAATTATTTAAGATGATGACAATTCCTGAGAAAAGCATAATAATTGTGTAGTGTTTAATTGGTCACGGTAGAGGCATTTAAACTGATTAAAACCGGATTTTTGACAGATTTCTTGGATAGTTTGTTGAGTTTCGGGAAAATCGCTGGTGGAAATATGCTCCTGAACCATTGAATACTCTTCTGGGGTGAGTAAAGACCAGTATTTTTGCACATTATCTAGGTAGCGGAGAATGTAACTATCTCGGTCTTCTGTTTCTTGACGAATAATATCAATTAATATGAAAACACCTCCCGGAATCAATAGCTGTTGTAGCTGGTTAATAAAATGCTCTTTTTGCTGAAGCTGAAGATGGTGCAGCGCGAAAGAAATGAAAATCACATCAAATCTATGCTCTTGATCTGATGCCAAAAAAGGCACTACTTCTGAGAAATCTCCCTGATTTAAAGTTATGTCACAATTAATCTTTTTTAAATTCTCTTTGGCAATTTCTAATGCAGCTATGGATAAGTCTACACCATGATAGGATATGATATTAGTATTTGATAATACCAGACTAGTTAAACTGGCATCACCACATCCTAAATCAAGCATTTTAAAGGGTTTTTGAAAGTTGTTCAGAAGAAATTTATGTAATATTCCATAAATTTCATTATGACCCATGTAATTATTATTCAGTACCTTTTGATAAATTTTCCACTGCTTGTTAAAAAACTCTTCTACTAGCAAGGATTCATTTTCACCATTTTTTAGCTGTGTCATAATTTTTAGTTTTAGGGAGGACGTTTTTTAACAGAACTATTGCGGTAGATGGCTGGTAAATAAGGCACATATAGCAATCCTACCCCCATCGTGAGACAATACGTAGATAAAAATTGTTATTTTATAAGCATTTGAGCCTGGTTAAACTCTCACATATCGTTAAGGATTACTATATAACTATCCTAACTTTGAATTATAGATTAAGTTAGAGAAAAGCAATTTAACTAAGCTTGCCAATTTTCGACAATTCGAGTAAATTCTGCATAATTGTTATTAATTACTGACAGAATACTCAACTGAACATAGGTACGTAACAGCTTATTCTGTAGCAAAAACTAAAAAAGAGAGATAGAAAACTCTACCTCTCACCAGGGTATAAATAAGCTTAATTAAACCAAATCAGATTTTAGTATCTGCTGGGTTTGTGAACGATGAAGCTAAGAACTTGACACTGCTTAATGTTGTCAAAACCAACAACACGGATGTAGCAGCTGCTATACTGAGAACGGCAACCTTGAACTTCGCTCAATACTTCTTGAGTAGATTTAGCGCCGAACAAAGGTAACTTCCACATTGTCCAGTAAAGTTCTGTAGGTTCAGAAGTTTCGTTAAATTCAATTGCGGGGATGTAGCCTTGGTTCAAAATATATTGAACTTGCTTGGCAATTTGCGCGTCAGACAGAGGGGGAAGGTAAGAAAGGGTTTCGTAACGACGCTCTTTAGGTAAAGTTTGCATAGCTTTTGATAAGTGGGGGAGATTTTTTATTACTTGGTTGACTGATTGAGAATTTTAGATTTTAGATTTTAGATTTTAGATTCCAAAAATTTGTACAAGTCCCCATCCTTGAGGACGTAAAAATTGTCACTCCCAAATTTAAGATTTCTGAGCTTCTAAACTTGAGGGTGAGGTCAATCCAAAATCCAAAATCGTCAATCCAAAATTCAGTGACTAATTAGATAAATTATCTAAATTAGAATCAGATATTATCTGTCTTTGGTGTTTTTGGGCTGGGATCTGATAAGTTTAATTGCGTAATACGTTCGAGATGCTGGCGACGTTGTTCCATATTGGCCTGCTGAATACCAGTCATCACCATTTCAGGTAAAAACTCTGTCACTTCTGCCGCTATGTGTTCCCTGACAGTCATAATCCGCAAAGCCAAATCTGACTTTTCCAGAAACAGTTCCTCAATATATGCTTCTCCGTCTTGGATTTTGCCGGCGGAAAAGTTTTGCAACCAATGTGCTAAAGGTGGATTTGTTTCGCCTAGCTGCGCCAATACAGTCCTTAGTGCCTGATAAGTCAGGTAACTTTGGAGAGTTTTGGCTGTTTCTTTCGCAATTTGCTTTAAATCCATGCTTGATCCAGCCCTTGAGATTTTTAGATTTTGGATTGTTTATGAATCCAAAATCCCAAATCTTAAATGATCAGACGGTATCCATTGCTTCAAACTCGAACTTAATTTCTTTCCAAAGTTCGCAAGCAACAGCCAATTCAGGAGACCACTTAGCAGCTTCGCGGATAATGTCGTTACCTTCACGAGCCATGTTACGTCCTTCGTTACGAGCTTGGATACAAGCTTCTAAAGCTACGCGGTTAGCTGTAGCACCAGGAGCGTTACCCCATGGGTGTCCAAGAGTACCACCACCGAATTGTAATACGGAGTCATCACCGAAGATCTCAACCAACGCGGGCATATGCCATACGTGGATACCACCGGAAGCAACGGCCATTACACCAGGTAGAGAAGCCCAGTCTTGGGTAAAGTAAATACCGCGAGACTTGTCTTGCTCAACGTAGTTTTCACGTAATAGGTCAACGAAGCCCATGGTGATACCGCGTTCACCTTCTAATTTACCAACAACTGTACCGGTGTGGATGTGATCACCACCAGACAAGCGGAGAGCTTTAGCTAATACGCGGAAGTGGATACCGTGGTTTTTCTGACGGTCAATTACAGCGTGCATAGCACGGTGAATGTGCAACAGAATACCGTTATCACGACACCAACGAGCCAAGGTGGTGTTAGCGGTGAAACCTGCGGTTAGGTAGTCGTGCATGATGATGGGCTGTTTGAGTTCTTTAGCGTACTCAGCCCGTTTCAACATTTCTTCGCAGGTAGGAGCGGTAACGTTCAGGTAGTGACCTTTGATTTCGCCGGTTTCTGCTTGGGCTTTGTTGATAGCTTCAGCTACGAACAAGAAGCGATCGCGCCATCTTTGGAATGGTGCTGAGTTGATGTTTTCGTCGTCTTTGGTGAAGTCCAAACCACCACGTAAACATTCGTATACGGCACGTCCGTAGTTCTTCGCGGAAAGACCTAATTTGGGCTTAATTGTACAACCCAACAGAGGACGACCATATTTGTTCAATTTGTCGCGCTCAACTTGAATACCGTGAGGAGGTCCTTGGAAGGTCTTGATGTAAGCTACTGGAAAACGAATGTCTTCCAAACGTAAAGCCCGCAAAGCTTTAAAACCAAATACGTTACCGACAATAGATGTCAATACGTTGGTGATAGAACCTTCTTCAAACAAGTCTAAAGGATAAGCAACGTAACAGATGTATTGGTTATCTTCACCGGGAACTGGTTCGATATCATAACAACGACCTTTGTAGCGATCTAGGTCGGTGAGTAAGTCTGTCCAAACTGTTGTCCAAGTACCAGTGGAAGACTCAGCAGCTACAGCCGCACCAGCTTCTTCGGGGGGAACTCCAGGTTGGGGAGTCATCCGAAATGCTGCTAGTAAATCTGTATCTTTGGGTGTGTAATCCGGTGTGTAATAAGTTAGTCTGTAATCTTTAACCCCAGCTTGATACCCAGACTTAGCCTGAGTCTTAGTTTGCGCGTAAGACATATTTTTCTTCCAAGAAGTCTTTCTTTATTACTATCAAATCACGTTATGTGCAACTTCTTCTCATTCTTACTCTTTATTCATTCTTAATAAGATCATAAGTTTTGCTTATATTTTGGGGCGATTAGTTTCTATGGTGGCAGTGCGGTTGCACAAATTAAGCTATGGGTAGAATTACCATAACTTAATTTTTTACCATGATCCAGACGTACTCTTTTGACGCTGTTGTTTTTCGTCCCAGCAATACAAAATCTTTTCATCTTGAGGAAAGCATATCCCACTCAACCGATTTGATTAAGATTAACTGGCTTTTATTGGTCTTCTGCGGAACTTTACCGGAAAACTACATTCCAGATATTAACCTGGTTTGCTGCAATTCTCTTTTTTCCTGATCTATCTACCTCAAGCGGGTAAAGATTGGTCATGAAGCATTTTCTCGGAAGACCGATTTAGTCATGGGATGAGCAAGGGAGAAAAAACTGCACATCACTGAATTTGTAGCTTACCCCACAATGGATCAAAATTCAATAAGTTATTTCTGAAGTTTTGTTAACTAATATATTTGATTTTCCTATTATAGAAAGATTTAACATTTTGTTAAATCTACTTTACAAATGTGCATATCTAAGGTATCCCTTTCTCTGCAAGGTCTTTAACTTCTGTCCCCAGGTTCGCTATTTTACGCATAAGTTGATATATTTTTTTATCGAACCACAGAGGCACAGAGAACACGGAGGAATCAGGTTAGCATATTTGTACGTTTGTCCCTAGACTCGCTATTTTACGCATAATTTGATATATTCTTTTATCGAACCACAGAGGCACAGA
>Ga0315905_10000992_pt1 | contig 31017 bp, 27 predicted proteins | sample LakEriMetagenome_5_FD_203522 | JGI IMG/M metagenome (GOLD analysis project Ga0315905, IMG submission 203522) | Freshwater fungal communities from buoy surface, Lake Erie, Ohio, United States - Buoy 4 MA121 | ecosystem: Environmental > Aquatic > Freshwater > Lake | place: USA: Lake Erie, Ohio... | reverse complement strand
TGCTGCGCCGGGAAGATTGCCGATGCCGCCGAGTACTGCTGCGATGAACGCGCGCAGGCCCGGATTGATGCCCATCAGCGGTTCGATTCCCGGTGCTTTCAGCGCATACAAAATGCCAGCCACTGCGGCGAGCGCCGAGCCGAGACCGAAGGTGAACGAAATGATGCGGTTGATGTTGATCCCCATCAATGCTGCGGCCTGTTGGTTGAACGACACCGCGCGCATCGCAGTGCCGATCCGGGTTTTTTGTACGATGAACCACATCGCCGCGAGCAGCAGCGCGGTGATGATCACAACTACCACATCGTTGCTGCTGATCGTTAGGCCCAGCAGATGCATGTTACTGGCGGGCAGCAGGGTTGGAAACGGTCGGGTGGCAGCACCGAAAATAGCTTTGTGCTGGCAGGTGAATTCAATGAACAGCGAAACCCCGATCGCGGTGATCAGCACCGTGAGTTTCGGGCGGTTGCGCAGCGGTCGGTAGGCGAGTAATTCGATCAGCATGCCGATACCCGCACAAATCATCGCTGCGAGAAGGATTACGATCAGCGCCCCGCCAATGCCTGGCAGCGGTACGATTTTTTCAACTGCGGGAGCCATGTAGAATGCCGAAAATGCGCCGAGCATCAGTACATCGCTGTGGGCAAAGTTAATGAAGCGTAGCACGCCGTAAACCATCGTGTAGCCCAGAGCGATCAGTGCGTAGATCGATCCCAGCGCGAGGCCATTGACGAGTTGCTGGAAGAAAGAATCCAAGGGATATGCTAGTGAGTAAATAACATGGGTAACCGTCCGTAGCTCCCGGCGCAAACGGATTACGGTCCGACGGTTTCCAGGTAGTGAAACGCCCCTCCTTTGACCTGCAGGATCACGGCGGACTTGTCAGCATTGCGTTCCTTATTGATAGTGATGTTTCCAGTGACGGCATCATAGTCCTTCACCTTCGTCAAGGCTTCCTTGATTTTGGTACCCTCAGTGCTGCCGGAACTTTTGATGGCGTCGGCGAGGATCATTGCGGAGTCGTAACCGAGCGCCGCCATGGCATCGGGCACTTTGCCGTTGTAGCGTTTTTTGTAGGCCTCCACAAACGCTTTGCCCTTGGGTGATCCGGCCTCGGGGGAATAGTGGGTGGAAAAATAATCGCCTTCTACTGCCTCTTTACCGATAGCAAGAAGGTCGGCACCCTCCCATCCGTCGCCGCCGAAGAAGGGGACATCAAGCCCGAGTTGCCGCGCTTGGATGCGGATCAGGGCAACGTCTGTGTAGTAGCCCGGAACAAACACCGCCTGCGGGTTGCTGTTCTTGATCGTGGTCAACTGCGCCTTGAAATCTTTGTCGCCGCCGCTGTAGTCAAGCTCGCTAGTGAGCTGGCCGTTTTTTGCGAACGACTCCTTGAAGAACTTCGCGAGGCCTTTGCTGTAGTCGCTCTTTACATCGGTGAAAATAGCAACCTTGGAGACCTTCAGGGTTTTTTCGGCGAAATTCGCCATCACGGTGCCTTGGAAGGGATCAATGAAACAAACGCGGAAAACATAATCACCGGTCTCGGTCACCTTCGGATTGGTTGATGCCGGAGAGATCATCGGGATGCCACTTTGCTGGCAGATCGGCGCCGCTTCCAATGATCGACTAGAGGCAACTTCGCCAAGAATCGCTACCACCTTGTCCTTTGCAATCAGCTTATTGACGATGTTTGCGGATTCGCCGGGTTTGGAGAGATTGTCCTCGGTTTTCAATTCCAACTGCTTGCCGAGCACTCCGCCGTTCGCATTGATTTCCTCAATTGCCATGAGCGTGCCTTCGTGAGAGGAGATGCCGAAGCTCGCTTCTTTGCCGGTCAGCGAGGCAAATTCGCCGACGACAATAGTGTTGCCGTCATTTTTATTGCAGGAGGTTAGTCCGGAAAAAACGGCAAGCACTGATCCGAGAATCAACAGAGAACGGCAGCGGAAATGATTGGCGCAGATTGGGGACATGATTTTATGGGAAGCTAAATAGTTGCAAGGAATCTTCGATCAGGCGACAAGCTCTTTCTAGGTCATCGATCCCGGAGATTCAATCACAATTCCCCGCCTGCCGGAAAAAACTGGCGGGGAAAAGGTTGATTGGTTCATCGATCAAATGGCTGCAAAGATTAGGCGCGCCGACGCATTAAGGCGACGACCAAACCCGAGAGCGCCGTCAGTAGCGGTATCGAGGTTTCGGGCACGACGCTGACCGTCACGGTTGACGCGTAACTTGTGTACGGTGATTCAGAGGGGATCGTGGTGTTGGCTCCTCCAACCATCAGGGTGTAGTTGCCTGCGGCAAGGGAGAATGTGCGACTGACGAAGCCGTCTGCCAATCCGTCGCCATTGATACCGGCGGCCAAACCATAATTCGCGGAACTGCCGTCGGCCCCATTGCCACGATAAACAAACGTGCTCAGTTCATCGAAGTCATAGAACCCTGTTGTGCCATCTGCCACGCTGGCATCCGTGCCAATTTTCCAATCTCCTAAGGCATTGAACGCACCTTGCGCAATATCGGAGCCAGCGAACACGCCGGCGAGGTAGGCCTGTGTGATCGCACTGCTGTCATGATCATAGGGCGTTCCATGCGCAAGACCCGAGTAAATGGAGAACGCGGGTAGCAGGAGATTGCTCCCCCGCTGAACGGAGACGGTTATCTCCCCGGCGCTGGCAAGAGTTAGACTAAAAGCTCGGTTGCGATGGCTATCGCCGAGGTCGTAGTCTGTCGAGTACGCCCAACCGAAGTTACTGGAGATGCTGCCTGCTCTCGTCTCCGATCTAGTTTCGCCGCCCGGATCGAGTATGCCGAAATCACGGCCCGTATAGGTGAGGTGGGCATGACTGGGTGTCACGCAAGCAAGGGCGATCGATGCAACCACTCGGATGGAATACATTGGTGTTTTCATTTGTGTTTGTTTTACAAAGTCTTCGTTCAAGGAGTGAACCAGCTATAAGTAAGTCGGTAGAATGCCTTGCCCGCTGGCGGAGAGGTGTCGGTGAAAGTGGCGATGTTGGCGATGGTGCCGGTGACGGTGCCGAGGTTCTGCCAGTTGGCCGCGGCCATTGTAGTGCTGCGCTGGATGGTGAAGGGTATCCCAGTTTGGAATCCATTCCAAATACCCATTTGACTTGGCCAGGTCAGGGTAATGGAGCCATTGGTGTTGCGCGTCATCGAGGGTTGGAAGTTTGGTCCCGCCTGGAATTTAAAAATGTAGGTCTGGCTGGGAGTGTGCCACGAGCCACCACTAGGACGAGTGGTGCTGAGATCGATGAAGCGAATGCCGACGAGGTATTCCCCTGGTTTGTTCGCCGTCCACGCGCGACCGTGAATATGGCCAAAGGGGTCATCGTTCACATCATCGATGCCCTCGCTGATGACGAAACGTGGATTGCCGGTCAGCTGGTTGGTTGCCAGCGAGTGGGTCACCACCGTGGAGCCCTCCTCCCAGAACCCAAAATGTGCACCTGCAGGTCCGGCGACACTAACGATTTCGGCCCAAATCCAGGCACCGGTATGGGCGTGGTTAGTGCTGGCGAGATCATACTGCCCATCGGACAGCGCAATGAGGGAAAATGATTCTGGCGAAAGGGTGCGCACGGCTTCCGAGAGATTATAATAACCGCCACAGCGTTGGCCGAGCGGTCGCGGCAGCAGGAAAAAGGTGCGGTTTGACCAGTTGGTGCCGGTGAGTTGCAGTTGTTCTCCTGCGTCGGCCTTGCCGTTGTTGTTTGCATCAATGATACCAACGGCAAAATGATCGTGACCAACGGCAGGAAGAATTGCGGCTTGCAAGGCCGTGGCAAGTAGGATGGGCAGTAATTTCATAAATTCATTCAGTTGTTGTTTCGGGATCAGAGGGGTCAAGGAAACGGCTCCCTGGCGACTCAAGTAGGCTTTGCACTTCTTTTTTTGTAAGGCTTTCGACGTGGCCGTCAGTGAAGAGGTAGTTGGCTTTGTCGCCATGACATTCAATAGCGACTTGGCTTGCGAATTCGGAGAAAGGCACAACTCCGCCGTGATAAGGCGAGAAGTGGAAATGGTCGGTGTTTTTGTAACTTGCCGAAGCTTCCGCAAAGAGCAATGTTGCCGACGGTCGTTCGATCTTCGCGAGGCGTGAGAAATCGAGCTGCGGTGCCCCCGAGGGGTTCGGCGTCAGGTAATCGTTGATGAGATAGGTGTAGGGTCGCACAGCATCCTCATCCTGGGCGCATTTGAAGGCGATCGTTCCGGAAGCATACGGCTGGAGTGATATAGTCCACGACACTCCGCCCGCGCGCCGCTGGTGGCTGGTGACGGGCAGTGTCATATTGTTGTCGCCTGCATACATCATCGTTGCTAGGCCGATCTGGCGCAGATTATTGAAGCATTTGACGGCATGACTCCTCGTCAACAGCGAGCGGTAAATAGGGAGGGCAATGGCTGTTAGTGCGAGAATGATGGCGACGACGATGAGGAGTTCTACCAGTGTGAACCCGCTTTTGCGTATATGAATTTTCAATCTAGGAGATGGTGAAAGGCTTTCGATGATTGCCGACACCGGATTTGCGGATAAGTCATACCACCGTGGGATGACAATGCGCTTCCTGGTCGGTTTAGCTCACCGCAGAAGGGCAGTTGAGCATCCGTTGGTTTGAGGCATCGGGCTAAAATTCCCCATACTATGGGAAAACCGCCTTGATTGCGTCGCCGACTAGAATTCATCAAACGGACCGCGGCGGCCGCAAGGGGACGCCGATAATCACTTGAACATTATGACCTAAATAACCGGGCAGGAAAATCACTGCGGGAACTCCGAGCGGATTTTTCAACCGGATTACAGCCGTGAGTGGCGCTTCCTTTTTTGACTCCGCTTTGAACAGCGGTTTTTTCTCTTCCTCTTTTTTGTTCTCGTTGACTACTTTGCACAGTGAACATGGGTGCTCGCCGTCAAAGGTCTTTTTCACCGCCTCCTGCAGGGAACTCGTAGCGGAGTATCCCACCAACATTTTGCCCCAGGCGAATGTCTGAAGCACAGCCAAACCACCGCCGAAGGACAAAAAAATTGTCCCGATCAGCAGCCAATGGGCTATGTATCGCATGCACTTCAAAATAATATTAAACTTAAACGGGGTCAAATCGGGGTGCAAGTGATTAGCAAAATATGCGCAATGATTGGCGATATCTTTCTACCACAATCATCGCAAGGCGTCCAATCTGCCCGCGGCATAGGCTTCGAACACGCGGCGGATTTCATCGCGCACACGACGGAACACAGCGAGTTGTTCATCCTCGCTGCCGGTGGCGTGAGCGGGATCATCAAATCCCCAATGGTGCCGGTTGACTTGTCCGGGAAATATCGGGCAGGCTTGGTCGGCATTGCCACACACGGTGATAACGGTCTCGACGTGACCATCCAAAAATTGGTCGAGGTGTTTCGAATGGTGCGCACTGATATCGATGCTAATTTCGCGCATCACCTTGATCGCAAGGGGATGAACAAATCCAGCGGGTTTCGAGCCGGCGCTCTCCACCCGGAATGATCCGTCCAGGGTATTGCGCAAGATGCCTTCCGCGAGGTGGGATCGACAGGAGTTACCGGTGCAAAGAATCAAAATCGTTGGTGGTTTCATATACTTGTTAGACTTGGTTTTCGCTGCAGCATTGAGTTCCGCGGGTGGCCCGGCACAGCGGGATGGCGAGCAAGGCTCCGACAATCGTGGCCACGGGGTAGAGCCAGAGATGGTGGATGTTTCCGCTCATGATCGCCGGTGCCAGCGAGCGAGCGGGATTCATTGAAGCTCCGCTGATCGGTCCGGCAAATAGAGCCATCAGCGCGATCACTCCGCCGATGGTGATGCCTGCGGTGATCCCTTTATCTTTGCTTCCTGAGGAAACGCTGAAAATGCAGAGCATCAATATCGCAGTGAGAATGGTCTCCAACACGAAACTCTGCATGATGCCATCCCGGGGGAGAGTCATGCCCAGATTGTTGGCGGACGGGAACAAAAATTTCAGCGTGGCACTGGCTGTCAGCGCGCCACTAAGCTGGGCAATGACATATCCCATAAGTTCCTTTTTTGGGAAGCGACCTGCTACGGCAAATGCGATACTGACGGCGGGATTAAGATGCGCGCCACTGACATCGCCAAAGGTATGAATCATCGCCATCACCACCAAGCCGAAGGTCAGGGCAATGCCGATGTGACCGATTGTGCCTCCGCTGAGTTGGTCGATGACCATCGCCCCGGTTCCCGCAAAAACGAGGATGAATGTGCCCAGGAATTCGGCTAGGATTTTGTTCATGGTGTATCGTTAGCAGCCCGAAGGACCGCAGCAGGGTGGGGGAGATTTGAGAGGTGGCAAGAGCTGGATCGATGGCAGTCCACACAATTCCGGGGCGAGACATTCCGTATGTTTGTGCGCCAGCCGCAGGATCACCGCGTCGGCAGTGATCTCATGACCATTGATCGCATACTGAGAAATCACTCGTTCCTCGTATTCGATTTCCACGGGTATGTCCTCATCGGGCAGGTAGCTTCGGGCTTTTTCGAGAATCAAAGCCATTTTTCCGGTTTCGATGCGATGCTCATCATCCTGCCCCACCCATATTTGCAGCTGGCACGTCAATAATTCACGCATCTTTCCACCGCAATCAAGAAATGTTTTGTGTAACCGACATACTTCGGTGACGTGAAATGAGAGTGGTATCCCCTGACCATCTGGCAATTGAATGCGGAAAGCCCGCTGGGAGTTCGCCTTGAGAAGAGATTTGAGTTCGTGAAGAGTCATCATTTGGAGGTTTGGGCGAGAATTCTTGGGCCGGGGCAGCAACTATTTTCACGCTGTGCTAGACGTGCTTTGGTGCGTGTCAGATCACGGGAAAATTGACCGCGTTTTTCGTCCTGAAAGTAGTTCACCAATGATCCAATCATTTTTCGGTGCGCGGGAGCAATGCGGAAATAGGTCCACTTCTCGCATTTTTCATCCACCAGAAGTCCCGCCTTGCGAATCACCTGCACATGGCTGGAAACCGAGGACTGTGGCATCTTGAAAATTTCCGCCAGCTCACAGACACACAACGCATCGTTCATCACCAGACGCACAATCCGCCAACGAGTCTCGTCGGCAAGGGCACTGGCAATTAAAACGAAATTTGTCGTCACGAGATATATCGTTGCATGTTCTCGCTAAATATCAAGAGATAGTTCTACGCGGCGGAAAATTTCCTGACTTACTGAGCGGTCAATGGTTGGGCCATACAAGGTTGGACAGCCTGATCTAAAAACCTAGGGAACTAAAAATGTTAGTGTTATAAGTGATTCTTGTGGTCCTAAGATTTGAAAGTCCCGAGTTTTCGTCTAAGCCGCCGATTATTGATTACCCTTGGCCATTGATCACCACTCGCAGCAGTTCTTTAATTCGTTCGTGCTCTGCGTCAGCATAGAGCATTTTTTCCGGACACGACCAGACCACACCAGGCCAGGCGATGTCCTGGCTGTTGCGTCCGACAATGTGGATGTGCAATTGCCTGACTTGGTTGCCGATCGCCGCAACGTTGACTTTTTCAGCGCGCATGGCGTGTTCCATCCATTGGGAAAAGACCCTGACGCTGTCGGTGACTGCCGCATATTGCGCGGCGGACAAATGATGCAGTTCGGTGATTTCCGCCGTCACCATCGGCACCAGCAAAAGCCACGGGTAGTGAGACTGGTTTTTTAGCAACACGCGGCAGATCCCGTGGCAACCAAGGTCAGAGGTGCCGGAAGCGAGGCGTTCATGCAGTAAAAATCCGTCGATCATGGTCTGACAGATAATTGATTATTGCCGGGAAAATGCAATGCGATATGCTCAGCGGGTGACCATGAATCCAGTTGATGCCATTCGCTTTCTCTGCCCGGGTAGAAAAAAATTTCTCGTCGGCGTATCGGGCGGGGCCGACTCCGTGGCGTTGCTGCATCTTTTGCGCGATGCCGGATGCGGGAAACTTGTCGTCTGTCATCTGAACCACCAATTGAGGGGTCGGGAATCTGATAAGGATGAAAATTTCGTTAGAAAACTCAGCGCCCGATTGTCGCTGCCATTTATTGCCAATCGCGTTGATGTCGCCGCATTTGCCCGTAGCGAGGGTTTGTCGATTGAAACCGCCGCCCGTAATGCCCGGCATCGGTTCTTCTCGGCTTGCGCCAAGAGTGAGCGCTGTCCGCGTATCATTCTGGCGCACCACGCCGAGGATCAGGCGGAAACACTGCTCTGGAACCTGCTTCGTGGCTCTCATGGCTTAAAAGGTATGCGCGCTGAACAGGAATTGATGATTGATGGTCGCTCCATCGTTCTTTATCGCCCCCTGTTAGAAATTCGTCGCGAACTATTACGGGGCTATCTGCATGAACATTCGATCACCTGGCGCGAGGATGCATCGAATATAGAGCCATTCGCCGTGCGCAATCGACTGCGTCACGAGGCATTGCCGTTGTTGGCCGATATCGCCCGACGCGATGTGGTGCCGATTCTCAACCGGCAGATTGACGCACAGGTTGATCTCGACGAGTTGCACGATTGGATTATCTCAACATGCCGGGCCTTCGATCCGCAGGGGAGGATTCACGTCGCCGCGCTCAGGAAATTTCCCCCCGCAGTGCAGGCGCTCGTTTTCCGTCGTTATTTGGTCGGACAGGGAGTGCAAGAAATCAGCCGCGAATTCTTGCAGCGATGTCTTGTTTTGTTAGTCGATGTAAAATTCTTCGCGGTGAACCTTCCCGGAGACCTGCAATTGCGGAGGCGTGCAGGCAGGATTTTTCTGCAGGGTGCGAAATGACATATTCCGCCTGGCGAAAGACCCCGGCGCCCTGATCTCAAAAACCGCGCCTAAAAAATAGCCGTAAAAAAAGTTGCAAATCACTTTTGATTCGATCTGATGCTGCTGACCCCATAGACACGGTTTTTCCCGGCGCTTTCAATGATCGCATCCAAGGACATTATTCACTACATTTCAATGGAAGAACAGCGGCTGATTTGTATGGATAACATTTCCGATTTGCATTTGGTAATTTTAAAAACAACTGGATCTCGACAGCATCGAACTTGTTTTTTATATTCCTCTGGCAGTTTGCATTATGAACGATACATCTGCTCTTCGAACAGTAATTTAGCTTTTTGGTCTGATGAACTAACTCTAACAAAAACTTCACCAGAATCATTATAAGGATAAATAATCACTTCAATGCCGTCCCATAGCCTAAGCACAGCCGCGCCCTAAGCTCGGATTCTGTATGCAAGTTTCCATGCGAGTTCCCAGGCAATATTCCATAACCTAGTCGCATCATCATCTCACAGCTACTTGTCAAGTATTCTGGACCCGGCACAACGTGTCCAATCGACTTATAGAGAAAAACGCGATAAAATATTTCTAACAAATATCTAACATTTTGCATGTGCGATATTCGCTCCTCAAGGATGCCGCAATTCAATAAACGCAATTAAAAAATGCGCATATCCAAGGACCGACCCCATTACGATTTCTCGGTTATTGGTGTGAACATCTCGTTTTTTTCAAGATGGCAAAATAGTCACATAATAATAAGTGATTACTCACGAGAGGTGGGCTTGAATATGGGCGCATCTAAACCACACCCTATGAAAAGAAAATTAACTTTATCACTTCTTACCGGCTCGCTGCTAGCTGCCGCACCGCTCGCCCACGCCCAGTTGCTCATCACGGAAATCAACTCCAATGGAACGGGCGGAGATTTCTGGGAACTCACTAACGTCGGCACTTCTTCGGTCGATCTCGGCAATTACAAGTGGAACGATAGCGCTCGTGTGACAACGGGCTCCGCCCTCACAATTCCAGTCGGCACTTCCATCGCAGCGGGTGAATCGATCGTATTCAATGTCACTGGCACCGCGGCCGCGTTTCGCAGCGCCTGGGGTATCAATAGCTCGGTGCAAGTTGTTAGTGGGGGCGCTAGTCTGGGTCAGGATGACGCGATCACTCTCTTCAATGCGTCCAATACGGAAATTCTGTATTTAAGCTATGCGGTGAGTGGGTTCACTCGCTCAAGTGGTAGCGCTGCGGGCGGTCACGCCGGTGTTTCGGCTGGAGGAGCAGCCACCGTATCTATGGTTCTCGATCCGGGGTTTAGCACCACATCTCCGCGCTATGCCGCTGCTGTGGTTGGTACCTTCGGCGCGTTCGCTCACTCCACCGCGTCCGCGACCATCGGCTCCCCCGGTGTAAGTGGATTGGCCGTTGCGACACCAACAGTGACTCTCACGGTGACCGCAACCAACTCCAGCTTTTCTGAGAGTGCCGCAAACCCCGCATCCGTTGGCACGGTTACCCGCACGGGTGCCACGACGAGTGCGTTGGTCGTCACTCTTTCCTCGAGCGACACCACGGAGGCCACGGTGCCTGCCTCGGTCACGATCCCAATCGGCTCAGCTTCCGCTACTTTTGACATCACTGCGGTGAATGACACAATCCCTGACGGCAACAAAGTAGTCACTCTCAACGCAAGCGCTACCGCCTCCACTGCCGGCACTTTCGACGTGACCGTGCAAGATGATGGCGACACCTTGCCGACCACAACACTACAGGTTGGTGATATCGCTTTCACTACCTTCAATGGCGACCGCGATGCGATTGCTTTCGTAGCGCTTGACACCATCCCCGCAGGAGAGGTCATTCACTTCACCGACAGCGCCTGGGACGGAAGCACCATTGATGGTTCCGATCACTTTGCCTCTGGTGAAGGGAACGTGAGCTGGACGGCCCCAGTGGGCGGCATCGCGCCAGGCACGGTCGTCGTGATCGACACCTATGACACCACTCCTGCCGCGTCGGTAGGCAGCGCCACGGGCGGCTCCGGTATCAGCAGCTCCAATGAAACGATTTATGCCTATCAGGGCGTCGCCGTTCGCCAGCCGATCACCTTCCTCGCCGCGATCTCCAACGCCAATCTCGATAGCATCGTGGGAACGGGATTGACCTCAGGCAGCACCGCCCTCCAAGTCCTTCCAAGCGGAACCAACCAAGCCGAGTATACCGGATCGCGCGTGAACCAAACAGCCATCGCCGATTACCTTGCTTTAATTGGTAATGTTGCCAGCAACTGGACGGGTGGCGGCACAGGAGATTTTGCGGGCACCGCACCAAACGCCACCGCTTTCACCCTCTTCACCCCAGGAAGCGCTATCGTCGATATCGCCGCCACCGCTTCCGCAGCTGAGGGGAACTCAGGAAATACATCGCTCACCCTCGCGGTCAGTCGCACGGCAGCCACCACCGCATTTACCGTGGACTACGCGGTGACCGGCGGAACGGCGACTTCTGGCACCGACTTCACCGCACTTGCTAGTGGAACGCTTACCTTCGCAGTTAGCGGCGCGCTTTCTCAGAACATCACCCTCGATATTCTGGGTGATACTGCGATCGAGTCGAATGAAACGGTGATCATCACCCTCTCGAATCTCGTGCAGGTCACGGGCACGGCCACTCTCGGCAATGCGACCGGCACCATCACCATCACCAACGATGACAGCGTTCCGGTTACCTTCCCCGCTAGCGGAACAATCACATCGACTCTCAAGAGCAGCATCACACTTGGTGGCTCTGAAATTCCCGCCTTCGATCCAGCATCCAAGCGTGCCTTCGCTTCGTCGGGCGTCGGCATCCAAGTCGTGAATCTCGCCGACACGGCAGCGCCAGTTCAGCTCACTACGATTGCACCATCCGCACTGGGTGTCTCCGGTCTCACCAGCAACGATGTCTCCTCCATCGCTATCCGCAAAGGCACCGGTGGAAATCCAAGCATCCTTGCCGCAGCGATCATCAACTCGCCGACGACTTCTAACGGCCATGTCGTTTTTCTCAATGCCGCCACGGGCGCGCTGATCGGCTCCGCAGTTGTTGGAGCGGTTCCTGACCACATCGCTTTCACTCCAGATGGCACCAAATTGTTGGTCTGTAACGAAGGCGAGCTTGCCGGAAGCAGCGCAACCATTCCAGACGCTGCCATGGGCACCGTCAGCATCATCACCGTCAATTCTGCAGGCCTTCCAGGAGTTGTGGAAACCGCGAACTTCAGCTCCTTTGATACAACGGCTACCATCACTTCGCTGAAAGCCGCCGGTGTCCGTTTGTTCGGTGTCGGAGTTCCCTCGACCGACTTCGAGCCAGAATACCTTGCCATTTCTCCCGACGGCACCAAGGCCATGGTCACGCTCCAAGAAGCGAACGCCGTTGCCATCCTCGACATTGCTACCGCCACCTTCACTTCCGTGGCTGCTCTCGGTGAAAAGGATTTCTCCACTGGCAGGCACGACTTCAGTGACCGCGACGGAGCGGGTGCCGCCTCTGGCATCGCGAATCCCACCACCGGCAATCCAGTCTTCGGTCTCTACATGCCGGATGCCGTCGCTTCCTATCAGGTGGGCGGACAAACGTATTATGTCACCGCCAACGAAGGCGACGACCGCAACGATTTCATCGATCCAAATGAAACCACCACGGTGAGCGATGCGAGCTACGATCTCGATAATGCGACCTTCTCAACGGAAAGCACACTCAAAACCAATCCAAGCCTTGGACGCCTCACGGTTTCCAACGCCCCCGGCCTGCGCGGTGATACCGACGGCGATGGCGACATCGATAAAATCCTCAGTTATGGCGGTCGCTCGTTCTCGATCCTCGATTCAACTGGCGCACTCATCTTCGATAGCGGCGACATGGTTGAAATGATCGTGGCTTCGCAATTCCCTGCCCAATTTGATGATGGCCGCAGTGACAACAAGGGGCCAGAGCCAGAAGGCGTGATTGTTGCCAAGATCGGCGCCCGTACCTTCGCCTTCGTAGGTCTCGAGCGCTCACACATGGTGCTCGCGTTCGATGTCACCAACCCACTTGCCCCGACCTTCGCTACCAGCTTCCAACGCACTGGCGATCTCAACCCTGAGGGCATGGTCGTCGTCGAAGCTGCGGATAGTCCGTCCGGTAAGCCATTGCTCATCGTTTCCAGCGAAGTATCGAACACGATGACTGTCTTCGAAATCGGTCAGCCGACCGACTTCAAGCTCCAGCTCCTCCACCTCGCTGATGCCGAGGCTGGCTTGCTTGCCTCGAGCACCGCTCCGAATCTCGCGGCTCTTGTGGATGGTTTTGATGGTGCCTACCCGAACACGCTCATCCTCGCAGGTGGTGACAACTTCATCCCCGGCCCCTTCATCGCTGGCGGCACCGATATCTCCGTGCGTGATGAGCTCAATACGGTCACGGGTTCTACCATGAGTACACTCTCCTCATTCAATCACCCGACCGCCGCCGTCGACATCGCCATCCACAACATTATCGGCGTGGAAGCCTCGACCATCGGTAACCATGAGTTCGACCTCGGCACTCGAGTCTTCCGCGATTCCATCCTGTCAGGAAGTGGCTGGGTCGGTGCGACATTCCCCTACCTCTCCGCGAACTTGGACTTCGCTGGTGACTCGGATATCGTAGCTCGCTTCACCAACACGCTCAGTGGAACCTCGACATCACTGATTCCCGAAGCCAACACGCTTAAAGGTAGCATCGCGCCCGCTGTGGTAATCACCAAAGGTGGTGAAAAAATTGGTCTCGTTGGAGTCACCACCCAGATCCTCGAAAGCATCTCTTCCACAGGCGGTGTCGAGGTGAAAGGATTCGTGGGAGACGGCCTTGAGACGAATGACATGGTGCTCCTCGCTTCTCAGATTCAACCTGCCATTGATGAGCTTAAATCCGAAGGTGTGGATAAAATCATCCTCATGGCTCACCTTCAGCAGATCACCTATGAGCAGCAGCTCGCTCCGCTGCTGAACGGTGTGGACATCATCCTCGCTGCCGGATCGAACACACGCCTTGGAGATTCAAACGACGTTCCAGCCCTGTTCACCGGGCACACCGCTGACTTCGCTGCCAACTACCCGATCTACACCGCGGGTTCCGATGGTCTGCCAACCGTCATCGTCAACACTGACAACGAGTTCACCTACCTTGGCCGTCTCGTTGCTGACTTCGATTCTGATGGTGTGCTGATCGTACCAAACCTCACGGCAAATATCGCCGAAAATGGTGCTTATGCCGCCACTGATGCCAATGTTGCCGCAGCCTGGAATACCACCGTTGGAAATCTGGCTACCACCGCGTTTGCGGCCAATACCAAAGGCACGAAAGTGAAACTGCTGACCGATGCCGTGCAAGCTGTCATCAGCGCAAAAGACGGAGATGTTCGCGGTTACACCGATGTTTACCTCGAAGGCGAGCGTAACATCATCCGCAACCAACAGACCAACTTGGGAGACATTGCGGCCGACTCGATGATCTCGGCGGCTAAGACAGCGCTGCCAAATGCAACACACATCGCTGGATTCAAAAACGGCGGTGGCATCCGCTCATCCATCGGAGCGGTTGACGTGGTCAGCGGTGCAAAAACGCCGCCGATTGCCAATTCGGGCGCAAGCAAACCGGCCGGAGCCGTCTCGTTGCTTGATATCGAGAACTCGCTTCGTTTCAACAACAGCCTCATGGTCTGTGATACGACGCCAGCCGGTCTCAAAGCCATCCTTGAACACGGTGTTTTCTTATTAGGCACCCAGGGCCGCTTCCCGCAAATCGGTGGCATCCGGTTCTCCTACAATCCGACCGCCACCGCAGGCTCACGCGTGCAGAGCATCGTGTTGGTAGATGAAAACGATAACATCACAGGCCGCGTGTTTTCGGCTGGCGCAGTTCGATCTGATGCCCCCGCTCTCATCACCCTGGTGACGATGAACTTCCTTGCCCAAGGCGGTGACAGTTATCCGTTTAAAGCAAATGCGGACAACTTCCGCTTCCTACTCACCGACGGCTCACTGTCTGCTGCGCAGCTGGAGACTTCCGACTTCACTGCTGCCGGTGTAGTCCCCGGTAACATCCTCGGTGAGCAGGCCGCTCTCTCAAGCTACCTGCAAACCCGCTATGCCACACCATCCACCGCCTTTGACATCGCCGACACTGCCCCCGCACTCGACACCCGTATCCAAAGCACAGCGGTTCGCACCGACAACGTGCTCACTGGCCCAGCTACCTTTGCCGCTTGGCTCGCACTCAATGGATTCAGTTCCACGGGTATCAATAACGACAGCGACTTGGACGGTTCCACGGACCTCGTTGAATACTTCTTCAACCAGAGCACTAATAGCGGTTCCGACAACGGCAACCTTCCTGTGGTGACCATGGCATCCGGTGAGAAGTTCCTAACCTTCACCACCAACAACACGGCAGCTGGCGTGAATGGAATCCTCCAAACGTCCACCGATCTCGGAATCTCCGATCAGTGGGATACCGCCGTGCAGGGCGTGGACTACCAAGCGGTAAGCTCCGTAGTGTCCGGTGCTGAGACGACCACCACCATCAAATTGCTCGGCACGGCGCAAAGAAAATTCTGGAGACTCAGCATCACCTCAAACTAATACGCCTTACAGGAGCTATTGGTCTTCGATGGCCCGCGCGCATGAGTCGCGCGGGCCATTTCTGCTTTCACAACGGACACCTGGAATTGACTCTCCTTGGCGAGAGAAGTGATCTGTCTCACTAGGCCTGCTTGCACAGGGCAATGTCCCCTGATGTTCTAATGCGGGATGGCATAAAACCCCGCTCATCCCCCGACATCTAGCGCACACGCATGAATAGGGTCGTGAATAGGGTCAGTAGTATCAGATCGAATCAAGAGTTATTTTCGACTTTTTTTACGGCTTATTTTTGGGCGTGATTTTCCTGGTCAGGCTGCTTGCGCATTTTGACCGATCCCCAGAGGATCCCAGAGGCGTGGCCGAGCCAGGCGGAAAAAAGCCACACCCTGCGACGAGCCAGGATTCCTAGTAGCCCAGGTGTTTGCCATCGCAGCCGAAACCGACTGGCTCGAGGAACGCATCATCTTCATGCCGCTGGCGCGTCTCGCTTAGGTGACACAGGCAAAGCCGAGCAGACTCTCGCCCAGCTCCGCCAACTCGGGGCCAAGACGCCGTTCGAGTTTCCGGAACTCGCCGATGCCGGACGTAAGCTCATCGCCTTCGGTGAGGGTCCCAGTGACTGGCACCGGTCCTTGCATCTTGTAGTTTACTTTTTTGTTAGACATTTTTCACTGCTTTATTCCTTAGCAGTCAAATGGGCACTCCTTTGTCGGTAATGGAAAGGTTATCATGTGGCTGTGTGATGATGGCGCGATCAGCCTGCGGGCGGCACTATCTGCCCCCTAAATGGAACAGAATTTGAAACGGGAGAATTTCCCACTTTCCATCCGGCTGTCGATCCGCTGAAGGCAATTCAAGCGATGAGCGACATCCTCAAATTCCCCGCCGCTTTTCACGAAGAACCGGCATCGGTCACCAAAGCTCCAGGCGGCGGAGCTTCTCTTTCGCTTCCGAAATTGGTAGAGGCCTGTTTGCAAATGTCACCCTAAGGAAAATGATCCAATTTTTAAATTGTTAGAAATCCGCCTGGAGAGGACGTCTCCAGGCGGATTAGGGTGCCGTTTGTCTCGTATGGTCTGCTTATGGCTGGGCGGGAACGTAGAGCTCTGAATCAACGGCAAGAAGGGTTTGCGGGCTAAAGCTCCACCCGTTTAACGCATTGAGTTTTTCCGGTGTGGTGGCGTGCTCGCCGGCCACTTCTGCAAGTGTCTGTTCGCGGGTTGTTTTGATCAAAACATACGAGCTAGCCGTGGCTTCGGAATTGTTCTTATGGGCAATCTGCTGGGTGCTGTCCGCCGACAGGCTGGCGGCAGGGGTATTGGCGGGAGTTTTTTCCACATCCGCAATCTCTTTGTTTCTTGCTGGTTGCTGCAAAGCTGGTTCCTTCACGATCGACGATGATACGTTGGGGTTTTTGTTGGTTGTCGTTGTGTTTAATTTTTCCTTGGCCTCTACACGGGGTGATGACGAACGTTCAGAAGTCGTGCTGGCCACCGATGGCGCCTTTGCTGTAGGTGCTTTTGCCACTGCTGCGGCAGCTTTGCCACTGAGGTTGATTGTTTGGCCGATGCGCAGGGTTGCGGAATCAAGTTTGGGATTGGCCTCCTGCAAGGCCGACACTGTGGTCCCTTGGCTGCGGGCAATTTTGCTCAAGCTGTCTCCTGCCACTACGGTATAGCTGCCGCTGGTCGCCGGTCTGGTTTCCGGTTTTGGAGCTGACTGCTTGGCCGCGGATGTGGTTGTCTTCGGGATTGTAATCTGCCGCCCCACATTCAGTGATTGGGCGTTGACTCCGGGATTGGCTTGTTGCAAAGCGCTTAGGCTGACGTTGTATGTTCTAGCGATTTGATAGAAATTGTCGCCTGATTTTACTACGTGGGTAGTAGCGCCAGCGATTGAGGTGGCGAATAGTGCGATGATTCCATGCAGAAGGTTGAGCGTCCTCATGGCACTTATTCTATAAAATTCTTAACCTTTGGCAAGTTGAAATTTAACCTATCTTAATATTTAAAAAAACGCATTGTGAGAGTCGTAGTTTCCATTCTGCCGTTTCGCTCTGGAAAGATTGTTGATGTTAGGTTATTCGTCATTTTGACCGGAATTTTTCGGCATTAGGGCATTGGTTGGTCGGCATGAGAAATTTTTGCCTTTGTTACCTGGTTGAGTGCGAAAGTGACAAAATCGACAGCTGGTTTAGGGTTGTCGCCGTATTTTTCCAAGCAGGTCAGCCATGCTTTTGACCCGTTCGCGTTCATTGTCGGCCTGGTTATTCTTTTGTGCGATATCGCTATTGAGATCATACAATTCGAATGAGTTATTTGCTGTGTTCTCTGTCAGTTGAAGTGATTTTTTTCCGCCGCCTTTTTCTATCAAAATCCAGTTGCTCTGACGCAGTGCCAGTGGAAATGGACCATTGTTTTGTATAATCAGATGATTGCGCAGTGCAGGCCCTGGTTTTTCCTTCAGCAGCGCGGGCAACACATTGAGGCTGTCAGCTCCGGCACTCGTGGCGAGCTTTTGACCGGTGAGCGCAGCGAGAGTCGCGAGAGTGTCGATATGGCTAATAAGTTGATCCGAAGTGCTGGCTGTCGGGATATGGCCTGGCCAGCGGGCGATGAAGGGAACTCGATGCCCACCTTCATACAGATTTCCTTTTGCCCCGCGCAGGATTCCGTTAGGCCTCTGTCTGCCGTGCAGGGCGTTGGTTCCGTCATCGTAAGTGTCTTTAATCAATCCGCCATTGTCGCTGGTAAAAATGACCAGAGTTTTTTCACTCAGTTGAAGGCGTTCGAGAGTATTCAGAATCTGACCGACACTCCAGTCGAGTTGATGAATGGCGTCGCCGCGCCAGCCGCAGGTGCTGGTGCCCCGGAATCGCGGGTGCGGAACCATCGGTTCGTGAATATCATGGGTGGCGAAAAGTAGGAAAAATGGAGCGGACTTGTTCGCTTCGATGAAGCCGATAGCGCGGGCGGTGACTGTGTCGGCAATGTCTTCATCGACCCATCGGGCTGCCATGCCGCCGGTCATGAAACCGATGCGGGGGATGCCGTTGATCACGCTGTCCTTGTGGCCGGGGCCTCCCTGGATTTTTAGTTTCACACCGGGATCGGCTCCTGTCGGATCGTTGCCGATTTTTTTTCCGAAGCTGACTTCGATCGGGTCTGTCGGATCGTAATTGTAAACGCCATGATTTTCCACAAACACGCAAGGCACACGATCGCCGGTGGCGGGAATCATGAAGGCCTGATCGAATCCCAATTCCAGTGGGCCGGGCGCGATTTTCTTGTTGAAGTCGGTGCTCGGAGGATTGCCGAGGCCCAGGTGCCATTTGCCAATGACAGCGGTTTTGTATCCCGCCTTATTAAGCATCGATGCCACCGTCGTAGTTCCCGGTTTGATCAAGGCGGGTTCGTCGCCGCGGGCGATGCCGGTGCCCGGCTGCCGCCATGCGTATCGCCCCGTCAGCAAGGCGTAGCGGGTCGGAGTGCAGACCGTCGCCGTCGAATGGGCATCGGTGAAACGTCGGCCGCCACTGGCCAAATTGTCGAGATGGGGAGTTTTTACATCGGTGGCACCGTAGCAACCGATGTCGCCGTAGCCGATGTCATCGGAGATAATGTAAACGATATTAGGTTTTTCAGCCGCTGTCGTGAAGGTATGAAACGACAGGGATAAGCAGAGAAAAAAAAGACAGGATGTCGGTTTCATGGCTGATGTAGGATCGTGCGGCGTGGATTCACTTGCCCTATGGTTAGGGTTTGAAGTGCACACCGGCATTTTTGGCCCACACGGTCCACAGTGATGTGAGTTCCGCGCATTTTTTTGGATTCGCAGCGGCAAGATCGTTTTGTTCGCAGGGGTCATCGGCGAGATTGTAGAGTTCCCAAGTAACCTGTTCCGGCTGGCGTTTGCCCCAGACGATTTTCCAGTCTCCCTTGCGCAGGCCGCGCGCGCCCTGATGTTCGGTCGGGATGATCCGTTCTGGCATGGGCTCGCCATGAATTGTGGGAAGCAGGGATATGCCGGACAACGGTAGGAGCGCTACTTTGTTTCTCTCCGCAGGGTAGGGGATATTCGCCGCTGCGGCGATCGTGGGTAGCAGGTCCATGACATGGGCCGGGCTGGTGATCCACCCCGCACGCGGCTTGAAGCCGGAAGGCCATTGGATCAGCAGTGGCGAACTGACGCCGCCCTCGTGACAAAAATGTTTGTACATGTTCAGCGGCGTATTGCAGAGGTTGGCCCAACCGGAGCCGTAGGCGTGGTCCGAACCCTTTTGCCCCATGGCATTCAGAGCGGCGCCGGTGTGGAGGATCGTTTTGCCCGCGCGCGATGGTCCATCGAACCCGAATGGCCCCCATTCGTAGCAGGCGCCGTTGTCGCTGGTGAAAGCAATCACCGTGTTGGCGAGTTCGCCGCTTTTTTCCAGATCCGCCATGATGCGTCCGATGCCGGTGTCGATGTGTTCGACCATCGCCGCAAAGATCGCCATGCGATGGGCGAGGTCCTCGCGGCGGTCTGCGGGCAGTGTCGACCACTCAGGGTTGGGTTTGCCCGAGTAGCCATTGGCGATTTCTTCAGGTTCTACAGGCACTTGTGACAGCGGTGGCAGGGCGGTCGATGTCGGGATTAGTCCCGATTTTTTCATGCGTTCCAATCGTTCAGCGCGCAAAATGTCCCAGCCTTTTCGATAGATATTGAGGTATTTTTCCACCGTCTTCCGCGGTGCCTGTACCGGAAAATGAGGCGAGGAATGCGCGAGGTAAAGAAACCATGGTTTTTTCGCGCTCCGTGCCTGTTTAAGAAACTCCAGCGCATAGTCGGTGAAGACATCGGTGGCATAGAATTTCTCTGGCGACAACTCGGCGGGAGTGCCTTGGGGAAGCCGAGCATAACCCGCGGGGCTCCATTGATCCTCGGCGTATGAATTGAAATTACGATATCCATAGTAGTGATCGAATCCCCGTTCGATGGGGCCCGGGGTTCCCATGTGCCACTTGCCCGTCATCCATGTTGTATAACCGGCCGACTTTAGCAACTCGGCGATCGTGATGTTGTTGTCGAGCAAGTGTCCGGTGTAGGCTGGGCCCAGCCCGGGTGAAGGTTTGGGCTGGGTGAATGAGCCGATGCCCGCCTCGTGAGGATGCAGTCCCGTCATCAGCGAGGCACGGGTGGGACAGCAGCGCGCTGAATTGTAGCACTTGGAAAAACGCACGCCTGCAGCAGCGATTTTGTCCAGGTTGGGGGTGGCGATTTCACCGCCGTAGCAGGAGAGATCCGAGTAGCCCAGGTCGTCGGCTAGAACGATCAGCACATTTGGTTTCTCCGCAGCTTGGCATGGTAGAATTCCTGCTAATGCCGTGACGAGGGCGGCAACGGTTGACTTGATGATGCTCAAAAGGCCAACGATAGGGATTTTCATAGTCGTGCCCCCATTCATAGCGCAGGATTCGAGGCTGATACAATCCCTATATATTACAAGTCGCACCTAACGAATTGAGTCAATCGGCTTAAATTGTTGAAAAAAGCCTGCGAATGCCTGAGTATTTGTTGAACCATGAATCGCAAAACCTTCGCAGCTTCGTTGTTTATTTTATCCCTATCACCTCTTGCCATGGAGGGCAAGGAAAGCGTCTGGACCGATCCCGCGAAAGCTGCTGCGGAGAGCCCCGATTTTTTGATCCAGGGTGAATACACCGGCAAACTGGGAGATAGCAAGGTTGGGGTGCAGTTGATTGCCGAGGGCTCGGGCAAGTTTGCGGTGGTTTACTACCCGGGTGGATTGCCCGGCGACGGTTTCAGTGGCGACAAAGTCACTCGCATCAAAGGCGCGGCGGACGCCGAAAAAGTCACCCTGCCCGAGATGAGTGCGACATTGAAAGATGGCAAGATGGTTTTTAAAAATGGCACATTGAGCAAAGTCGAGCGCAAGAGCATAACTCTCGGTGCTGCGGCTCCGAAAGGCGCCGTGGTGCTATTTGACGGCAAAAACGGCGACGCCTTTGACAAGGGTGTGTTGGATGGCGACACGCTGTGCCAGGGAATCAACAGCAAACAGAAGTTCCAGAGTTTCCAGTTGCACATTGAATTCAAGATTCCGTTCATGCCCGAAGCGCGCGGGCAGGGCCGCGGCAACAGCGGTTGTTATTTGCAAAGCCGCTATGAGTGCCAGATGCTCGACAGTTTCGGGCTCGAAGGTGAGACCGACGAGTGCGGCGGGTTCTACAAGATCAAGACGCCTGATTTCAACATGGCCTATCCGCCGCTTGCCTGGCAGACCTATGACATCGATTTCACCGCCGCCACCTACGATGCTTCGGGCAAAAAAACTGCGAATGCGAAAGCGGAGGTGAAGCACAACGGCGTATTGATCCATAAGAGCATTGAACTTCCCCATGCGACCACCGCTTCGCCATTGGGAGAAGGCGCGGAGCCTGGTCCGCTGCACTTGCAGGATCACGGCAATCCGGTGCGTTATCGCAACATCTGGGTGGTGGAGAAAAAATAATTCACTCAGCGCGCGGCCGCTTTCAATTTGGCAAAGTGGGCGCGCATCTCCGTCAAGATCATTGCCCGCTTCGGATCGCCGATGACATCATTCTCCTCTGTCGGATCGTTGACGAGGTCGAAGAGTTGTTCCTTGTTAAAATCCGGCCAGTAGAAGTATTTCATATCTTTCCGAACCAGTGCCTCCGAGGCCGGGATGAAGTCCTTGCCCTGGTGGGTTGCGTGTTCATAGAAGAACTCACTGCGCCATGTGGGTTTTTTCAAGGCAAGGTAAAGGGTCGCCAGATTCTGACCTTGCATCTGCGGCGGGGCAGCAATGCCTGCGGCAGAGAGGATGGTTGGGGCGATGTCGACATTCAGCGCAAAATCATCGTTGGTGCCGCCCGCTTTAGTTTTCTGGAGGCGTGGGTCACGAATAATCAGGGGGACGCGGATGCTCTCTTCGTGAGGATACCATTTGTCCGCCAAGCCATGTTCGCCGTGAAAGTAACCGTTGTCGCCGGTAAATATCACCAATGTTTTTTCTAACATGTTTTGTTTTTTCAGCTCGTCGAGCACCCGTCCGCAAGTCGCATCGACTTCACTCGCCAGACGGTAGTAATTCTTCATCATGCTCTGGTATTTCTCCGGGGTATCAAAACGCCAGTGCCAGCGGTGGCGGCTTTCGTTTCTCTCACTGACAAGAAAGGATGGCAGTTTGTGATATGCTTCGTCAGTTGCGGATTTTGGCAGGGGAATAACGACATTTTTATAGAGTTCCATGCTCTGCGGTTGAGGCAAATACTGTAATGGGTTGCCGTCCTCCGCATGGGTTGCGAAAAACGCCAGCGTCAGGCAGAATGGTTTGTCGGTCGGTCTTTTGCCAAGAAACTCCAGAGCGTCGGTTTGATTCTTCTGGGTTACGTGGATTTTGACTCCGTCCTGCCCCGTCATCCAGTGGGTTCCGCTGTAGGCGCGACCGAAGTCGTAGTTCTCTTTCGGAAATTCACCGTTGTGCCATTTGCCGACGTGTCCGACGTGATATCCATGGCTCCTCAGCAATCCTGGATAGGTTTCCGCCCAAGGTGTCTTGAACGGATTCATGGCGACGTTGCCGTGGCGTGACATCCACTGGCCAGTCATTAGAGAAGCGCGACTTACGCCGCAGATTGAAGTAGTCACGCAGGCATGGGTAAAGCGAACGCCTTCCTTGGCGAGTTGATCGAGTCGGGGTGTCTTCACGACCGGGTTGCCCGCGCAGCCTAGGGTGTCGAATCGCCAGTCATCGGCTTGCAGAATTAGTATGTTCATCCGCGGGTCTGCTGAAGCGGCGGGAAGGCGGCACGGGAATAGAAGAAGCAGGTATAGCAGGAGATTTTTCATGATGGATTGGGGGTATTCTTGGAATCTATTTCAAATGACAGGTAAGTAAACCACGCGGTTTACTATTGCCCGCGTTGCAAGGGACTTCCTGGTTTTGCCTTGGTGACATGCGGTGGTTTGAGATAGACCGGTTGTACCGCCCGACTGGCGTGGAGGGATTTCTCCTGCTCGTCCAGCGCGCACCAGCATTGCCATAATCGGCTTGCGCTGGGGGTTTCCCGGGTGATGTTTCTTGCAAAGGTTGCGGGATCGATTTCATCGAGGGAAAACACGCCGAGTTCGGTATTTGTAATCATCGCATGCAATTCCTCCAATCCGCCCATCACGGGATCTCCCGAATATTTTCCCGCGATGATCTCTGCCCACCACCAGTCGCCGCGGCGGGCATCACCAATCGCCAGGCAGCGGGATAGCTTCCTCGCCGGCGCGGTAGCAAGAAACGAGGGCAAACCAATCAGAGGGCAGTTGTGTGCGATGGCTAGTCCTTGTGCGACGGCGATGCCGATCCGGGTCGCGCTATAGCTGCCTGGGCCAGTACCGACGATGATGGCACCGATGTCGCCGGGCACGAGTATCGCTGTGATCTGCTCCAAGGGGCCAAAAATGTCACAATTGTGGTTGCGCTCGCTGAGGAAAGTTACCTCGTGCGACTGTTCGTTAAAAAGTCCGATGCTTCCTTGCGGGGTCGAGGTTTCAATCAATAAGGTGGCAATTGCGCTCATCCGGCGAGAATTATGCAGAAATCTGCAAAGATGGCAAACTTCTAGCTTTTTTCATTTTCTGCGTGTTTCTCCCTTGCTTAGTGCCACGGCAAACGCTTTCTTTTCCACGTAATTTTTTTCCCGCACATGAGTATCTACGCAAAAGGCCTGGAAGGCGTAATCGCCAATGAGTCCGCACTTTCGAATGTCGAGGGTGCCGAAGGTCGATTGAGTTATCTTGGCTATGGAATCGACGAGCTTGTCGAACATTGCACCTTCGAGGAAGTTACGTATTTGCTGCATCACGGTCACCTGCCGAATCGGGCGGAATTGGACGAGTTGGAGAAGGAACTGCGCATGGATCGCGAGTTACCTGAGGGGGTGATTGATTTTTTGAAAGCCACACCGAAAGACGCCAATCCGATGGATGTGTTGCGCACGGCGGTTTCGATGCTCGGCATTTACGACAAACGCGCAAAGACTGGTGAACCGGACCTGATTCTAGATGCGAAAATTGCTCTGACGCTGGTGGCAAAAACTCCGGTGATTGTTGCTGCATTTCACCGCTTTCGCCAGGGGCTGGAACTTCCTCCGATCCGCACGGATCTTCCCGAAGCGGCTCATTTTCTCTATTTGATCAATGGTGAAGTGCCCTCGGATAAAATGGCGAACATCCTCGATGTGGCCTACACTCTGCACGCGGACCACGGGATGAATGCTTCGACCTTCTCGGCGCGAGTGACCGTGGCCACCCTTTCGGATTTTTATTCGGCAGTCACATCCGCCATCGGCACGCTCAAAGGTCCGCTTCACGGCGGGGCCAACGAGGGGGTGATTCACATGCTGGAGGAAATCGGCGAGCTTTCCCGAGTGGACGGTTATGTGGAGGGAAAACTGACGCGCAAGGAGAAAATCATGGGCATCGGTCACAGGGTTTATAAGGTGCTCGATCCGCGCGCCCCGCATCTGCGGAAGCTGGCTATCGAACTCACTGACGAGCTCGGTGAGCCAAAGTGGATCCAGATGTCCGAACGCATCGCCGAAATCATGCGCGAACGCAAGGGACTTAATGCCAATGTCGATTTCTACTCCGCCACCGTTTATCATTCGCTAAACATCCCCACCGATTTGTTCACGCCGATTTTCGCCATTGCCCGCATGTCCGGTTGGACCGCCCAGGTTCTTGAGCAGCTGCGCGACAACCGCTTGTATCGCCCGTTGACGCTCTACACTGGACCCAAGGAGTTAAGCATGGTGCCTCCAATCAACGAGCGTTGATCGGAGGCATAGCACCGAATCTCAGCAGGTCTTCCTGCATGTGAGTAATCCGCAATGCCGTTATTTCCGGCGGCAGTATCGCTAGATCTTCCTGTTCGACGACCGCAAGCGGCAGCAGTTCGATTTCGTTTTTTTTAAGGATTCGCAAGAATTCCGTTCGACTGTCCGACCATCCCGTGAAGACGCAGATGCATGCAGCCAAGTCGGCACTGTGAGTGCTTGCCAGCCGCGCGAGTGAGGGAAAATCTTCCACCGGGGTGATCGTCACTGCCGCGAGTGCTTCGAGAAGTTTCACTGAATCCGCCAGGCCTTTTCCCGCCGTTATGACTTTATTGTGACCACCCAAGAAGATCAGGTCGAGCATCGCTTCCTCGCTATCGATCGCCGCCACAAAGGAGGCAGCCACCGATACCGCTTCCTCAAATGCCTGATTACGTCCTGTGGCAGCAAAGGTGTCGAGGATCAGAGCGTAGCGGGGAAAACGCATGTCCTCGACTTCTTTGACAATCGGTCTGCCGGTCTTGGCCCATGATTTCCAATGGATCAGCCGCGGCGGGTCGCCGCTGCGGTATTCACGCAGCGAGGTGAACTCGTTCGTATTGCCTTTTTGTCGCGATGCGGCATTGCCTCCCGCTTCATTCTGCGAAGAACCAGGCAGGTTAAGTGCCGGAAGACGATAGCGCCGCGGCAATACTGCCACGTGTGCAGGGGCGGCAGTCACCTTGCGGGCACGTTGGAAAAAGTGGAGTGGATCGGGCAACAAAACTCGCAAATCATCGAGCGTGATCAATCCGCGTTTGTTCGGTGTCAACTCCATGGCGACGCGGCTGGTGGCAGATGCAGCGATACTGATGACCTTGCTGCCGTTTCCCTCATCGAGGGATTTGTTTTTCTCTATCAACCACTGCCAGCGGTGGTAGGCAAAAAATCGATCAAAGCTGTTGCGCTGGGCTTCGAACGGCTCTCTTTCCCGCAGAAAGCTTTCCCGGTCAGGGCGCGGATCCGCGGGCGATTCTATGAGCTTGCAATCGGTCACATCTCCGCCCTGATTGCAGAGCGTGATGTCGTAACGAAATGGGGTTCCCGCCGAGGCATGCAGCGGCACATGGCGCACGGCAATCAGTTTCGCTCTTCTCGACCAGGCCCAGAGCAAGGTCATTGCAGAAAGCACCATCGGAATGGAAAAAAGTTGATAAAGAGGGCGGATAGGACTGCCAAAAAGCATTGTCGCGCTGATCACCGTGGCAATGAGCATGCCCCATCCAGCGGGAAGGATTCTGCGCGACAGGAAATATTTCAGTGCGGTACTGTGTCGATAGGATCGATAAACATTCCGAAGCATGGGGGAATTTTCGCAAAACGCTTTGTTCTAGGCGCCTGTCACCTGTCGCCCGCAAGAAGGGAGAATTTTGCGTCGAGGTAGCCCATTATCATTGCTTCGGTGTCTTCACACTGCAGGTGGGAGATGGCATCAATACAAAAACCACGGGCAATGAGTTGTCGTGCGGCATCCGACTCCATGCCCCTGGCGCGCAGGTAGAAAATCTCATCCTCGCTGATCTGCGAAGCTGTGCTGCCATGGCTGCATTTCACGTCGTCGGCATTGATTTCCAGACCGGGCATGGAATTGGCCTCAGCGGCATCCGACATGAGCAGATTACGACAGGTTTGATAGGCGTCGGTGCGGTGCGCACCTTCATCCACGAAAATCAGGCCGGAGAAGATTGTGCGCGACTGAGCGTAGAGAACGTTTTTGTATAACAAGTCCGAGTAAGCTCCCGGCGAAACGTGGTGCTGGAAAGTTCGTTGGTCGTATTCCTGGTCTTCGGTCGGTACCGAAACAGCGAGCATGTTGGATCGGGCGGCTTCCCCCTCCAGGCGCGAGAGCGACTCCGAGCGCGACCATGAAGCGCCTACGCTGAGAAGAAAATAAGTGGCATTGGCCCCGGCAGCAACTGTGCTTTCGTTGATAGTGATGATTTTGCTGGCAGGGTTCAGAGCCTGGATGGTGGTGTGACTGAGCGTCGAATTTTCTCCCGCAATCAAGTCGTTGACTGCGATGGCCAGGCCATTGTGGTCGCCCGTGACTGATTGAAATGTTTCGATCACCCGGACTTTTGCGTTCTTCCCGGTGATGACCAGGGTATGGGGAAATGTTGCGGTGTTCTCACCGTGCAGCCAGTGGTGCAGTTCGATGGGGAGTTCGATGGCGGTGTCATCAGGTACATAAAGAAAAGCTCCGTTGCGGAGCTGTGCAGCATGCAGAGCTGAAAATTTCGCCGAACCCAGTTGCGACTCGCGGCGCATGAAATGGGCTTCCACCAGGTCGGAGTGTTGCAGTAAGGCATCCGCGAGTGGTAGGAAAATCACCCCGGCGGGCAGATCTCCCTGAAGATGGATCATTTCGTCGTTGCAAAAAATCATTTTCGCCGATGACTTTGCAGTTCCATGAGAGGAGGCGACCAGTTCATCAACTTTGCAAGAGTTATCGCTGGCGGGAAACCTCTGAGCAGAGAAGTCCAGTTCGCCCATCGATGAAAAGCGCCAGTTTTCATCACCGCGTTTCGGTGTGGGTAGGGACAGGAATTTTTCCCAGGCCGATTGCTGGCGCTGCGCGAACCATTCGGGAAAAATCGAGGGCGTTGGCCGCCTGTTGGAGAGGATTGAAGGAAGGGAAGTCGCGGTGGGCATGCGGGACAATGGCTGTATTGAAAGTAATGGCGGGAAATTTTGCAGGCTCAACCGACGCTACCTTCCATTTCGAGATCGATAAGGCGCTTGAGTTCGACGCTGTATTCCATCGGAAATTCGCGGACGAGGTCGTTGATGAAGCCATTGACGGCAAGAGACATCGCAGCGCCCTCACTGATGCCGCGCTGCATCATATAGAAAAGCATTTCCTGTGACACCTGGCTGACACTGGCTTCATGCTGTGTGGCGTGTTGGTTGCCCTTCACAGTGATCGCAGGATAAGTGTCGGTGCGCGACTTGTTGTTGATCAACAGGGCATCGCACTCGGTGTTGTTCTTGCATCCCTTCAGATGTTTTGGGATGAACACTTGGCCGCGGTAAGTGGCGCGGCCGGTGCCAACAGAAATGGATTTCGAGACCACATTCGAGGTTGTTTCATCCGCCGCATGAATCATCTTGGCACCGGTATCCTGATGCTGACCTGTGTTGGCAAGCGCAATGGAAATTACCTCGCCGCGGGCCCTTCGGCCTTTCATGATGACTCCAGGGTACTTCATCGTTAGCCTCGAGCCGATATTACAATCAATCCATCGCACCTCTGCGTCCTCCATTGCAAGTCCGCGTTTGGTGACTAGGTTGAACACATTCGACGACCAGTTTTGTACGGTCACGTATTGAATTTTCGCACCTTTGAGGGCGACGAGTTCTACCACCGCCGAGTGCAGTGTAGCGGTCTCGAACTTCGGCGCGGTGCAACCTTCCATGTACATCAATTCCGAGCCCTCGTCGGCGATGATCAGCGTGCGCTCGAATTGTCCGAAGCTTTCTGAGTTGATGCGGAAATAAGCCTGCAACGGTTGTTTGAGTTTCAGGCCCTTTGGAATGTAAATGAACGAGCCACCCGAAAACACTGCTGAGTTCAGTGCTGAGAACTTATTGTCGCCAGTGGGTATCACCTTGCCAAACCAGGGGCGGAAAATTTCCTCGTGCTCTTTCAGTCCCTCCGAGGAGTTGACGAAGATGACGCCTTGTTTGGTGAGTTCTTCCTTGACGTTAGAGTAAGCGGCTTCGGAGTCGAACTGTGCCTCTACGCCGGCAAGAAATGCGCGTTCCTGTTGCGGAATGCCGAGTCGTTCAAATGTCTCCAATATATCCGCCGGCACGTCGTCCCATGAGCGTTTTGGTTTTTCTCCATCCGAAAGATAGTAGCGGATCTGATCAAAGTCGATGTTGTCGAGATCATGGGTCGCCCAGTTGGTCGGCATGGGTTTGTCGCGAAACACCTTCAATGCACGATGACGGAATTCACGCACCCATTGCGGGTCGTTCTTCACATCGCATATGTAATCAATGGTTTTTTCCGTTAGCCCGCGACCGGCGTCGAACTTGTTGCGCTCGGGAAAGGTGAAATCACCTATCGAGCGGTCGATGTTCACGGCTTCGACCGTATCGTTGTCGAGGGTGTCGGGAAGTAGTTCGAGGGACATGGTGTGAAGTATGGAAAATATAGCGGCTGAGTGGCAATCAGGCCGGCGCCAGTTCCTTGAGGAAGTCGTAGCCGGTTTCCTCGAGTTCGAGAGCGAGTTCCGCTCCGCCCGAGCGAACAATCTGACCGGCTGCCATGACGTGAACGTGATCGGGGGCGATGTAGTCCAGCAGGCGCTGATAATGAGTGATCAGCAAGAATCCGCGATGGGCCGAGCGCATGGCGTTGACTCCATTGGCGACGATTTTCAAGGCATCGATGTCGAGCCCGGAATCCGTTTCGTCGAGAATCACATATTTGGGTTCGAGCATCATCAACTGCAGGATCTCATTGCGTTTTTTTTCACCACCGGAAAATCCTTCATTGACCGAACGAGCGGTGAACTTGCGATCGATCTCCAGCAAATCCATTTTGGCGTAGAGGTTCTTGTAGTAGGCTACGGCATCGAGTTCCTCGCCCTTTGGCAAGCGGGCCTGCAGCGCGGCGCGGATGAAATTGGCATTAGAGACGCCTGGGACTTCTGCCGGATATTGGAAGGCGAGGAAAAGGCCCGCGCGAGAGCGTTGGTCGATATTCAGTTCCAGAACATTAATGCCATCCATTGTCACCGATCCGGCAGTGACTTTGTAGGCGTCATGACCGGCAATGACCTTGGATAGCGTGGATTTGCCAGAGCCATTAGGCCCCATGATGGCATGGATCTCTCCTGCAGGAATTTCCAGATTGACCCCCTTGAGGATTGGCGTGCCGTCCTCCAGTGAGGCGTGCAGATTTTCGATAAGCAATGACATAAAATTGGTGACGGTAAAAAATAATCAATGAATCGAGCCGCGCAGGGTGAGCTCAACATGGTTGATGACGGCCCCTTCGGGGATCTCTAGGAAATCGCTGAGGCAGACGCCTGGTTTGAAGGTTACATCGACAATTCGGCCGCTTTTCTGATCGTGGAAATGGCCATGGTCGTGAAGGTTTGGGCAATACCGGCAGGGCTCGCGGTCAAAATGTACCTGTTTGATAATGCCGTGCTGGGTAAGCGCCTCAAGGCAGTTGTATACCGTAGCCAGTGAGATTTGCGGCAGCCGGTCCTTGACCACGACAAATACATCCTGCGCTGTGGGATGTACTCGGTCCGCCATGAGTGTTTTATAAACCTCGCGCCGTTGACGTGTCATTCGCAATCCCTTGATCACTGCGGGAATTTCGTCATTTTCGGAAATATTTTCTGCGTTGTTAACCATACCGGATAGCAAAAGCTAGCCCTACTATCTACAATATCAAGAATAATTCTTATTTTTATTCTAAGTCCTAAAATCCCTTCCAAAACGACAGAGCGCAGGCAAGGATCGCAATGCCATAGGCTATGCCTGCGGCGCTGCAGGCATTCCAGCGCCATTGTTTGGCGGTCACCCAGCTTACTGCATCGCGGAAGGTGTAGGGCATTCCGACCCAAAACAGGGAAAATCCTATCAAACCATAGGTCCACAGCGGAATCAGCAGTCGGCTAGTGGGATCCTTGAGGAAAGAGGC